>Ga0080004_1197380_pt1 | contig 89458 bp, 80 predicted proteins | sample WasSprMetagenome_FD_69207 | JGI IMG/M metagenome (GOLD analysis project Ga0080004, IMG submission 69207) | Sulfidic aquatic microbial communities from Washburn Spring, Yellowstone National Park, USA - WS (SPADES assembly) (version 2) | ecosystem: Environmental > Aquatic > Thermal springs > Hot...
CAGCGAGGCGAACATGGTCCCGGAGAGGACCGCCACGTTGCCAACCCAGAAGGCGAAGGACCACTTGATCAAGTCGGCGCGCATCTTGTACATTTCGCCGCGGAGAGTATGGATCTCTTCGCGCAGCGACGCGTCAATCTGCCGGATCTCCTCGCGCAGCGACGCGTCACCCTGGCGGATCTCTTCGCGCAAGGAGGCGATGGCCTGTTGCAGATCGGCCTTGGTTACTGCCCGTTGCTCCACCGTGCTCTCGATGAACTCCAACAGCGAGCGTGCCTCTTCCTCCCCCAGCCTGGGTTTCAGCTTCTCGTAAAGTTCGAGCACCGTCGGCATCGGGCTGAGGACATTGTAGCATCCGACGGATGGGAACGCAGGGCTGCACCACGGTCCCCTCTGCGGTGGCGGCGACGTACAGGGCGTTCGACGCAAGGGGGGCAGCGCGCGGATACCTACGCGGGCCAAGGCCGGAGAACGCGGGCTTTTCAACCTTGATACCGGCGGGATTTTTCGCGGTCGCCGGACCGCTGACGCCCGGCTTTCGGGGAACCTGCGCCCGTCCCGGCCTTCAAACGAGCCGATCCGCGCGCCCCAGCGGCGAGGCACAGCGGGTTGCGAGCCACCCAAGCCGTTGTTTTGCTGCCAAGAAAGTCAGCGGCGCGCGGTAGTCAGATGGACTGCCTCCGCTACCTGGCTCCGCGCAGCAAGGCAAACATGATCCCGGAGAGAACCACCACGTTGCCAACCCAGAAGGCGAAGGACCACTTGATCAAGTCCGCCCGTACTTTTTGGATCTCTTCGCGCAGCGATGCGTCAACCTGCCGGATCTGCTCGCGCAAGGCGCCCTCAAGCTGACGCATCTCCTCGCGCAGGGATGCAGCCGTCTGCTGCAAATCCGCCTTGGTTACTGCCCGTTGCTCCACCGTGCTCTCGATGAACTCCAATAACGAGCGGGCCTCTTCCTCCCCCAGCCGGGGTTTCAGCTTCTCGTAAAGTTCGAGCACCGTGGGCATCGGGCTGAGGGTATTATACCATCCATCCGTGACAAACGTAGATTGCCAGCCAACGGCACTTCCGCAACTGCCTTTACCGGTAGCAGAAACATTCGGTTCTGCTCTCGTTTTGCCTCCGCAACGTGTGCGGAGCGAGGTCCCACTCGATTTTGACCCCGGCAAGGCAGGACACCTCTCGCTCGAGTTGAAAATACGAGGTCATTTCATCCCTCACCCGATCATCCCGGCTGCGGTGTCACCGGATGCAGCCATAGCGCTTCGGGAGCAAGGATCAGTGGATGGCTGGATTTCTCGACCGTAGCGTTTTTGTCAACCTTCGAACCGGGGTACGGGCCGGTCACAGATTCACGCTGGCCGCGCCCTTTTGACATCCTCAAATTCAGTAACACTTAAGAGGTCCAGGCAAGTCTAACTCGAAAATGAACTGGCGAGAATGGCTCGGTTCACGGGTGGCACCCGGCACCATCGTGATAGAACCGGAGCCTCCCTCGCCGGCCTGTTCGAAGACCGCATCGGAAAACTGGGCCTCACGGGCGTCTGGGTGGAGAGCGAGCGAGCGGACACCGACGCGCGGCAACGATACCGCACGCGTGCCTACCGGATCGAAGCCACGCCCTCGGAAAGTTTCACGGAAAACTTTCTCCGTTGCATTCGCACGCGGGAAAAGCCTGTACTCGACGGGGAGTTCGGTTACCGCGTCCAGGTCGCGCTCAGTCTTGGCGCGATGGCGTTCCGGTACAACCGCGTAACTTTCTTCGATCCCGTTCAGGAAAAGGTGATAGACACCCAGCCGCCCGCAGCCGTCCGCTGAGGACCGCACCTGGCCCAGAGACCGCCGCCGAAAGGAGCTACAGCCCGGTATCGCCTTACGCATCGCAAACATCCCGGCGTCAGCGTCCCGGCAAGCGGGGCAGAGGCCGTTGATTTGTGGCGACCGCCGCAGGCTTGCGGTCCCTCCTTGTGCGTCCCCGCACAAGCCCCGTAGCGCGGGTTCGGAAATTGCTCGCCGGAAACTGCCTCCGGCTCAATGGGCGCGCAAACCAGGCTTTGCCAGTTCACGTTGCCTGGCTTGGGCATGCGTGCGCCTGGACGAGTTCCGGAAACGGGTAAGATCCCGCCAGCGGGCTTGACACCAGGCCGGCGCGGCGTATACTCAAAATCAATCAGGTGAAATCCGGGTTACGACTGCTACAGAGGCGGCCCCAATCAGGCCGCCGACGACAGGAGATCGAGGCATGGCATTGACGCGTCGTGAGCTGCTCTGGGCGCCGCTGGCCGCTCCCCTGGTGGTCGCCCAATCCCGACGAAAGCTGAACGTCCTCATGATCGCTGTGGACGACTTGAATACGCGGATCGGTTGCTACGGCGATCCGGTAGCGAAGACACCTAACATAGACCGTCTTGCCGAGCGAGGAGTACGATTTGACCGGGCGTATTGTAATTATCCCTTGTGCAACCCGTCACGCACCTCGCTGCTCAGCGGGCGCCGCCCGGAGACGACCAGGATTTTCGATAACAACACGCCTCCGCGGACCTACCTTGGTGACATTCTGTTTATGCCGGAGTACTTCAAGGCCCACGGTTACTTTACGGCACGCGTGGGCAAGGTAGCGCACGGGCTGTTCGAACATCAGATCAAGTGGGACATTTCCGAGAGCCGGGCCGGGATCCCTATCTCCCAAGAACGCCGAGTCACTGACGAAGACACCCAGTTGGCCGCAAAGCGGCAGGAGAAGCGCAAGGCCGCAGGGCAGGAAGCCGGCGCCCTGGTTTGGCGCAAAACGGATCGCGCGGATGCCGACGAGCCGGATGGCGCCACAGCCCGCCGCATCGTGGAAATACTCAAGCAACATAAAGACGGTCCGTTCTTCATCGCGTGCGGATTTCACAAGCCTCACCTGCCCTGGGTGGCCCCCAGAAAGTACTTTGACATGTACTCGCTGGACCAGATCAAGCTCCCCAACACGCCACCCGATGATCGCGATGACATACCGCCGATCGCCCTCACTTTCCGGGAAGGCGAGGACCAAATGACTGACCTCCAGCGGCGGGAGGCCATCCTGGCTTACCATGCGGCGACCTCGTTCATGGATGCCCAGGTGGGCGTAGTGCTGGATGCTGTGGACCAGCTGAAGCTGTGGGATAACACGGTGGTGTTTCTTTTTGGCGACCACGGCTTCCACCTCTTCGACCACTTGCAACTGTGGCGCAAGATGACATTGTTCGAGCAGGCGGCGCGCGCGCCGCTGATCTTCCACGCACCCGGCATGGCCGAAGGCGTGGGCTGCATGCGGTTGGTGGAGTTCGTGGACCTGTTCCCCACCTTGACGGAACTTTGCGGGCTTCCCGAGGCCCCCGGCATGGAAGGACTGAGCTTCGTGCCGCTGCTCAAGGATCCGCAGAGGCCGTGGAAGAAAGGCGCCTTCACCATGGTGGCTCGCGGCAGGAACCGTTTCGGCCGCAGCGTTCGCACCGAACGCTATCGTTACACCGAGTGGGACGACGAGAACCACAGCGTGGAATGCTACGACCACGAGATGGACCCCAATGAGTGGACCAACCTGGCCTGGCCGAAACGCCCCCAGACCGAGAAAGTGAAAAGCGTGTTGAACGAGCTGCAAAAGCTGTTGCACGGCGGGTACAAAGCCGCGCTTCCTCCCAGGGTTTGATCCGCAGCCGCGCGAGGATGAGTCTATAATCGGCGTTGTGGTTGCTTTCCCCCTGACCGATTCGTGAAAGGAGCAGGACATGGAGCTGACCAGACGGCAACTGCTGTTCGATGCCGCTATCGGCGCCTATGCGGCGCAAACCGCTGCGCGGCCTAACTTCGTCTTCATCCTCGTGGACGACCTGCGTTATAACGCTCTCGGTTGCACGGGCCACCCTTTCGTGAAAACTCCCAACATTGATCGCCTGGCCCGCGAGGGGATGAATTTCGTGAACGCATTCGTCACCACCCCGCTTTGCTCGCCATCCCGGGCCAGTTTCCTGACCGGGCAGTACGTTCGCACCCACGGGATTCTGGATAACACAAGCCGCTCCGAGGCCAGCCACAAGCTGGTGACATTCCCGAAGCTTTTGCGTGACGCCGGTTACAGAACGGCTTGCATCGGCAAGTGGCACATGGGTAACGACCCTACGCCGCGGCCGGGGTTCGATCGCTGGGTCAGCTTCCCTGGCCAGGGCCAGTACATAGATCCGCGGCTTAACGTTGACGGGCGCGACATCCAGGCCTCGGGCTACATGACGGATCTGCTGAATCGCTACGCCCTGGAGTTTATCCAACAGAAGCACGACAGGCCGTTTTGCCTGTACCTTGCTCATAAGGCGGTGCACGGGCCCTTCACGCCCGCTGATCGCCACAGGGACCTGTATGTCGGCGTTACTGTCGAACGCAAGCCGAGCGCGAAGGATACGCTGGAGGGCAAACCGGTCCTGCGGCGTTCTTTGCCCGAAAGCCGGCAAGGCAAGCAGGCAGGGCCGGGTCAGAGGCCAGGCGGCCCCACGGACGAGGTGATCCTCAATCAACTGCGCTGCCTCGCGGCCATTGACGAGGGAGTGGGCCAGCTCTATGAAGCGCTGCGTGCCTCGGGCCAGCTCGAGAATACCTTCTTTGTTTTCACCTCCGATAACGGCTACCTCTGGGGTGAGCATGGCCTCGGCGACAAGCGTGCCTTCTACGAAGAATCCATCCGCATCCCCCTGATTGCACGGTATCCCAAGCTGATCCGCCCGGGAACCGTCGCCAAAGGTATGGCGCTGAACATTGACATAGCGCCCACATTCCTGGAACTTGCCAAGGCGCCGGTTCCAAAATGGATGCAAGGCCGCTCGCTCGTTCCTCTCATGGCAGGCAGGGAGGCCGGTTGGCGGCAGTCTTTCCTCGGCGAATACTACGAGGAAAAGCAATTTCCACGGATTCCGACCTGGGAGGGCGTGCGCACGCAGCGCTACAAGTACATCCATTACGTGAATTTCCCGGAATTCGACGAGTTATATGACCTGGAGAAAGACCCTTATGAAATGAATAACCTGATCAGCGATCGCTCGGCCCAGCCCGTGCTCAAACAGATGCAAGCCGAGTTGGAAAAACTGCGACGACAGGCAAAATTATGATGCCGGCACGCAGCGGCCGGCGCGTCAGGGCCCTCGTGATATCGCGCGATCTGGAGGCGAACCCACGGAGCGCACCAGCAGCGCTGCCTGCCCGGACTCCACGCAAGACGCAGCGCGCGAGCTGCAGGGGCTTTGACACTCTGTACAATCCGTTGTATCTCGGTCCTCACTAAAATGTGGCCGGGAACTCGAGCATCGTCCGCTTAGCAAAAGAGCAAGCGCGATGAGTTCGCTAACCAGGCGGGAGGCTTTGGCAACGGTCGCACCGCATTTCGCAAAGGCTTGGGACCTACTATGGTCGAGCAGTTGCGCCGCGGCGGGTACCATACGGTGCTGGTCGGCAAGTGGCACCTTGATCCGCCCCCCGACACGTGTGGATTCGCAGAGGCCCCGCTGTGGCTGGCGCCCGTCGCAAGCCCTTACGTGGACCCGTTGCTGCGGCGCGGTTTCGGCGGTAAGGACCAGAAGACTCCCGGGCATATCACCGATCTGTTCACCGATTCCGTCATCGAGTGCCTGCGACGTCTCCGGCAACCTTTCTTGCTATGGCTGACTTACAATGCTCCGCACGCCCCGTGGTACGCCGACGACAAATACAGGAAACTTTACGCCGGGCGCGGAGAGCAGCTTGCACCGGCCGCGCATCCCAAAGGCGGAGCGAAATTCGACTCGGAAAGTTACTACGCTGTGATCACCCACCTGGACGAGGCCATCGGCCGGCTGATCGCTGAACTGGAAAGATCAGGATTGTGGGCGCGGACGCTCAGCGTCTTCCTGGGAGATAACGGCTATCTCTGCGGCACAAAGGGGCTTCAGGGCAAGGTGTACCCGTGGGAGGAATCCATTCGCGTACCCATGTTCGCCAGCGGCGGTATGGTGCGTGCACGCGGCTGCGAATTGGCGCCGCTAATCCCGCGGCCAAGGGTAATCGTTCTTGCCTGCCGTGGGGTCGATGGGGCCGGGCGGGAGCGTCTTCTGCCAGGCCAGCGCCTTGGCTGCCAGGTCCTTCACGACCTCAGGCCGCCGGTCGGCGAGGTTGTTCAGCTCCATGGGGTCGCGCGGAATGTCATAGAGCTCCACGCGGCTGAAGTCCGGGTTGAGCAAGAGCTTCCAATCGCCTTCCCGGATGGCGAGCATGGGGCTGCGATTGATGTTATAGCCAGCGATCGCAAACCGCCACTCCCAAAACAACGGCTTGCGGCGAGCCCGCGAGGCGCCGAACAAAATGTCGCTGACGTCTTCGCCGTCCAGGCCGAGGGCGTCATCTTGGGGCAGACCGGCAATCTTCAACAAAGTCGGCAACAGGTCTACGCCCGAGAGCACCGAGCGCGTTTCCACGCGGCCCGCGGGAACCCTTCCAGGCCACCGCACGATGAACGGGACGCGAATGCCGCCCTCGTAAAGACTGCGCTTGCGGCCACGGAACGGCCCCGGAGACCCAAAAGCGCTGTGGCTCGCGTTGCGGATGTGTATGTCCTCCGGTCCGTTATCGCTCGAAAACAAAATGAGGGTGTTCTCTCTCAAACCCAGTTTGTCGAGCTCGTCAATCAGACGGCCGAGCTGGGTGTCCAGGTCGCGCAGCGAAGCGAAATAAATCTGGTGAGCGCCAAGGTGCCCGGACGCCGTCTGCGGAGACAGTTTCATGAATGGCTCGAGCTGTTCTTTAGTCGGATCGAGCGTGGCGTGGGGTAACAAGGTCCAGACGTTTACATAAAACGGACGGCTCAAGTCTTGCTTGATGAACCGCAAGGTTTCGTCCACTATCAGGCCGGTTGAGTGGGCGCGGAAGTAAGGTATCTTGTCTTCGCGCCAGTGCGGGTTATTCGAGTTGACCGCCTTGACTACGTCGAAGCCATAAGCCTCCGGCAAGGGCGCGCCCGGGCCTGATCCCAAATGCCATTTGCCGAAGTGAGCTGTGCGATAACCGGCTTTCTTGAGCAAACTGGCCACGGTAGGAATGCTCGGATCCAGGAAATTGGGCATGCCCCGCCGCTGGTTTTCCTCCGGCGTGGCCAGGTGTCCGTGGATGCGATGGCGCGCGGGGAAGTGGCCTGTCATGAAAGCCGCCCGGCTGGGCGAACACACCGGCCCGTTCACATAGAACTGGGTGAAGAGCGTACCTTGGTCAGCGAGGCGATCCAGGTTGGGTGTTTTCAGACGCTGATTGCCGTAACAGCTCAGATCACCCCAGCCGAGGTCGTCCGTCAGGATGAAAACGATGTTGGGAGGTCGCGACTCCGTCGCCACCCGGCTCAGGCCGGCTGCCAGACCGCCGGCCGCTGCGAGCAAGAAGTTACGCCTGTGCATTGCTCTTGGTTCCCTCCTTCATGCGTTGAGCGAATTCGCCTGGCGTTCGCATCAAGAGATACTACCCGATTCCATTCCCGCACCGCGCGCCGGTAACGGGGGCTGACGGCATTTCGCCAGTTGCTAAAGGACCATGAATATCCTGATCACCGGAAGGCCGGGCTGCGGCAAGACCACGCTCATCGGGAAGATCGCGGCGCGCCTCGGAGAGCGGGCCGGCGGTTTCATAACGCGCGAGATCCGTGAGCGAGGGATTCGGCAGGGTTTCGAGCTGATCACGCTGGATGGCCATAGAGCCACGCTGGCGCGCGTCGGACTTGCCAGTCGCGTGCGGGTGGGGCGCTACGGCGTTGATGTGGAGGCGCTGGAGCGCGTGGGGCTGGAGGCGGTGCGCCGGGCGCTGGAGGCAGGTCGCGTTGTAGTCATTGACGAGATCGGGAAAATGGAAATGGCTTCGCCTGCTTTTTGCGAGCTCGTCGTGCGAGCGCTCGATTCACCTTCGCCGGTTCTTGCAACGATCCACGCCCACCCGCATCCCTTCACGGACGCCATCAAGCGCAGGCCCGATATCCGTCTCTTCGAGCTGACGCCCGCGAATCGCGATGGGGCCGAGGGCGTGATCTGGAATTGGCTGACGGTGCCGTAGAAGGCGGCGGGGCTGGTGGTTCCCTGCTCCGCCGCCTCCGCAACGCGTGAAGTTCAGAAGTAGTATTTCATGCCGAGCTGGATTTCCCGCGGACCCACCTTGGTGCCGGTGATCTGGCCGAAGTCGGTTGCGCCGTAGGTGCTGGCGGGATCGCCAAACACCGGCGAGTTGAGGACATTCTGGGCTTCGATTCGGAACTCGAATCGCTGTCCCTCTTTGACGCGGAAGCTCTTCAGCAGGGCCGCGTCAAAGGTCTTGATGGCCGGCCCACGGTAATTCAAGGTGCGCGGCGCGGTGCCGGGCACGTCAATGAGAGGCTTCGAGAACGCCGCTTCGTTGAACCAGCGATTGAGCCGACTGGTCACCGAGCCCGACGTGCTGGGATCGCCGATCAGGTTGGGCCGCTGCGTTCCGTTCCAGATATTGCCGCCGCTCTGGGTCACCTGCAAAGGCATGCCGCTTTGCAGGACCGCCATTCCGCTCAGCTCCCAGCCCCCAAGGGCCCAGTCGAGCGGCAAGCTCCAGGCAGAACCCCACTTGCGGCCCTTGCCGAAGGGCATTTCCCAGGCGCCCGTCAGCACCACGCGGTGCGCCACGTCATGCGCCGAAAGCGATCGCTCCAGCCGAAGGTTCAGCGGGTATTGGAGGCTCGTAGAGCCGCCCAGCCAGGCGAGGTTGCCCGAACCATGGGAGGCGTCGTCAATCATCTTGGACCACGTATAGTGCACCAGAGTGGTCAGCCCGCGCGAGTAACGTTTTTCCCACTTCACTTGCAGGCCGTGATAGTAGGAGTCGGCCCGCGGCGGCTCGGCCGTGCCTGAGCTGGCGCCATCGAAGTGGGGCATGGGCCGCAGCAACCGGAATAGTTGGACTGTGCGCCCGTTGAGGTTGGTAGCCTTGGGATCGGTGATGATCCCATAGAACGGGTTGGGCACCGCGCTCGTGAGCACCGTGCGGCCCCAGCTCCAATACTGCGGATCCAGCGGCGTCAAGGAAGTGTAGGGCAGGAACAGGTGAGTACCGCGGCTGCCAGTATAGTTGACCTCGAGCACGGACTGGAATGGCAGCTCGCGCTGGATGGAAAGGTTCCACGAATGATACTCGGGATTGCGGTTCCAGTTGGGTACGATGGTGCCGACGCCGAGCCCGATGAAGGTCCAATCACCGAGGGAGCGGCCCGGAGGCAACAGCATTCCCTCGGGGTACGGGTTGCTCAAGCGCGCCCGCAAGGTGGCATTGGAATCCAGCGTAAAGGTCGGCGTAGCGTTAACGTTGAAGCCCGCGCCGGTGTGCCCGTAGACGGTCGCCCGGCTCAACTGGTAGAGCAAGCCGTAACCACCGCGCACAGCCAGCTTGCGTGTCGCCGCCCAGGCGAAGCCCACCCGTGGGGACCAGTTGTTGTAATCGCCATCGAAGGGCGAGCGCCGGTTCTTGTCCACAAACTTCATCACGCCGCGCGTGTCGTAACCGGGCACCTTGACGGGCGACTGGGCGTTCAGGTCCCAGTAGCTTTGCCGGTCGTACTTTTCCCAGCGGGGCACGTCGAATTCGTAGCGGATACCGAGGTTCAAAGTGAGTTTCGGCGTGATCTTCCAGTCATCCTGGAAATAAAAGCCCCAGTAAGCCGAGCGGGTGAACACTTTGGGGTCAATGTGGAACTGACCGCCGGTGGCCCAGCCGATAAGCATCGCCGCCAGTCCGTTGCCCTCATTGCCAGGACAAGAGAAACGGTCACGGCAAGTGACGCCCCGACCGAAGCTGAACTGGCCTGACGGATAACCCGGCTGGGCGTAATCCAGGAAGAAACGACGGGTCTCGGCGCCCATCTTCATGTTATGCCCGCCGCTGGTCTTGGTGTAAAACCCCGAGAAGTGGTGGACTCCTTCCTGGCGATCCATGATCAGCCAGCCCTCGGTCCCGATGTCGGTGTAGCCCTCCGGCGCGATGGTCGGGAACACCAGGTGGGTGGCGTTGTCCTTCATGTACTTGGGGAAGCCGAGGGTGGTCAGATCGAATTCCTCCATAGGCTTGCGCCAGTATGTCGAGTAAGTGAGGCCGTAACGCACGCTCCACAATGCGGTGGGACTCTGAACCTTGGTGAATTCCACGACGGTCGAAGTGGAGGTGCTCAGGCTCGGGCCGTAATTGAAGGTAAAGGCCGGGGCAAGCTCCTTGCCGAAGAGGTTGGGCGGGTTACCGCGCCCGCGGCCGTAGCTGTAGCGTCCTGTCAGGCGGCTGTTGGGGGTGAAGTGGTGGTCGCCCTTGAGGTTGGTCTGGTGACCGATACTGCGATTGATGCCTTCCTCGAACCAATTGTTGGTTTCCGTGAAGGGCGCCCCGGGCTGGTTCGGCTTAGGGAAGTAGGCCAGAGCCTTGAGAGCCACAGGGTCCATCATGGACTTGGGAATGATATTGCCCGGGAAAGGCCGGCGCTCAAGGTTACCCTGGGCATTGATGAACGTGTCGAAGGGGTTGTAAATGATCATGAGCTGGCCGGCGGTATTGCGGGTTTCCGTGAAGTTACCTTCGCGCTGCAGGAGGGTCGGGAAGGTCGCGGTGGCGCTCAGAGGGCTCTTCGCTCGGGTGTACTCGTAAGTCGCAAAAAAGAATGTCTTGTTTTTGACGACGGGGCCGCCCAGAACGCCGCCGAGCTGGTCGCGGCGATAGTAGGGCCGGGTCCGGCCTGCCCGATTCGAGAACCAGTTGTTGGCGTTGAGGTCCGAATGACGCAGGAAGTAATACCCGGTGCCATGGAACTCGTTGGTTCCTGAACGGGTCACCATGTTGATCACCGCCCCGCCGGTCTGGCCGTACTCGGCGGAGAAGAAGTTGGTCTGAATTTTGAACTCCTGCACGGCATCTACCGAGGGGGCATACTTGAGGTCGGTGACTCCGGAGTTCTGCTCGACGGTGACGACGCTGACGCCATCCAGCAGTACGTCGGAGGTCGAGTTACGCGCGCCGTTGGCCACGAAGTTCGTGTTGTTGTCACCACGCCGTCCGCCGGAGCCAACCACGCCTGGCGTGAGGTAAGTCAAGGCCATGGGTGTTCGGGCAATATTGGGCAGCGAAATGATGTACTTGTTTTCGATCACCTGGCCGAGATTGGCGATCGTCGTGTTCAGCAGGGGTGCTTCGGCTTGTACTTCGACCGTGGCCGTCACTTCGCCCACTTCCAGTTGCACGTCCACCGTAGCCTGCTGCTGCACGGAGAGGGGGAAGGGGCCGCGGACGTACTTCCGGAAACCCGTCGCTTCCACGGTCAGGGTGTAGTTGCCGGGCGGCAAGGCGGTCACCACGTAGCGCCCCGCCTCGTCGGTGATCGTCTTGTGAGCGACGTTGCGGTCGGCTTCGGTCACGGTCACGGTGGCGCGGGGCACGCTTGCGCCGGTGGCGTCCGTCACCGTGCCGCGAATCGCCGCGGTATAGGTTTGAGCCCAGAGCAGGCCTGTAGCCAGAGCCAGACCCGCCAAAAGAGGGAACCATCTACGCGTTTCGATCATGGACCCTTTCACCTCAATTCTTGCTGTGGCGTGGGAAGACCCCTGAGGTTCCCGCGCCACTTCTATACCCGTTCGATACTACCACTCATTGTGTCTTTAGGACAAGGGCGAAAGTTTGGCGAACCGGCAGCGCTCGCGTCGTCTCGGATGCGCGCCCGGCACCCATCCCCGATTTGCGGCGCGCTCGACCGACTCGCCGCCGGCGTCAGTCTGGCGGTCAGTGCTACTCTGAAAGATTGAGACGCGATCCGCTGGCAATCGCCTACCTTTCGCTGGCGGCAGTCTGCTTTTTCTGGGGCACGACCTATCTCGGCATCCGAGTGGCCCTCGAGTCGCTGCCGCCCTTAGTGCTGGTCAGTAGCCGGTTTCTCCTTTCGGGAGGCTTGCTCCTCCTGTTCGCGCGTTGCCGAGGCATCCCTGTGCCCCGCGGCCGCCAGCTTCTGGATGCAGCGATGGCCGGCGTGCTCATCCTGGGCGTTGGCAATTGTTGCCTCACCATTGCCGAACTGTGGGTGCCCAGCGGGTTAGCGGCGCTCATGATCACGGTTTCGCCCTTCTGGATGGTGGGCATCGAAGCGCTGATGCCCGGCGGGGAACGTTTGCGCGGCGCCACGGTGGCGGGTATGCTGGTCGGACTGCTGGGCAGCGCATTATTGCTGGCACCGGAGCTGACGGGGGCGGTCGACAGCCGGGGTTTGATCAAGGGATTCCTCTTGTTGCAAGTCGGTTGCGCATCCTGGTCTTTCGGCTCCATTTATCAACGTCGCAGGAGTGCGCCGGAGCATCCGCTCATGAGCAGCGCGCTGCAACAATTCGCCGCCGGATTGTTTTTCCTGCCGCTTGCCCTGCTGGTTCCTCACGGCCCTGTGCGCTGGACGGCCTCGGGTCTCGTGGCGGTGGCCTACCTGGTGCTTTTCGGCTCGATCGTGGGTTACAGCGCCTATTTGTACGCCCTGCGGCGCCTGCCCGTCGCTCTGGTTTCCATTTACTCCTACGTGAATCCGGTAGTTGCGGTGACCCTGGGCTGGATTTTCTATCGCGAGCCGTTCGGACTGCGGGAGGCAGGCGCCATGCTGATCATCTTCGCCGGCGTCGCGCTGGTCAAGCTGTCCAGCCCGCGCGATCGTGCGTCAATGCTTGCGGAACACGCGCGCCCCCAGCGCACCGCCCAGCGCCGCCGTGACGGAGAAGGTCAGGAAACCGAACAACAACGAGAGCGTCAGTTCGACCGGGTTGCGGATGATCTCGAGGACGCGTGCCGCCATGTCGGGCGGCAGTCCTGACTGATCTCGCAGAGCGCGTTCGAGCGCATCCTGGCGAGCCGACAGCAGCGCCAGCGCGATGGTCATCAGCACCATGCTGATGAGGAAGGCGAACAATCCCGTCATCCAACCGAGCTTGAGGCCGAAACGTGCAGGCAGCGATTGCCCGGTACGGCGGTTGTAGAGATAGACGGCAAGAGCGCCGCCGCCCAACAAGGTCACCACTGGCAACCACGGTGAGATGGGGATGGAGCTGAGGGCCAGCGCGAGCGCCCCGGCGAACAACGCAATGCGCACCGCAGCGCGGTTCTGGAAGCCGATCTCCACGATGGGCGGGGGCGGCGGGGACTCCGGCGGCGCCTCGGCGGCAACGGGAGGCAATGGTTCCTCACTTTCGCGCACGGGGCGACCGCATTTATGGCAGAACCGCGCGTCCGGGACCAGACGCGCTCCGCAGGTGCAGAACTCCTCCATCGAGCCCAGTTTGCCGCAGGGCTGCGCGCGGGGCAAGCCAGGCCGGGCGGTGGGCCGCTTATACAGGGTAGAATGGAAGAGAATTGGGGACGTAGCTCAGTTGGATAGAGCGGCCGCCTCCTAAGCGGCAGGTCGGCAGTTCGAATCTGCCCGTCCCTACCACGAACTGCCCGAAACTTATCACGTGGCTGTGCGCAGCGCTTTTTTGGCGTAAAGTTCCTGGTCCGCCCGGTCGTATAGCTCCTCCAGGGTTTCCCCTGGCTGATATTCGGCTACGCCCACAGAGACGCGCACGAGGACACGCAGCGGGCGACCCGCGGCGGTCACGCTGTACCAGCCACTCACACGCTCGCGGATCTCCACGCTTTTGCGTTGTGCCTGTTCGAGCGGGCTATCCATGATCGCCAGAAACTCGTCACCGCCCCAGCGCCCGACCACGTCGGTGTGGCGGAACTGCTCACGGAGGCGCTGCGCGAAGTGCACCAGGACCTGATCTCCCACGTGGTGGCCGTAGCGATCATTGAACGCCTTGAATTGGTCCAAGTCGAGCAGGAGGATCGAGAACTGCCGGGCGGCACTGATCCGTTCCCTCAGTTGGCGCTCGCATTCGCGCCGGTTCGCCAGGCCGGTGAGGCTGTCGGTGGCGGCCAATTGTTCAGCATGCTCCAGGCGGCTTTGGAAAGCTTGCAACTCCCTGCGGAGCTGGTTGAGAGATTCCTCGTATTCGCGAGTCGCGCGGTCCACGCTGGTCTTCATTTCAGCGACTTGCAGAGTGAGCTGCCGACGGATTTCGGCGAGGCTATCCAGCCGCGAAAGCGTCTCCAACCGACGCGCGAAACTGCGGAAATTGTCCGAGTAGGTGGTATTCTGCCGCTCCAGCATGGCGGCGGCGTCCGCCAGAGTGGCAAGGATTTCCTTGACTTCGCGGCGCTGCTTCAGGCACTGGGCTTCCACTCGACCCCTGTAATCGCGCAGGTGCACTTCCAGTTGCTGGCGGGTCTGCTCGATGGTGTCCAGGCTGGGTTCATCGGCCAGGCGCTTGCCCAGAGCGATGAAATGGTCCCGGACCGAATCGGCATCCTCTTTCAGGGCCGCGGGGAGATCACGCGCCATGCCGGCCAGCGCTGCCCGGTACGCTTCGAGAGAGGCCTGGAACAACCGTTCGCGCTGCTCGATTTCGTCCAGCGTTTTTTTAAGCGAAATCATCGCGCCCGGCTATCAGGAGTATCGGCCAGCGTAGGGTTTCCGGCTATCGGGCAAAAACCTTAGCACGCCGGGCGCCGCCCGTTCGCGGCGGGGGTGGGATTGATTTTGCCCGCGGCATCCTCTATGCTGAATGTCGGGCGGGGCCTAAGCCCCGAAACCCTAATACAGACTTTTCGAACAGGAGGCGAATGAGCAAAGAGGATTCGATCGAGGTACAAGGCGTAGTCGTCGAGAAATTCCCGAGCGGCCTCTTCAGTGTCCAAATTGACGAGGACCGGAAGGTGCTGGCCCATCTGGCCGGCAAGCTGCGGCGCAACCGCATCCGCGTCCTGGCGGGCGACCGCGTCACCGTAGAGCTGTCGCCCTACGACCTCACCAAGGGCCGCATCGTTTACCGGCACAAGTGAATGCCTGAGTTTGATCCCTACCGGCAAATGGCCGCCCGGTAGGCGAAGGCAGGCTCTCAGTGCCGACCCGCCGCAGACGTCTCCTCCTGGTCGTGGGCACGCGACCGGAGGCCATCAAGCTCTGCCCTGTCTTCCTTGAACTGCAACGACGTTCCGAGTTTGCAGTCCAACTGTGCGCGACGGCGCAGCATCGCGAACTGCTCGATCAGGTGCTGGACGTGTTCGGGGTCGCTCCAGACTGGGATCTGGACCTGATGCGACCCGGTCAGACCCTGGCTGAGACGACCGCGCGTGTGATCGCAGGCCTGGAGGCGGTTCTGCAGGATGCCCGTCCCGACATGGTCCTCGTCCAAGGCGACACCACAACCACGCTTTGCGGTGCACTGGCGGCTTTCTACCACCGAATTCCCGTGGGGCACGTGGAGGCCGGGTTGCGTACTTGGGATCCCCAACAGCCCTTCCCCGAGGAGATGAACCGGGTCCTGACGAGCCGGCTGGCGACCCTGCATTTCGCTGCGACCCGATGGGCGGCGGAGAACCTGTTGCGCGAGGGGGTGCCCGAAGCCCGTATTGCCGTGACCGGCAATCCGGGCATTGACGCTGTGCTGTGGGTAAGGGATCGCCTGGAACAAGGCCTCCTTCCCAGCCGCCCTTGGCCGCAGTTGGATGGCTCGCGCAAACTGATCCTGGTGACCGCCCACCGGCGGGAGAGCTTCGGCGAGGGTTTCCGGCGGATTTGCGCGGCGCTGGCTGAACTGGCGGCGCGGGATGACGTGGAAATCGTTTATCCGGTGCATCCCAATCCCAACGTGCAGGTCCCGGTGAGGCAACTGCTGGCCGGGATCCCGAACATCCACCTGATCGAGCCGCTCGAATACGTGCCTTTTGTGGATTTGATGCGTCGGGCGTGGCTGGTGCTGACCGACTCCGGCGGGATTCAGGAGGAAGGCCCGTCGCTGGGCAAGCCGATTCTGGTGCTGCGCGAGAAGACGGAGCGGCCCGAGGGCGTGGAGGCAGGCTCAGTGAAGCTGGTGGGCACCCAGACGCGGCGCATCGTGGAGGAAGCGGTGCGGCTGCTGGAAGACCGGCAGGAGTACGAACGCATGGCCCGCGTTCACAATCCGTACGGTGATGGTCAAGCCAGCCGTCGCATTGCGGATGCAATCCACTCATTTTTCGTCGGATAATGAAATTGAGGGGCGCGCGTACGGCCCGCCTTGCCGCCCGTCTCCAAGGGGAGCCTGAAACCGCCGCCGATATAATTGCCAGCGAGGGGAACATCCGTGGTTTTGAAAAGCGCGGGGAGCGCCACGCGATCGCGGAAACCCGCCGTGGAGCCGGCAACCGAACTGGCCGCGCAACTGGGGCGGCGCCTCGTCGGTCAGCCGGATGCGATCCGACAGATCATTCCCTACGTGCAGATGTTCCAGGCCGGGCTTGCCCCGGAGGGGCGTCCCGCCGGGGTATTCCTGTTGCTCGGGCCGACGGGCACGGGCAAGACCCGCACGGTCGAAGCGCTGGCCGAGGTGCTGCACGGCTCGGAGAAATGCCTGCTCAAAATTGACTGCGGGGAATACCAGATGGACCACGAGGTGGCCAAGCTGATCGGGGCTCCGCCCGGTTACCTCGGCCACCGCGAAACGGTCCCCATGCTCACGCAGCAGAAGCTGAACGCCGTCACCAGCGAGCGTTGCGCTCTTTCGCTCGTGCTCTTCGACGAAATCGAAAAGGCGGCGCCCTCGTTGACGCGCCTGCTGCTGGGCGTTCTGGATCGCGCCACCCTGCGCCTGGGAGACAACACGACGGTCAATTTCGAGAACAGCCTGATCTTCCTGACCAGCAATCTCGGGGCGCGGGAAATGATGAAGGAGCTGCGGCCGGATTTCGGTTTCCGCGCGGACGCGCCGCGCACGGATCTGGCCGGCAAGCTCGAAGCGATCGGGTTGCACGCGGTGCGGCGTCGCTTCTCGCCGGAGTTCGTCAACCGCATTGACGCCGTCATCACATACCGGCCCCTGGATGCGGCCTCGCTGGCCGCTATTCTCGACCAACAGATTGCGGACTTGCAAAGGCTCGTGGACACGCGGCTGGGCGAGAACCGCTTTAGCATCCAGGTTTCCGAGCAGGCCCGCGAATTCCTGTTACGCGTGGGCACCAGTGCAGAGTACGGGGCACGGGAGTTGCGCCGGACGGTTCACCGGTACCTGACCCAGCCTTTGGCGGCGCTGGTGGCCGAAGGCGGCGTTCCTCGTGGCGGTCAGGTGCATGTGTTGGTGGGCGACGACGGCCAGGGTCTTGCCCTGCGGGCCAGCGCGGCCGAAGAGACGCCTGCGCAGGCGCCGGTCGTCTTGCTGGTGGAAGATAACCGCGAGTTGCTCCGCTACCTGGAGACGTGTATGGGGCAAGCGGGCTGGCAACTGCTGGCGGCGGAATCGGCCCGGCAGGCTTACAAGGAAATAGGTGAACGCATGCCGGACGCGGCTTTGCTGGATTACCGGTTGCCCGACGGCAACGGCCTCGAGCTGGCGGTCGAGCTACGGCGCCGCGATGCGCACGCGCCGATCATTATCATGACCGGGATGGAACTGGCGCCCGAGGAAGAGGCGGTTTGCGAAGAGTACGACTTCGCGGTTCTGCGCAAGCCTTTCCGCGCAGCCGACATGGTCAGCCTGCTGCGCGCCCGCCTGAATCAGCCTTGCGAGGCCTGCGCCTGAGGACGCGGCAGAACGTACCCCCGATCGGAGCAAATGAAAAGGGGCGCTTGCGCGCCCCTTTTCGCCGCGTCGAAATGATTTGACCCTGAATTGATACTGTCCTGGTCCCCTCCTCAACGGGGCAAATTTCATGCTAGCATCCCGCGCTCCAGTCAGGCAACTGCGTGACAGAATCCCGACATGCGGCAGAGGCAACCGGCTCGGCCCGATCTGGGGCCGCCGCTGCGTCTCTGCGAGGCAAACCCGCCGAACGTTGTCAATCCGCCGCGGCGGAGGCCGCCGGCTGCGCTGCCGTTTTGGCAGCGGGCCAAGGACGCAAGAGCTGCTCCTTGCGATAAATCAGGCTCGAGGTGTTGTAGCTGGCCAGCTCGAATTCGTGACCGTGGGTGATGGCGTCGGTCGGACAGGCTTCCACGCAGTAGCCGCAAAAGATGCAGCGGCTGTAATCAATGTTGTAGACCTTGGCGTATCGCTCGGCGCCGCTGATCCGGACCTCGTCCGAGTTTTCGGCGGCTTCGATGTAGATGCACTTGGCCGGGCAGGCGGCGGCGCACAAAAAGCACGCCACGCACTTCTCCAGGCCGTTCTCGTCGCGCTCCAGTACGTGGCGTCCGCGGTAACGTTCCTGGAAGCGCGGCGGCTCGTCGGGATAGATCTCGGTCAGCGTAGGAGAAAACATCTCCTTGAGGGTGACCCGCATCCCTTTGGCGATGGCGGCCGCCGACTCGAGAATCTCCTTGATTTCGGCCATCCAACCCCCTTGTTTGCCTGACTCCCACCGGGAGCCTAGTTTTTGGAGCCTCAACCGGGACGGTAGTCGGGTACACGCTCGTCCGGCAGGAACGTTTTGGTCCCGGCCCGAGTCCCCAGTTCTTCCAACTCCTTCTTGCGGAAACTTTCCATGGCCCAGGAGATCGTCCCGTCCGGCTCGATCAGGAATACCGAGGGAACCACCGAGATCCCGAAGGCGTTGCTGACGGGATACCCCTGACGCGCCTCGTCCAACAAGGTGGGAAAGCTTACGCCGTACTCGCGATTGAACTCCTCAGTGCTGCGCGCCCCGTCCTGCGAAACGCCGTAGAAACGGATGGTTCCGCTGCCGTTGCGATGAAGGCGTTCGAGGAACGGGAAGGTGAACTGGCAAATGGGACAGTCCACCTTGAAAAAGGCCAGCACCACCGGGCCGTGCGCGAGCTCGTCGCTGAGACGGAGGGTCCGCCCGGTCAAGTCCTTCAGTTCGAATTCCGGAGCTTTTTCCCCGGTTGCGAGCATGCGGCGAGGTTTCCAGGCGCCCATCGCCTCCAGTGTAGCAACTGTCACGATGCAAGTCCGGCCGGCGCTCTCATTCCAGCGCGCGGCCTAACCGGTTGGCGGCGACCAACAGAGGGTCCCAAACTGGCGCCACCGGTGGAGTGTAAGCCAGATCCAACTGGGCAAACTGTTCGGTCGTCATTCCTGCGGTGATTGCGGCGGCGAGGACGTTGATGCGGCCGGCCACGCCGCGCTTGCCGATCACGCTGCCGCCGAGAAGACGAGTCGTGTTACGGTCCGCCACCAGTTCGACCCAGGTGGGATCGCTGCCCATGTAACGCGAGCGATCCGGCGCTTCGATGCGTACGGAAACGGGCGAAAAGCCGGCTTGGCGCGCCTCGGTCGAGGACAAGCCGGTCATGGCCACCGCGAGGTCTCGCAAGGCGACGATGAGCGTGCCGGCGACGCCCGGCAAGCGTTCGCGGCGGCCCGCCGCGTTGGCGCCTGCCACGCGTCCCATCTTGTTCGCCGTGGTTCCGAGAGGAATGTAGACGGGCGCACCCGTCACGACGTGAACGGTCTCGGCGCAATCACCGGCAGCGTAAACACCGGCGAGGTTGGTTTCCATGCGTTCGTTCACGCGAATCGCGCCGTGACGTCCCAGCTCGATGCCTGCCTCGGCGGCCAGCTCGACGTTGGGGCGGACCCCGGTCGCCACCACGATTAAATCGGCGGGCGTTCCTTCCACTCCCTCGGCCTGGATCGCCGAGACGCGCGTTCCCAGACGGAATTGAATCCCCCGCGCCGCCAGATGACGCGTCACGATCTCGGTCAGCTCGCGATCCTGGCGGCCGAGAATGTACGGCGACGCCTCGAGAACGGTAACGCATAGGCCGCGCTCGGCCAGCGCATCGGCAACTTCCAACCCGATGTAACCGGCGCCCACAACCACGGCACGCTGCGGACGCCGTTGTTCGATGAACTCGCGCAGACGGCGGGCATCCTCCAGGGTGTGCAGCGTGAACACATGCGGCAGATCCGCGCCCGGCAGCTCGCGGAGGGGACGGGCGCCGCAAGCGATCACGAGTTTGTCGTAGCTGATCCGCTCGCCGCCCCGCAGGACAACCTGGCGCCGCGCCGGCTGAATGGCGACGACCTCCGCACCTGTGCGCACGTCAATGTTGCGCTCGCGACGGAAATAGTCCGGCGTGTGGAGGATGAGGTCGTCCAACGAGGCCACGCGTCCGCTGACGTAGAACGGCAACCCGCACGCCGCCCACGAGACGTGCTGTCCGCGCTCTAGCACGAGGATTTCGAGGGAGCGATCCACGCGGCGGGCGCGCGCAGCCGCGCTCATGCCCGCTGCCACCCCTCCGATGACCACGAGACGCATCAGCCCAAGCATAACGCAGGCGCTTGCGCGAGCACGCGAGTGGGGGCGTATGCTGGCCATGAGTACAATAGAAGGCTTCATGGCGATCCCCGAATCCGCGGAGGCTTTCCTGAAACGCCAGCGCGAGCGCCTGCGAGAGCTGGGCGTGCGGCCGCGCATTGTTTTTCCCGAGGGCGACGATGCGCGCGTACAGGCCGCTGCGACGCGTTTGGCGGCGGAGGGGTTGGTGGAGCCCGTTCTGATCGGGCGGCCAGTAGCTGGCGGCGGGGCGGCAAACTTCGTTGATCCTGCCCAGTCGCCGCGGCTCGACCACTACGCCCGGCTGCTCTGGGAACGGCGCCGCTCGCACGGCATGCTCGAAATGGAGGCCCGGGAGCAGGCGGCGCACCGCCCGTATTTTGCCGGTCTCATGGTGGCTGCGGGCGATGCAGACGCCGTGGTGGCCAGCGCCGTGCACACGACCGCGGAATCGCTGCGCGCCATCCTGCACACGTTGGGGTTGCGTGAAGGCGTGCGCCGGCTGACCAGCGCGCACCTGATGGCGGTGCGGAACCGCGCGTACGGGCGTCAGGGCTTGTTGGTGTTCGCCGACGCGGCCGTCATCATCCGCCCCAGCGCGAGCGAGCTGGCCGACATCGCGATTGCCGCCGCCGAGATTGCGCGCGAACTTCTGGAGACCGAACCGCGCGTGGCCCTGCTGTCGTTCTCGACCAAGGGCAGCGCGCGCCACCCCGAGGTGGACCGCGTTCTGGAAGCCCTGCGTTACGTGAAAGTCCGGGCGCCCGACCTCCTGGTCGACGGGGAGCTTCAGGCCGATGCCGCCCTCGTGCCTGCGGTAGGCGCTTCCAAGGCTCCGGGATCGTTGGTAGCGGGACAGGCCAACACGCTGGTTTTTCCCGACCTGAACTCGGCCAACATCGGGTACAAGCTGGTTGAGCGGCTGGGCGACGCGGCCTTGCTGGCGGTGGTGCTGCACGGTCCGAGCCGTCCGGCTAATATCGTTTCGAGGGGCTGCTCGACCGAGGACGTCGTGCACACGGCCCTGGTCACTGCCGTCCAGGCCGCCCGTGCGCGCCAGGCGAGGGCCTGAGGCGGCTCATGCTGGGATTCAAGCTCGTCTATCATCCCGATTACGATTTGCACCTGGGCGATCACGTTTTCCCCTCGCAGAAATACCGGCTGGTGCGCGAAAGACTGCTGGCGGAGGGACTGGCCACGCCGGACGACTTCGTGCAGCCCGAGCCCGCCAGCGACGAAGACGTGCTGCTGGTTCACGAACCCGGCTGGATTCAGCGACTCAAGACGGGCACTCTCGACTTTCAGGAACTCCTTCGGCTCGAGATTCCCTACTCGCGCAAGATGGTGCGGGCAGTGTTTCTGGCGACGGGAGGGAGCATCCTGGCTGCCCGGCTTGCTTTAGAGGACGGCGTGGCGTTCAATCTGAGCGGCGGATTTCATCACGCCTTTCCGGATCACGGCGAGGGCTTCTGCGCCATTCACGATGTGGCGGTGGCGCTGCGCCGGTTGCAGCGCGACGGTTTGATCCGCCGGGCCATGGTGGTGGATTGCGATGTCCATCAAGGCAACGGGACGGCTTATATCTTCCGGGCCGACCCGTCCGTGTTTACTATCTCGATTCACCAGTACAATAACTACCCGAGCCTGAAGCCGCCCTCCGACATTGATATCCACCTGCCCGATGAGACGGGCGATGAAGAATACCTGGAGTTGCTGAGCCAGGCTTACCTGAAGGCTCTGGATGATTTCCGCCCGGACTTAGTAGCCTATGTCGCCGGCGCTGATCCTTATGAGCTGGACCAACTGGGCGGGCTGTCGCTGACCTTGGAGGGATTGAAGGAGCGGGATCGGCTGGTCTTCCAGGCAGCGCTGGATCATGGCGCCGCGGTGTTCGTGACCCTGGCGGGCGGCTACGCGGTGAACGTAGACGACACCGTTACGATTCACGTCAACACCGTCAAGGCCGGGCAGGAGGTGCTCGCGGCGCACCGGGTCCGCCGGAGCTGACCAGTCTATGGGCTGGGGCGTTGCAGACCGCGCCGGACGATTGGCGCTCAGATCGCTTTTGCGTGTGCTGTACCGCGTGCGGGTAGTGGGAGCGGAGAACGTCCCGTCGCGCGGCCCCGCGCTTCTCCTTGCGAATCATGTTTCCTATCTGGATCCCTTGCTGCTGAAGCTATGCGCGCCGGGTGGCATGCGGTTCGTCCTGAGCCGCGATTGCGTGGAGCGCCTGGGCGCCGCCGCTCGCCTCCTCAGGCCCATCGTGGCCTCCGGCGACAACGACGATCAGGTGCTCGCGGAACTGCTCGCGGAGCTGGGTGCGGGCGGCATCGTCGGACTATTTCCCGAGGGCGACATCACGCCGACCGGCCACGTGCTGGCGTTTCGGTTCGGCTGGGAAGCGGTGGCTGAGGCGGCCAGGGCCAGCGTCACGCCGGTCTATCTGGACGGTCTGAGCGGCGCCTGGTGGAGCTATCGGGACGGTCACCTGGTGGAGCGCCCGCCCCGGTTGCGAATCCCGATCACGATCCGTTTCGGGCGCCCACTGCCGCCTTCCGTGACTGCGACCCAGGTCCGGGAGGCGATCCTCGAGCTGGGTGCTGAAACGGCGGGCCTGCGGTTCGGTCCACGAGATCGGATCGAACGACGGTTCCTCTCGTCCGCGAAACGGAACTGGGGGCGGCTCGGCATCGTGGATTCCACGGGGCGGGAGCTGAGCTTCGGCCGCTGTCTGGTCGCTGCGATCTTGCTGGCGGGCTGGCTGCGGCGGCACGCGCGATCCGAACCCATGATCGGGATAATGCTGCCGGCCACAGCGGGGGCGGCGCTGGCCAACTTCGGCATTCTGCTCGCGGGAAAGGCGCCCGTCAACCTCAACTTCAGCGCGGGGCGCGAGGCGGTGGATGCGGCCATTCGTCAGTGCGGATTGAAGACGATCCTCAGTTCGCGTGCCTTCCTGGAAAGGACCGGGCTGGCGCCACCCGCGGGAACGGTGCTGCTGGAGGACGTGACCGCGGGATTCAGCGCCCTTCGCAAGGCTGCGGTGGCCCTCATGGCCCGGCTGGCGCCCTGTTGGGCGCTGGCTCTGCGGTACGCAGGACGGTCCGTGGATGACATTGCCACGGTGGTTTTCTCCAGCGGGAGCACGGGCGAGCCGAAAGGCGTCGTGCTGTCCCATCGCAATATCGTCTCCAACATTGAGTCGCTGCGCGGCATCTTCCGGCTGCAAGAAGACGACCGGGTAATCGGCGTGCTGCCGTTTTTCCACGTTTTCGGCTTCACCTGTACGCTCTGCTTCCCGCTCATGCATGGGTACCCGGCGGTCTATCATCCCAATCCCACGGATGCACGAACGATCGGCGAGCTGACGGCGCGGTACCGGGGCACGCTGCTGATGGCGACGCCGACGTTCTTCGGGCAGTACCTGAAGCGCGTGGAACCGGAGGAGTTTCGCACGCTGCGCTACGTGATCGCCGGCGGCGAGAAGCTGCCTCCCGCCCTGGCGCGCGCTTTTCAGGAGAAGTTCGGCATGCCGCTCCTGGAGGGCTACGGAGTCACCGAGACCTCGCCGGTGGTGGCGGTGAACGTGCCGGACCTGCGGCCCGGGGAACGGCGCACGCGCACATACAAGCCCGGGACGGTGGGGCGACCGATCCCCGGCGTGGCCGTGCGCATCGTGGACGCGTCCACCGGAGAGCCGCTGCCCTCGGGATGCGAGGGTCTGTTGCTGGTAAAAGGCCCATGCTGCATGGTGGGTTACCTGAACCAGCCGGAGCGAACGCGGGATGCCTTCCGCGAGGGCTGGTATGTGACGGGCGACATTGCCTCGCTGGACGAAGAAGGCTTTCTGAGCATTGCGGACCGCCTGTCGCGCTTCAGCAAGATCGGCGGCGAGATGGTGCCGCACGTGCGCATTGAACAGGCCGTCAGCGAAGCGCTGGACGGGGCGCCCTGCGTGGTGATGGCGACGCCGGACCCGATGCGAGGCGAGCGGCTCGTGGTGCTCTACACGCGCCGCGATGTCGCCCCGGCCGAGCTGTGGCGCAGGTTGCAGCGTACCGATCTGCCCAAGCTGTGGATTCCCAAGAAGGAGAATTTTTATCTGGTGGAAGAAATGCCGCCGCCGCTGCCCTCCGGCAAGCTGGACCTGCGCCGGCTGCTCGCTCTGGCCATGGAAGTGACGCGGAGCCGGGAGGGGCCGCCGACGTAGCTCGCGCACCGGCCTTGCTAGGATAGACATTAAAGGAGCAGAATGGCGCTTCGCTTTTTCAACACTCTGAGTCGGCAGATCGAGGAGTTTCAGCCGCTGGAAGGAAATCGGGTGCGCATGTACACCTGCGGTCCCACGGTCTGGAACTATGTGCATATCGGGAACCTGCGCACCTTCACGTTCATTGACATTCTGAGGCGCTGGCTCCGCTATCGCGGCTACCAGCTCGACCACGTCATGAACATCACGGACGTGGACGACCGCATCATCAAGGAATCGGCCGCGGCCGGCAAAACCATCGAGGAATACACCGCGATTTACACCCAGGCGTTTCTCGAGGACACGGCGACCTTGCGGCTGGAGCGTCCCGAACGACTGGTGCGCGCCACCGAACATATCCACCAGATGGCGCGGGATATTCGCAAGCTGGGCGAGAAAGGCTACACTTACTCGAGCGGCGGTTCGATCTATTTCCGCATCGCGAGTTTCCCGGAGTACGGAAAGCTGTCCCATCTCGATTTTTCCCGCGTGCGCAGCGAGTCCCGCATTGACAGCGATCGCTATGACAAGGACAGTGCGCGTGACTTTGCTTTGTGGAAGGCTCCCAAGCCGGGCGAGCCGTTCTGGGAAACCGAGATCGGGCCCGGACGGCCGGGCTGGCACATCGAATGCTCGACCATGGCCCTCGAGTATCTGGGGCCCACGCTGGATATCCACGTGGGAGGCATTGACCTGGTTTTCCCGCACCACGAAAATGAAATCGCCCAGTCGGAGGCTCTCACTGGCAAGCCGTTCGTCCGTTACTGGCTGCACGTCGAGCATCTGATCGTGGACGGGCAGACCATGTCCAAGTCGCTGGGCAATTTCTACACGCTCCGGGACGTGCTGGCGCGCGGCTACTCGCCGGAGGCCGTGCGTTACCTGCTGGCTTCCGTTCCCTACCGCAAGCAACTGAATTTTACTTTCGACAGTCTGAGAGCAGCGGGCACGGCTATCGAGCGCCTGCGCAATTTCCAGTTACGGCTGGATACCGAGAAGTTCCCGCCCGGACGCTCGGACAAAATGGAAGACCGCACCCGTCAGGCGTTGAAGGAATTCGAGGAGGCCATGGACGACGATTTGAACACGGCCGAGGCGCTGGCGGCGGTCTTCGAATACCTCCGCGAGGCCAACGCGGCCATGGATGCCGGGGAATTCCGGACCGACAACGTCGCCTCCGCGCGGGATCTGCTGAATCGCTTCGACTCCGTGTTCGACGTGCTGAAGCCCTCGGCGCCGCCGCCCATTTCCGAAGCCGAGATCGAGGCTCTCATCGCCGAAAGGAATGCTGCTCGCAAGGCGCGGGACTTTGCGCGCGCCGATCGCATCCGCGCCGAACTGTTCGAGCGCGGCATTATCCTGGAAGATACCAAGGAAGGAACGCGCTGGAAACGGCGCTGACGGTACGGGGCCTGCAACGTGAGAATTCACACCAAGGCCGTTCATGCCGGTGACCGCAAAAAGCCCGGCGATTTCATTCCCGTAACTACGCCGATTTACACCGCGGCGAGTTACTTTTACGAGCGCCTGGAAAAACTCGATCGCATTTTTGCGCGCGAGGAGGAAGGTTACTGCTACGCGCGCTATGGCAATCCGACCAGCGCCGCCCTGGAGGAGCTGATCGCCGCCCTGGAAAACGGCGCCGGGGCGCTGGCCTGCTGCTCGGGGATGATGGCGTTGCAGACGGCCCTGCTTTGCGCCCTGACGGACCGTCCCAAACGCGTGGTGGCCGCCGAGGCCCTGTACGGCGCCACGGTCACCCTGCTCAACTCGGTGCTGGAACCGCTGGGCGTGCAGACTCGCTTCGTGGATCCTTGCGATCTGGCCGCTGTCGAGCAGGCGATGGCGGAGCACCGCCCGGGTTGCCTGCTGGTGGAAACCATTTCCAATCCCCTTCTCCGGGTCCCGGCGCTGGATCGTCTGGCCGAGCTGGCACGCCGCTTCGATGCCTGCTTCATCGTGGACAACACGTTCGCTACGCCCCTGTTGGTCCGCCCGATCGAGCTGGGCGCCGATTTCGTGGTTCACAGCGCGACGAAGTATCTGGCGGGCCACGGCGACGTCCTGGGTGGCCTGGTCGTGTGCCGGGGTGAGTTTCTGGAAACGTTGAGGGCGCTCGGGCGAACCTGCGGCCCCGTGCTGGGCGCTTTCGAAAGTTACCTGACCATGCGCGGGATCAAGACGTTCCCCTTGCGCGTGGAGCGGCAGTGCGCCAATGCCCGGACGGTGGCGGCCCGGCTCAAAGGGCATCCGCGCGTCGAACGGGTCCACTACCCGGGGGATCCGGACCATCCCGATGCAGCCACCGTATCGCGTCTGCTACCCGAGGGGCTGTATGGGGGCATGATCAGCTTCGAGATCCGCGATGCCGGACGCGAAGAGGTCTTTGCGTTCATGGACCGGCTGCGTCTGATCGTGCGGGCGACCTCGCTGGGCGACGTGCACACGATGATTCTTTACCCTGCCATGAGCTCGCACCGGGAGCTGTCGCCCCGTCAGAGGCAGCGCATGGGCATTGGCGACAATCTCGTGCGTCTGTCCGTGGGGATCGAAGCGCCCGAGGACATCCTGGAAGATCTCGAGCAGGCGTTGAGCTGAGCGGCGCCCGGCGAGCCTGGTGGTACAATCCCGTGTGGAGGCCAGTCCTGGCCGGTGCCGGGCCCGGGCTTCAAACCCGGCGCGAGTCGCGGGCGACGCGGCTCGGGTGGGTTCGACTCCCACTGGCTTCCGCCAGAGCCGCGGCGGTGCTGGATCCGGTGGCGATCGCTGTAGTAATCTTAGGAACGGATAACCCTCCCCGCGGATGTGGCGGAACTGGCAGACGCGCCAGCCTTAGGAGCTGGTGGCCGTAAGGCCGTGGAGGTTCAAGTCCTCTCATCCGCACCAGATTTCCCGGTGGATCAGGCTCGACGCAGGACAGCCCTGCCGTCGGTGACAGCGCAGCCGGCCAATCCGGATTTCGCGCGCGGGGCCCCCTCGAACCGAGGCGTGCGCCATAACTTCAAGTAGCTTTCCACCAGCCCACTCGGTAAAATCGGCTCGTTAGATAATTCGGAGTATGAGCGCCGATCTCGACTCCGTGTCGCGTCGCGAATGTTTGAAAGCGGGGCTAGGTCTGGCCGCCGCGCAGCCGGGGCGAGGCGCCGCCACACGTCCCAATATCCTGCTCATCCTGGCCGACGATCTGGGCTGGAAAGACGTCGGCTACCACGGGAGCGAGATCCGCACCCCCACGATTGATCGGTTGGCCAGCGAAGGAGTGCGCTTTACGCAGTTTTACTCGTTCCCTTTGTGCTCTCCCACCCGCGCCGCGTTGCTCACCGGGCGGTCACCGATGCGCTACGGCCTCGCCTATTCGGTGGTTCGCCCATGGTCGCCGTACGGCCTCCCGCTGGATGAACACATCATTCCGCAGACCCTCAAGGCTCTGGGCTATCAAACCGCGCTGCTCGGCAAGTGGCACCTCGGCCACGCGAATCGCCGTCTGCTGCCTCACGCCCGTGGCTTCGATCTTTTCTACGGGCACGTCAACGGCAACATTGACTATTTCACGCACGAGCGCGAGGGCGCCATAGACTGGCAGCGCAACGGCGAGACCGTTCGCGAAGAGGGCTACACGACCGATCTGCTGGCTCGCGAGGCGGTTCGCTTCATCACTGGGCGGGATCGTTCCCGTCCGCTGTTTCTTTACCTGGCCTTCAACGCTCCCCACACTCCGCTGCAAGCGCCGCAGGAGGCCATTGCCGCCTGTTCCCACATTTCCGATCCCAAGCGCCGTATCTATGCGGCGATGGTGGAAGTCATGGACCGGGCCATCGGCACGATCCTGCGTACGCTCGAGCAGGAGGGTATCGCGCGGGACACCCTGATCATGTTCCTCAGCGATAACGGGGGACCTGTGAACGCGGGAGCCCGCAACGATCCATTGCGCGCAGGCAAGGCGACCGTGTTCGAGGGCGGCATCCGCGTGCCCGCTCTTATGTGGTGGCCGGGACGTGTGCCGGCGGGTCGCGTTTCCGACCAGGTCATGACCGTCCAGGACGTCTTCCCCACCCTCGCTTCTGTCGCGGGCGGCAAGCCCCTGGCTACCAAGCCGCTGGATGGCGAGGACTTGTGGTCGGCCATCCTGACGGGGCGTTCCGTGAAGCGTGGCGACCTATTTTTCGCCGTGGAGCCGGGGAATCAAACCCGTCAGTTGGCCGTGCGTCGCGGCCCCTGGAAGCTCATCCGGCGGATCGAAAAGTCCACCGGGCAGCGTACGGATCTGTTGTTCCATCTCGACGAGGACCCGCGCGAAACTACCGACCTTGCCGCCAAGAATCCCCAGCTCGTGCGCGAATTAGGGGACGAGCTGGAGCGCTGGCAGGCCCTGCACCCGCGCTGCGAGATCTTCACCACGCTGGGTCCCCACCCCGGCTGGGTACCACCCAGGGACTGGGCCAAAGCTGCCGTGGAGTAACAAGAGGCATCCAGCACGGGAATCAACGCAGATTCATCAAAAGCGCGGTTCGTTGGACTCATGCAGGCCACGGCCTCGCCGATCCCGGAGGTGGCTGCGGTATACTTGCGATCTTGCTTGCCCTGATCCAGCCTGCTTGAGGCAACGAGGGCCCGACCCACTGCAATGCGCTGGCTCGTTGAGACATGGCGTCGAATACGCGAGCGGCCGAGGGCAGAAAACACGATGCGCCGAGGCGGCCGCTTTATGCCTTGGGGTGTGGGATCCCTCGTCTTTCTGATCACGCTCTGGGTGGCTTATGAGCTCTACGTCACTGAGCGGGGCCAGCTTCGCCGTCACCTGAACCTTGCCGCTAACCGGATTTCCGCGGATGCAAGCTCAGCGGTGCAGGATCGGCTCACCGCGTTGGACCGACTGGCGCGTCTCATCCAGGCTCGAGGAACTCTGAGTTACAGGGATTGGGAGACGGAGAGCGAGTTGTATCTCCGGGACCTCACAGGCCTCGTCAGTCTCGCCTGGGTGGGCAGCGAGCGCAAACCTCTCTGGATGACGCCGAAGACGGGCAACCCGCTCGCAGAATTCGCCGGCCAGCTGCGGGACCCGCTCGAAAACGTGATCCGGTCCGCTACTTTGAGCGGCAAGCCTTCCCTAAGCAGGGTGCTGAGCCTGCCATCGGGAACCCAGTTGATCCTCACTGCGGCCCACGTGAAGTTGCAGGACAGGCAAAGCGCATGGATCGTGGCAGCGATTGATCCTGCACTGCTCCTGAACGACGTGCTGGCCCCAAGCCTCTCCGCGGGCTTCGTGATCGAGATCACCGAGCAAGACCGCATCGTTTACCACAGCCCGGGCGATCTCAGGACGAAGGAAGAAGCCTGGGTCAGCGAGGCGACCGTTCCGGTAGGGGGAAGGCTTTGGAAGGTTCGCGTGTGGCCGCAACGGAACTGGCTAACTCAGCGCTGGCTGGTCCTGCCTTACATCGTGGCCGCCCTGGGCCTGGCGGTGGCCACGCTTCTCGGCCTCTCCATTCACTGGGCCGAGGCGGCAAGGCGCCGCGCATTGGAGGCCGAGGCGATCAACCGGGAACTGGAGCGTGAAATTCGCGAGCGCAAGCAGGCGCAGGAGGAACTGGCGCGAGCCCATGAGTTGCTGGAAGAGCGCGTGCGCGAGCGCACGGCAGAACTGGCGCGCGTCAACGAGGCGCTGCGCGCTGAAATTCTGGAGCGCCAGAAAACCGAGGAGTCGCTGCGCTCCAGCGAGGAACGCTACCGCAACCTGTTCGACAGCGCCACCGACATGGTCTATACGCACGACCTGCAAGGCCGGTTCACCTCCGTCAACCGGGCGGCGGAGCGGATCACCGGCTACACGCGGGAAGAGGCGCTCGGGATGACGATTGCGGATATCGTGGCGCCTGAGCACCTGGAACTGGCGCGCCAGATGATCGTCCGCAAACTGGGTGGCGAAGGTTCCACCATTTACGAGCTGGCGATTCGCACCAAGGACGGGCGGCGGTTGCTGGTGGAGGTGAGCAGTCACCTGATCTTCGAGGACGGCAAACCCGTGGGTGTGCTGGGCATTGCCCGCGAAATCACGGAACGCAAGCGACTGGAAGAGCAACTGCGGCAGTCCCAGAAAATCGAAGCGATCGGCCGGCTGGCCGGCGGCATCGCGCACGATTTCAACAACCTGCTGACCATCATTGGCGCTTACAGTCACATGATGCTGGCGGACCTGCCACCGGAGCATCCTGTGCGCGCCTATGCCCAGGAGATTCTCGCCGCTGCCGAACGAGCGTCCGCGCTGACTGACCGCCTGCTCGCGTTCAGCCGCCGTCAGGTCGTACAGCCAGTGCTGGTGGATCTGAACGATGTCATTCGCAATATGGTGGGGCTGCTGCGGCGGATGGTGGGCGAGGACATTGAGCTGGTCACCCACCTGGCGCCCGATTTGGGCAAGGTGCGCGCCGATCCTACACAACTGGAACAGGTCATCATGAACCTGGTCATCAACTCGCGCGACGCCATGCCCGGCGGCGGCCAGGTAACGCTCGAGACCGCCAACGTGACCGTGGAGCGTTTCCAGCCCGGCGGCCCGCCCCCGGGGAACTGGACCGTACTGCGAGTGCGCGATACGGGTCACGGCATGGATGCTGAAACCCTGAGCCATATTTTCGAGCCGTTCTTCACCACCAAAGCGCCGGGCAAGGGGACCGGGCTGGGCCTCTCCATCGTCTACGGCATCGTCAAACAGAACGGCGGTGAAATCACGGTGCAGAGCGAGGTGGGCAAAGGAACGGAGTTCACGATTTATCTGCCACACGCTGGCGCTGCGCTGCCCGTGGAGACTCCGGTCGAGGAGCCCGTCGTCGAGAGCGTCTCGGGCGCCGGGGAGACTATTCTTTTAGTAGAAGACGAGCCGGGCGTGCGCAAGCTGGTTCGGCAGATGCTGGTTCAGCAGGGCTATCAGGTGCTGGAGGCCGGCAGCGGCCCTGAGGCCCTGGCCCTGGCGCAACGACACCCCGGGCCGATCCATCTGTTGCTTACCGATGTGGTCATGCCGCAGCTCAATGGGCGCGAGCTGGCCGAGCAGTTGCAGGCCTTGCGTCCGGGCATCAAGCTGATCTATATGACGGGTTACACGGAGGACGCGGTAGTCCGGCACGGCGTCAGCACGGCCGGCGTGGTCTGCCTGCAAAAACCTTTCTTGCCGGACACGCTGGCGCGCAAGGTGCGCGAAGTGCTGGACCGCGCCGAGTGAAGCCAAGACTATCGGAATTGCCGGCAGGAGGAATCGGAGATGAGCAAGTTAGTAACTTCGCTGGGACTCGGCCTCTGGCTTGCAGCAATCGTCCAGGGCCAGGGAATCGCGCAGAAAGAGTTCATCCGAATTCCCACTTCCTCAGCGGAAGACGATCTGCGCATTCTGAAGCTTTATGAGGGCCTGCGAGTGGCCGACGTCAGCGATGGCATGGACATGGCTGGCTTGCAGGACGTCGGCTTGATGAATCCCGAGATCCGCCCCTTGTGGCGGGACACGGAAAATTTCACGCACCGCATTGCCGGCATCGCCGTCACCGCGCGCTATGTTCCGACTAACAAGCGAGCCTCGAAAATGACGCCCGAAGAATTCCGCAAATGGGAGGCAGCCTGGTATCGGGACATCTCGCCAGAGCCGTTCGTAAATCTGCTGCGACCGGGCTCGGTGCTCGTCATAGATGGGGGCGAGGACGGCGACACGGGCACGATCGGGTCCAACAATATCCTTGCCTGGAAGCTGCGCGGGATGGTCGGGGTGGTCACCAGCGGCGGCGCGCGGGATACCGATGAGATCATCAAGCAGCGGGTTCCGCTGTACTATCGCCGGCCGGGACGGGGCATCCGACCGGGGCGCAACGAAATCGAGTCCGTGAACCGTCCGATCATGTGCGGCGGGGTGCTGGTGCGCCCGGGCGATGTGGTGGTGGCGGATGGCGACGGGGTGATCGTCGTGCCACGCGAACACGCCGAAGAGGTGGCGCGCGCCGCGCGGCAAATCCTCGAGTCCGACAAAGCGGGTCGGCGCAAACTTTACGAGAAGCTGGGCATGCCGCCGGACCGCACCGTGCTCCCTGAGTAACTTGTGCTCCTGCTCGCCTCTCCGGCTGAAAGCATCGCTGGCGTGCAAGGTCGGCTCCTTGCCTCGGAGGAAGAATCCGCGCGGCGCGCGCACGTGGAACAGCGCCTGCCGCACGTGCGCGAGAGCCTAAGAAAACAACCGCGCCGTGATTGAGGCTTCGCGTTGAGGGTTATTGCGGCGGCTGTTCCTTGATTTTCTCTTCTGGCAACGGCTCGGGCGTTTCGAAGGTAATCGTCGCTTCGGCCGCGAACTTGCGGTACATGCGGAACTCGACTTCGTTGCGCAGCAGCAGCTTGCCCTCGCGCATGCGAACCACAGCCCGTAGCGGCAGCCAGAACTTGCGGCTTGCGATATCCACGTAATCGTAATCGAGTACGGTGGAAGCTTCCTGGATGGGGAAGTCGGGCGGTATGCCCACGGCCTCGAGCGTGATGCGCGCCACCGCCAGCGTCTCGCTATCCACGTAAATCAGGCCGCGATAGGCGGGGTTGATCTCCAAAGTTTTCTGGTAGCTGATGCGCCAGCGCGAGCGCGGCTGCTCGACGAAGTAGGAGAAAACATGCGTGCGGCGACCTCGCAGCGTGGCCCAACGTTCCCAGCGGAAGCGGGCCTGCGTTTCGGGCGCGAAAAGCTCCCGCATCATGGAGCCGAATTCTCCGGTCGAGGTCGCGCCTTCCAAACGATCGTAGTCGACGTTGGCGGGCCGGTTATTGATCAGGATTACTTTGTAATCTTCGCGCTGTTCGAAATAGGTGAGCCGCGCGGTAATGACGTCCTGCTGGCTCCAGAACTCCAGGCCCGTGGGATCCACGTAACGGCGAGTAACCTGCGTGCAGATAAAGTCGGGCAGGCTGCGTGTGTAATGAAGTGCGTATTCGCGAACCTGCTCGATAATGCGCTGCTGCTCCGCCGGGGATGGCGGAGGCAAGGCAGGTTGCGGGGGCTTGGGCGGGGGAGGCGCCGGAGCGGGCAGCTCGCGCGATGCCTGGGCAAGGGCCTTCAGGGCATCCAGTGTACGCGGACCTGCGCCGAGGGCACGAAGCTGTTCGATCACCGAGTCATCCAGCCGCTCGGTCAGCTCGACCTTCTTGAGATAGTCGGCCACCTGACGGTCGGGATGACGCAGTTGGATCGAGGATCGAACGAAAGAAATCAGTTCCTGCACGCTGAGCCGCTGCTGGGCGAGACCGAGCAGGGTAGCCAGCCAGAGGGCGGCTGCCAAGCGCCGCATACTTTCATTGTCGCGCAGACGCCGGCGAACGGGCTGATTCCCCGCAAGTCAGCGCCGCCGCTTCGAGGGTTGCGCCAACGCCTTCTCGATGGCGGCAAGAGCCACAGGCGCCATCACCCGATAGCCCGCCGCATTGGGGTGCAGCCCATCGTCGGAGAGCTCGGCTCGCAGGAAACCGGCCGAGTCTACCAATTGCGAGTAATAGTCCACGTAAACAAAGTTCCGCTGACGGCAGAAGTTCTGGATCCACTCGTTCAAACGCCGGATGAGTTCCGGAGGCCGGCGACGCGTTTGCTCGAAGGCCGGATTCTTGTCCTTGTGATAATCGCTGACCGGCAGCAGGGAGGCAAAGAGCGGACGGATGCCGTGAAACTCAGCCAGATCCGCGATCATGGTCAGATTGTTCTGGATCGTGGTCAACTCCACGCCGCGCGCGATGTCGTTGGTTCCGGCCAGCACGAGGACGGCTGCCGGCTTCAGGTCAATCACATCGGCTTTCATGCGTCCCAGCATCTCGCCGGTGATCTGGCCGCTAATCCCGCGGTTGACGAAGTCGCGTCCCGGGAAGTACTCGTTCAGAGGCCAGCCGTCGGTGATCGAATCGCCGAGGAAGACGACGCGCGGCGAGCCGGGCTGCGGAGGCGGCAGCTTGCGGTTCGCTTCCGCGTAACGGCGGAGGTTGTCGCGATCGGGATGACGGAGGGCGAATTCCTTTTGTTCGAGTAGGGCGCGAAAATGCGTGTCCCAGCGGTCGGCCAGCTGGCCGAGCTCGGCAAGCTGCTTGTGCGCTTCCGCTGTCAGAGGCTGGGGTTTGGGCAACGCCTGCGCCAGCGCCAGGTAGGCGCGCAAGTTGGTGAGCAGGATGTAATTGAGAAGGCCGTGCTGCGGCGACAGCGTGCGCAGATTCAGGCAGGCCTGGCGCGCATTTTCGATCAGGGGCGCGGCCGCGCGAGGCAGGTCGGGCGCCACCGTGGCCGTGGACTCCATGAGGTTGGCTGCCCGTTCGCAGGTCGCCACAATTTCCTTGTTCGGCAACAGACCGCTCTGCTGGGCTCCCAGCACTCCCAGCGAGCACCAGATCCACAGGAAGCGAACAAAGCGTTTCATGGATTCTCCTCGCTCGATGCCTTTCGCGAATTGGCGGCTCGCTCGGGCTGCAAATCGAGCGTTACCGTCCCGATGTAGAACGGCAGACGCACGCGGACCCGCACCGGGAGCCGCGCATCGTCATCGGTCAGCCAGACAAACAGCCGGCCAGAGCGGCGGTAAAGCACGTTATTGAACAGGAAAGCCTCGTAGCGAACGGTCTGGTACGTCCGGTCTTCGATGCGCAGCGTTTCCCGGGCCTGCGCTTCGACACGCGCCGAGACACTCTTCTTGCCGTCGCTGATCGGCAGGTAAACGACCTGGCCCGGTTCGACGCGCATGGCGCGCAACCGATAGAGCCCGCCGATGACGTCGTGCACGCACTCCGGAATATCTATTTCATGGGTCGCCACCACCGTGTCGCGCGCTAGATCGCGCTCGAGATAACTGGCCTTCCGGCTGGCGCCGTCGAAGCGGACCAGGATTTGACGCCGTTTGCGGCCTTCGTGCGCCCTGAGAGCCGACTCCACGGCGCACAGAGCGGCGTCGAGCAGGACCGAGTATTCGTTATCCACGCGATACAGGCGGGAAACGATTCCGGCCGATTGCAATTTCATTTGCGCGGACCATCCGCCCTCCTGCGGCCTCGCGCTCCAGACCAGACGTACGTTGCCGGCGTGCACCAGTCGCCATTCCGCGCGATAAAAAAGCTCCTCGTGGCTGGGCACGCCCTGGACCGGGGCTGCAGCGGGGCCCACCGGTTCCGGCTGACACGGCCCGGGCACAGCCGTGCGGGCCACCAGCCATGCCAAAGCCAGCCAAAGGACGCGGGCGCCTGCCGGCATGAAACCCGAGTGTCGCAGATTCCCTTGGGCGCCTGCAACCGGCGCGGCTCACCAGGATTCTTCCAACCGGAACGTGTAGGGTTCCAGCTCGACCGTCCGCCCGTCAGAAAGGCGAACGGTGGCCGGGTCGTCGCCGAAGTTCAGCAGCGCCAGCAGCCCGTTTTCGAGCACGCTCCAGTAAACCCAATGGGGTTTTTCCATGCGCAGCGCGCGGCGCACAGGCGCTCGCAAGGAATCCAGAGCCCGCAACTGGTCGCGCACGAAGCGCGCGTAGGGTTCGCCGGGCTCGGGATCGCCCGAAAAGAAAATGACCCGCCCGCGTCCTGTTTCGCCCTCTTGCCAGCGGCGCGATACGGAGAGGTCGCCTTCCACCGTTTCCAGCAAGCCGCGGGGGCGCACCGGGTAGATGACAATCCCGCCACGCTCTTCCCACTGTGCAATCCTCTCCAGCACGCGTTTTTCGGTAACGTGACCCCACAAGAAAATCAGCACCCGATAACGCTCCAGGGCCCCGTCCTCGATCATGGGCTCGCTGACATAGTCGAAATCCACCGTGGAGCGCATCGCCTCGGCGCGACTCAGGAAAGCCGAGGCCCAAAGGTACCGGATGACCTCATCGTCCAGCTTGATCGAAGTGTCCGGATAGAACGCCGCCACGTCCACCAGGGGCGGAGCTCGCCGATCCAGCAGCGGGGCGTGACGCAGCCATGCCTCGATCGCCTGATCGTTACCGTACAAATTCGAGTGGTAATAGAAAAGATGCTCCCCGCCGTTGGTGATCATGTTGAATAACCGCGCGACCACGCCCCGTGCGCTGCCGAATCCACCGGGCTCATAGCCGAGCGCAGCCCCATAAAAGCGAGCCGCCGAGGAAGCCATTCGCGTGATGGCGAAGTTCTGCGGATAATTGTCGCTTTCGTTCGTCAGCCGGATGCCGCCTTTCAGCCGCGCCATGGCTCGCGCCTGATGGGTGTAATCCGTACCGATTTCTACCGGACCCCAGCCGCCCGAAGACTGGTGGATGACGGCTTGCGGCAGCGCAGCGCGCGCCCACTCGGCCCACTTCTGGCACCACTCGCTCATCGAGTCCATGTACCATTGGGCGAAGTCCAGCCGTTTGCGTCGCGCCAGGGCGGTCACCGGCAGGAACGGCGCGATCTGCTCGAATGAGGTGAACCGTTCGCCCCAGCTTCGGTTCAACTCTTCGATGCTGGCGTAACGGTTTTTCAGCCAGGCCTGAAAGTGTGTGCGGGCGCACGGGTCGCCCGCCCAATACCCGATGTGGGTGTGGATGGGCTGTCCCCGCCACCCCAACTCCCCGCGCGCGGGATACTGCGCTTCACCATAGTTGCCACTTGGCCCCAGCCGGATGCCCAGAAGCACCTTGCGGGAACCGTAGTGTTTGCCAAACTCAGCCAGAAAACGCTGAACATATTTATCCTGGTGGCCGCAGAAAATGGTCTGGATGTCGTTGCGCAGGCCATGCTCCAGGCAAACAAAGCCGCGATTTTCCGGGGAACGATAGAACCATTCCGGCAGCGTGTATGCGGAACCCACGATCAACAGCGGGAACCAGCGCAAACCGTGCCGTTCGATTTCGGCCACGACCGCATCATAAAAGCTCCAGTCGAACACGCCCGGCTGGCGCTCTACAAAGTCCCACTTGACGTAACTTTCGATGCCGTTGAACCCGAGGGCGCGGGCCAGGGGAAGTAACTCGCGCAACCGCGCCAGCGCTTGCGGCAGCTCCTCGGGTCGCGTGGCGTCTGCTCCGGCGCTGATCACGAGCTGGACGGGACGGGTCAGACGGATGGCGGGTTCCACCAACGGTGGGCGTTCCACAGCAGGAGCCGTATCGCTTAGCCAGGCGGCACGCAGGCGGTCCATTCCTTCGATGCGCAGCTCGGTCCCCGCGGGAAAGCTCTCAAGCTCGAAGACCGCACGGCGAACTTTCCGCGTGTTCAGCCGCGCCGCGTTGAACTGATCGCGCACCCGTACGCTGCGCCCGCTCACGCTGATCCAGCCGTAGCCCTGATCGGGGTGCTCCAGTGTCAGCCAGACGGGGCCGGCCACGGCTTTCGGGCAGCGGATCAGGAACGCCGCCCGGTGAAAGTAATCGGCTACGGGCAGCACCACCGCTACCCGTTCTGCGCCCTCGCCCTCCCACCGGTATTGCGCGTGCAGCCCGGGAACCAGTTCCAGTCCACGCGAGACGCCCGTCGCTTCCCAACGGGCCAGTTCTCCGGCGCTGAGCGCCGTTGTCGCCACCAACACGATGATCCGTTTCACTGCGCTCGCCTCCAGGCTTCCGGGCTAGCGAGAGATGCCCGGCAGCAAGGGCAGCCACTATAGCAAAACAGAGGGGGGCGGCGGGAAACGAATTTTGCGACCTTGACGTCCGTGCATCATCTAGTAAGCTGGCGCTAGAAGTTGCCCGCGCAGGATTCATCCATCAGAATGGGACTAAGAGCAACGGCCGGGGATGCAGGTATTCAGTAAACAAACAGACAGACATTTCAGGATCTTTTTGACCGCTGTCATCGCGGGAATTTTAGGCTCTGTTACTCTTTTTTCCTTTGTCTCGCGACCGCAGTTCACCGAGGTAGGTTACTCGCCGGTGCAGCCCGTCCCTTACAGTCACAAGTTGCACGCGGGCAACCTCGGCATGGACTGCCGTTACTGTCATATCGGCGTGGAGCGCGGCCCGAACGCAGGCATCCCTCCGGCCGAGGTCTGCATGAACTGCCATGCCCGCGTCAAGAAGGACAGTCCGCTGCTGGCCAGGGTGCGGGAGAGTTACGAAAGCGGCCAGCCCATACCCTGGGTGCGCATCCATCGGCTGCCCGACTATGTCCATTTCAATCACCAGGCTCATGTGGCGGCCGGCGTCAGTTGTGTAAGTTGCCATGGCAGGGTGGACCAGATGGTCGAGGTGCGGCAGGTTGCGCCCCTGAGCATGAGCTGGTGCCTGGATTGTCACCGGAACCCGGCCCCTTACATACGCCCGCCGGAACTGGTGACGCGGCTGGACTGGCAACCTGACCGAGACCCGGCCGAACTCGGTCGTGAGCTGATCGCGGCCCGCGGGATCCATCCGCCTCAGAATTGTTCTGCCTGTCACCGATGAGCGAGAAAGCGAAACGTTATTGGCGCAGCTTGAACGAGCTCGCCGGGACGCCTGAGTTCCGGGAGTGGCTGGAACGGGAGTTCCCCGAGGGCGCCTCGGAGTGGGTCGGCTCACGGCGGGCGCTGTTAAAGTTGATGGCGGCCTCTTTCGCCCTGGCCGGCCTCACGGGGTGCCGTCGCCCCGAAGAAAAGATTCTGCCCTTCAGCAAGGGTGTGGAAGGGTACGTCCCCGGTCGTGCGCTTTACTACGCCAGCATCATGACGCTGGGCGGGCTGGCCACGGGCGTGCTGGTCGAGTGTCACGAAGGGCGCCCCACCAAGATCGAAGGAAATCCCGACCACCCTTCCAGCCGGGGCGCTACGAACGCGTTCGCGCAGGCTTCCATCCTGAGCCTCTATGACCCGGATCGCTCGCGAACGGTGCTGCGGCAGGGCCGCCGCGCGAGCTGGGAGGAGCTGGAAGCATTCATCGGTGAGCACATGCGACGCGCGGGGAAAGGCGAGGGACTCCGCGTGGTGAGCGGGGCCTTGAGCTCGCCGTCTCTGCTTGCGCTCAAGGCATACCTGCTCGACCGCTACCCCCGCGCGCAGTGGGTCGAGTACGAACCGCTCGGACGCGACAGCGAACTGGCGGGACTCCAGACGGCTTTCGGGCAGCCCCTGCAAGCGGTCTATCGCTTCGATCAGGCCGAAGTCATCGTCGCCCTGGACGCTGACTTTTTGGGTCTGGACAACCTGGCGCCGGCATGGATCCGCGACTATGCCTCGCGCCGCCGCCCCCCGACGGGTCCGCAGGATTCGATGAGCCGGCTCTACGTGATCGAGCCGAGCTTGAGTCTGACCGGTGCCAACGCCGACCATCGCTGGAGGGTTCGGCCCAGCGAGGTTAGCGCCGTCGCTCGCGCGCTCGCCACTGAGCTCGGCGTGGGCGGATTGAAAGTTCTCGGGCAGGGCGGTCCCTATCCGTGGCTATCGGCGCTGGTACGCGACCTGTTGCGCCACCGCGGTCGCAGCCTGATTCTCGCCGGACCGCGCCAGCCCGCTGCCGTGCACGCGCTCGTGCACTGGATGAACCATTATTTGGGCAACACAGGCCGCTCGGTCTACTACACCGAGCCAGTTGTACGCACGGACCTGGCTGCGCTCACGCGCTTGGCAGAGGAAGCGCGCGCCGGACAGGTGGGTACGCTCGTCATTCTCGGCGCCAATCCGGTCTACAACGCGCCCGCCGATGCCCACTTCGCAGCAGCCATGAAGCGCGTGCCCGTCACCATCCATCTCGGCCAGGAAGTGGATGAGACCGCTCCGCTGGCGACCTGGCACGTGCCCGAGGCCCATTATCTGGAATCCTGGGGCGACGGCCGCGCGCTGGACGGAACCGCATCCATCCAGCAGCCAACCATAGCGCCGCTGTTCGGCGGACGCACGGCCAGTGAGCTGGTGGCGCTGCTGGCGGGCTACGAGCAGCGTCGCGCCTACGACATCGTTCGGAACTACTGGCTCCGCCGCTGGAACAGTCCCGAGGGCGAGCGTCAGTGGGAGCGCTGCCTGCACGATGGAGTCATCCCGGGGACCGCTTTGCCGCCGGTGACGGTTTCGCCCGATCCGCGGCGTCTCCAGAGCTTGCTCAACGAGCCGACCCCAGCGAGCAGCGAGCTGGAAGCTGTCTTCGTGCCCAGTTGGGCCACTTACGATGGCCGGTTCGCCAACAACGGCTGGTTGCAGGAAGCGCCCGATCCCATCACCAAGCTGACTTGGGACAACGCCGCCTGCCTCAGTCCGGCCACGGCGCGCCGCCTCGGAGTGGCGGAGGGGGACGTGGTGGAGATCCAGGCCCAGGGCCGCCGCATCGAGATGCCGGTCTGGATCCTGCCGGGCCATGCCGACGGTGCGGTTTCCTTGCCCCTGGGATATGGTCGTACGCGCTGCGGCCGCGTCGGACGACGCGTCGGCCATGACCCCTATCCGTTGCGCACGAGCGCAGCTCACGGTTTTGTCGTTGACGTCACGATCCGCCGCACGGGGCGGCGCTACAGGCTCGTCACCACGCAGGAACACCACAGCATGGAAGGACGCCCGCTCGTGCGCGAGGCCACGCTCGAGGAGTTCCGTGCGCAACCCGACCTGATCCACATGCAGGGTCCCAAGGCCGAGCTGTTCTCATTGTTCAACGAGCACGACTACAGCCGGGGATATCAGTGGGGCATGGCCATTGACCTGAATGCCTGCATCGGATGCAATGCCTGCATCCTGGCTTGTCAGGCGGAAAACAATATCCCCATCGTCGGCAAGGATCAGGTGCGCCGCGGACGCGAGATGCACTGGATCCGGCTGGATCGCTACTTCGGAGGCGATCCTGAGGATCCGCAGATCGCCTGGCAGCCCGTGGCCTGCCAGCAGTGCGAAATGGCGCCCTGCGAGACGGTTTGCCCGGTGGCGGCCACCAATCACAGCCCCGAAGGCCTGAACGACATGACTTACAACCGCTGCGTGGGGACCCGTTACTGCGCGAATAACTGCCCCTACAAAGTCCGGCGGTTCAACTTCCTCGACTACCACAAGGGCCTGGAAGAGGTCCAGAAGATGGTCTACAACCCTGACGTCACCGTGCGCATGCGCGGCGTCATGGAGAAGTGCACGTACTGCGTGCAGCGGATCGAGGAAAAGAAAATCCAGGCCAAAGCCGAAGGCCGCAAGCTGCGCGATGGCGAGATCCTGACGGCCTGCCAGCAAGTCTGCCCGGCGCAGGCCATTGTCTTCGGGGATATTAACGATCCCGGTAGCCGCGTTTCGCAACTGCGACGCGATCCGCGCAATTACTCCCTGCTGGCGGAACTCAATACGCGTCCGCGCACCACGTACCTGGCGCGGTTGCGCAATCCCAATCCCGAACTGGCAGGACAGGAGGGTAGCTGAGAGATGGCGACGGTTTCCCGACCTGCGGAAACGCCTCTGGTGCTCGGCGAGGTCACGCTGGCCGACGTGACCCGGAGCGTGGCCGGCATCGTCGAAGCCAAGACTCCGCGCGCGTGGTGGGCTGCATTCGCTTTCACCGGCACGCTGACGCTGGTCCTCATCGCCATGCTGACCTACCTCGTCACGACCGGCATTGGCGTTTGGGGCAACAACTCGCCGGTCGGCTGGGCGTTCGACATTACGAACTTCGTTTTCTGGATCGGCATCGGCCACGCGGGCACACTGATTTCCGCGATTCTCTACCTGTTCCGGCAACGCTGGCGCACCTCGATCAACCGCTTCGCCGAAGCCATGACGATCTTCGCCGTCACCTGCGCGGCGATCTTTCCGCTGTTTCACGTGGGGCGGCCGTGGCGCGCCTACTGGCTGTTTCCCGTTCCCAACCAGTGGTCCGGGATGTGGCCTAACTTCCGCAGCCCGCTAATCTGGGACGTCTTTGCGGTCAGCACTTACTTCACTGTGTCCCTGCTGTTCTGGTATCTGGGCCTGCTGCCTGATCTGGCGACGCTTCGGGATCGCGCCCGCAGCCGCATCCGCCAGATCGTGTATGGGGTGCTGAGTCTTGGCTGGCGAGGGTCGGCCCGTCACTGGAGGCACTACGAGATGGCTTACCTGCTGCTGGCCGGGCTGTCTACTCCGCTGGTGCTCTCGGTACACTCCATCGTGAGCTTCGACTTCGCGGTCTCGATCCTGCCCGGTTGGCACACCACCATCTTTCCGCCGTATTTCGTGGCCGGCGCCATCTTTTCCGGCTTCGCCATGGTGGTGTCCTTGATGGTCATCGCCCGGTGGTTCTTCGGACTGGAACATCTGGTGACCATGAAACACCTCGAGAACATGAACAAGGTGATGCTGGCCACGGGCCTGATTGTGGGCTACGCTTACGCGGTCGAGTTTTTCATCGCCTGGTATAGCGGCAATCCTTATGAGCGCTTCGCGTTCATGAACCGCGCGCTCGGGCCTTACGCCTGGGCTTATTGGACTATGGTGGCGTGCAACGTGCTCATGCCCCAACTGTTCTGGTTCCGCAAGGTGCGCACCAATGTGCCGGCCATGTTCGTCATCTCTCTGCTCGTGAACGTAGGCATGTGGTTCGAGCGGTTCGTCATCATCGTGACTTCCCTGCACCGCGACTTCCTGCCTGCGGCTTGGGGCATGTTCCGTCCGACTTGGGTGGACCTGCTCACTCTGGCGGGAAGCTTCGGATTGTTCCTGACGCTCTTCCTGTTGTTCGTCCGTTTTCTACCCATGATTTCCATGAGCGAGGTGAAGGCCATGATGGCCTCCGAGGAGGCGGCATGAGCGTCGAGCAGACCGCTACCATGGCGCCTCGCGTTTACGGGGTGGCCGCAGAGTTTCAAAGCCCGGCAGAGTTACTCGAAGCGGTTCGCAAGCTCCGCCAGCGCGGCTATCAACGGCTCGACGCCCTCACCCCGTTTCCGGTACATGGTCTGGATGAGGCGCTCGGCTTGCGGCGATCGCCGCTGGGGTGGGCGGCGCTGGCTGCCGGTCTGACCGGAGCTTCGGGCGCTCTCCTGTTGCAGTGGTGGACCGGCGCGGTGGCCTATCCGCTGGTGGTGGGTGGCAAGCCTTACTTTGCATGGCAGCCCTCGGTGCCGGTGACCTTCGAACTGGCCGTGCTGCTGGCCTCTTTCGCCGCGGTGCTGGGCATGCTCGCTTTGAACGGCCTGCCGCGTTTTTATCATCCCGCTTCCAATCACAAGCGTTACCCGCGGGTCAGCGACGATGGGTTCCTGCTCATCGTGGAGAACGACGGTCCCGCCTTCGATGCCGCCCGGGCCGCCGAAGCTCTGCGCGCGGTGGGCGGGCAGCACGTGGAGGTTCTGGAGGAGTGATGCGGAGGGTTGCGGTCGTTCTGGCGTTGCTGGCAGCCGGTTGCAGTCGCACTTCGCGAAAGCCGCCGCTGGAGTTCATTCCGGACATGGATCGCCAGCCCCGTTTCCGCGTGCAGGGTGAGACCAGTTTCTTTGGGGATCGCCGCATGAGCCGTCCGCCCGTGCCGGGGACCGTTGCGCGTGGCCAGTTGCCTTCGCGCCTGGTGCCTGCCTCGAGTCCCCTGCCCTGGAATCTGCAAACGCTGGAGCGCGGGCGTCAGCGCTTCGAAATTTACTGCGCTCCCTGCCACGGGCGCACCGGGGCCGGCCAGGGCATGGTCGCGCTCCGCGGAAAATGGCCGGCGGGAGATCTACGGGAGGCCCGGATCCAGCAACTCAGCGACCGCGAGATTTTTGAAGTCATCACTAATGGTGTAAGAACCATGCCGCCGTACCGGTTCCAGATCGAGGAGCAGGATCGCTGGGCGATCGTGGCCTACGTGCGCGTTCTGCAACGGGCTGCGCGGGGAACGCTCGACGACGTTCCCCCCGAACTCAGAGGAGAGCTGCGGTGAGCACGGTGGCAACGAGCGTGGAAAGCCTGGTTCTGCCCTCCGAGGTCTGGGCGCGTGGCCGCAATCGGCTCGCTGCGCTGGCGCTGGCGGGCTGGGTTGCGAGTTTGCCGGGATTCTTCGCCGACCCCGGACGCTTCGCACAGTCCTACCTGGTTGCTTATCTGTTCTGGCTCACCCTGCCTTTGGGAGCGCTGTTCTTCCTCATGGTGCAGCATTTGAGCGGCGCGGTCTGGAGCGTGAGTTCGCGCCGGATTGTCGAGGCTGTGAGCGGCGTGCTGCCGGCGGCTGCTGTTTTGTATCTTCCCGTGGCCTTGAGTCTGCACCGGTTGTACGAGTGGACGCACGCAGAAATCGTGGCCGCGGATCCGGTCTTGCGAGGCAAGCAGGTCTATCTGAATCCGCACTTTTTCTTGGTTCGCGCCGCCTTCTGCCTCGTGGTGTGGTCCTTGCTGAGCCTGGTGCTGCGGGGTTGGTCGGTAGCCCAGGATCGCACCGGCGAGGCGTCCTCCCGCAAGGCCGTCGTCTGGAGCGCGGCCGGGTTGCCCCTGACGATCCTGACGGTCACCGCGGCTGCCTTCGACTGGGTCATGTCACTGGAGCCGCATTGGTATTCGACCGTCTTCGGCGTCTATCTCTACGCGGGAGGAGCGGCGGCTGCAGTGGCCGCGGTGATTCTCCTGCTGCTCACGCTGCGCAGGTCCGGCTGGCTCACCGGGCAGGTCCACGTGGAACACTATCACGATTACGGAAAGTGGTTATTCGGCCTGATCGTTTTCTGGGCCTACATTGCGTTCTCCCAGTACATGCTGATCTGGTACGCCAATCTGCCCGAAGAGACGCAGTGGTTCCGCACGCGCACGCAAGGCGGCTGGACCGTCTGGGCTTTGGCGCTGGCGGCCGGCCACTTTTTCGTCCCCTTCTTCGCGCTCATTTCGCGGGCCGCGAAACGAAGCCTGCCGTGGCTGGGGGCCGTGAGCGTGTGGGTGGTGCTGGCGCACTACCTCGACCTTTACTGGCAGGTGATGCCGGCGTTCCACCGCGAGGCTCCGGCCTGGCACTGGCTGGACGCCGCCACTCTAGTTGCCGTGGGCGCCTCGCTCGGCTTGGCCTTCTGGCGCCAACTCAAAGACGTTCCGCTGGCGCCCGTGGCTGATCCACGTTTCAGTCGTTCCGTGGAGTTTCACAATGTCTGAAGCGCCCAAGCCTGCCCAGTCGCCCGGTTATGACACCAGCGAGCCGCGCGCTCGTACCATCGCCCTGTTCGGCGCCGCCACGGTGGTAGTCCTTGTGATTGTCATCCTCGGCCTCCAAGCCTATGTGGACTACGCCCGGGAGAAACAGATCTTCGTCAAACAACTGGAGCCGGTTTCCGAAGACCTGCGCCAGTTGCGCGCCCGCGAAGATGCGGAACTGAACTCCTACGGCTACCTCGATCGCGAAAAAGGAATCGTGCGACTTCCCGTCCGTCGAGCCATGGAGTTACTCATTCGCGAAAAGGAGCTCAAAAATGCGCGTTAAAAGGTACATCCTGCTGGCTGGCCTGGTCGTTTCCGGCCTGCTCGCCGAATCCAAGCTCCCTGCGGAGCTCGAGGGAGTGGGCATCGTGGAAAAGATCGGCCAGAAAATAGACCTCGATCTGGAATTCGTAGCCGAAAATGGCTATCCCGTTCGTTTGAAGGAATACTTCCACAAGGGGCGGCCGGTCATTCTGAACCTGGTCTACTATTCCTGCCCGATGCTCTGCAATTTATTGCTTAACGGCCAGACCGAAGCCCTGCGCGAGATTCCAGGACAACCCGGGACCGACTTCGAGATTGTCACCATCAGCATTGATCCCACGGAAACCTTTGACCTGGCGCGCCAGAAACGGGCCGCCTATGTCGAGAGTTATGGCAGGCCGGCGCCTGGGTGGCACTTCCTGACGGATTATCGAGGTAACGTCAAGAAGCTGGCTGAGCAGGTGGGTTTTCATTACCGCTACGACGAGCAGTCGCGCCAGTACGCCCACGCGGCGGCGATCATGTTGCTCAGCCCGGACGGCGTGGTGGCTCGTTATCTCTACGGCGTTCATTTCAAGGCGCGCGACCTGCGCCTTGCGCTGGCCGAAGCAGCGCGCGGGCACGGTAGGTTCAGCGTAGACCGATTGCTGCTGTTCTGCTACCATTACGACCCGCAGGCCCGCTCTTACGTGTTGTTCGCCACGAACTTCATGCGGGCCGGAGGTGCGCTGAGCGTTCTCGTGTTGGGAGTGGTTTTGTACCGGCTGTGGCGGCGTGAGCGCCACGCGGCCGTCGCGGAGGAGAGCGCTGCCTGATGGACTGGCTCCGCAACCTCTTGATGCCCCCTCGGGGCAGTACGTTTGCCGACCAGGTGGATCCTCTCTTCTGGTTCCTGGTCGGTCTCACGGCTTTCTTTTTCCTGCTGATTGCCGGCCTTTGCGGCTGGTTCATTCTCCGGTACCGCCGTGGGCGCGCCGTCCGGCGCGGCGTGGCGCCCACCCACAATACGGCGCTGGAGTTGGTCTGGAGCCTGATCCCTCTGGCGCTGGTGATTGTGATCTTCTTCTGGGGCTTTCACGGCTATATCAGCGCGGCGGTGCCGCCGGCCGACGCCCTCGAAATCAAGGTTCTTGCCAAACGGTGGTTGTGGCAGTTCGAATATCCCAGCGGTTTGCGCACCGTGAATGATCTGCGCGTTCCCGTGGGCAAGCCCGTGAAGCTGGTCATGATTTCCGAAGACGTGATCCACAGCTTTTACGTGCCCAGCTTCCGCATCAAACACGACGTGCTGCCCAGCCGCTACACGCAAGTTTGGTTCGAGGCCACCGAGCCCGGCGTGCACCGCCTGCTCTGCACCGAGTACTGCGGTCGCGGCCATTCCGACATGCTCGGAACGATTCAGGTGGTCAGCGCCGAGGAATACCAGAAATGGCTGGATTCCGGGGGTGGGTTAGGCGAGGGATTGCCGCCCGCGGAGCTGGGCCGACTGATTTACACGCAGTACGGGTGCGAGGTTTGTCATTCCCTCGACGGGACGCGGAAGGAAGGGCCAAGTTTTCGCGGAATCTTCGGGAAGCCGGTCCTGTTGACCGGTGGCCAGACGGTCATTGCGGACGAGAATTACATCCGGGAATCCATTCTCAACCCGCAGGCCAAGATCGTGGCCGGCTACCAGCCGGTCATGCCTACTTTTCAGGGTCTGCTTAACGAACGGCAGATTAACGCCCTGATTGAGTTTATCAAGGAGCAGAAATGACAGCCGCCAGTTACTTGACCGAACAGCGCGGTTTGCGCTCCTGGCTCTTCACGCTGGATCACAAGCGCATCGGCGTGATGTACTTGTGGTCCACCCTGCTGGCGTTCTTCCTGGGCGGGGTGCTGGCCATGCTCATCCGGCTCGAGCTGCTCACCCCCACGCGGACGCTCATGGACGCCGATACCTACAACAAGGTCTTCACCCTGCACGGCGCGGTGATGATCTTTCTGTTCATCATCCCTTCCATTCCCGCTGCGCTGGGGAACTTCGTGTTGCCCTTGCTGCTGGGGGCGCGTGACGTCGCTTTCCCGCGGCTGAATCTCGCCAGTTACTACCTGTACGTGCTCGGGGCGCTGATGGCGCTCGCCTCCATGATCACCGGAGGCATTGACACCGGCTGGACCTTCTACACCCCTTACAGCACCTCCACCGGCGGCGCCGTGAATCTGGTGACGCTCGCGGTCTTTGTGCTTGGCTTCTCCTCGATTTTCACCGGCGTAAACTTCATTGCCACCACGCACAAATTGCGCGCCCCGGGCATGAGCTGGTTTCGCATGCCGCTGTTCGTCTGGGGCATGTACGCCACCGCCATCATTCAGATCCTGGCGACCCCCGTGCTGGGCATTACCGTGCTTTTGCTCTTCCTGGAACGCGTCTTCGGGGTCGGCATCTTCGACCCGAAACTGGGTGGCGATCCCGTGCTCTTCCAGCATTTCTTCTGGTTTTACTCGCATCCCGCGGTTTACATCATGATCCTCCCCGGCATGGCGATTATCTCCGAGGTCATCCCGGTGTTCTCCCGGCGCCCCATTTTCGGTTACCGGGCCATTGCCTTCTCCAGCGTAGCCATCGCAGGCGTCAGTTTCCTGGTCTGGGGTCACCACATGTTCGTAAGCGGCCAGTCGGTGCTGGCTTCGGCGCTGTTCTCCTTCCTGACTTTCCTCGTGGCTATCCCCTCGGCGGTCAAAGTCTTCAACTGGGTGGCTACGATGTACAAAGGCTCTATCTGGTTGCAGGCCCCGATGATTTACGCCATCATGTTCCTGCTGCTTTTTGCCATCGGCGGCCTCACGGGGCTCTTTCTGGGTAGCCTGGCGACCGACGTCCATCTGCACGACACCTACTTCGTCGTAGCCCACTTCCATTACGTGATGATGGGCGGCGTCTTCATCGCCTTTCTCGCCGGACTGCACTACTGGTGGCCCAAAATGTTCGGGCGGATGTATTCGGAACGCTGGTCCAGAATCGCTGCCGCCTTGGTGTTTGTCGGGTTCAACACGACCTTCCTGGCTCAATTCGTAATGGGCAGCCGCGGAATGCCGCGTCGTTACTATAACTACCTGCCGGAATTCCAGCCCCTGCACGTGGTTTCCACGGTCGGGTCGTGGATCCTGGCTCTGGGGTTAGTCATCACGGCGGGCTACTTGCTGGCCTCCCTTCGCAAGCGGCCCGATGCCCCGCCCAACCCCTGGGGCGGCATGACGCTGGAATGGCAAACTTCTTCGCCGCCCCCGACGCATAACTTCGAGACCGTGCCCGTAGTGGATCACGGCCCTTACGACTTTCCGCCGCTCGAAGCCGAGGAGGAGCTCGCAGGGAGGAGGGCATGAGCGGGTCCCATACGGTTGTGGAACACGGAGCGCAGGAACCCTTCCTGCAACACCACTTTCACGATCTCGGGCAGCAGGCCGAAGCCTCCAAGATCGGCATGTGGCTGTTCCTGGTGACCGAGATCCTGCTCTTTGGCGGGCTGTTCGTGGGCTACGGCATCATGCGCATGCTCCACAGCCAGGCTTTCCATGAAGGGCATCTCCACCTCGATCGCTCGCTCGGCGCGATTAACACGGTGGTGCTGCTGGTGTCCAGTTTTACCATGGCCATGGCCGTGCACAGCGCGCGCACCGGAAACCGTGAGCGGTTGATCCTTCTCCTCGCCGCCACCCTGGCCTTTGCCGGCGTCTTCCTCGGAGTCAAGTACGTCGAGTATTCCCACAAGTTCCACGACGGCCTCCTGCCGGGCCGGTTCTATCGGCATGCCGGTGACAGCGTGCCCGGAGTCGCCGTCTTCTTCAGTTTCTACTTCGTGATGACAGGCCTGCACGGCTTGCACGTGCTGGCGGGCATGGTGGCCATTTCCTGGCTCTTGCGACGCGCCGTGCGCGGGGACTTCTCCGCCACTTACTACGCTCCCGTGGATTTGACCGGTTTGTACTGGCACCTGGTGGATATGATCTGGATTTATCTGTTTCCGCTGCTGTACCTGATCAGTTAGACGATACCCATGAGCACTCACGCTGAGAACAAAAACGCCGTCCGGACTTATTCGATCGTACTGGGAGCCTTGCTGACGCTCACGGCCGTGACCGTGGCCGCGGCGGGAGTCAATTTCGGTTCCGCTTTTATCAACGTCGTGATCGCCCTCGCCATCGCCAGCGCCAAGGCTTCTCTGGTCGCCCTTTATTTCATGCACCTGCGACACGACCGCCCGATGAGTGCGGTCATTTTTGTCACCGGCCTCGCCATGCTGGCGATCTTTCTGATGTTCTGCTTCCTGGACACCCTCTCACGTGAGCAGGTCCAGCCCGGCCTCACCGCTCAGGCGCCCGCACGCGCCGTTTCAATCTCGGCCATAATTCTGAGCGCCTCCTGACGCGGATCTGCCGCTCGGGTAATCTGCCGTCCGATGACCAGGTAATCGGCGCCCGCCCGGATCGCTTCCGCCGGTGTGGCCACACGTTTCTGGTCGCCTTTGCCCGCCCCGGCTGACCGCACCCCGGGAGTGACCAGGATGGCGCGTGGCGCCAGCGCCCGCACCATCGCCACCTCCAGCGGCGAGCACACGATGCCGTCCACGCCCGCTTCCATCGCCTTGCGGACGCGGAGGCTCACCAGGTCCGCAACGGCGCAAGGGTAGCCTAGATCGGCCAGATCGTCCTGATCGAAACTGGTCAGCACGGTCACGGCCAGCAGTTTCAGAGGGGAGGAGGCCCGGCCTTCGACAGCCGCCTGCATCACGGCCCGGCTGCCGTGCACGGTCAGGAAACGCGCCCCGCTGCGCGCCACTTGCACAGTCGCCCGCTTGACCGTTTCCCCGATGTCGTAGAGCTTCAGATCGAGGAACACGTCTTTGCCCCGCTCGACCAGCTCGCGGACGAACGACATGCCGGCGGCGGCATACAGCTCGAGACCGACCTTGTAGAAGCTGACCAGATCGCCCAGTTGCTCCACCAGTTCGCGGGCTACGTCGGCGGAATCAAAATCCAGCGCCACAATGACAGGGTTGGTTTTCATAGGATGCGTATCCAGGACTCTTGCCTGCCGGTGACCCGGCCAATGATCCGCGCCCGCGGGAAGCGCTCGCAGAAACTCACGGCATCGGCTTCGGGCAAGGCCACGAGCAGGCCGCCCGAGGTCTGGGGGTCATAGAACAGATCCATGAGATCTTGTTCTATCGGACGGCTGACCTCCACGGCGCACGAGGCGAACTCCCGGTTGTTCTTCAGCCCCGCCGCCACCGCCCCCGCCCGCGCGTACTCGCGGGCGCCCGGCAACAGGGGCACCCGTTCGGCCTCGATCTCCAGCGTGACGCCCGAAGCCATCGCCATTTCGCGCGCATGTCCGATGAGACCGAACCCGGTGACGTCCGTCATGGCGTGGACGGCGAGGCCTTCCAGCGCGGCCGCCGCTTCGCCGTTCAGCTCGAGCATGGAAGCCACCGAAGCTTCGACATGAGCAGGGTCCGCCATGCCGCGTTTCAACGCCGTCGCGATGACCCCGGTTCCGAGCGCCTTGGTCAGCACCAGAAGATCCCCGGGTCTGGCGCCTGCATTGGTGATCACGCGCGACGGGTGCACGGTGCCCGTGACGGCGTAGCCGAACTTGATCTCCTCGTCCGCCACGCTGTGGCCACCAAGAAGGACGCAACCGGCTTCCTTCATTTTCTCGGCGCCGCCACGGACAATCTCGGTCAGAACCTCCACATCGCCTTTCGCCGGGTAAGCCACAATGGAGAGCGCGCAAAGCGGTCGCGCGCCCATGGCGTAGATGTCGCTCAAAGCGTTTGCTGCCGCAATGGCCCCGAACGTGTGAGGATCATCCACAATGGGCGTAAAGAAATCCACGGTCAGCACTAGGGCACACTCCGGCGTCAGCTTGTAGACGCCGGCGTCATCCGCCGTATCGAAACCTACAAGCACGTTTTCGTCGCTAACGCGCGGCAGCGCGGCCAGCACCCGGTCCAGGACCCCCGGACCCAGCTTGGATGCTCAACCGGCTGCCTTCACGTGCGCCGTGAGTTTCCGGAGCGACATCGCTGATAGTTTAGCCGGCCCGCAAGGCTCGGCGCGCGCGCCGTCCTCAGCGGAGCCACGGAAGGCCTCGGCTCAGTTCCCCCAGCAGTTCTTCCCATGGGAAGGCCGCCGCGATTTGCCGGAGGCGATCGGTGCAGTAACAGGCATCCCAACTGAGATCCAGACGCAGGAAGTCGCCGGCCCCGAGCACAAGGCAAATGACGGCCAGGGCGAGCGCCTCGGGTCCGTCCAGCAAATCGCGGAACTCGCGGTAGAGGCTGCGCATGGTGTTGCCTCCTACCCGTATATAACGTAGCGCGAGGGGTTTTGGGGGCCTGATTTCTATCAAGATCACGCCGGGCTACTCCACTGGTCCGGACCCGGACGCTCAGTACCTTCCCGACCCATTTTGGGGTTTTCGCCGGGTTGTGCCCGCCCCGCTTTTCGGACACGATAAGGGTCGGAGCGACCCTCATGAGATCCGGCGACTCATGGCGCCGCCTTTGGCGCGACGAAGATGCTCAGGACCTGATCGAATACGCTTTGATGGCAGGTTTCGTCGCGGTGGCCGCCGGCGCCATTCTGACCCCCGTGGCCCCCACGCTGGATCTCATTTTCAACCGCGTCCATTCGCTCCTCGTCAAGTACGGCGGCCAGTAGCGATCGCTTGTCCCATCTCCCTCTGCGCGGCCGGCGGCAGTGTACAATGAGTCACTTGCGCGCCAATCTCCCATGACATTAGCGATCGCTTTCCTCGCTGCCGCCCCGGCTTCCCACGTATTGACCATGGCTCCCGTGGACCTGGTCATCGTGGTCTTGTACTTCGCACTGGTTCTAGGAATCGGCTTTTACCTCAAGCGCTTTTCGACCACGGGCGAGGACTTCTTCATGGCCGGCCGGGAGATGACGGCGTGGATCGCGGGCCTCAGTTTCATTTCCGCCAACCTAGGCTCTCTGGAAACCATGGGCTACGCGGCGGCCACCTACCAATACGGCATCCTGGTCGGACACGCCTATTGGATCGCGGCCATCCCTGCCATTCTTTTCCTTGCCTTGGTAATGCTGCCTTTTTACTACATCTGCCGCACGCACTCGGTCCCCGGCTACCTGAAACTGCGCTACGGAGAAGAGGCCCGTGCGCTCTCCGCTATCTCCTTCGCGGTGATGACCATCCTGATGAGCGGCATCAACATGTACTCGATGGCCGTCATCATGAAGGTCATCCTGGGCTGGGACATCCATTTCTCGATCTGGGTCTCCTCGCTCACCGTGGCGCTCTACGTCATGGCCGGCGGGCTGCGATCCGCGATTTTCAACGAGGTTCTGCAATTTTTCCTGATCTGGCTGGGCAGTCTCATCATCCCGGTTCTGGGCCTGATCGAAGCGGGCGGCTGGAACGAAATGGTGGAGCGAATCGCGCGTAACTTCCCCGGCCAGGATTTCACTCACATGTGGCGCACCACGGGGTCGTTCGCCGACAACCCCATGGGGATCCACTGGACAGGGATCGTATTCGGCTGGGGCCTCGCCATTTCTTTCGGCTACTGGTGCACGGACTTTCTGATCATCCAGCGCGTGCTGGCCGCCCGCGACCTGCGTTCGGCGCAGCTCGGCACTATCATTGGCGCATTCTTCAAGATGATGGTGCCGTTGATCGTGATCCTGCCGGGCTTGCTGGGCCGTGCCGTGCTGCCCTTCCCCTTGGTAAGCGAACCGGAAGCGCTGGCCACGGGCGCCCACAGTTACAACGAAGTCCTGCCATTGATGATGGCGCGCTACTGTGGACCAGGCCTGCTAGGCCTCGGCGTGACGGCTCTCATCGCCGGTTTCATGTCCGGCATGGCGGGCAACGTGAGCGCGTTTGCCACCGTCTGGACCTACGACATTTATCGGCCCCTGATTCGCAAGACCGCCTCGGACGCGCACTATGTCCGTATGGGCCGCTGGTGCACCATCCTCGGCGTTTTCGTGAGCATTGCCACTGCCTACCTGGTCATGCATTTCTCCAGCATCATCGTCTATGCCCAGGTGGTCTTCGTGATTTTCGTCGTGCCTATGTTCGGGACGGTGCTGCTGGGCATGCTCTGGAAAAGAACTACGCCGGCCGCCGGCTTCTGGGGTCTGCTGGCCGGCATGATCGTTTCCTTCCTCCTCTTCCTGTGGGTCAAGCTGGATCCCTCCGCCGTCAAGTATGTCGCCTTTTCTTCCCAGGCCAAGGACATGGCGGATAACATCTACCGCGCCATGTGGACGCTGATCGCCAACGTCGTCGTCACCGTTCTGGTGAGCCTGGTAACGAAACCCAAGCCCGAGAAGGAACTGGTCGGGCTCGTTTACGGTCTGACCGAAGTTCCGTCCCACGGTCACTGGCCGCTGTTTCAGAGGCCGGGTTTCTGGGCGGCCGTGGTAGGCGTGCTGTTTGTCATTCTGAATCTCATCTTCTGGTAGGGAAGCCGTGTCGGGTGACGATCATCGGATTTCCATCTGGTTTTTCATCGGAGCGCTGCTCACGGTCTACGGAGTGCTGATCATGGGCGCCGGTATCTGGGATCTTTATTACCCGTCGGGGCTGCCCCAGGCCCTGGGCCACTTGCACGCCGCTATCTGGTGGGGAGCTCTGTTATTGTTGCTGGGCGCCATTTACTGTTACAAGTACTGGCCTGGCCGGCGCAGCAAGTCCTGAAGGTGGCTGTTAGTCGGCGTTCGCAGAGACCGCCGCGGTGGCCAGTAACCTGTCCTCGAAGCTGTAATCGATCGGCCTGCGCGGCCAGTGCCGCAGATACCAGCGGTAGGTCTGCTTGAGCCCCTCAGCAAAGTCCGTGGGCTTGAAGCCCAGAACGCGCTGGGCCTTGGCGATGAGCATGGTGATGGGCGGCAAATCGAAATATTCCCCGAAATAGTACGGCGGTCTCATGACGCGGCCGCCCGCCTGGTGGATCCGCTCGCGCGGGATGCGCACCACGTTCGGCTTCTTGCCTGCGGCTTCGGCCAGAGCCTGAATGAGTTCCGCCTGCGTGATAGCCCGGGGATTGGCGATGTTGAACGCCTGCCCCACGGCAGCCGGCGTCTCCAAAACTCGCAGGCACGCCCACACCAGATCTTTCACGTAGACGAATTGCATGAGCCGGCGGCCATCTCCTGGCAGGATCAGAGGACGGTTGTCCCGAAGCCTGTCCCAGAAGAAGGCCTCCCGGTAAAAAGGATTGCCGGGTCCGTAAACGAACGGCGGACGGAGCGTAACGACAGGCAATCCCATGCGCTGATGCAGTCGGAAGAGTGTGCGCTCGGACATGGCTTTGTTGCGCACATAAGGGTCGGGATGATCGTCCGGCGCCAGCGCGTCGCCTTCATGATGATTCAGCCCGTCCCCGTAAGCCGCCACGCTGGACATGAAGACATACCGGTGCAGGCCCGGGTGCGCGGCGGCTCGCGCCGTGGCCTCGATGTGGGCAGCTGTGGTCCCTCGCTCCCAGTCGTACACGTTGTCGAAGATCACTTCGAACTTGTGTTCCGCGAGAATCCGCCGCACCGCCTCGACGTCGTTGCGATCCGCCGTCAGGTTGCCCACTCGCTTGCCGAGGTCGTGCTCCGGCTTGCGGTGCAGGACCCACACTTCGTGGCCGGCCTTCAACAGCTCCTGGACCAGCAGGCGCCCGATGAAGAGCGTCCCGCCAATTACGAGGACCTTTCTCGAACGTCGCTCCTCATTCTGATCCCGTTCCATATCCGCATCGCTTCAGTCGTAGTATTCCAGACCCAGGTGTGTGATCAGGTCCTCGCCGCGCATCCAGCGCAGCGTATTTTTCAGCTTCATGAGCTGGATGAAGACATCGTGCTCCGGATACAGGCCGGGCGCCGTCATGGGCGACTTGAAGTAAAAGGAGAGCCATTCCTGAATGCCGCGCATGCCCGCACGCTGGGCCAGATCCAGGAACAAAGCCAGGTCCAGCACGATGGGCGCCGCCAGGATCGAATCCCGGCACAGGAAGTTGATCTTGATTTGCATGGGGTAACCCAGCCAGCCAAAGATATCTATGTTGTCCCAGCTTTCCTTGGCGTCACCTCGCGGCGGATAGTAATTGATGCGTACCATGTGGTAGAAATTGCCATAGAGCTCGGGATACAGCTCCGATTGCAAAATCGTGTGGAGAACGGAAAGCTTACTCTCCTCCTTGGTCCTGAAAGAGGCCGGGTCATCCAGGACCTCGCCGTCCCGGTTCCCGAGAATATTGGTTGAAAACCAACCCGTCAGCCCCAGCATGCGCGCCTTCAACCCGGGCGCGATGAGCGTCTTCATATAGGTCTGGCCGGTCTTGAAATCCTTGCCCGCGATCGGCACATGACGCTCGCGGGCCAGCTCTACTAGCGCCGGGATTTCGACCGTCAGGTTGGGCGCTCCGTTGGCGAAGGGCACCCCGCATTTCAGGGCGGCGTAGGCATAGATCTGGCTGGGAGCGATGGCCGGGTCATTATTGACCAGACCGCGCTCGAAATTGGTCAGACTCTGATGGACCTCCTGCGGGTGCTGGTACACCTCCGTCGAGCCGCACCAAATCATTACCAGCCGGCTGGCGCCCGTGGAGTGGCGGAACTGTTCGATGTCGTCCATGAGCATCTCGGCCAGCTCCATTTTCGAGCGGCCCTGCTTGACATTGGGCCCGTTGAGCCGGCGCACATAGTTGGGGTCGAAAACCGCCTTCATCGGGCGGAGGGCCTCCAAAGGCTCGCGCACTTTCTCGAGCAGGCTCCTCTCAAGCACGCCCGCCTTCAACGCCGCTTCGTAAGCGTTGTCCTCGAAAATGTCCCAGCCCCCGAAAACGAGGTCATTGAGATCGGCCAGGGGAACGAAGTCCCGGATCAGGGGGCACCGGCCCTCGGTACGCTTTCCCAAGCGAATCGTCGCCATCTGCGTCAGCGAGCCATAAGGCCGCCCCAGGCCGCGCTTGATGGCCTCGACCCCGGCGACGAACGTGGTCGCCACCGCACCCAAGCCGGGCATCAGAACCCCCAGACGTCCTTCCGCAGGCCGGATCGTCACGTTCCCTTTTTCCACCAATGTGTTAGCCTCCTTTTTCTTCGGGCCTCCGAATTGGGCAAGGTGCTATACTAACATAGCGATGGGCCAGCGCGTATCCGAAACGATTACGGCGTTGGTGGTGGACGACGAAAAGCCCGCCTGCGACGAGCTGATCTATCTCCTGAAAGGCTTTCCGGGCGTGGAAGTGCTGGGAGCCGCGACCAACGGCGTGGAAGCCGTCCGCCTGATCGAACAAACCGAGCCGGATCTGGTTTTTCTCGACGTACAGATGCCCGGCCTGGACGGCTTCGGCGTGATTCGCCAGCTCGAGGAGAAAAAGATCCCGTTGCCCAAGTTCGTGCTGGCCACAGCCTACGATCAATACGCGGTGGAAGGTTTCCGCGTTCAGGCCCTCGATTACCTGCTGAAGCCCATTCAGCGCGAGCGACTGGCTCTGACCCTGGAACGCGCCCGTCAGGCCCTCGAACAGAAGACCAAGACCTCGGAAACTCCTTCCCTGCCCCGTCCCGGGCCGCGGACGAAACTACTCGTCAAAAGCGGCAACCGGAATTTCATCGTGGACGCCAGCGAGGTGGTTTACGCTACCATCGAGGACGGCCTGATTACGGTGGTCACCACCAATCTGGAAGGCCACTCCAATTACCGCACGATCGAAGAGCTGCACTCCAACCTCGATCCCGAGATATTCTGGCGCGTTCACCGCTCCTACCTTGTCAACATCAATCGCATCAAGGAAGTAATCCCCTGGTTCAAATCCACTTACTTGCTGCGCATGGACGACAAGAAACAGACGGAAATTCCGGTCAGTCGTTCGCAGACCCGGCGGTTGCGCGCCCTGTTGCGGCTCTGAGGGTGGACCAGCCCAACCTTACACCGCGATTCCCAGCGTCCACAACCAGTACGCGATCGCCTGGCGCAGGCACAACCACCATTCCGTCAAGGGATCCCGGGCGGAGGCGGGGCGAGGCGAGCCGTAGACCTGGAAGCCGCGGGCTTCCAAAATCCGCTTGGCGCGGTAGATATGATAGCCGTCGCTCACTACGATGCAGGAGTGCAAGTCCAGCCGCCGCATAATCTCGGCCGCGGCCGCGAGCGAATGCACGGTACTTTCTCCCTCCGGCTCTACCAGGATGGCTTCCGACGGAACGTTGTGCTGCACCAGGTAGGCTCGCCCGACCTCTCCCTCCGTGTGAAAGGGATCCCCGCCGGAGCCGCCGGTAGTAAGAATCCGGGGCGCCAGACCGCGGCGGTACAACTCCAACCCGTGATCGAGCCGGGCCTTGAGCACCGGAGAAGGCCGACCGCGGTAGGCGGCGGCGCCCAGAATTACGATCACGTCGGCAGGCCGCGCCTCATCCACCCTCGCCTGGTTGCGGATCCGAAGGGCCAACTCCCACCACTGCACCAGCACGATCGCCAGCGCCAACAACAGGACCAGCCCGAGAATCCGGCCCCGTTTGCGGTATGATGCTGTCGAGACCGCACCGGGCAACATCCGCCTGCCGTCCCTCTTTGTCAGTCTACACCGGGCGGCGAAGTGCGGCCCGCCGTGCGCAGGCATGCTCAAGGCAGAAACGCTCCGCAGCCCGGCCAACCCGCTCCTCAAAGAAGTCCGTCGCGCCGTAGCGCGAGGAACCCTGACCCGCAGCGGCTGCTGCGTCGCTGAGTCCTTTCACCTTCTCGAAGAAGCCCTGCGCAGCAACTGCCAAATCGTAGCGGTACTGGCCTCCGAATCCGCCCGCGCCGCCGTGGAAGGGCGCCTGCGCGACGCGCCCCCCGTGCGCCTGCTCGTACTGCCGGATTCGCTCTTCGAATCCGTCGCAAGCACCGAAACCACTCAAGGCGTCCTTGCACTGGTGAGGCCGCCTGCGTGGAGTCTGTCCCGACTGTTCCGTGACCCCTCGCTCGTGGTCGTACTGGATGGCTTGCAAGATCCGGGAAACGCAGGCGCCATCCTGCGTGCCGCGGAAGCTTTCGGGGCAACGGGCGTGCTGGGATTGAAGGGTACCGTGAATCCTTACAACCCCAAGGCGGTGCGCGCCTCGGCCGGCTCGGTCTTCCGGGTTCCTCTGGTCTGGGGAGTCCAAGCGTCCGAGGCTCTCGCCACGCTCCAGCAACAGCGGCTGGATCTTTATGCGGCGGTTCCCTCCGCCCGGCGCCTTCTCTCCGAAGCCGACCTGCGGCGCGGCTGTGCGTTTATCATCGGTAGCGAGGGTCGAGGCGTGAGCGAGGCCTTGCGGGCTGCCTCCATGGAACTCCGTATCCCGACATCGGGGGTCGAGTCCCTGAACGCAGCCGTGGCTGCCGCTATCCTGCTTTATGAAGCACGCCGGCAACGAGGATGGCCATGAGCCTGTTCGAAACCGGTCCTCCTCCCCCGAAGCGTTCGCCCGACAAGGACAGGCCGCTCGCCGACCGCATGCGCCCGGAAACGCTCGACGAATTCGTCGGCCAGGAGCACATCCTCGGGCCGGGCAAGCCCCTGCGTGTTCAACTGGAGCGGGATCAGCTCGGCTCGATCATCCTCTGGGGTCCGCCCGGCTCGGGCAAAACGACGCTGGCGCGCATCATCGCGCGCATGACCCGCTCCGATTTCGTGCCCTTCAGCGCCGTGCTCAGCGGCATCAAGGAAGTCAAGGCCGTCATGGCCGAGGCCGAGCGCAACCGCAAGCTGGGGCGTCGCACTCTCGTCTTCGTGGACGAGATCCACCGCTTCAACAAAGCCCAGCAGGATGCCTTTCTGCCTTACGTGGAGCGCGGCGACATTACCCTGATCGGCGCCACCACCGAAAATCCCTCCTTCGAGGTGATCTCGGCCCTGCTCTCCCGCTCCAAAGTCTACATGCTGCGCCCGCTCACAACCGAGGAGATCATGATCCTTCTCAAGCGGGCCTTGCAGGACCGCGAGCGCGGCCTCGGCGAGCTGGAAATCGAAGCGCCCGAGGAATTGCTCCGCCAGATCGCGATCTATGCCAACGGCGACGCGCGCGTGGCCTACAACACGCTGGAAGCTGCCGTGGCTGCCTCACCGCCGGGACGCCTCACGCCGGAAGCCGTCGAAGCCGCCATTCAACGCAAGGTCCTGCTCTACGACAAGGCGGGCGAAGAGCACTACAACCTGATCTCGGCGTTGCACAAGTCCGTCCGTTCGAGCGACGTGGATGCCGCGCTTTACTGGCTGGCGCGGATGCTGGAGGCCGGCGAGGATCGGCTTTACATCGCGCGGCGACTGATCCGCATGGCGATCGAAGACATTGGTATGGCCGACCCGCGCGCACTGGAGCAGGCGGTGGCCGCCATGCAAGCCGTGCATTTTCTGGGAATCCCCGAAGGCGACCAGGCGCTGGCCCAAGCCACGATTTACCTGGCCCTGGCGCCCAAGTCCGACGCGGCTTACCAGGCCCTGAACCGGGCCCGCAGCGACGTCCAGCAAACCATCGCCGAGCCCGTTCCGCTCCATCTGCGGAACCCCGTGACCGCCGCCATGCGCGAGTGGGGCTATGGCGAAGGTTATCAGCACGCGCACGACCTCCCGGACGCTTTGCCAGATGTGCCTTGCCTGCCGCCCTCGCTCGAAGGACGGCGCTATTACTTCCCCACCGACCGAGGGTTGGAAAAGAAGATCGCGGAACGTCTGGCCGAGATCCTGCGGGCGCGTAGTAAAAAGGCCGGAGATCCCCCCGCTACCTGAGGCCGGGGCGTGCACTCTCCCGCCCTCACACCGAAAGCAGCCGGATGGCGTCTTGCCGGGTCAGCCCGTGCTCGGTCTTCTCCCAATAGTGCGGGCGACGGACCAATTGCCACAGCGCCTTGTAGGCGGCCAGCGACATCAGCAGGTAATAGACCGGCAGCAGCAACGCCCACCATGCCAGGCCGCGGTGGCCCCGCTTCCAAGCCGCCATCATATGGAACAGGCACAGTACGATGCTGGCCAGCACGAAGTTCGCCGCCGCAAACGTCCACAGCCAGGGCGGAAACAGCGCCTCGACCCACGGCGCGTGGCTGATCTGCCACAGCGCGAACAGCGTGGCCAGCGGCAGGAAACTCAATGGCGCAACGAACGCACCGCCAATGAAGAACTGAAAGCCGAGGAATCCCTTCACCCCCAGCTTGCGCGCCAGACGAATGGGGTGGCGCATGTGCACCAGATAAGTCTGGATGTAGCCCTTGATCCACCGCGAGCGCTGCCGAATCCAGTTGCCCACGCGGGAGTTGGCCTCTTCATAAGTGGTGGAGTCGAGCGTCGCCACCCGCCAGCCTTGCTGTGTGAAACGCAAGCCGAGATCCGCGTCCTCGGTCACGTTGAAAGGATCCCAGCCGCCCAGCGACCGCAGCACTTCGGTGCGGAAATGATTCGATGTCCCGCCCAGAGGAATCGGGATGCCCAGCGATTCCAGGCCCGGCAAGTACCAATCGAACCATAGGGAATATTCCAGAGTAAACAGGCGGGTCAACCAGTTCTCGTTCCAGTTGAAATAGTTCAGCCGCGCTTGTAGACAAGCTACCTCCGAGGGCATCCCGCGAAAGACCTCGACCGCGCGCCGAAGCTGCGACGGCTCGGGAACGTCCTCGGCGTCATAGATCGTCAGGAACTCGCCCCGGGCGAAGCTCAGCGCATAATTGAGTGCTTTCGGCTTGGTCCGCGGATGTCCGGGCGGGACCCGCACCAGCTCCACATTGGCCTCCAGGCCGGCCTGTTTGCAGGCTGAGATCGTCTCCCGATCGTCCTCTTCTAACACCAGCTTGATGTCGAGCTTGGCGCGCGGGTAATCCAGCCTCCGCAAGGCGCTGGCCAGCACCGGAACGACTGCCGCGTCCTTGTAGAGCGGCACGAGGATCGAGTAGACGGGAAGCTCAGCGTCCGAGAGTGCGGAACCGGACCGCGGTTCGGATCGCCGGCGCCGTTCAACGCGCCAGGCTCGCCACACCAGCACCACGCGAAGCAGGAAGGCGGTCGTCAGATAGACCGTCAAAACCGCGTTCGTTGCGAGCAGGGTGTCGGTGGTCCAGCGCCAGACGGCAAAGGCCCATGCGCTCAGGGCAAGGTAAAAGGCGATCCACTGGCCCCAGCTCAGGATGATCCGCGCGGAATACTCAGGGGCCCGCTCCCAGAGAGCCAGCGTCGCCTGGCGCGTCAGTTGCTCGCTCGCCAGTCTCTGGATCGTCCAGAGGATGTCGAACCGGGAGGTCACGACGAAGCGGGCGTTTTCGCCATATTGCTCGCGCAGGGCCTGGAACAGCGTCTCGGAGGGTTCAGCGAGCGCGATCCACAGCGTTCCCTCGCGCCGTCGCCAGGGCAGGTACTGACAGCGGGCGTATTCTTCCACGCGGGCCTCATCGAACAGAGCGCCGTCCGGCGGATCATCCAACAAGTTGACAAACGGCAGCCCGAAGTGTTCCGCCAGAACCCGGTAGAAATCGAGCGCTCGGACCCATCCCCGCGCCAGAAGGATCTGCCCCAGGGGATCCCCGGTTCGGCTTTGTTCCGCAAGAGCTTCTTCCAACTGCTCCGCCGCCAGGAGCCCGCGCTCCACGAGCATCTGGCCAATCTTGGGGGTTTCCGTGGCTCGGCCATCGCGGGCCGCAGCCTCCGCACGCGATGGGCAGCGTCTCGTCAGCCGCCCGTCAAATTCTAGAACGCCTGCCATAGACCAACGATGAGGGCGCGACCCGCACCCACGTTCCGCCCGCTCACGTCCCAGGACCAGCCCAACTGGACGCGCGTGGAAGCGCCCAGACGCAGCGTCGCCGACGTCTGCACTTTGTGCAGATCAAACCGGGGCTCAACTAGCGGGTTCGTGCTGCGCTCAGGCGGCAGCAAGTCCCCCAGCCCCCGAATCGCAAAATACTGGCCAAAGACCGTGATCCGCCTGGTCACATGCAATCCCGCGGCAATTTCCGCGCGAAACTGGTCCGCCGGCCTGCCCCACCGCTTCCTGAAACCCGTTTCCGTCGCCAGATAGCCCCACCGCGTACCGACGGGGAAGCTCCGGCCTAGCAGCAGGCTCCCTTCCCAATCCGCCTGTCCGTTGCCCGGACGCGGCCTGGCGTGCGCGCTGTAACCCGGGGCCTTCCCTAACGTCTGCACCGCCACCTGCCAGCCCTGCTCCGAGCCGCGCAACCGGTAACGAACCCCAGCCTGCAGATCCCCCAAGGCAAAACTCCGTTCGCTGGTCCACAGATCGCGGTACTGAAGCCGCCCGACGGGCGCCACCACCACCAGCGTCCACCGATCCGTAATGCCGGCTTCCAGCCAGCTTTGAAGGACCGTGCTTCGGAAGCTGGCCTGCGGACCCAGCGGTTCCCGGCGCCCATCGCTGTCGAATCGTTCCGTGGCCCGATATGAATACGTCTGCCAGAGGATCAGGCCGTGGCCTTTCTTGGGAGACCAAGCGGATCCGTGGCATCGCGGGACCAGGGCCGCTAGGATCGAGATCACCCAGATGCGGAAGAAAAACCGTCTCGCCACCTGCTTGTAGATCGTCAAAACTTTCCCATCTTCTTAGATGCGGGAAGAATCCGCGATCGTGACGGGTAAGAAGGTTCTATGCCGACCAGTACGAAAGTACAGCCTGGGCCCGCGTGATTACGCCGGGCACCTGAGACGGAACCCGCGGCTGGGGTTTCCTAGCGGGTTGGTGGACGTCCGTCAGGGCCTCAGCGCGGGGTCTTCCCTCCCGCCTGAGCCTTGCGGGCCGTGACTGTAATCTCGATGCGCGCTTTCCCCACCAAGGCTGCAACACCGACCGTGGTCCGCGTCGGTCTGGGCTCGGGGAAATACTTGACGTAAACCGCGTTCATGCGCGGGAACAAACTCATGTCGGTCAGATAGACCTGGACGGAAACTGCGTCCGCAAAGCTCATTCCGGCGGCCTTGAGAATCAGGCCGATGTTATCCAGGCACTGACGCACCTCGGCTTCGAAATCATCCGGAATCTGACCGGTCTTCAAATCCGCGCCCACCTGGCCGGAAATGTAAAGCGTGTCATCCACCAGCAGCGCGGTGCTGAACGGACGCCCTGCCGGGAACTCCGGCGGATGGATGACGCGTTTCTCGGCCCGGGCCGCGCCAGTCACAAGGCCGGCGATCAGCAACAAGAAAATCTTTGACTTATGGGTGCGCATGGCGTCATGATAACCCAGGTACTAGTCCGGTTGCATGAGGTCCAGGACGCGGGTTACCCCCCAAAATTGAACCTTTTGGGCTATATACAGCGGGGACCCGGTTGAAGCATTATAATGGTTGGGTTTTCCCCTCTGAGGAGCATCCCGGACCATGGAGCAAGTGGCTAGCGCAGCTCGGAGGCGCCTGGAACGGCGGGCCGCCACGCGTTTCCCTCTCCAACAAGAAGTGCGTTTCAAGGTCTTCTATCGCAACGGGGTCCAAATCGGACTGGGCAAGACCATCAACATCAGCTCGCGCGGCGTGCTCATCGCCACGGACTTGGAGTTGACGCCGGGCGACCGGCTGGAGCTCTCGGTCAACTGGCCCGTCCGCTTGGATAATCAATGCCCCATCAAACTGGTCGCGACCGGGCGTGTCGTTCGCGCCCAACCGGGCAGGGCTGCGATCGCCATAGACCGGTACGAGTTTCGCACCCAGGGCAGCCGCAGTCTCGCCATGCAGGTCGGGAGCTGAGGCCGCGGCCCTGGTCTTTGCCGGACTCCCCTCGGGCGCCGAGGCTTCGTCGCCACTCGTCTCCCCGCCGTTGCAGGCTCGGCTGACCCTCTCGTATCATTGAAATTCCATCCCATGATTCCTGAGCAGATCCCCATCGGACTCACCTTTGACGACGTGTTGCTGGTGCCCGCCCGCAGCGCCGTCCTGCCTTCGGAAGTGGACACCCGCACGCGGCTCAGCCGGCACATCGAACTCAACATCCCGATCGTCAGCGCCGCGATGGACACCGTGACCGAGGCCCAGCTCGCCATCGCGCTGGCCCGGGAGGGCGGAATCGGGATCATCCACCGCAATCTCTCCATCGAACGCCAGGCCGAGGAGGTGGATCGCGTCAAACGCAGCGAAGCGGGCATGATCGTGGATCCCGTAACCATGTCGCCCGAGCAGCCCATCCGCGAGGCGCTCGAGGTCATGAAACGCTACCGCATCTCCGGTGTCCCGGTCACCCGCAATGGCAAGCTCGTCGGCATCCTCACCAACCGCGACCTGCGCTTCGAAACCGAACTGGACCAGCCCATCGGCAACGTGATGACGCGTGAAAACCTGATCACCGTGCCGGTGGGCACCACTCTGGAAGAGGCCGAGCGCATCCTGCACCGCCACCGCATCGAGAAACTTCTGGTGGTGGACGAGGAGTACAACCTCAAGGGTCTGATCACGGTAAAGGACATCCAGAAGCGCCTCAAATACCCCAACGCAGCCAAAGATGCGCAGGGTCGCTTGCGGGTCGGAGCTGCGGTCGGCGTCACCGGCGACTATCTGGAGCGCGCCCAGGAGCTGGTCCGCAAGAAAGTGGACGTGATTGTCGTGGACAGCGCCCACGCCCACAGCGAGCGCGTCATGAACGCCATCCGCACCCTGCGGCGCAAGCTGCCGGACGTGGAACTCATCGCCGGCAACGTAGCCACCTACGAGGGCGCGGCTGACCTCATCGCCCTGGATGTGGATGCCATCAAGGTCGGCATTGGCCCGGGCTCGATTTGCACCACCCGTGTCGTGAGCGGCGCCGGCGTGCCTCAGCTCACGGCCATCGCCGAGTGCGCTCGCGCGGCCCGTCCCGCGGGTATCCCGATCATCGCCGACGGCGGAATCAAGTTTTCCGGCGACATCACCAAGGCCATTGCTGCGGGCGCCGATACGGTCATGATTGGCAGCCTCTTTGCGGGCACGGACGAAAGCCCTGGCGAACTCATCCTTTACCAGGGACGAACGTTCAAGAGCTACCGCGGCATGGGCTCGCTGGGCGCCATGGTGGGCAGCGCCGACCGCTACGGGCAGGATTCCAGCGGCAAGCTCGTGCCCGAAGGTATCGAAGGACGGGTCCCGAGCAAGGGTCCCCTGGCCGAGCTGGTCTACCAGTTAGTCGGGGGACTGAAAGCAGGCATGGGCTATTGCGGCTGCGCCACGATTCGCGAGCTTCAGGAAAAAGCGCGCTTCATACGCATCACGCCTGCCGGCCTGCGCGAAAGCCACGTCCACGACGTCATTATCACCAAGGAAGCGCCCAACTACCGCCTGGAGCCGTAGGCGCTGGCAGGGCTGTGCCCCGGCAGCCATCGCCTGGCACAACGACTAGGCGGCGCCTGGCGGGAGTTTCAGGGCCATGTCCAGCAACCACGCCGCCACCCGGCCGGGATCGGCGTTCATGTGGGTCGCCGCTACCAGTGTGTACGCCCCTTCGAACAAAGCAGTAATCCGCCACCGACCCACTACGTAAGTGAGGTACGGACCCTGGGCCGTGAAGGTATCTTGCAGCAGGTCACGAATGCCGTGCACCGCAGCCCACAACTGAGACGGGTCATCGGGCAGCACCTGGTTGACCCGTGAATCGTACGTCTGCCGATGAAGCAGTTCCTGATCGCGGAACAGCAACACCTGCATGACAGTGGGCGGATGGCCGCGGAATAGTTCTTCCAGACTCGCCGAGGCCAACGAGGAGGCCGCGGAAGGTTGACCACTCTTGGCGCCGGAGGCTAACTCGGCGGCCGTTCGTCTCAGCATGTGTTCCATCACGCTCATGAGGAATCTCCTACCCTCGCCCGCGCCGAATGATAGTTTCGGCTCCGGAGCACTCGTTCGGCTGATTCTAACACTTTCCCCTTCCTGGGGCAAAAAATAAGAGGAGGCCGCCTGGCGCCCGAACGGCCCCGCTACAACCGCAGATCGTAACCCGCTGCCCGCAGGCCCTCGATGATGCGCGCCCGGATCTGACCCACTTCCTCCAGCGAAAGCGTATGATCCCAGGCGCCCACGCGAAGCCGGAAGGAGACGCTTTGGAAACCTTCAGGAATGGGCGGACCGCTGTAGGTGCGCAGAAACTCGATCGAGTCCAGCCATTCGCCCGCCAGCCGGACCAGATGTTTCTGGATCTCCCCGATCAGCGCTCGCTGCGGCGCTATCACGGAGAGATCGAATGCGCTCGTGGGGAAGCGTCGAATCGGACGATAGCGCTTCTCGATGGGCCCCATCCGGTGGATCTGCTCCAGATCCAGATCGAGCAACGCCGCCCGCCCGGCAAGCAGCGTCGGGTGCAACTCGAACAGCCGCCCTACCACCGAACCGCGCCACACCACTTCGCCCGAGCGCGCCGGGTGTTCGAAACGACGCGCCGCAGCCGGCCGCAGCTCGGCGCCCTCCAGCAGGCACTCGGCCACCCGAACCAGCTCATAGAGGCCCTCGCCTCCGTCCTGCCGCGAGTAAATGGCCGCTACCACGTGGTGGAGTTCCTGCGGCAGCTCTCCGTCTTGAGGATGGATCTCGCGCCCGATTTCGAACAGTCGGAACGACTCCAGGTGCTTGCTGTTTTCCGTCAGATTGCGGTAAATCAGCGGTACGAGGCTGCGCCGCATCAGCTTCTGCTCGGGCGAAATCGGATTGGCGACGGCCAGGTGCGCGGCAGGATCCAGATCGAACAGGCGCGCCAGTTCTTCGCTGTAGAACGAGTAATTGTGGACCTCGGTGAAGCCCTGGGCCACCAGAGCCTGGCGCACGCTGCGCAGGAACGTGCGGAAGGGATCCTGAGGCGGCACCGTGCACGCCACCTGCGGCGGCTGGGGCGTGATCGTCTGGTAGCCGATCATCCGCCCGACTTCTTCCACCAGGTCATCCTTGATCGAGACGTCCCGGGTGGCCCGCCAGCTCGGCGGCGTGACCAGGAAAACCCTCGGTCGGCCGGCCTCTACACGGAAACACAGTCGCTCGAGAATGTCGCGAACCTCCTCGTCCGGCACTTCGCGGCCCAGCTTGCGCGCCAGCCAGTCCAGCGGCAGCTCGATCGGCGCCGGGGGCGAGAAAGGACCGCGGCAGTCGGCAAGTCCCCCGACCAACCGGATGCCCGGCGAGACCTCCTCGAACAGCTGCCAGGCCCGCACCAGACCGCGGACCGTGTTCTCCGGATCCTGCGCCTTCTCGAAGCGCATGGAGGCGTCCGTGCGAAGCTTGAGGCGGGCTGAAGTCTTGCGGATCGAGGAAGCCTGGAAGCACGCGCTCTCCAACACGATCCTCCGCGTGCCCGGATGGATCCCGCTGTCCAGGCCGCCGATGACGCCCGCCAGGGCAACCGGCCCTTTGGCGTCTGCGATTACCAGATTGGACGGATCGAGCTGGTAGGTCTGCTCGTTCAGCGCCGTCAGCCACTCACCTTCCCGCGCCCGCCGCACGTAAATCGTATCCCCGTGCAGGAGATCCTGATCGAAGGCGTGCAGCGGCTGCGCCAGCTCCGCCATCACGAAGTTGGTGACGTCCACAATGTTGTTGATGGGATTCAGCCCTACAGCCTGCAAGCGGTACTGCAACCACAGCGGTGAGGGCTTGACGGTTACATTCTCGAAGACCAGCGCGCTATAACGCGGGCACAGATCGAAGTCTTCGATAGCCACACGGATGGCAGCAGGACCCTCGGGCCGGCGGTCAGCGGGAACCGGATCGCGCAGACGTTTCCGCAGAATCGCCGCAACCTCCCGCGCCAGCCCCAGATGGCCCCACAAATCGGGCCGGTGCGTCAGCGACTTGTTGTCGATCTCGAGAATCTGGTCGGGCACGCATCCGGGCAGTGGATCGCCCGGTTCGGCTTCCAGCTCGAGGATCCCCGCCGCGTCGCGGTTGATGCCCAGCTCGGCTCCGCTGGCAAGCATGCCGTCGCTTTCCACGCCCTGGATGGTCCGTTTGTCAATGCGGCCTCCGGGCAATTCCGTGCCTGGGGGAACGTACGCCGAGATCATGCCCGGGCGGCAGTTCGGCGCCCCGCAGACCACAGTCTTGATCCCGTAACGCCCCGTATCCACAACCACTTTCTGGTTGTGGCTTCCCGGGATCGGTTCCGCCGAAAGCACGCGCGCCGCCACCACGGCCGCCAGGTGCTCGCCGTATGTCTCCACGCCCTCGCACTCGGCGGTTTTCATCGTGATCTCGAGGCCCAGGGCGCGCGCGTCTGTATCCAGGCCTTCGACCAACTCTCGCAGCCAGTTGTAGGAGAACTTCATATCGCAAGCCGGCGGCAGTTCCCGGCGCCTGCACGCTCAGAACTGCCTTAGGAATCTCAGATCGCCGCTTTGGAACCAGCGGATGTCGTCCAGCCCGTAGCGCATCATGGCCAGCCGAGTCAGGCCAAGCCCGAATGCCCAGCCCATCCACTCTTCCGGATCAATGCCGCTCATGCGGAGCACGTTGGGATGGACCAGACCGCAGCCCAGCATTTCCACCCAGCCTGTGTGCTTGCACACCGGACAGCCGCGCCCGTTGCACACCAGGCACGCCAGGTCCAGCTCGAAGCCGGGCTCGACGAAGGGGAAGTAACCCGGACGCAGTCGCACTTCGGTCTCGCGCCGGAAAATGTGGTTCACGAGCACCTTCATGAAGTAAATCAGGTGGGCCACCGAGACCTCCCGGTCGATCATCATGCCTTCCACCTGGTAAAAGGTGTGCTCGTGCGACGCATCTACCTCTTCGTTGCGGAACACGCGACCGGGCGCAATCATGCGCAGCGGCGGGCGGAATTTCTCCATGCCGCGCACCTGCACGGGCGAGGTGTGAGTGCGCAACAGGTGGCCGTCCACCAGCCAGAACGTATCCTGCACGTCGCGCGCCGGATGATCGGGCGGAATGTTCAGCGCATCGAAGTTGTGGTATTCCGTCTCGACCTCCGGACCATCCAGCACCGTGAAGCCCAGCGACGTGAACAGATCTTCGATCTCGTACTGCAGTTGCGTGATGGGATGAAGGCTGCCGGGCCGCGGCCCGGGCGCGGGCCGCGTCAGATCCAGCCACTCGGCATCCAGCCGGGCCTCCAGCTCCCGGCGCTCGAACTCGGCAAGACGCGCCGCCAGACGCTGCTCCAGATCCTGCTTGACCGCGTTCAGCAAACGGCCAATCCGCGCCCGCTCTTCCGCCGGCAGGCTGCCCAACTGCTTGGAGACCTGGGCAAGCGTTCCCTTGCGGCCCAGCGCTTCGATGCGCACCGCTTCCAGCTCCTCGCGGGTGGACGCGGCTTCGATGCGCTCGCGGGCGCGCGCTTCCAGATCCGACAACAACGATTCCAGCGACAGGGCAGGTTCCGGCATGTGGGCTTAACCGCTTATTCTAGCGTGAGATGGCCGGAGGCCGCGGGTCAAGCCGCCGCGGGCACAAAAACCTCTTCCGCCTTGCCCAACTCCCAGCCCAGGTGGTTGATGTAAAACACCAGGAGCGTTTCGGGAAACTGGCCATGGAAACGCTCCCAGACCCGCTGCTGCCAGCCTTCCGTGAGGTACTGGCCTGCGTCCACATCCTTCTCGAAGAAACCGTCCCGATTGGGGATGCCCAGGAAATCGAGCACCGCCTGCACCATTTCCAGGTTCGAGACCAGCACGCCCTGCGCCAGATCGCGCGCCAGTTCTTCATCGCCTTCGAGCAGCCGCGACCAGAACCGCGGCCCGCTCTTGCGCAGCGTCTCCGTGTTCAGTTTGCGCGCGTGGGCGCGCACCTTGAGGTTTTCGTAGAGCTGGTAAGTGCGCAACCGCCCGATGGAAACGTGCCGCAGCAGTTCGGCCAGCCCGTTCTCTCCCAGCGCACGGAAGACCTCGCTCAACTGCATAACAGGCCAGCGTAACATGGCGGTTGCCCCGCTATCATGGAGGCGATGCGCATCAGCCGAAGGGGCTTGCTGCAACTGGCTTGTCTGGCGCCGCGGCTGCGTTCCGCAGCCCCCGTGTCGTTCCCTTCCGCGCCACCCAACGATCGCGCGGTGTTCCCTCAGCCTCGCAACGGTGAGACCGTCGCCATCAACCCTCCCGGTTTTGCCTGGTGGAGAGCGCCGGGCGCCGCCATGTACCGCCTGTTGATCTGGGACGATCAGGGCCGCGAGGTTTACCAGGCGCCTTACCTCACGGATCCGGTGCACCTGCCGACCGCGCCGCTGCCTCCCGGAGAATACTGCTGGGACGTGGAGGCCTGCGATAGCGATGACCGCGTGCTGGCCAAGCGCGGCGTCTGGTATTTCACCGTCCCGGAAGGCCTGACCGAGTTCCCTTGGATCGCGCCGGAACAGATTCTGGCGCTCGTGCCCGACACTCACCCCCGTTACATGTTCCTGCGCGACGCGCTGCCCGAGATCCGTCGTTCCTTGCAGGCCGGGCGCAGGCAAGCTTGGAACTCGATCCGCTCCAGCGCAGAACGCTATCTGAAAACGGAGCCACCCAAGCCGCCCGAGTATCACACATACACCGATCCTGCACGCCAGCGCATGGGTTACGTCGCCTACTTCCGCGAGTTCCGCAGCGTGATTGACAACGCCATGAGCACGCTGGCGCTGGCTTATGTGCTCTCGGGCGACGAGCGCTACGGGCTGGCGGCCAAGCGCATCCTGCTCGAGGTAGAAAGCTGGGGAATCGAAGGGCCGATGTCGGTAATGGCGCCCTGGGGCGACGAACCCGGCCTTTCCATGGCCAAGCACGGTCACCGGGCCTACGACTGGCTTTACGATCTCTTCGACGAAAGCGAACGACAGCGCGTACGTGACATGACCATCGGCCGCGCCCGCCAGGTGCTGACACGGTTGAAGCGCGCCGACTATCTGGCTTCGCCCGGCGAAAGCCACAACGGCCGCCTTATCGCCTACCTGAGCGAGTACGCCGTCACGCTCAAAGACGAGGCGCCCGACGCCGTGGAATGGCTGGATTACTCCTTGCGCGCGCTTACTACGTTTTATCCGCACTGGGGCGACAGCGATGGCGGCTGGGCGGAAGGCATCAGTTACGCGCTCTCTTACAACCTGATTTACCTGGGAGCGCTCGAGTCCTTGCTCGCGGCCACCGGCTACAACCTTTACCAGCGTCCCTTCTACCAGCGCGTGCGCCGGTTCCTGCTTTACTGCACCAGCCCCGTGGCGGAGATCAAGCCGTTTGGCGACGGCTTCGAAGGGGGCGTAGGCGGCTCGGGCGCCACCCTCATGATGCATCACGGTCGGCGCTTCCGCGATCCGGCTTGCGTGTGGTACGCCCGGCAGACCGGCGCGTCGGTGACGGGCGACCCGCTCATCGCCTTGCTGACGGAAGACGACGTGCCTGCCCTTCCCCCATCGGATCTGCCTTCGGCGGCCGTGTTCCGCGGCGTCGGGTGGGCGGCCATGCACAGCGCGCTCGACAAGCCGAGGGAAGACACCTTCGTCCTTTTCAAATCCAGCCCTTACGGCAGCGTCAGTCACAGTCACGCGGACCAGAATTCGTTCGCCATCCTCAAAGGCGGGCGTGGCCTCGCCATCCCTTCCGGTTATTACGGACCGGCCTACGGCATGCCGCACCACGCCCAGTGGACCCGCCAGACCAAAGCCCACAACTCGATCCTCGTCAACGGCGAAGGGCAGGTCTGGGGCAGCGCCAGGGCGCAGGGCCGCATCCTCGATTTCCGGCACCAGCGCGCGATCACGTACGTGGCCGGGGACGCGGCAGCCGCCTACCAGGGCAAGTTGAAACAATTCGTGCGCCATTTGATTTTCCTGCGTCCTGCCCTTGTCGCGGTTCTCGACGAACTGGAGGCGCCCGCCCCTGCGGAATTCCGTTGGCTCCTGCACGCCTTCGAGCCTATGGAGCTGGACGAGGCCGCCAGACTCGTCATTATTTACCGCGCCGGCGCGACTCTATCGGTCCGGCTGGCCTGCGATCATGGCCTCGCCTTCAGCCAGACCGATCAGTTCGATACGCCCTACAACGAAGGCAACCCTCCCGAATATCACGAGGACAAGCCCAACCAGTGGCACTTCACCGCGCGGACACTTCAGCCGGCCGCGCGCACGCGCACCGGCGCCGTCATGGTGGTGCGCGGCCCGGGCGAGGACTTCGATACCGAATGGCTCGAACATCCCGGCTGGTGGGGCGTTCAACTGAGCAGTCGGGAGGGCGCCGGCAGAGTCTGGATCCAGGTGACTCCGGATTCGCGCCCGCCCGAAGGCGTGCCTGCCGGTTCGCTCGTGGCCGCCCGGTGGCAGCCCCGAGAAGGTGACCCGGAGCTGATGCTTGTGGGCGCCTCGGGCATCTAAAGAAAGCAGCAAGGAGGTCGTCATGTCGCTGGATCGCGCCAGGCGCAGAGAGTTTCTCACCGGCGCCAGCACGGCTTTGAAGTCAAGCCTCCGTGACGGCGTACGCTATTCTGAAAGAGAGGAGATTCGTGCATGAGTGCTGATGCCACGACGGGGACTGGGGGGCAGGAGCGTCCCCAGCGAATGGTGTTCTGCGTGAAATACAAGCGGATGATGCCGGGTTTGGACGAAGTACCTTTTGACGGCCACCCGCTCGGGCAAAAAATTTACGAGAACGTCTCCAAGGAGGCCTGGCGGCAGTGGGTGGAACTGATGAAGATCCTGATGAATGAATACCGGCTGAATCTGGGCACCCGCCAGGCGCAGGAATTTCTCTTGAAACGCATGGAAGAGTTCTTCTTCGGCGAGGGCACGGAGCTGCCTCCCGAGTACGTGCCGCCGGAGTCGCAACGCTAATCGCTGCCGGCGTCAGCCAGGGCCCTGCTCCATACCCACCGGATGGGACCGAAGCCGTGGCCCCGGCGTTCGATCCGTTCCCATTCCTCCTGCGTGTAAACCAGCACGTCGCAGGGAACCGGCAAGCCGCTGAGGTCCCAGCGCGCAGCCCGCAAAGGAAACGGGTCGGGTGAGCTTTCCACGATCAGAATGACATCCAGGTCGCTGCCCACCCCCCAGTTGCCCCGAGCGCAGGAGCCGAAGTAGCCGACGCGGAGCAGCTCCTTGCGCGCGGGCCCGATCGCCTCGGCCCAGCGATGAAGCTCCGCAACGACGGCCTCCGCTTCAGGCCATTTGAGCACGGACGAACTCAACGATCGCACGGGCATGGGCGATCGCCTCCTCGCTTTGTCGCGGACCGTAGTGCTGGTACGGCGCCCCTTCCGGATAGCTGTTGGGATAGCGCGGCGGGATGTAACAGGCGTCCAGCACCCGCGCGCTTTCGGTGAGCTCGGGCGGAACCGTAATCGAAGCCGGTAACTCCCGCAGCAGCCGGACCAGCAAGTGACCCCAAGCCTCCTGGCCGCACCTCAGGTGGAGGGCCTTCAACGCCTTCTCGGCGGCCTGATGGGCGACGAAACAAGCCCACTCGTGGAATCCTGAGCGCGCCGACTGCACGGCGAACTCCAGATCCCGCTGCGCCTGATCGAACCAGTCCTGGCTGCGGTCCGCCACGCTCGTTCGTTTCTAACGCTTGCTCAGCTCTGCCTCGATGGCTTCCAGCTCGCGGCCGGCTTCCGCCCAGCGTCCCTGGGCCGCCAGCTCGCGATAGCGGCGGAAATGGTTGCGAATGGCTTCCAGACGCGCGTCGGCGGTGGAAGGCGCCGCGGCAGCCTCCGCCTTGGGGCCTCCGGCAGCCACGCGCGCCGCTTCCGCCGCCTGGATGGCAGCCCCTTTCATGATCGCGTCGAGCTGGGCCACCGCCTCCTGGTACGTATCCGTGTAGATGAGGTGATTACCCATGGCCATGACCACCTTGCGCAACTGAGGCATACGCGCCTCGGAAGCCTGGATGTAAAGCGGCTCGACGTAGAGAAAGGTTTCTCCCATGGGCAGCACCAGCATTTGCCCGCGCAGCACTTGCGAGCCCTGCTGGTTCCACAGCGTCAGGTCTTTGGAAATGATCTGGTCCTGGTTGACGCGCGCCTCGATCTGCATGGGGCCGTAGATGAGTTCCTGCTTGGAAAGCTGCAAGAACAAAAGTTCGCCCAAATGTTCTCCGTCGCAGCGAGCCACCATCAGCCCGATCATGTTGTCCTTGTTGCGCGGCGTGAAAGGCAGGATGAGCAGGAACTCAGCCTTGTCCTCGCCTGGCAGCGTGGCCACCACGTAGGCGGGCTCCACGGTCTGCGGCTGCCCTCCCTGCCCCTGGATGTTGCGCGCGATGTCCCAGACGTCCTCCTTGTTGTAGAAAGCCTGCGGGTCGAGCATGTGGTAGGTGCGGTAGATTTCGGCCTGCACGCGGAAGAACGTCTCCGGGTAGCGGGCGTGGAAACGCAGCTCGGGCGGCATCTCGGAGGCGGGCCTCAACAACTCAGGGAACAACCGCTGGTAGGCGCGAATGATGGGATCGGCGGGATCGAAGATGTAGATGCGAGTGGTCCCGTCGTAGGCGTCCACCGTGGCCTTGACGGCGTTGCGCATGTAGTTGACGTAGCCGACGCCGGGCACGTTGACGCCCCTCGCATATGGGTGGAGCTGCGCCGTCGTATAGCCGTCGATCGTCCAGACCAGCCGTCCGGAATCCGTCAGCACCAAGTACGGGTCGGGATCCCAACTGATGAAGCCCGCCAGTCGGCTGACGCGATCGCGCACGTTGCGCCGGATCATCATGCGACTGCCTGGCGTGAGGAAACCCGTGAGCAGAATGTTGACGTCGGCGTGGACCAGGGCTGCAGCGATCCGTACGTGCCAGGGGTGAATGGGGAAGCCGCCCTGTCCCTGGTAGCGCGTGAAGACGTTCTCAGCGCCCGAAGGGTAGCTGAATTCGGGCTGGGCCGTGTTCACGAACACCGGCTCGTGCGTAGATTCGCCGTAGTACAGCTCGGGCCGCACCAGTTTCAGGCTCGGCGTCTTCACTTCGGGCGGCGCATTCTGAATGAGCAGGACGGGAAGGCCGTCGGGCGTGATCCGGTTGGCTTCGGCCATCGCCAGACCGTAGCCGTGTGTGTACATGAAGTGGGGCACGATCCAGCGCGTGCGCGCCTCGGGCAACTGACGGATGTCGAGCTCGCGCGGCGTCAGCAGAACCTGCCGAAGCTGACCCTCGATGATATAGCGATCCACATCCGAGTCGGCGAAGCGGTAGTACGGGCGCAGCGCCTGGATCTGCGTGACCGTGTCATGGAACGCCGGCCAGTCCCACAGACGGATGTTATCGAGCAGTACGCGGTGTCGGCTCAGATCCACGCGCGTTTCCAGTTTGGCCGGGAATTCGAATTCGCGCGTGCGATATTCCAGCCCGAACGCGCTGCGCGTGGCGCGGATGTGCTTCTCGATGTATGGCCGCTCGATGGAAATCTCGTTGGGTCGCACGTAGACGGCGCCCACGATCGCCGGGACGGCCAGCCGCAGCACCACGGCTCCCGACATTGCCGCCGCCCAGCCCCACCGACCCAACCATACGAACACGGCCGCGGCCAGACAGGCCACGATCAGCAGCCATTGCAACGGCAAGCCGAGGCGGTGATCCGCCCAGTTGATGCCCACCATGAAGCCGTGATCGTTGACCAGCATCTGGTAGCGGCCCAGGTAGAACCGGAACGCCAGGGCCACCAGGGCAGCCACCGCCGCCAGTCGCAGAAATCGCGATTCGAGCGCGCCCTCCAGGCGCAGGAAGCCGAAGTCCAGCTCCTGAGCCTCCTGCAACTCGGGCAACTGGCGGCGAATTTGCCAGGCGCGCGCGGTGAGCCAGTAAACCAGGATGGCCACGACCGCCAGCGCCAGCAGGTACTTCCACAACAGCGAGTAGAACGGCACGTCGAACAGGTAGGCGCTGAGCGGCTTGCCGAAAATGGGATCGCGCCATGCCGTGGCCTCGGGCGGCAAGCGCCTTCCGCCAAAGAAGCGAACCACGGTCCAGGTATCCAGCGTGCCCGAAGCCACCAGCCAGCTGACCGCCAGCAGCACAAGAGCCATGACGCGGCGATAGAACGGATGCCGGCGGGCGCGTACGCCAGCGAAACGCAACGCGCGCGCATGGGCCACCAGCAGCACCAACCAAGCGAGCAGCGTCCCCAGCACCACAGGGGTCGCCGAGTAAATCAACATGTCCACCCAGGTAGGAAGCTGGCCCAGCTCCTTCCACCACAGGTATTCGAGGAAAAACGAGGCGATCGCCCGCGCACCCAGAAGCAGAATCGCTACGACGATGGCGACGGCCGTCAAGCCCCAACGCGGGCGCGGCGCAGGCAGACTGCGGGTTTCGGGAAAATCGAAGCCGGACATATCAACCCCTTTCCTGGTTGCGTTGCCAGACGATACGGCCTTTGACCACGGTGGCTACCGGACCGCCGCGGAAAGTCCACCCGTGGAAAGGAGAATTCTTGCTCTTCGAGCAGGAGCGGTTGACGTCATAAGTCCAGACCATCTCCGGATCGAAGATCGTCAGGTCGGCTACGGCCCCGGGCGCCAGGCGGCCGCGATCGAGTCCGAGCACGCGCGCCGGACCTGTGGTGAACAGTTCGATGAGCCGCATGAGCGAGATGCGCCCCGTGTGCACCAGCACCTTCAACGCTACGCCCAGTGCAGTTTCCAGCCCGATCACACCGAAGGGGCACTTTTCGAATTCCTGCATCTTCTCGCTGCCGGGGTGAGGCGCGTGATCGGTGGCGATGGCGTCCACCACGCCCGCGGCGATCCCTTCCAGCAGCGCTTCGCGGTCCGCGGCGGAACGCAGGGGCGGCTTCATCTTGAAGTTGCTGTCGTAGGGGACCGCGTCGGTGTCGCAGAGCGCGATGTGATGCGGAGTGACTTCGCAGGTTACCGGCAGCCCGCGCTTCTTGGCCTCGGCGATCATGGCCAGGGAACGGGCTGAAGAAACGTGCGCCACGTGCAAGCGCGCGCCCGTCAATTCCACCAGCAGCAGGTCCCGGGCCACCATGATGTCCTCGGCCACCGACGGGATGCCGCGCAACCCCAGCCGCACCGACTGCTCACCCTCGTGCATGTCCCCGCCGGCGGAAAGATTCAGATCTTCGCAGTGATCTATCACCACCATGCCGAAGGCCCGCGCGAACTCCATGGCACGGCGCATCACCCTCGAGTTCATCACGGGGCGTCCGTCGTCGGAGATGGCCACCGCACCCGCCGCCTTCATGGAGCCGATCGAGGCCAGCCGCTCACCCTCGCTGTTTTCGGTAATGGCGCCGATGGGGAAAACGTTCGTGATCGCGAACCGTTCGGCCTGCTCGAGGATGTAGCGGGTCACCGCGGCATCGTCGTTGACCGGCCTGGTGTTGGGCATGGCGCACACGCTGGTGAACCCCCCGGCGGCCGCGGCTCGCGAGCCGGTCTCGATGGTTTCGGCGTGTTCGTAGCCGGGCTCGCGCAAGTGCGTGTGCAGGTCAATGAACCCGGGCGCCACCACCAATCCGCTGGCGTCGAACGTGATGGCTCCGGTGGCCTGGATGTTGGGTTCGATACGGACAATCAGGCCGCTCTTGATGAGCACATCCGCCACGCGGTCCATGCCGCTGGCGGGATCCATGACGCGACCGTTGCGGATCAGCAGCTTCGGCATGAGTTCAACCCAGGATCCTCTCCAGCACCGCCATGCGCACGGCGACCCCGTTCTCCACCTGGTTGAGGATCACCGAGCGCTGGGAATCGGCCACTTCCGAAGAAATCTCGCGCCCGCGATTGATGGGGCCGGGATGCATCACGATGGCATCGGGCTTGGCCAGCTCCAGATGTTCCAGACGCAGGCCGTAGAACTGGAAGTACTCGTCGGCGGGGAAGGCCGCCTCCTGCTGTCGCTCCAGTTGAACGCGCAGCATCATGATGACATCGGCGCCGCGGATCGCCTCGCGCATGTCGTAGGTGATGGTGACGCCAGGCGCGATGCGCGCCAGCTCAGGCGGAACCAGCGACGCCGGCCCGCACAGCACGATTTCGGCGTTGAATTTCGAGAGCAGGAAGATGTTAGACCGCGCCACCCGGCTGTGCACGATGTCGCCGATGATGGCCACGCGCAGCCCCTCGAGCGTGGGCCGGTGGTCCAGAATGGTGCGTGCGTCGAGCAGCGCCTGGGTGGGATGTTCGTGCGTGCCGTCGCCGGCGTTGATGATCGGAATGGGCAGATGCCGCGCCAGAAAGTGCGGCGCGCCGGAAGCCGAATGCCGCATGACGATCGCGTCCGGGCGCATGGCGGCGAGCGTGTTCAGCGTATCCACCAGGGATTCGCCCTTGGCCATACTGGAGCCCGCCGCGGTGATCGAGATGGCGTCCGCCCCCAGGCGCTTGGCGGCGATCTCGAAGCTGGTGCGCGTGCGCGTGGAAGCCTCGAAGAACAAATTGACGACCATCTTCCCGCGCAGCGTGTCCAGCTTTACGAACGGCTGATTCTGGGCGGGCTGGAAGGCCTTGGCCCGCTCCAAGATGGCTTCGATCTCCGAGCGATCCAGCGGCTCGATGCCCAGCAATCCGGCCCGCATGCCACACCTTCTCCCCGGGCCTCAGCCCGTCTTTTCCATCAACAGAACCTTCTCGGTCTGGTCAATTTCACGCAGCCTGACTTCCACCATCTCGTCGCGAGTGGTGGGCACCGTTCGCCCTACGAAGCGCGCCTCGATCGGCAACTCGCGGTGGCCGCGGTCAATCAAAACCAGAAGCTGGACGCGCGCCGGACGTCCGTGATCGAACAACGCATCCAGCGCCGCGCGCACGGTGCGTCCCGTGAACAGCACGTCATCCGTCAGAATGATGTCCTTATCCGTCACCGGGAAGGAAATCTCGGTGGCATTGACCAGCGGCTGCGCGCCGATCATGGAAAGATCGTCACGATACAGCGTGATGTCCAGCGCGCCTACGGGGATATCCCGGTTTTCCAGCGCCTTGATCTTGGCGGCCAGGCGCTGTGCGATCGGCACGCCGCGGCGCCGTATCCCCACGAAAGCCAGCCGGTCGAGGTCTTCCGTTTTCTCCAGAATCTCATGCGCCAGCCGGACGAGCGTCCGCTCGATCTCGGAAGCGCTCATGATCTGGGCTTTCTCGCGCGTAGCGGTCATGGCAATCCGTCCGACAGGTTAGCACAAGGCCCCGACGTCTCACCGCGGGCAGGGGCGCAGCGGCTGGCCCACTTCCGTTTCCCAACAGCCGCCCCTCTCCGCCATTCCAGCTTCCAAGCCGTTCCAGTTGATGCGCACCGGCGCCCAGAAGGCGGGGACGTTCAGGCGCAGGCCGGCCACCCCTCGCGTGACCACGAAGATTTCCCGCGTGTCCGGCAGGTACTCCGCCTGAATCCGCGCCGTCTGCGCCTCTTCGCGCTTGGGCAACACGATGCGGGTTTCGATCCGCATGCGCCGGCCATCGCGCAAGACCATGACCGCCGTGTTGCGTTCCTCGGTCTGCCGTTCCATGAATTCCACGTAGGCGCGCCCGTCGGCAATCTCGCGCCCGGCCACCGCCACGATCCGATCCCCCAGCCTCAGAGGACCCTTGTAATTCTCCGGCAGCCAGCCCACCAGCACACCGGGACCGGGGGCGGCAGGATCGAATCCGAAACCTCCCAGGGCCAGGGAAGCCCCGGAACCCGGAGGCACTCGCGATGAGGGCAGCGCGTCGTTGCGCTGGTTGAAATCCAACCGCGTGATTTCAGCCCAATAGCAGCGGGCAAAGCCGGGATGCCCCGTCTCGCAATCAATTTTGGTCGGAAATGTTTCCTTGCGGCGGCTCCCCAGCCAGGCCAGCAGATCACTCAGCGTCATCTGCTCCTTCGGGGGATCCGCCAGATGGTAGCCCGCCTCGCGCAGGCGCCTCGCCATGCTCGCGGCCAGGGGATCGTTCTCCCGCGGTAGCCAAAGCACGGGTATTAAAGCGGTGTTAGCTGCAAAGAGGCGGTTGGTCTCGATGGCGACCCGGGGATTGTCGCCCAAGGCGGCTGCCGCTGCCCACAGGTCAGGACGGCGCGATGCGATGTAGAAGACCGCGGATGCGCCGGCGCCTTCGCCCACGAGGTAAACCCTTTGCTGGTCTGCTTTGGACTCCGTGAGCAGCGGCCCCAGCGCCTGCTCGATCGCAGAAACCGTTGCATCCGAGCAGGCCACCGACCCGCGCCAGACGGCCAGACTCCACCCAGCCCGCGCCGCCGGCCTCCAGCGGTCGAAGGTTTCCTGAACCCCTTCCCGAGAGGCAGGTAGCAGGACCAGGACGGGGCCGCCGGGCACGAACGAGGCCTGCCAGGACGATCCACCCGGCTGGCTCGCGCCCGTGGCCAGGGTCATCCAGAGCAAGACAAACCGGACGCGCATGCCTCATTCAGAACCGGCGCAGTCGCGAGCGGATGCGGCGCGCCAACCGCTCGATTTCCTCGATCTTGCGCAGCGTGGAGACCGAGAGCACGTGCCTCCCCTGCTTCTCGAGTTCGGCTTTGAACTCTTCCGATAATTTGACCAGCCGCTCAGCGTCGCGCAGGGATTGCTCGTAGTCGGCCTTGAGCATTTCCTCTTTTTGCGACTTGCCGCTGGGCAGCTTCAGTTCCGGCTCCTCACGCGGCAACTGGGCGGCGAGAGGCGAAGCAGTCCAGAGCAACAGGAGGCAAAGCAGGACCCTCATGGCGCGCCGCTTCCCATTGTACGGCCCCTGTACCCGCCGGGTTCGCAAACGCATCTACTGGAGTAGAATGAAGGCAATGCGGGTTTGGGTGGCGGTAGCGGCGGTGCTGTGGGCCTTGGTGTTCTCTGCCCTGGCTTCGGAAACGCTGGATCGCGCCCGTTACCATTACCAGCGCGCCGAGTACCGCCAGGTGATCGAGCTGCTGAACCCGCTCAAGCACAAGGACGCCGCCGCCTGGGAGTTGCTGGGCAAGGCCTACTACATGGAGGGCGACTACAAAAAGGCGTCCCAATGTTTCGAGAAGGTGGTGGCGGCCGATCCGCGCAACGCTTCCTATCACCTCTGGCTGGGCCGCGCCTACGGCAAGCGCGCCGAGACGTCAAGCTTCGTGACCGCTCCCGGACTGGCCCGCAAGGCGCGCGAGCAGTTCGAGAAAGCCGTCGAACTGGATCCCGACAATATCGAAGCGCTCAATGACTTGTTTGAGTACTACCTGGAGGCGCCCGGTTTTCTCGGCGGCGGTCTGGACAAGGCGGCGGCCCTGATCGAGCGGATCGGCAAGCTCGATCCGGCCGAGCGATACTACGCCGAGGCCCGCCTGGCCGAAAAACGCCGCGAGTTCGCGCGCGCCGAACAGCATCTCCGACAGGCCCTGGAACTGGCGCCGCGCCAGCTCGGGCGGATTGTGGACCTGGCCAAATTTCTCGCGCGCCAGAAGCGGTTCGAAGAGAGCGAGGCCTTGCTGGCGCAGGCGGAAAAGATCGCGCCCAACAGCCCTCGCCTGAAGTTCGAGCGCGCGGCCATTTACGTCGAGACCGGCCGCAACCTCGACGAGGCCCGGCGTTTGCTGCGGGAGTACCTGCAATCGCCGTTGACTCCCGAGGATCCGCCTCGACACCAGGCTGAGCAGCTTCTCAAACAGCTCTCCTGAGGTTGGTATCGAATCCCGACAAGGCGCCCGCCAGGATCACCACCAGACAAGTGTGGTAACCGGCAAGAAACAGAATCTCTCTTCGCTCCTGGGGCCCGGCACACGTTCCCTGGAGCGCCTTTAGCAGGCTGCTGAAATTTGCCTTTGAATTTCTGTTGGGGCTTCTCTGAGGCTGCTTTCGGAGCCTGGAATCGTGTGCCGGCGCTCTTCTACCGCCCCAACTCCGGCCCTGCCGGGCCGCCCCGGGGCGCCTTTCGCCCCTTCTCGCCCCCGCTCACGCAGTCGCCGCCATCAGGTTGCTCATCCGGACCAGATTGTATGCCGCCACCAGCGTCACCCGCTTGCTGCCTCCCGGAATCTCCCGCGCCATCTCCAACGCCGCCTCCCGCTCCGCCTGCCCGCACGCCTGCGTCACCCGCACGTTCACCAGCAGCCCGTGCCGATTCTCCGTCACCACATGCCCCAAGTAGCACAGCTTCGCCTCCGCCCTCCGGCTCTTCCGCCACAGCCGCGCCTCCGGATCGGTCACCGATTCGTGCGTCTCATTGCGCCGCCGCTGCCCTCGCCAGTCCGCCTCTTGGTTCCGCCCCACCTGGCACGGTCCATCTTCGCTCGACTCGCCCTGCTTCGGCCGGAAGCTCTTCTGGCTCGCCCACGCCTCCAACATCGTCCCGTCCACCGAGAAATGCTCGCTCGACATCAGCCCCTGCTGCCGCGCCTGCCGCACCACCGCGGCGAAGAACTCCCGCGCCACCTCGCCCGCCAGCAGCCGGTCGCGGTTCTTGGTGAACACCGTCGCATGCCACACCTCTTCGTTCATGCCCAGCCCCACGAACCACCGGAACAGCAGCTTGTAGCGCAGCTGCTCGACCAGCATCCGCTCGCTGCGGATCGAGTCCAGCAGCATGAGCCGCTGCGCCCGCAGCAGCCGCTCGGGTGCGATCGTCGCCCGCCCGCCTTCGCCGTAGACATCGTCCAAGCGGGCATCGAGCGCCTTCAGCGCCCGGTCGCCCATCGCCCGGATGGGCCGCAACGGGTGATCCGGCGGCACCAGATCCTCGAGGGTGGCGTACAGGAACATCTCTTGCTGCTGGCGATCTTCTCCCCTCATGGCGTTTCAACTGACATGGACGCAAAGAACAATTCCTACGTTATTTGATTTGGCCATTTTTCAGCGGCCTGCTAAGTGCCGGCCTTGATGTTGCGGTTGATCAGTACGCCGAGAGCGTGATTGGCCACATCTCCGACGTCGAGGGCCAGCTTATAGGGGAGAGCGCGCTGGGTCGTCACATGGATCATTTCCGGCCTTCTTTCTTCTTATTCTTCGTTCTGCGACGAACGCGACTCAACGCCTGACCGCGAGGAATACCTTGTCGGGCGATGACGCGCCCTGGACGGTGGCCACCACGGGCAACTCTCCTGCCGGAGCATCCGCTGGCACGCGGATTGCGATCTGGTAAAGGCCCACCGCGCCCGGCGTCAGCGCGCCCCCCACAAAGTCGGCCCGCAGGCCGCCGACGGTCACCTCAGGAGTGTGGACCAGCCGGTGCTCTCCTTCAATGGGCCGCCCCGTTGGAGGAGGGGGATTCACCGGTCCGAAGCCGGTCCCCCAAAGAACGATCGTCTCACCGGGCCGGGCCGGTCTGACTGGCACGCCGGGGAAAAGACCCTCGGGCGCCAGCAGGGTCCTGAAATCCAACGAAGTGGCGACCACGTACCGCCCGGCCCACAGAAAGAAGGCCGGATCTATAGTGCGGGCCTCCGCCAGCACCGGCTCGCTTTCGACTCCGTCCCGGATGACCTTCACGGTAACGGGACCCGGTGTGACGTCGGGCGCGAGCACATTGACTTGGCCCGGACTGATGTAGGCTACGAATCCGGGTTTCCCGTCAAAAAGCACGCTTGTGCCGTCGAGCTGCTCAGGGAGTCTGCCCCCGGCGAAGTCTTCTGTCCTCCATTGGCGCGTGAGGCCGGCCAGTTCGGCGCCGAGAAGCGTCACCCAAGAACCGGGGGCGAAGCCCGGCCGGAAACTGGCGGCGTTGACCACGCCGTTTGCGGCCTGAATAGCGGGCTTTCCAGCGCGGCTGTAGACGCGCACGTATTCGACCAGCATTACTTGAGGGAAAACCGTGGTCTGATCCGGATAGCCAGGCCAGTTTCCTCCGACGGCCACATTCAGTAACAAGTGAAACGGGTGGTCGAAGACCCAGCGCGCGCCGGCGGGAAGATCCTTCGGGGTACGGGTCTGATAGAGAACGTCGTCCACGTACCACCGGATCACTTGCGGCTCCCACTCGATTGCAAAGAGATGAAAATCGTCGGCGAAACGCCTTCCCGCCGGAAGCGAGTAAGCCGCTCCGATGCCGCCCGTGCCCGAGTAGCCGGGCCCGTGAATCGTGCCGTGCACGGTGGAAGGTTCGCGCCCGATGTTTTCCATGATGTCGATTTCGCCGCAAGCCGGCCAACCCACTGTGGTGATGTCATCGCCGAGCATCCAGAAGGCTGGCCAGATGCCCTGCCCGTAAGGTAGCCTGATCAGTGCCTCGAAGCGACCGTAGGCACGCGAGAATTTGCCGCGAGTCACCAAGCGGGCCGAGGTGTAGGGACGCGTGATTCCATCGGGCCCGGTGTAAGTTTCCCGCAGGGCGCGGATCACGAGCTTGCCATTCTCCACCGAGGCGTTCTCGGCCCGCCGCGTGTAGTACTGCGACTCGTTGTTGCCCCAGCCATGGCCGCCGACGTCGAAGTCCCACTTGGCCGCATCCAGCGCACCTCCTTCGAATTCGTCACTCCAGACCAGCGTCCAGCCGGGGCGGTGTTGGGCGGACAGCACCGCCACGCAAACCAGTCCCAGAAGCAATCGGATCACGTGCGGCATTCCGGGAATTTGCATTTTGGAGTCCCCTACACCAGAAATATACACCCACCCCTCACGTGTCGAGCCCTAAATCACTAATTTTTCAACCCTCCCAAGCCAGTGCCAGCTCCAGTTGGAGGCTGCGGGGTGGCGGTTCCGCGTGGCGGAAGCTGCCCGGGGCGAGAACCCTGCGGATTCCCTCCGCCAGCGCGTAGAACCGAAAGGGTGGGACGCCGAAGAAATGCTGGGAGATGAGCAGCAGCCTCTCACAGAGAATGCGCAGCTTCATCTGCTGTCCCAGAAACGCGGCCGCGAAGTAAGCCACGGCGGTCACTAGGATGACTAAGTGCTTCAAACGGTGATACTTCAGGACGCGAACATCCTCCAGGTTGTAGCTCTGTTTGACCAAGCGGAAAGTTTCCTCAATTTTCCACCGTGTCAGGTAGATTGGCACGATCCACCAGACCGATTGCGAGTTCCGGGCTGTGACAGGAACGTTGGTGAGCAGCATGAGCCGATCCTCACCCAAGCCAGCGATCACCACCAGCCAGAGCTTCTCCAGCCGCCCCGGCAGGCGAATGGGTTCGGCGCCGTAGCGCAGCGTATGGGTCTTTTCCTGCTCCCTCCTGGATCTTGACGATGCGCGCCTGGTGAGGGAGCCGGCACCGCCCGGCCACCTCGGTCACGCTTCCCAAGAGGCCCGTGCCGATCGGTCACCGTGCGCTTGCCCGTGGAGCGGATGACAAAGCGCGCGCCCCGATCCAGCAGGGGTTCCAGCAAATTCTTCCGATCGCCGCCGCGGTCCATGGCCCAGATCCCACGCCCCCGGGTGGGGCGCCGATCAAATCGACGGCGGCCGGCACCTCGGCCTTCTCGCTGGTGAAGTCCTTGGCCTCCACGGAGAACAGCTTCTCATACAAAGGGAGGATCTGGCTGCCGTTCACCTCGGCCGCGGTCACGCCGCACAGCCAGAAGCCCTGATGCAATTCCCCGTGCTGCCATCCCGCACGGTCGCTAGGTTCTCCATTTTCTGGGCATACTCCTTGCGGATGTCGCTCAGGTCCACCGCCAGCACCGTATTGGATTGCACCCGAGCCCTTGCCATCCTCACTCACTGGGGAGTCAATTGCCTTTCTAACTCAGCCTTCTTCAGATTGCGCGACAGGCGCTTCTCGGTTTGGATCAGAGGTATGTCCTCTCCAAGAGAACGGCCGATGTTACTGAGCTTCGCATCCTGGCTCGACTGGACGCCCAACAGCATTTGGGATACGAACTGGCTGAGCGGCTTTGACAGGCCCTCGCACAGTTGCGCGGAGACCTTCGTCAACTGCGCTTTCAGGCGGGTCCGGACTCTGCTATCCTGCATGCGGGACGACTCCTTGGTGGTTTGGATTCTCTCCGAAAAAACCGCTTTACCACGGATTTCGTCCCCTCCCACTTCCGGATCCCGGCAACTCGCGGAGCCAGCAGGGTTTACCTGGCGCAGGCCTCAGATTTTGGGGAAAGTCCTGCCGAAAAAGTCTTGAGTGCTCCTGCGCACAGGAGTATACTATCCGGGCCCGCCTATGTGCGAGCCGGACGCAATCATCCCGATCCTCCGAGGAGACTTGTCATGAGCTTGACGCGAATTCTGGTGGCTACCGTCGCTCTGATCGCCTTGGCTCTCGCGCTTCAACCCTGGGGCCACAACCCTGCAGTCCACGCGCAGCAACCCCTGGAATGGCAGTTGACCTTCAGCCCCATCAATCACGCCCTGGACAACAACGACAATTTTTCCCGTGACGACCGCTTCCTGGTGGTGGACACCCGCGAGACGCTCGGCGCAGGCATAGGCAACTGTACCAGCATTATGAAGGTAAGCGTCTCGACCGGGCTGGAGAATATCCTCTACGCACCGGCCTACAAACTGGATCCGGTGAACATGGCGCCGGGCGTGGGCGCGGCATCCTTCAGCCACATTGACGACGAGGTGATTTTCATCCACGGCCCGCTGCTCGAGGAAACGCCCGTGCTCGGTTTTTACAGCACCCGTAACCGGCGCGGCGCCGTGGTGAGGGGAGATGGCGCGGGTGACGTCCGTTTCGTGGACTTTCGCGATGTGACCTCCGAGGTCACCACGCCGGGGGCGCACCGCGGCGGCACGCATCGCCACGAGTACACGCTGGATGGCAATCGGATCGGCTTTACCTATGACGACTTCCTGCTCCAGGATTACGGCCGCACGGTCGGCTACATGGAGCCGCATCCACGAGCGCCCAAAGGCGTCTCGCACTGGGTGGCCATTCTGGTCCCCGTAGTTCCGCAAGCCGTCGCCAAGCCGGGCGATTTGATTCGCGCCGCCGACGATTCCTGGGTCGGACGACGCGGCCAGATGCGGGCGTTCATCGGCCAGGTGGTGGAGGCCGACGGCAAGACCATAACCAGTTCGCTCTTCGTGGTGGACATCCCGGAGACTGTGGACATCACAACCTCGGACTCCGGCACGAAGACGACGTACATGAAGCCGCCCAAGGGCATCACCATTCGCCGCTTGACGCGCACGCCCGCCGCCGGCATCGTGCGCGGCTCGCATGACGGAACGCGCATCGCCTATTACGCCACGGCGCCGGATGGCTCGCGGCAGGTCTTCATCATTGACGCCAAGGGCTCGGACCAGGATCCCGATCCCGCTAAGCGGCCCATCCAGGCCTCTTTCCTGCCCGCGGGCGCTGCGGGCGGCGTCCGCTGGCATCCTTCGGGCAACTCGATCGCGGTCCTCAGCGATAACGGAGTGGCGGCAATCTGCGTGAAGCCGGGCCCGCTCTTTGGCGCTGCGTGGTGGCTCACTCCCCACGGCGCCGGCCTTCCCGCGCCGGAAGCGCTGGTGTGGTCTCACGATGGTTCCTTGCTGGCCTTCAACCGCCGCGTGCCCACCTACGACGCCTCCGGCAAGCTGGTCAAGGATTTCAACGGAAACGATTTCCGCCAGATCTTCCTGACGCGATTCCCGGACGCCAACCGCAACGGCATCGCCGACCCGATCGAGAACGGCGTGGTCCGCAACGGCGCCAGTTTCGTCGCGGGAACCGTAGCGCCGGATTCCTGGGCCTCGGTGACAGGTTTCAATCTGGCCGCGCAGCGGCTGGTTGCGGACGCTCCGCAGACGAACCTGGGCGGCGTCGAGGTGCGCATCACGGACAGCACCGGGACGGCCAAGGCAGCGCTGCTGAAGATGGTCAGCCCCGAGCACATCAACCTGATCGTTCCCGCAGGGTTGCGCGCAGGCCCGGCCACGGCGACGGTGACCACGCAGGAAGGCAAGAAACTCGACCTGCCGGTGGAGATTGCCGCTGTGGCGCCGGGCCTGTTCTCGGCTGACGCTTCCGGATCGGGAGTCGCCGCGGCGGTCGCCGTGCGAATCCGCGGCAACCAGCAGACTGTGGAAAACGTTGTGTCATGCTCGGCGAGCGGATGCGCGCCCGTGCCCCTGGACCTCGGGCCGGAGGGCGATGACGTGATCCTGCTGCTGTTCGGCACTGGCATCCGCGGAGCGGGCGCTTCGGTGACGGCGACGATCGGCGGGCAGAAGGCCGACGTCGTGGGCGCCGCGCCGCAGCCGCAGTTCCCTGCGCTCGACCAAGTCAACGTGCGCGTGCCGCGTGCGCTGGCAGGCAAGGGCGAAGTCCCGGTGGTGATCACGCCAGCCGGCGTCCGCTCCAACGCGGTCACGGTGTCCTTGCGCTGACCGAAGCCAATGCTCGGCGAAGCCCGATCCCTGAGAGCGGGCAAGCTCACCCTTTCTCGATGGGTGCGCCGACGAGGTTGCCCCACTCCGTCCACGAACCATCGTAGTTGCGAACGTCGCGGAAGCCCAGCAGGTACTTAAGAACGAACCAGGTGTGACTGGAGCGTTCGCCGATCCGGCAGCAGGCGATCACTGGCTTGGATCCGTCCACCCCTTGACTGCGGTAAAGCTGCCTGAGGTCGGCCGCCGGCTTGAAGGTTCCGTCCTCGTTGCAGGCCAGTGACCAGGGAATGTTCCTGGCTCCGGGAATGTGCCCGCCGCGCTGGCAGGTCTCAGGCAATCCCGGAGGCGCCAGGATTTCGCCCGTGAATTCCGCCGAACTGCGGACGTCCACCAGGACCGCCGAGGCGGTCTCCATGGCCTCGCGTACCTGCGGCAAGAAAGCGCGCAGGGAAAGATCCGGCTCGGACGCCTTGTACGAGGTGCGCGGGTAAACCGGTACCTCGCGCGAGAGATCGCGCCCTTCGGCCAGCCACTTCTTGCGCCCGCCGTTCATCAACCGCCCATCGCGATGCCCGTAAATTTTCGGCTGCCAGACT
>Ga0080004_1118720_pt1 | contig 89395 bp, 93 predicted proteins | sample WasSprMetagenome_FD_69207 | JGI IMG/M metagenome (GOLD analysis project Ga0080004, IMG submission 69207) | Sulfidic aquatic microbial communities from Washburn Spring, Yellowstone National Park, USA - WS (SPADES assembly) (version 2) | ecosystem: Environmental > Aquatic > Thermal springs > Hot...
AGGGCCGCCAGTTGGGACAGTAGATCGTCCCATAAAATGCCGTCGGGGCGGTAGCCGGGAACCCTTAAACCTGTAGGCTTTGCTAAGTCGGGGATGTAGGCTGTGAGCATCCAGGTGCCTGTATCAACGAGGATACCTTCTACAAAACCCCGAATGCCCCTTAAAAGGTACTCCATGTCAACTCTCCTCTACCAAATTGCTAGCTTCTCTGCTAGCTTCCCCGTCGAATTGAAGAGGTCGCACGGGAGTAAGACCAAACATGCCGAGGGCCTGCGCAAGAGCATTTGCCAGAACCGTCCCGGCCTGAGGAATATACTTTGACCATAGTCTCTCTCTGTAGTTTAACTCCGCAAGGTGCTTATTTTCCTCGACTGCGAGGGCTTTTTCTTCCTTTTCGAGGGCCCGCAGCCTTAGTGCTCCCTCGCTGTACTCGGGCGGGACGCTGCTTGAGTCGGTAAATAAGCCCTTCGCCTCCTCCCGAAGTCTCAAAAATTCCTTCAGGTTCGCTATCGGGTCCGCCGCCTTCGCCATATGCTGGCTCAATAACTGCAGGCTCAGCGCCTGTAGCTGCTCCTCTATCGGGCTCGGCTGCTGGGACTGCTTTCTTTCCCTTAGCTCCTCCTTTAGTTCCTTTATGGTCTCTTTGTACAGCTCCATCAGCATCTTCACGTCCGGGGACACTTCCTGAGTCTGCGGCTTGCCCATGGACTCCACCAGTTTTATCAGCAGGATTCGGTCCACCACCGCTTTGATGTCCCCGTCCTTGGAGCCATTCAAAATCTGGTCCGTCAGTTGCTTCATCAGGCTCGTCTGCAGTTCGCCCGTACTCTTGAGGCTCGATGCCGCCGCCGAAATCACCTCCCCCAGCTCCTTCGGCGAGGAGGTTTCGGAGCCAATCCCCAATCCCTTCAGGATTTGAGCGGCTGCGGCCGCGTCCAGGGTCTGGTGGGCCTTCCTGATGGTCTCCTTTATTCCGTCGTTCAACTCTTCCGCCATTGCCATTGCCCCCGCTTTCAGTTCCCTTTTCATCGGGTCTGGTGGTGCAACTTATCAACGTCACGCCGCACGAAATTAGGTTGGCGCTTTCAGTTCCCTTTTCATCGGGTCTGGTGGTGCAACTCATTCCCATGATGAGGGCGGCTTCCCGGGTGGAGAGCCTTTCAGTTCCCTTTTCATCGGGTCTGGTGGTGCAACTTTACGAAACGTTAACGGAGGAGATAGCGAAACTCACTTTCAGTTCCCTTTTCATCGGGTCTGGTGGTGCAACACCACCTGGGAAAGACGTGACACCATGTTTTCAGGAGACTTTCAGTTCCCTTTTCATCGGGTCTGGTGGTGCAACTACCCGGTCCAACAGAGCTACTACTTCAGCCCTGGTAATCTTTCAGTTCCCTTTTCATCGGGTCTGGTGGTGCAACAGAAGGTTGGGCTTGGGCGGAGATCCAGGAGCGACGCCTGTTTTGGGGCGTCGAGGTATGGGAGTTGCGAGGTGTCTGCTTCGAAGGAGGCCCACTGGTCCCCAACCTCCTTTCATTTGCGAAATCAGTGGTTGACCCTAAAGGCCACATATTCTGCCGACTCAACCCCGGTCGGCGGGACCAGGCACGGTCCGCGAAAGCATGCGTACCCCGGCCTCGCCTGGTGATTTGCGAAAGCTTTGGCCGCAGGCAACCGGCCCGTGCATGGCCTCCGACCGTAGCCATAGCCCCGGTTATGCGGTTCTCCGCTCGAAGGCAAAATCCTGCCAGCATCAACTATCGGGTCCCGGCCCTCACGAGTTGGGCTGGGTACTCGACCTGGAGGCGACTAACCTGGAACACAGGTTCCTTGGTTTATAGATTAGTGACAGACCCGGAAGTAAGGGCATGTCGGGTGACAATCCTCGGCCACCCCGGGGTCTATTTCCTCTTCCACCAGTCGGGCCTTCTCGTCGCGGGCCTCAATGAACCACTGGCGGAGTTCGTCGCCTATGATGTGCAGGTCGCGCCGGACGATAATGCGCCGGTCCCGGAATTCCACGTAGACCAGGCACCCCAGGTTCACGGGGTATTCGTACACGGCCTCCATGACCAGGGCGTAGCCCGTGGTAGTGAGGTAATGGAAATCGCGGGGTTCGCCGAACTTGAGGTCCATGATCATGGGTTCGAAGGCGATCATGGCGTCGGCACTGAGGTTCTGGCTCAGGCCCAGGAAGCTCCCGTCGAGTTTTTGCTCCAGCACCAGGGGTAGGGCCAGATTGGCCAGGGAGTCCTCTCCAATATAGGGGTGCTTGACCAGGACTTCCTGTATGCGCGCCACGATGCGTGCCTTTTCGAACTCCGTAAGGAGTGCCATCTTCTGGGCCACGTCCGCCTGCTCCTCCGGGGCCAGGTCGCGTACGGCCCCCGAAAGGGACGGTGGATCAAGGGCCTGAAGCTCGCGGCAGATTTCCGTGTACCGCTCCACGCCGTACTGGTATATGAGGCGCTTGGCCGCGACCAGGACGTGAGCGAGCGCGGCGTGGAGGGCCGAGCCCCTCACCATGGCCACGTTGGGCTTGACGCGCACTCTGGCCACCCGCCGCAGGAAGAGGTCGCGGTTGGTAGGGCAGTATGAACTGGCAACCTCGTAGAGGCCCAGCCGGCAGCCGTACGGCGGCTCGAGGGGGGCCGTATGCCAGTTCCAGCCGCGGAGCTCCTCGGCCACTTCAAGTTCGCGCGATTTCGGTAGCAGCCTCTTGAGCAGGTGTTTCTTTTCTTCCTCGTTCAAAAAATACACGTTTTCCACCCCCGGTGGCGTAATCGCCCGTGCCTCGGCTTCACGTCATACAGATCCCTCCCGGCGCGGGGGCCGGGTGCCCGGCTCGCTTCCCGGTAGACAAGTCCCGCGCACCCCGCCGTGGCACCGGTGGCGGGGCTACCTTGGGGACCCCGGCTTGTCTACCGTCGAGGAGGTCCCCGCGTCCCTCTTGACCCTTGGGGAAGGAGAGGAAGGCTTCCTTCTCCTCGCGTGCAGGCGCGCCACGGCCCGGGCCTCGGCCGCCACCTCCCGCCGCAGTTCCTCCGGAGCGAGCACCTCGGCGTGGCTCCCGTACCCCATCACCCAGCGCCGGACCTCGGCCAGACCCCCGGTGCGGAAGCGCAGGATCAGGCCCCCGTCGGACAGTTCCTCTATCTGCTGCGTGGCGTGCCAGAGGCGCTCACGGATGTAACGGGCCTGGTAGGCGTCGAATCTGATGGCCACCTCCACCACCTCTTCGCCCCGCTCGACCTGAAAGGCCTGGGCCAACCACTCTTCCAGGGAAAAATGGGGGTTCCGGACGAAGACCTCGGGCAGCACCTCCCACCAGTCCACCCGTCCGGTCTGGAAGACGCGCATCTGGCGGCGGAAGTGGTCGAAGGCGACCAGGTACCAGTCACCCCTGAGGTTATAAAGGTAGTAGGGCTCCACCACCCGGGTCTGCCAGCAGTCCCTGCTGGCGGTGTAGTAGTGCATCCGTACGCGACGCCGCTCCCGAATGGCGCGGTGCAGGTCGAGGAGGAACTGTTCCTTCACGGCCACCGTGGGTGGGCTGGCGAAGGCATAGACGGAGCGCAGCTCTTCCAGGTCCACGGCCACCGGCTCCTTGAGGCCGGCGGTGATCTTGGCCACGGCCGAGCGCAACGGGGCTTCGAAGGCGGTGCCCAGGTAGCGCCGGGCCACCTCCACGCTCAGGAAAAAGGCCAGCAACTCGCCCTCGGTGACCATTACCGAGGGCAGTACCCAGGTGGGATCGGTGTAATACCAACCCCCGCGTCGACGGTCGTAGGCCAAAGGGGCGCCCAGGCGCTCCAGGAGGAACTCCCGGTCCTGGTAGATGGTGCGTTCGCTGACCTCCAGGTCCGCGGCCAGCTGACGGGCGTTCGGGTACTTCCCGGCCCGGATCTGGCGGTCGATTTCCAGCAGGCGCTCCAGCTGCCGGCGTCCGGCCATTGTGGCCCCTCCCTGCTATCTCACAAGTCCGCGCAGAAGTTGCGGTACTCGCAGTCCACGCAGCGGCCGCGGTTGCCCGGAGGCGGAGGAAAATACTCCCGGCGCACTATGTCCCGGATCTTCTCGCACAGGCGGCGCGTGAAACTGCGCATCACGGGAGTAATTTCCAGATCGCGGATTTCCTCCCGCGGGATGAGGTAGAGGAACCCGTACCGCACCGGGCGTCCGTAGTGCTCCTCCAGGAGCATGGCGTAGGCCGTGAGCTGGTACTTGTGGTTCAGGGCCGAGCGCTGTAGCGTGTGCTTGAACTCCACGGGGTAGCAGCCCGCCGGCGTCACGATGTGCAGGTCCAGGATTCCCTCCAGGCCCAGGCGCTCGGAACGCAGGTAGGTACGAAAACGCCGTTCGCCCTGTTCCAGCCGGTACCTCTTGAGACGCCGCCGCATCTCCAGTTCCTCCAGACGCAGGTGCTGGAGCTTGCCCTCTTCCATTTTGTAGGTGAGCTTCTTCTCCACCGGCATCACGTAGGTGAAGTAGACCACCCGCGGGCAGTACATGTACTGCTTGATGTCGCTCACCCGGAGTATCACGGCGGTCGCCTCCTTACATCCAGCCAAAGCAGCACCTGCCCGGCGCCCGTGACCACCGCCGCACCTTCCCCGGCCCTAACCGCGCCTCCGTTTCTTCCCCGAGGCCCCCTGCTCGGCGGCCGGGGGAGGTACGTCCGCGGGATTAACTATTTCCAGGAGCAGGCGCAAGTCCTTGTCGCACACCGGACATATGAGGATCTTCCCCTCGTTGCGCCCGAGGATGCGCTTCAGGCGCTGGTAGAGCTCCTGGCGCAGGTTGTGGTTCAGTTCGCCGAAGAAGGCGGAGTACTGGATGTGGGTCAGACCGTAGTCCTTACAGGCCTCGAAGACCTTGGTGCGGATCTTGTCCTCCACGATGTCGTAGACCACGAGGGTCTTCACGGTGTCCCCCCGTCCTGCGGCGCCGTTCCCTGGGACCCGCCCGTTTTCGTACATAGCGCAACCTTACGTGTTATTCCCCCTTAGTCCGCACCCTCCTCACAGTATGGCGGCCCTTCCCTTTCCTCCCCCGCGGCCACCTCTTCAAACGCCATCTCCTCCGGCGTCCCGGCCCGAACCACGGGTTCCTCCCGGTAGAGGTACATCAGGTCCAGGTACTCCAGGGCGTAGCGGATCTTGGTGCGCAGGCGGGCGTGTTTGGTGGCATCGAAAAGGCGGTCCATGTCCAGCCGGGGCTCCCAACCGTAGGCTCGGGCGTGGAGGTCGCGGACCGCGGCCAGGAGCCGCTGCACCTCGCGGTCCGGTAACGCCTCCAGGGTCACCGAATGCTGCAGCAGGGCGTTCATCGCGCGGCGAGCCAGTTCGGCCTTGCGGGGCTCACCCCTGGCCAGGAAACGGGCCGGGACCTCGTCGGTGTCCGCCCGCCGCTCGGCCAGCAACCTCCCGGGCCAGAAGCCGGAAGCCACGCTGAAGACCGCGTAGGTGGCCACCGGGGCCCGTCCCTCCTCGGGAAACAGAAAGCGGGCCAGGTTGCAGTAGGCCTCTCCACGCGCCGCGATGCCCAGGGTACCAACCAGTTCGAACTCGTCGAAGAGAATGACCCAGCCGGCCAGGCCCCGGGTTCGGAAGAGGTGCGCCAGGAGGCGCAGGTAATCCCAGACGTGCTCGCGGGCCGACCACCTGGGAAGCCTGACGGCGCGGCCGAAGTTGAGCCGGTGCAGGGACTTGAGCTGCGCCAGGGGTAGCCACTCTCCGGTCAGGTCGCCGTAGAGGAGGTGGGCGTGGTAGGAGTCCGCGGCCTGCCAGTAGTTCTCCAGAACGCAAGGGATCTTGGGATGCAGTTCCCGGCGGGCAAATTCCAGTAACTCCCGGGCCAGGGGCCCCTCGGGCCGCACGTCCCGCAACAGGGACTCCGGTCCCGCCTCCAGCGCGCCGGGCAGGTAGGTCTCGGCCGCCAGCTTGGGGTAGACCAGGTCCAGACGGCTGAAGGGCGTCTCCTTGCCCAGCACCACCAGGCTCACGGCGAAGTTGCGCTCCTGGGCGAGGTTGAACACCGTGTTCAGGAAGTGGGTCTTACCCTCCCCGTAGTCGCCCCGCAGTACCAGGGCCCGCGAAACACCGGTGCCGGCCACGGCCTCCAGGTCCCGCTGCACCGCCTCCAGGAGGGCCTCGCGCCCGTACGAGAATATGGCCGAGAGGTGGCGCGAAGACACGCCGGAGCGCAGGGCCTCGACGGTGCGGAGGGCCTCGAACGCGCGCATGAGATCACCCCCCTCCCCCGGCCCGGACCGCGTCCAGGTCCAGGAAATCCCGAAAGAGGTTCACCCGCCGCCCCGCGACCTCGTGCTGAATGCGGAGCCACAGGGCCTCGTAGGAGTGCAGTCCCCGACGCTCGTCCTCCACCAGTTCCCGCGTAAAACCCAGCACCACCATGAGATAGGCCAGAGTGTCGGTGCCGTCAATTAACTGGCGGATGCTTTCGTAGAACTCGTCGCGGGCCGCCCGGCCGTACAGGGCCCGCCCGCCCTCCCGCTTGGCCAGGAGGACCTCCAGCCCTTCCACCGCGAGGAAAAGTCCGGTTCTCCCCGCCAGACGGGCCAGTTCGGCCAGGGAGCGCAGCATGAAGCGGGCGTTGTAACGGTCCACGCGCCGGAAAACGTGAAAGCGCCGCAGGTCCCGCAGGGGCACCTCCGCGCCCCTGAGCCAGGCTAAGAGCACCTCCCGGTCCTCGGGGTCCAGGCCCCCTTCCCTGACGCCCAGTTCGTCTGCGGCCAGGTGCAGCACCGCGGTGGCAAAGCTCCGGTTCATGAACCGGTTGCGAAAGAGGTCCCGCTCCAGCCGGGCGCGCACTTCCCGGCAGAGGATTTCGGGCTCGCGGCCGTGAACCTCCGCCGCCCAGGACATGAAATCCATCCCGGGCGGGATGGCGGCTGGCGCATGGCCAAAGGCCTCGACGAGCCGCCAGCAGTAACCGGCCACCAACCCGGCCAGGTCGAGCTCGTATACGGCGGCCTGGTAAACGTGGCTGAAAAGGTTGATCCTGGCCACCGAGGCCGCGTCCACCCGGGCCACCGTGTACCCGGCCTCCGCGGCGGCCGCCGCCAGGGCCCCGAGGGCCTCGGTTACGGTGGCGCGCTCCCCGGCGGTGAAAAACTTGACCTTGCTGCCCCCGTCCTTAATGTAGCCGTCGAGATACTCTCTGGTCAGAAAGGAAACGAGGTCCTGCTCCACGCCCTAACCCTCCCCGTGAGCGGGGTCGGCCGCGACCCCTTCTTCCCGGACTGAGGGCTCCCGCACGAAACGCAGGCTGCCGTAGCGCCAGTCGCGGCCCTGAGCGTCGTAGACGAGGAGGGCGCGACTCTGCTGCTTCACCGCACCCAACACCAGACGCCGACCGTCGGAGGTGGTGAAGGTGTCGGCCACAAACAGGCGGTGGAGGTCGAAGGCGAACATGTTCCGCGGGTAGGCCCGGCGCTGGGCCGGCAAGGGGGTCAGGCGCTCGTACACCTCCAGCAGCGAGACGTCCAGGTCCGCCTGCACGGGCCCGTAGGCGGCGCGCCGTACGGCCAGCATGGTGTCGTACACCGCGGCCAGGGCGTCCAGGAAGGCCACGGGATTGAACTTCTCCCGGTAAAGCCGGTTCTTGGCGGCCCTGAGGTACGCGGCCAGGGCCCTGGGCCGCAACAGGCGGACCTGACGCTCATTAACCTCGATGATGCGGTGCTCGGGCCGTACCCGGACCTTGAAGGGGAAAACCTCGTAGGCCGGAAAAGTCCCGGTCACCGGCAGGTCCTGCTCCCGGCAGGCGGCCAGAAACCCTGCGTGGAACTCCTCTCTGAGGTAGGACGAAACGTCGTATGTAGGGAGCTTATCCTTGAGCCGGGCCACCGTCTCCCGCTGCTTGCCCAGCGTGGCCTCCAGCCACCCCAGCACCCGCTCCGCCTGCTCGAGGTCCCCGTCGCGCAAAGCCCGTTCCAGCTTCGCCAGGTGGGCCGAGGCCTGCCGCCGGCGCTCCAAAAGCTCCCGACGGTCGTCACCCAGTTCGCGGTCCAGGAATTCGTCCAAATTCACAAGACCTTTGCCCTCCTCGCAAAGATTCGCACTATCTCTCCTGACCTGCCAAAATATCGGGCGAGGTCAGCAATAACCCGGGGATAAAGGTATAATGCCGGGTGTTGCGCGTGGCCAGTACGGCACCGCAGGTCAGGGCGGAGGCGGCAATGATCGCGTCGGGCATCGAAAGACCGTGGCTTTTGCGGTACCTCCCCAGTAACTGCCCGGCGAGCTGCGCAATCGGGCGGGTCAAATCAACGCGTTGCAAATGAGCCAGAACACCTTTGATATCTTCGGCCTGCGCCGGAGGAAGCTCCTCGGCAGCGAAAAGCTCTACTTCCGTCACGGCAGAGTACAGGCCCTGAAACTCCCCTTCCACCATAACCCGCCTCAAGAATCGGGTATCCTGCTGCCGCCCCCGGAGATGGTTGATGACCACGTCCGTATCTATCAGAACCGTCTTAATCGGCCCAGACATCCCGTGTGCTCTCCCGCCGGAGTTCGCGCACTATAATTGCGCCGTCCTGGGACAGATGCCTCCAGATCCCCGCGGTCCGCTCAAGCAAAGCCGCAATGACCTTTTCGTCCCTTTTCGGCCGTATGGGACGGAGAACCAAGGTCTCCCCGCTTTCCTGAACTTCCAACAAGTCACCCGCCTCGATGTTTAAGCGCCGTCGCAGCGCCACAGGAAGACAGACCTGGCCGCGACCCGAAACCTTGATTTTCACGTCAAGCGCACCTCCCGTTTTACCTGTACGCAATTATAAAGACAAGTAAAACAGAAGGCAACCCGCAAAACGTCGTTACGCGAACAGCTCGACCTGCTCCCGCAGCCCGTTGCCCTCGGATGTACCCCGGGTCTCCCGGCCACACACCAATTTCTGCTGGCCGCCAAGGCGGGGGCCACCGCGATGTACCGGGATCCTCGTGCCGAGGCTCCAGCTCAACACCTGCTCTACGGTCACAGTTGACAGTCATAGCCACTCCGGGAGCATGGCGGCCTGCCTTGAGCCAGACACCTGAGTCCAAGCAGAACCTTCCACACGCACCCTTTATCAAACGCAACAAACGACAAGCCAGCCCGCTGGCTCAGATCTTGTGTCGCGCCCGTGACTCAAGGCCTGTAAAGGCCAGCGGAAAACCAGTAACTGTTTAATAGTTACCTTAATATTCCAAGTAAAATGATACACCCCAGCTTTTGCAGCAGATTTCTGGGCTACCACCAATTGCCACGACTCATTCGCTACTACCGAGGTACATGGACCTCCCGGTTTAGCAATAATCTCGCTCGCAGGGTCACTCGAAGAGCCCTTCTTGCCTCAGGAGCTGCAAATAGAAATCCGGTATGCACAGGCGATTGTTCGGAAAGACAAATTCCATGTAGCTGACTTCTTGACGGGTGGTTCCTCGCAAAATGATATAGCGCATGGTGACAGCTAACACTTCGAAACGCTCAAAGTACTGCCAATAATAACCATAGCAACGATAAAGCTCCAACCAACCAGTAGTGCATTTGCCGCTTCTCCATCTTCCCTCGGCCACTTCGGAGAGTTCTGTAATTTGGAACATGGTCCGCTTCTTGCCTAACAAAAAAGTCTGCCCTTCGTTGAAGCCTTCCAACAGTTCGCGTCTAGTTGAGAAGCCGTAAGTGACTAGCCGCTGGTCTGGCTTGATTGCCTGTATTGTTCCATAGGTCGGGACGTGGTAAGGCCGGTCTTTTTCCTCGAGGCCGGCCTTTTTGAATACGTAGCTTCGGCTCGTGCTGGGGTAGAACTCGTGCACGACGTTGAAAGCTGTAGTGTCTAGATGGACATCGGGCAGCCGATGGGTTCCTTCTGCCATGAAGATCCCCGGTAGAAACCAAATCGGCATAGCCGCCACGTCGTATGCCAGGGTGAAGGTGTCCGGGTCGTTTCTCAAGTCTATCAGGCGCGGCCGCCAGGTGGCGCCCCGTGTCAGGCTGGCGTAGAGGGCCTCGCTGGTCACGTGGGTATGGGTTCGGTAGTCGGAGCCAAAGTCCGAGGCCACCACGGTAAACCGCCCGCAGTTTCTGAGGGCGATGGCTCTAGCGTAGAGCACGGCCCTCACCTCCTACCCCAAAGCCCGGAAGTACTCCTCAAAGGCCTCCATAAGTTTGCCGGCCAGGGCTTCAATCTCCTCCCCAAAGAGAGCTACGCTGCCGTTTAGGTCATCAAAGTGCACTTTCCGCTCGTCAAACCGGCTTTCCAGCGTGCCTTCGTCGGCCCATTTCAGCATATCCAGGACCGAGAAGCGGGGATAGCCCGTGGCCACCACCAGGAACTCGGTATCGAACTTGCCGTGGTTGGCCGAGTACTTGCCGTAGCCGTGTTCGTCGGCCCGGCGTACGGTGTGCAGGTAGCCGACTACGTCAAGCAGCGTAGGGCTTTCGATAATGGTGATGAAGGGGAAGCGGGTGCCGGCCTTGACATATTCGTATTGGTGAAAACTCTCGGGCCCTCGCTCTCCCCTTGCCTTTCCTGCTGCATCAGCGACAAGATCCTCATACACCTGGTTTCCAATGGCCATTCCTTCTTCGCTGCCTTCCATAGCAATACATTCGGTGGCATCTTCGATAGAATACGTATCGAAGTAGCGGGCACGGGAAAAAGTCGCCAGTTGACCTCGAGCATCGAGAGCGCCGAAAAGCGTACAGTTCCAACAGGCAACGCACAAGCCATCCGGGATGGTACAAGGTCTATCAAAGTGAGCCTGGAAGTATTCCTGCCAGTTTTTGTTGGCTCGTTGTTGTACCAACTCCCGAAAAAGATTCATATGGGCACGGCGCTCAATCCCTTTGAGCTTTCGGCCTATAAACTCAGCTCGTGTCTTGCCAAGAAGATCTAATTTATCTACATAGGTTTCTATGCCATGGCCCTCGTGCGATACTGGAAGAAAGCGGCTCTTGGTAGTTTTCACACCCACAATGGTGACCACCCGGCGGGTGTAAATGGGCTGAGCCACACGCCGTTTGTTGACCACCCTGGGAACCAGAACGTCAACACTGGCCATTTGGTTTACAAAGACCTCGATCTGGTTCATGGCACTTCCCTCCCGGTTCTCAAGATTTTCTAAAGAGCCATAAGCCGTATTTCACTTGTTAGCTTCCGGCCGCTTCTTCAGGTGTTTCGATAGCCTCCATTTCCCGCAGTTTCCAGCGGTAACGCTGGCGGTTGGCAGTGAGAAACTCTTCGGCCTCGGCCACGATAACCGCAAGCCGCTCGCCCCCGCCGTATACCTCGGCCAGTTTGTCGACGTACGGCTGTACGACCTTGCGGAAGTTTGCCCGGATGGCGCCTTCCTCCAGGGCGTCGGGCTTCCCCCGGTTGGCTTCGGCATAAGCGCCGGTAAGCAATCGCCTGGGGTAAAGATATTCGTAAACCCGTGCGTAAAGGCTACGCTTGAGATGGTTTATGTTGTCTTTGCGCCCCTCAAAAAGGTCCCGATGGTCCAGAAGCCACCTCTTGAGGGCCAGGAGTTCGGGGAATTCCTCTTCCCGCCGGCGGTCGCTGGCGTCCCGCAGCACCTTACTCTTCCACTCCTCGAAGCCCGCTTCCACGTCGTTATAATACTGAATGTGCCCCAAGAGGAGGCGAGGGTATTTCTCGTAAGCTGTGGGCCGCTCGCTCAAAAAGAGGGGCAAAAGGTCACCACCTAGCCGGTCAAGGGTGCGGAAGAGAAGCTGGCAGAACTCGTCCAATTCCGTTGTGTTTACCTGTCTTGGCATCGTTTCACCTCCTGGATTTGCTGACGCCGCAAATGGCTGCGGTTATAATTGTTTGAGTTGCTCTATCAGTTTCAGATACTCTGTCCCGTCAATCACCCCCATTCCTTTCATGAACTCATTGGAAAGGCGCCTGTATCGGGCTTCTCGCAGGTCGTCGCCGCTTCGCAGCGGCGAATCCCGAAGGACATCCGAAAATGTGCCCAGAGCATCTTCTTCAAGCCGCTCGGCCAGGAGAATCCAGTCGGCCAGAAGCGAATGTCCCTCCTGCCACTTGACTACTCGCCGGGCGAAGTTGCCGATGGCGCTGAAGTGCCGGATGGCGTCGTCGGCGTTTTCGGCCTTGCCCTGGACGTAGAAGGTGTTGACGTCGAACCCGCCAGGGGACAGAGTGGGTACCGATTTGAAGTAATACGGCCCCTCGCAGCCGCACAGCTTGCGTAGGAGGGCCAGCAGGGTGAAAGCGGCCAGACGGCTCCGGGAGAAACGCCGCTGGACGAAATCCAAGGCTTCGTCGCGGCCTGGTTGCAGCTGTGGCAGGATGAAGGCCAAGAGACGGTAGTCGCCCACTCCCAGCGGCAGGACTTGGGCCTGCACATCGGTACGCATCTGGCCCAGGGTCTCCAGACCGGGGGCCACGGTGTCGTCGGCAATTAGCGCGGCGAAGGCTTCCTCGGCGCTGGGGATCTCCCCTGCCGGGCAAAGTTCTGCAGCCTGGCGCTCCTTTTCCCACCGGGTCAGTTCCTCTCGCATATACTCCACCGAGAATGGTCTCTTCTCCTCCCGGGCCCTCTGCTGGAAAGAGGTGATTCGCTCAAACAGGTAATCCAGCATTGCGGCGAGTCGCTGTGCTCCTGCCTCGTCGTGGTGGCCGTAGTGAAAGACAATGTTAAACTGCTTCGGTACCGGAAAGTCTTTCGCCCTAGGTTGCGGCCTGGCGACGTGCATCCCCAACAGTTTGATCACCAGATAGCTACTGATTCCACATCGTCCACATAGGGCCTCCTCGAAGGGCCGCAGCTTGGCGGACTGGTTGTAAAAGCGGCCCGCCCCGAACCCACCGGTGATGTTCTTTTCCGCAATAATGGCGGCATCGGCACCGCAAAAGCGACAAGGCATCCTTCTGTCTGCGTCTACCCTTCCTCCTATTTCCCATAGTGTCAGAAAGCCAAGCTGCACTCCCTGAGCCAGAACACTGGCCGCCTGGGCGGGGCTCAAGGTCGGCATCTTGCTTGCCAGATTGGCTGCTACTGTTTCAGCGCACCCCTCCTTTATTTGCTGCTGCACCTTGCCTAGGAATCTTTCAATAGCATCCCGAAGTTGAACCCGGTCAATCAGTTGGCTCTTCTTACGTTCGGTGAAAACATTCTTGTCCAAACCTTCTCCTGGCCCCAGGGCAAGGGCACGCCGCATTGCATCCGCCGGGAGTAAGCCTTCGTTCATGGCCCGGCTAAGAAAGGCATAGAAGCTCTGCATTTCTGTTCCATCCCTGGCGTAGAAAAAACTCAGGATTGCCAGGATGACGTTGATATTCGTTTCTTGGTCGTCTACGAGTTCCCTTAACCTCTGGCTGACTTTAGCAAGTAGCTCAGGCAAAAGGTCTCGTGGGACAACGAAAACTGGAAACGGTTCGATGTTACTCTTGTAAAAGGTCAACATCCGCCCCACATCGCCGTAGATGCCCCGGGCCGGATCCTCATCGCCGAAGTAAAGGTCGGGCAGGCTATCGAGGATCTCTTGCCGGAAGCGTTCAGCTATTTGGTCCAGAGCTGCCTCTCCGTGGTAGAGATAGTAATAGTTTTCCAGATCGTTGGCTAAGAGCGCCATACGACCCAAGCCGCCTTGCTCCACAGCCCGCATCAACGCCTTACTCAGAAAATCGTTCAGTAGCACGTTACCCAGGAAGACCTCCTCCCGCCGCACCACAGGCGAATAGAGGCGGATCATAGCCAGGTGAGAGCCGTCTGGGAAAGCCTGCTCCCAGTAAGCGGCGCCATCGGATACCCGAGAGGCCACAGTATGGCCGCTGACCGTGTTGGCCAAACCCCAATTATTCAAGGTCTCCTCCGCAGCCCGAACAACGAATGCAAAGGGGGTTCCGTTCATCGAATTCCTCCCGCTATCAGTTTCAGGGTTTCCTTTAGCCCGTAGTCTCTGGGGTCATAGCGCTTGATCCCCGCTTCGATCTCATCGGCGTACTCAGTGAGGTGCGCAAACACCTCCCCAAGGCTCGATGCCTGGCTAAAAAAGGTCTGGTAGTCCTTCCTCTGTTCGTGGCAGTACGAAGCCACCAAGTCGCCGATCATCACTAGACCGCCTAAAGGATGATACTCAAAGAGCAGGTCCACCAGTGTGATGCGCCGCTCCTCATTGGGGTAGAAGGAAGTCCACTGGCGGCGGATGAGGGGGCGCAGGGTACCGGCTTTGTCTCGCTCATAGGACACGTGAAAGAGCCCGTGGTGGGTCACGGCAAAGGCCCATACGTGCTCCATCGCCGCTCCCGCCACGTGCTTCAGGTCCAGGTCGTACCCGCACGCTCCCCGCAGTTCCTCCCGGATGGCTTCCTTGCTTTCTTCCACCAGGCGGGGATGGTCGTAGTCGAAGGTGCTGGCCTCGTGCTTGACCTTCTTGCCGGGTAGGGATTGGGCGCTGGCGGCCGCCTCCAACATGGCCTGGAAATCCGGGTCGAGTTTCCCTACATCGTGCACGAAAGTGGCAAAGACCAGCCGGTCCAGCCGGGGCCCCGGCTCCTCGCCGGCCAGCCGAGCCACCCGCAGAGCCACGTCTACACAGGCGATGGAGTGATCGTACAGGCTTTGACGACCTGTAGATTTGCCCAGTGCAGCCTTGTACCTATCTATCAGCATACTCCACCAGCCTCCGGTAAACGTCAAAGCACGCCCCGGCCACCCGGTCGAGAAGCACCGGACCAAGGCTTCCCGGTACCTGCAGGGTGTTCCAATCGTAAATGATCTCTTCCAAATCGAGGGCCGAGGCTCTCTTCAGCAACTCCTCCGCTTCCTCCCTGGTATAGCCGAACATAATTAACCAGATCTGGTCGGGCAGCACCAGCGGGTTGCCCAATCGGTCCTCCACGGGCTCGGCGATACCATCCGCATCTACCCGCAGAAGATGCACATCACCCTGGCCCAGGACGAGGCGAGAGTAAGGCTCGAAGAATAGGGGCAACGCTTCTCCTATCCGAACCAGAAGCTGGGGAAGTGGCTTCGACACCTCAGGGCGTATCTTCGAGAGAAATCCTTCCAAATCGTGCCGAATTTGCTCCTCCAATGCCTTTAAGAAAACTCCAATGGGTTGCCCTTTGCTGACCGGCTCACTGCTAAATAGCTTCACATAATCCGCGGCGATACCATAACCGGCCCGCACGTGCCACTGCCCATCTCGCCACCAGAAGAGGGCCTGGCTAGATTGCAGCGTAGCCTCCGCGTCCACTACAATGGCTTTCCATGGCGCCGGCTTCCATAGGAATTCAAGGTACCACATCTCGGCCCTGGCCATTTCGAAGGGAGAGTCGCTGTGGAGGAGCCGCTCGTTGGATACTTTGCGCAGGATATAAAAGGGGTCCCCGCCGCCGGTGCCGCCTTGCAAGGCGACCTCTGGAAGCGTCCCTCGCAGCCCATAGGCGAAAGGCAGGTTCGCTTCCCGCAACTTCCGGGCGAATGCCGCCGTCTCCTCCCTAAACATGGCCTGGTTGAGCCATCCACCGATCTCGCCCAACTGGGCGTTGACCATCCAGTGTGTAGCGTCTAAGAAGGCCGAGCCTTCGGCGTAAAGCCGGGCCGGAAAGAGACCGTCTGCGGGATCGGCGATGAGGGCGGAGAACTCCTCCCGGCTCATCTGGGGCCGGTGGCACTGGAACAAGCGCACGTAGGCCTCGCCGTCCCTTACCAGAACAGTTACTTTGCCCTGGATACCCGGACGGCGCCCCACCCGTCCGAAGCGTTGCAAGAAACCGTTACCGTCGCATTGCTCGGTGATCAAGACATCAGCAGCGAAATCCACCCCGACTTCAACGGCCGGCGTGGAGATCAGCACTGCTCTCGGAAGCTTACTAAAGGCGTCTATCAGTCCCTCGCGCTCGGCCCGGGACATCTTGCCGGTGTAGATGACGACCGGCACCCCCGTCTCGCCCCAGGCAGCGATGTGGCGGGCCTCAACCTCCAGTTCCTTAGCTGCCAAAGCCTGATGTATACGCTCAACCAGTGCCTGCCGCCGTGAGGAATCCATGACCAACCAGTCCAGCCAGGAAAGGGCTACGCGGCGTTGGGCCAACTCCCTGGGGGACATCCTGAGGCACACAGCACTTTGTTCTGGAAGTTCCACGGTGTATTTCAGATAGTTGGTGATCGCTTCGGCCAATTCCGGGCCTGCTCCTACCCCCTGCAGAGACTCTTTAATCTCTCCGCAGGCCGGAGGGGTTACCCGCAGCGAGTCGTCCGCCCAGAGCCGTTCCAGCCCGGCCTGAATAAAGCTCACGTGAGCCTCCAAAGCCTCAACGACAGCGTTGACATCCGCTTCCCGTTTTAACTTCGACCTGACCTCATTCCACAGCAACCGGCACAACTTCCCTTTGCCTCCCAATTGCCGGTCCATGGCTTCAATCAGGCGTTGTTCCCCCTCCCGATTTAGGGAGTGGAGGAGACGCTTGAGGCCCCAAGTTTGACCTTCCAACAACCGGGCTACCCTGGCGACCAACGTCTCGCTGGACAGGTCAACCCGAGTTTCCTCACCCAGGTCCTTCAGGTAGAAAGGTCCTTCTCGCTTTAGCCACCTCTCTATCTCCTCCACGGTTTCAAGCGCAATCCCTTCTTGCCCTAGCCAAGCTTTGAACGTACCCCACGGGATGCGACCAAAACGCAACTGCAGCTCGGGCGGCAAGTCGGGTCGGGATCTGCCCTTGATGCCTTCAAAGACCCGGTGGGCCAGGTCAGCAGAGTTGAAGACCACGAGTACCTTTTGGGCACCGTCGGCCAGGGCAGCTTCGACAGCGCCAATCAGTTTGTTACGACGATCTTCATAGCCCTTCGCCGGTTCAAGAAACGTGACCTCCACATCGCCGCACTTGGACTGGCCTCGCACCTCGGCCCCGCTCGTTAGCTGGCGCAATTCTGCCGTAGGCGTAGCGGTGAGGATGTGCCACCGCGGGCGCTTACCCAGCCTCTCACCAAGCAGACATACCCTTTGTTTGAGATGCGTCAGGTTCCGTAGCATAAGGCCGTTGAAGAGGTGTGCTTCATCCAGAACGAATTCGTCTACTAACGCCAGGCCGTAGAGGAGCAAGCCGCCATACTTCACATTCTTGCGGAAGAACCAGTAAACCTCGTCAGGAGTGGCCAGGATGACCGGCCTGTTGAGCGCGGCCATCAGTTCTGTGCGTGACATCCCGCCCTGCAACTGGCCTATCTGGAGGCCGGTAATTTCCGCCAAGGTATCCATCACCCGGTGCTGGTCTTCCATTAATGCTATTGTGGGATACATCAGCAAAACCTTGCGAATGCGTCCCTCTCGCAACTTGTGGAACAGCGGTACGGCAATGGCCAGAGTCTTTCCTGCCGCCGTCCCCGCCACCAGGAAGACCTCCTGATCTTCCGACACCCGACGAAAGACCTCAGCCTGGTGGCGGAAAAGAGGGTAGGCTTTACCATCCTTAGCCCGAATATAACCCTGAAAGAGATCCTTTAGGGGCTCCGGAACGTTTTCGTCTATCTCGGGGGGTTGGTTTGTGACCAAAACCGCCAAAGGCATGGTGGACCCATCCCTCCGCATCCGCAAAAGCCTTCGTGCCGTACGAATAAGAGTTGATTGGCCAGCGTCCACTACCCCGCCCGTTTACTTAGGAGCTATAAGAGGCCCTGGGACCAAAAATCGGTGCCTGCCGCTCACGCTATCCCCCGTCCCCGCCCCACCACCAGTGCCCCAGGAGCAGTCCGGCCAGGAGCCAGGGCCAGGGCGAGCAACTGGTGCGCGCTGCCGAGGTTTCGTAGACCGTGGTGGCCGAGTCCCACAGCCAGGCCAGGAAGAATACCCAGAAGAGTACTGCCCCGAGGCCGGTGGGGATCATCCAGAACCAGAACGGCAGGCCCACCCAGTCGTGCAGTAGCTCGGATACGACCACCGCCGGTATCATAAAGAACCCGAGCAGGGCCAGACCGAGACCCACCAGCAGCGTCACCAACAGCAGCATGAACAGCAGCGCCGGCGAGGCCACCACGGCCAGAAGGGCGTATCCCAAGAGACGGCCGATCCACCGCCACCACGGTCCCGGCACTTTTTCTGCCCACCCTCCCGATAGGGCCCCACCACCGGCATACGCTTGCCCCTCAAGACCGGCCTCATCCCCCAGTGGCGCTTTGGCCCGCTTGCGAACCCCGTCGGCGGCTCCGGCGAGGTCAGCGCTCCGCCCGGGCCGGTGCCCTGGTGGCGGCGACCCGGATGATGGTGGCCACGAGTTCGGGGTCGTCCACGGCCAGGGCCTCGGGTTTCTTCTTGTTGGCCCGGGCCAGTACCACGGCATCCCTGTACGCGTGAACATCCACGAGTTTCCCGTAGGGTACGCTGAGGGTCCTCATCCTGCCGTTGAAGACCACCCGGCGGCTCGTGATGACCAGTTCGCCTTCATCGACCGGTACGATGGCCCGCTCGCTGACCACCCTGCCCCGGTGTCCGCCCACCCGGTAGTACAATCCCTTCGCGAGCCGGATGCTCACTCCGCGCGATCCGCCCACGTATTCCCGCCGCACCACCCGCTCCTCCAGCAGCCGGCACAGGGTAACCCAGTGGCACACCTCTCCTGGCTGCAGGATGATGGGCGCGGGCACGTCGGGCAGGCGACCCGCCCGCACGTCCGTCAGGAACAGGAACCGCCGCATCAGCTCCTGCTCTTTCCGAAACTCCGCCGGGTCCAGCCCGAGGGTTTGCAGCGCCTCCTCGATGCTCGCGCGCCATCCGGGGTCCGTTTCCCCGTGCACGTACACGTGGCGGTACATGTTGCGTACCAGTTCCCGGGCGTGGGGCGCGACGGCGGCCAAAGCCTCGCCTTCGATCAACCCCAGCTCCCGGCCCAGGGCGAGCCAGTCGTCGAAGGCCGGCCGCGCAAAGCGGTGCAGCCCGTCGGTGATCTGGACGAAGCGCTCGCGCACGGCCAGTTGGGCGGCCCGCTTCCGTTCGTCTTCGGATAGGCGGCACTCCGCAGCTAGCTGCTCCAGGCTCTTGGACTCTTCCTCGGACAGTTCTCCGTCCGCCAGTGCCTCCTGGAGGGCATGCGTGTAGGGGGCCAGGCGCCGGCGGCGCACCACCCACCAGATAACAAAACCCGTCGTCAGCGCAAGAAACACCAGGACTAGCAAGGGAACGTTCCCACCCATCGACTCTCATACGGCTGATCGCCCTGGTAGGCCGGCGTCGTTGGCCATGAAAATCCCGTTGGTGCCGAGCGCAGTTGCCGTGGGACCCGCGGTCCCGGCGCCCGTCTTGCCGCCCCTTCGGTAGCGGGGGGCGTGCGGAACCGCCCGTCGATCGCCCCACAAAGGTTCATCCCGGTCAGCCCACCAACCCCCGGCATCCCGCGCACCTGCTTTCAGTGTAGCACAACGCACTGCGATATACCTTCAGTCTGCTGAGATGGGGGAAAATTCTTTCCCATGACTACCCTCCACTTCCTTCGCGTCATCTCGCTCCGCGACGGCCCACCCGCGGCGCGGCCACCCGCCTCACCACCCTCCCACCCAGGGCTTGTACTTATCCTCCCCGCGCACGAAGGCCGCGACGAGGCGGGCCTGGCGCTGAATGACGGCGCGCAGGGTGAGTTTCTTACCTTCCACTGTGTGGTGGTCTTCCAGCCGCTCCAGGACCCGCTCGGCCACGCCCCGGCGCGCCCCGTCCGTGAGCCTTTCCCCCTCCATTTCGATGGCCGTCCCTTTGGTGATCATGGCTATGACCGGGCGGTCCACCACCTGGGCCCGGAATTCTTCCGTGAGGTCCAGGACGAGGCTGGGCTTGCCCGGCCGGTCCGTGTGCAGGAATCCGGCGAAGGCCTCCAGCCCGGCCAGGATGACGGCACCCCACACCTGGGCGTAGAGGATGCCGTAGCCGTAGTTCAGGGCCGAGTTGACGGGGTCCGTGGCCCCGCGGCGCTCGCGGCCTTCGAAGTCCACCCGCTGCCCTATGAGGGCCTGAACCCCCTTCCAGTAGGCCTGGGCCGCCCGGCCCTCCACGGCAAAAAGGGGCCCGCGCACCTCGTCGATGCACGGGCCCGTAATGCCGTCCAGTTCGGCGCGTGTCCTTTCCATTTCTTCGACCACGTCCTGCAGCACCCCGTAGGTGGCCGGGTCCGCGGTCTTGCGGTATTTCGCAAAGTACTTCAACACCGCGGCCTGGTTGCGCAGCTTCCCGTCCACGAACGCCTTGGCCAGGATCACGCCCCGCTCGTCCAGGTAGGCCAGGATCTGCTCGCGCCGGGTGGCCACCGTGCCGGTGATCATGGGGGAGGTGATCTTGGCGTAGGGCCGCCCGCCCGAGGTCAGGAAATTGATCTGAATGCCCCGTTCGACGCACTCCCGGATAAGGTCCGCGGAAAGGGAAATACCGCCCCCGGCCACCGTGATCTGCTCCAGCTGGCGCAGGGGGACCTCCTGCGTAACCCTGTTCTGATCGCGCACCACCAGGCGCTCGCTCTTCTTGCCCAGGAAGACGCCGTACTGGTCCACCACCAGATGCACGGGCCCACTCCCCGATCGGATGCTAGTTATGGTATTACTGCGTTTCCTTGTCAATTCCTGCCGTAGAATAGCAATTTCGGCCAAAAATGGCCCCGGGATATCCGGGTTCCGGGATGGGGGAGCCCGATACGGGAGCTCCCGGAGTGGGGTCCGGGCGGCAGAGTCCCCGCCGGCCGTGGGTTGAGGGACCCGCTACGGAAGCCCGGGCCGTGGTTTCAAGCCGACTGGTGGAGGAACCGTTCTTCCCTAAAGAGCTCCCACGGCGCGGGCCCCGTGAGAAAGGGGTCCATCAGGGCGATTCCGGCTGGCCGAGGGCGGTCTTCAGGTGCGGTCCGTGCCGGGGTCGAAGATCGGCAACGATGCAAAGCGCTCTGCCAGGGCCAGAATATCCCCGAACCGTGCCAGCTGTTGCAGCCAGCTATCGGGTATCGAGCGATAGCCGTAACATACGCCCGCGAGGCCGCCGGCCACAGCCCCGGTGGTGTCGGAATCGCCGCCGAGGTTTACGGCGGCCAGAACCGTGTCCGCGAAAGTGGTATGGTTTAACAGGCACCAAACCGCCGCTTCCAGGGTGCTGACCACGTATCCGTCGGAGCGGATTGCTTTTTCCGGAAGGCCGGGCAGGGAGCCATTCAGAAGGCGTTCAAAATGGGATAATTCCCCTGCCAGCGCAGTGTCGGCGCACAGGTCGGGAGCCCTTTCCCTCATCTTGTCGCAGGCTGCCCCCGGTGTGCTTCCGGCGAGCAACTCCTTTGCCAGCAGGGAATAGAGGAAGCAGGCCAGCTGGCTGCGCGGATGCCCGTGGGTGAGGCACGAGATCTGGCACACGGCTTCGCGCATGGCCGATTCTTCGCTGCCGGCAAAGTAGAGCGCCACGGGCAAGATGCGCATCAGGGATCCGTTGCCGTTGCTCATCTCGTCGCGCGGGCCGGCCAGGGTCGGTGCAACGCCCGCTTCCAGCCGCAAGATGGCCTGCCGGGTGGTACCGCCGATGTCGAAAACCCTCCCGTAGGGCGTCCAGTACCCTTCGCGGTACCACCGGACGAACCTCCTCCCAACATCCTCCAGATCGTAGCCCGCCTCCACCAGGCTCTCCGCCAGGCAGAGGGTCAGAGAAGTGTCGTCCGACCACGTACCCGGGGGCTGGTTGTGGGTACCGTACCCGGTCATCCCCTGAACCGGCTTCTTGCGCAGCCGCTCACGGGATACAAATTCCACCGGCACCCCCAGGGCATCGCCCACGGCCACGCCAAATAGTCCGCCCAGAATCCTTTCGCACCGGTCCACGTCCCCTCGCCTCCGACCCGTCCGCGATTCACCAGCTCAGGGGTTGTTGTACTGATAGCTGTCCATGAGTACCTTTGTCAATTCGTCCGGATGGTCGGAGTTGTGGACCGTAATCTGGTGCCGGAATTTGTCGGCAGAGGCCAACTTGTCGTGGTCTTCAGGGAGTTTTTCCAAGAGAGGGTGAGAGTAGGTGTCGTCAAGGCGCAATCTCAACCTTATCCGATCTCCCTCTGGTGGAAACTGGATCACCATAAAAGCCCTCTTCTTGCCATACAACGTTATCCATTTGGAGGCAATCCTCCGCGTGTATTTTACCCGTTGTGCGTCGATTAGCTTGATTACAAAGTGATAGAGCTGGATGGCAAGGTCGGTTTTGTCGAGGAAGAAAGACGACTCCTGAAGGGGGGTAGGCGCGGGTGAGGGCTTGCCTGACTCTTCTATCTCCCACAACAGCTTGGCTTCAATGATGTCCCCTTTTTCTGGTGCAGCGCCGGAAGCTGCTTTGTTCTTATACCACTTTAACTCCAGAATATTTATATCCAAACCGATCTCCCTCAGGTAATGACAGGCAGATTTCAAACGCAACACCGAGCCCTGGTTCTTGTATGAACTCTGTACCACCAGAATTAGAGTCTGGCCCCTGTTTATCAGATCCGGACTTACCGACTTCTGGAGGAGGAGGTTATCTAAGGTCTCGTCTGCAGAGCCCATGTACTCCCGGTATATCTGGTCCAACCGTTCCCTTGAGAATCGGGATATCCCGGCCGCATACTCCACAGCCTGGCCGAGCAACTTGCGCGTGTCAAAATCATCCCTCTTTGCTTCAATGATCACGGTGTTGCCGGTGGATAAGTCGAGACCCAGAAAGTCAAGAAAGCCCTCAGACCCTGAACCCGTCACATTGACCTCGCGGCCAATGATCTCGATGTTGAGTTGTCCGAACAGTATCTGAAAGTTCTTTTCAATCCAGCTGTGAACCCAATCCTCCTCGGCCAGCTGGTTTACGGATAAGGACTGAGTATCAACTGCCTCCAGCAGTGTCGGCTCATCGCAAACCAGAAACAAAGCCATTCCAAGAACCCCCTTGCGAAAACTCAGGAGTCCATTCCGCGCGAACTCGGGCAGGCGCCCCCCTGACGCTTTTGCCATCGGCCAAACCTAAAGGTGCGCCCTGCGCCTCCTGCTGGGCCTGCTCAAGGGGACGCTCTCCCTCCCGGCCTCCGCCCCGGCAAAGGCGGCCAGGTGGATCACCCTGTCCTCCAAAACCAGGCAGGAGCCGAGCAGGCCTCGGGCCTTTATGCGGAGGTCTTCGCCCAGGCCCACGGAAGGGTACTCACCTCCCGCACCTCGAACAGGCCCTGTGCCAGCGCTTCGTCCAGCAAAAGGTAGCCGGGCTCTCGAGAGTCTAACGAGATCAGGGGAAAGATGCTCAGATTCTCGAAGGTCTGCTGCCCGCCCACCCGCAAGCCGCGCAGGAAATCCGCCAAAACCGTCACGTACGCCGTCCCCTTCCCTTGATTGATATATTTTTTCCAGATAATGCTTAGATACCTTCCGTCAGCGCGCCGTCATGTCGCGCAACATCGGACCGGCAAGCCCTCGCCCGCGCACACCTCCATACGCCGAAAAAGCGGTCTTCGCACAATAAGTCCCACTGCTTCGAAGCCCACGGTTTACTGCTCGCTCCTCTTCTGGGTCACCAGGAGGTACTTAGCATCTATCTCGGGTAGCGTAATCTCCTGGCCCAGGACCGCCGTGTAGGTCCTGCGGCCCCTAACCGTACCCCAGAACTTAATAATGTCGTCTGCCAAAATTCGGCTCTCGTCCGGCTTCCTGGTGTAATTCACCCACACCGTATCCTCCCAAATCCCGTACTCTCCCTTGGTAACGTTGACCCTCATGGCCGTTTTGCTGCCCATCTCCAGAACCTGAACCACCTTCCCGGTGAAAACCACCCGCTGACCCACGTACTTTTCCGTGTCGCGGGCCAGGGCATCAAAGTTGATGGTGCGGCAGGAAGCTTTGAATTGCTCGGCCGATTCCGGCTGGGGCTGGGGCGGCTCTGCGGCCGGCGCTCCGGAGGCTTGAGGGGACACCGAAGCCGTCGACCAACCCGCCGTGACGGGGCTTGCCGTGGGAGGCTTGCTTTCCGTGTCCGCAAGAACTCCCAATATTATTAGCAAGCCACATAGGTGGATTACGGACGCGACCACCATCTTCCACGGCTTACCCGACCTGAAGCCGGGAATCCTCCGCCAGAAGGGAAGTTTCTCCCGCGGTTCCGCAACAGAGTCTTGCACGAGACCCACCCTCCCCAGTTTTGTGGTTACCTTCAGCATAGCACAGGCCACTGCAAGCACCGTTCAGTCTGCCGAAAAAAAGCCACGACGTACACGGCGGGGTGGTCATGGGGGAGGGTGATACCGCGTGCCGGTGGTGCTACGGCTCGGGCCGCGGCACGGGCGCCGTAGAGCGAGGGACTCGACAATCCGTAACACCATGTGGCAGGGTGCCACGGGTACCGAAGGCCCGAAGGCGTAAGGCAAAGCGGGAGGCAGTGACACCATTGTCAGAAGGCCCCCGGACGCCGGGCCGGGGGGCTAGAACCGCGGTGGAGAACCCGGTCGGCCGGGGGACAGGCGCACCCTGCCCAGGCCGAAGACCGCGCCCTTGCCCAGGTGGACCAGTTCGCCCAGGCGCAAGAGACCCCGGAAGGCGGCGAGGGGGCCCCGGTAGACGGCGCGGCCCACGAAGCCCCCCATTTTCATGCGGCGGTCCTGGCAGCCGGAGTAGCGCTCCCAGTCGACCCACATGGTGAGGTCCCGGACCAGTTCCACTGCGGCGGCCCGCCGTATGATCTCCGCAAAATCCGCCTCGTAGGTCCGGCCGTGGTAGAAATAATAAAGGGCCGAGACGCGCCGCAGCAGGTTGCGGACCAGGACGTGAAACTCGGGCCGCGTTGCTAGGCGTCCCTCGTGGAGCACCCGAACGGGGGTCAGGAATTCCAGGGTGCATTCCGCCTCCGGCGGGCCGGGGGCTTCCTCCCACAGGTCCTCGGCCCGCACCACCCACCCGGGGTCGCGCACCGTGCGCTCCGGGGCGCAAAAAGCGACTTCCCGGTCCCCGGTGAGGGGATTGAGGGCCGCCACCTCGACCATGGCGAAGGGCCGCCGGCCCCGGCCCAGGCCGAAGCGGCCCCACTCCTCCAGGCTGACGATGAAATAGGGCAAAAGCTGTACCGCGCGGCCGATCAGGGTCAGGCCGAAGGCCAGCCGGTCGCCGGGGTCGTAGGTGGTGCGCCCGTCCCAGGGGGGCTCCAGGACGAAGGGCCGCGGCACGCTCTCGTAGAGACGCAGTACCTCGGAGTCCGGGGGCGGGCCGCTCTCGAATACCAGGGCGTAGGGGCAGTTGTGGCGCAAAAGGCAGGCGCGGCATTCGGCCTCGGGCCGGCCGCACACCAGGCGTCGAAAGGAGCGGGCCAGGCCGCCGCGCAGGGAGGACCCCTTGTAGGGCGGCAGGTGCAGACCCCCGGGGCCCGCCTCAAGGGTCACCTCGTACCGGCTGAGGAAGAAGCCGTCGGGACACGGCACAACTGTCATTTCCATTTCACGCCCCGCCCTCCCTGAACAGGCCTGCCCGTCCTGCGGAAAGAGATTCCTCCGCGTCTTGGGACGTACTGCGGCGCGACCGGCTGACTCGCGGCCCACATTGCGCCGGCGGGACGCCGGACCCGAGCCCGGCTTCTCCCGGACGCCCATGGTCCGGGAAAGGCCGCCACAACAAGAGGCGGCCCCGGCGTCGTGCCGCACGCTCCCGCCCGTGATACGGCCGGCTCACGCGCCGCCGGAGGAGACTTCCACCTCGTCGCCGTCACGCAGTTCGTCGGTGAGGCCGGCCGGCCGGCCGTTGAGGAGCAGAAGCACCGGGGGCCGCACCCGGGAGAGGTCCAGTTCGACCCGGGCCAGGGCGTCCACGAAAATGTAGCTGCTGCGGCCGGTCAGCGTCACGGGCTGGCCGTTGACCCGCACGGTGATTTCTCGCGCGTCCCACCGGCCCGGCGGGGTTCCCGCGGCGCCGGCGGGAATCAACTCCACCCGGTCTCCCTGGCGCGGCCGGCAGGTCGGGTCCGCGGGTTCGCCGTTGACGGTAATCATAACGTCCGACAGGGGGCGGCCCGCGTACTCGGCCGCGATTTCCTCCAGGGTCAGGGCCGCGCAGATTTCCACGGTGTCTCCTTCGCGCAACAAACGGTCCGGCGCGGCGGGCTCACCGTTCACCAGACACAGGCCCTCCAGGGCCAGTTCGCAACCGTCCAGGGCGATACGTACGAGGCCGTCGGCCGGCAGGAGGTCGCCTACGGTGCACCGGGCGTCCGCGCCGTCCGCGGCCGGCTCCACCGTCACCCGGTCCCCGTGCCTTACCCGGGTCTGCATGGTGGCCGGGAAGTCGTTGACGAACAGCCGGGCCGGCCGCGCCGGCTCGCCGAAGATTACATGCTCCCGGCCGTTGAGGGTAAAGATGAGGTCGCGGCCGTGGCGGCCGACGAGCCGGCGGGGGTCGAAGCCGGTGAGGGCCAGCACCCTGGCCACCGTGAACCCGCCGGCGTTGAACAGACGGTGCTCCCGGCCGTTGACCACCACATGGAGGAAGTCGTGGCCCAGCCGCCGCAGGGCCGTAACCGCGATGCCCGCCACGGTCACACCCTCGGGCCCGTCAAGGCCCCCTTCGGTGCCGCATATCACGGGCCCCAGGGAGCGGCGGCTCCGCACGACCACCCGCGCGGCGTCCAGGTTCAGATGGCGGGCGATCTTTTCCGTGAGGCCGGGCACCTGGCTGCCGCCGCCCACACAGAACACGGCCCGAGGCGGCCGCCCCCCGTTGGCGCCCAATACGGCCCCGGCGACTTCACCAGCCAGGCGCTCCAGGGCCGGGTCGATGAGGGAGAGCAACTCTTCCGTGGCAAGGCACTGCTCCATCCCGGTGACGTCGCAAAAACGTATCTCCCGCTCCCGGCCCAGCTTCCTCTTGATCCCCTCCGCCGTATCGAAGTCCACCAGGCAGGCCTGCATGATCTCCTCGGTGACCTCGTCCCCGGCCAGGGGCACCATGGCGTAGGCCACGATGGCCCCATCCCGCGTTACGGCCACGTCCGAGGTCCCGGCACCGATGTCCACCAGGGCCAGGTTTAAAAGGCGCTGACCCTCGGGCACCGCCACCTCCACCGCGGCCATGGGCTCCAGGGTCAGGTGCAGCGGCTCCAGGCCGGCGCGAGCCAGCACGGCGTACAGGCCGTTGACCACCGAGGCGGGGAGGAAGGTGGCGATCACGTCGGCCTCGGCAACCTTGCCGCGGTGCCCGGCCAGGCTGGCCAGGGGATAACCGTCCAGGCGGTAGGCGGCCACGCTGTAGCCCACGCAGGCGTAATCCTCGGGTGCGGCCGCGAGCTCGGCCAGCAGTTCCTCCTGGGCCCCCCGCACTGCGGCCATTTCCATGGCGCTCAGGAACTTCTCGTCTATTTCGGCCTCGCCCACCTCACGCGTTACGCGGTAATGGCGGGTGAGGAGGGAGCGGCCCGCCGCGGCGATGGCCACGCGGTGCAGCCGGAAACCCAGCCTGGCCTCCAGTTTCTCCCTGACCTCCCGCACCGCGGCGGCCACGCCGGCGATGTCGTGAATCTGGCCGTCGAACATGGTGCGCCTGGGATGCTCCACCGCGTACTCCGCCACCACCCGCAGCCGCGCCTCCTCGGGTACGGCCACCAGGCCGATGACGGTACGGGTGCCGATGTCCAGCGCGAAGATGGTATTTTCGGGTGTCACCTGCAGGTCCATCCTTCCCACCACGAAAATTCTAACACGGAGGGCGGGTGTGAACAAGGCGCAACCGGCGGATGGCGCAGGGCCCGGCCTCCCGGGTCGGCTGCTCGCGGGAGTGCCCGTGCTGCCACGCCACCCGGGCTTCGGTTTGGCACCCGGCCCCCGAAAGCGGCACTCCTGGGTGGTAGTGCCTTCCCGGAAGGCCGGGCAAGCGCCCCGCGCCCGGACGCGCCCGGAACGGTCGCACCGCCCTCGGGCCGGCCGCCAGAGATGCCCATTCAAATTCCTTTGGCGGCGACATGCAGAAGATAAAGCTTTTAAATAGAGTCCATGAAGGATTGTAAAGTAAACCAGCGAATGGGCACCATAGGTAGGGAACAACTCCGGGGAGGTAGCGGTCGTGGAGTTCTGCGAACTGGACTGTCGGGGACTGTCCTGTCCCCTACCGGTGCTGGAAACCAAGAAGGCCCTGGAAAGGCTGGAACGCGGCACCTTACGGGTAATCGTGGACAACGAGGCGGCCCGGGACAACGTGCGGCGCTTCGCCCTCCACGCGGGCTGTGAAGTGGAGGTGGCCGCGGAGAAAGGGCTCTACTATCTCACCATCACCCGCGGCCCGGCGGGTGCGGTACCCGGGACGGAGGCGACCACCGGGCCCGAAGAAAAGGCCACGGGAACGGAGGCGAGGCCCGGGCCCTGCGCCCTCCCGCCACGCGATGTCCGTACCGTGTACCTCGTGACCTCCAGTACCCTGGGCCAGGGGGCCGCGGATCTGGGCGAAACCCTCATTAAGAGCTTCTTCGAGACCCTGGCCCGGCGCGCTACGGCGCCCACCGCCGTGATCTTTCTGAACACCGGGGTCTACCTGAGCGCCGAGGGCTCGCCCGTGCTGGAGGCCTTACGACGGCTGGCGGCCGGCGGCGCGAAGATCCTCTCCTGCGGTACCTGCCTGGAATACTACGGCCTCAAAGGGCGGCTGGCCGCGGGCCGGGTAACCAACATGTACGAGATTTGCGACCTGCTGGCCGGACCGCACAGGGTGATTACCATCGGCTGACCCCCGCAAATACCCCTTGACCCGTCCTCCGGCTCCCGGTTAAACTGGCATCAGTAACAAGAGACGGCACGGGAGAGGAGAACCGATGAAGCCCAGGAAAATTGCCATCCTCGGGGGGCCGGGAACCGGCAAGACCACCCTGTGCAAGCAACTGGACGTAGACTACAGTATGGCGGGCTACGTCAGCGACGTGTGCCTGGAGTTCGCCCGGTCCTACATCGCCTGGTACGGCGTGCCCACCAGCATTTTTGAGCAGTTCCTGCTGTACGAGGGTCAGAAGCGGCGGGAGGAGGAACTGAATTACTGCGACATCATCTTCTGCGACAACGCCACCATTCTAAACTACGTCTACGGCCTCCTGTCCTGCGACTTCAAAAATCCTAAGGAAGTCTACGCCCTCATGAAACTCTACGAGTGGGCCATGCGCGACCTCCCGGAGTACGACATTTTTTACGTGCCCCGGGAGTTCACGGCCCAGAGCGACGGCATCCGCTACCAGGATACCGACTTCGCCATCGTCATCGACAACAAGATCAAGAGCTTTTTGGACATCATGAACGTACCCTACACCGTGGTCACGGGTGATCTTCCCACCCGGGTGCGCATCGTCAAGGAAAAGATCGGCTTCGTGCCCAAGCGCCGGCGCTGCCCCGAAATCCACGAGGCCCTCACGGGCGAGCAGTGCGCCGTGGCGGCGGACGTCACGGTGCAGCTCCTGGGCCGCGACGCGGAGGGAACGGGCGAAGGCCAGCCGGCCCGGTAGTTCGACCCTCGGAAACCACCCGTTCGCCGGGACAGGCAGGCGGCTCGTGCGCGGCCAGGCCCCCGACCAGGCGAACCGCCCGCCGCCCCCCGAATGCCGGGTCGGCCCCGTGCCTGCGGGCCCGCCTGCTCCGTGGCCCCGCGAGGGCACCGCAATCCTCCACGACTCCGCCGGTCCGTGGTCGCACGCAGAAACCGGGCCTCCTTTACCGGCTCCCGGCCAGGCGCTCCACCTCGCTCACCAGCGCGGGCAGCAGCTCTTCCGCCGGACCCGTCAGGCAGTAGTCCGAGGGCAGGCAGCGCTCCGGGTTGACCTCCACTATTCTGGCCCCGGCGCTGCGGGCTACGAAGGGAATGCTGGCCGCCGGCTGCACCTGGGCCGAGGTGCCCACGACCAGTACCACCCGACAGCGCGTCGCCTCGGCATAAGAGCGGGACAGGGCCTCCGGCGGAATGGGCTCCCCGAAAAAGACCACGTCGGGCTTCAACACCCCGCCGCAGGTGCACCGGGGCGGCAGGGTCTCCAGCACCAGCTCCGCGCCGGGGAACCTGGCCCCGCAGCGCAGGCAAAGCACCCACCGGTTGTTGCCGTGGAACTCGATGACGTCCGTATTGCCAGCCGCCTGGTGTAGCCCGTCCACGTTCTGGGTAATCACGGTGCGCAAGTAACCCAGTTGCTCCAGCCTGGCCAGGGCCAGGTGGGCCGGATTGGGCCGGGCCCGCTCTATGACCTCCTTGAACTCCCTTATCATGCGCCAGACCTTTCCGGGGTTGGCGTGGAAGGCGTCGATGGTGGCGTACTCCTCGGGATCGTACTTTTCCCACAGCCCACCTATGCCCCGGAAGGCCGGAATGCCACTCGGGACCGAAATGCCCGCCCCGGTCACGGCGATGGTCTGCTTCGGCACGGCTGCGATCTCCGCCGCGGCGGCCCGCAAATCGGCTTGCACGTCCTTCATGGCCTCAAACCTCCCGTATTGCCGGTTTAACCCACCACTCCGGCGTTCTTTAGGGCCCCGATCTCACCCTCGCCGTAACCAAGGCGGCGCAGGATTTCCGCGGTGTGCTCCCCCGGCCCCGGCGCCGGGCGGTCCGCCGCCCTCTCTGCACCCCGTATCTTCAGGGGCTGGCCCACGGTCCTCACGCGGCCCGCCCCGGCGGGGAGCTCCACGAAGAGGTTGCGGGCCCTGACCTGCGGGTGCTCAGGCACCTCGGCCACGTCCAGCACGGGCTCGATGCAGGTGTCCACCTCCCCGAACAAAGCCACAGCCTGGTCCCGCGTAAGGCCGGCGAAGAAGTCCTGCACCGCGCGCCGCGCCTGCTCGTCCCCCGCGAACTGCAGGGGCAGCAGGTCCGGCCGGCTGGCGGCCCGGCAAAAGGCCTCCCAGAACTTGGGCTCAAGGTTACCCACGCTCACGTACCGGCCGTCCGCGGTGGCGTAGACGTTGTAGCAGGCCACCCCGCCGTTGAGTTCTTCGGCCCCCCGGCGCGGCTCGCCGGCCCCCGCCAGGTACCGGGTGAGGTACATGGTCATCCAGGAAATTACGGTGTCGGTCATGGCCACGTCCAGGTAGGTCCCCCGTCCGGTGGCCAGACTCCGCACGTAGGCGGCCAGGATGCCCACCACGGCCATCAGGCCGCCGCTCAGGTCCGCCACCTGGACCCCCGGCGGCACGGGTGGCCCGTCTCGGTGGCCGGTCAGGCCCAGGGCCCCGGCGATGGCCATGTAGTTGATGTCGTGTCCCGGCCTCTGACTGTAAGGCCCGTCCTGGCCGTAGCCGGAAAGCGAGCAGTAGACCAGGCGGGGGTTAACGGCTGCCAGGGCCTCATAGCCCAGGCCCAACCGCTCCATGACCCCGGGCCGGAAGCCCTCTATGAGCACGTTGAACTCCCGTACCAGGCGCCCGAAGACCTCGCGACCCTCCGGGGACTTCAGATTCAGGCGCATGGACTTCTTATTGCGGTTGACGGCGTGGAACCACACGCTTTCCCCGTTGACCCGGGGGCCCATCTCCCGCAGGTAGTCCCCGGCCCCCGTATCCTCGATCTTCAGCACCTCCGCGCCCAGGTCCGCCAGCATCATGGTGGCGTAGCCTCCCGGGAGCAGCCTGGTCAGGTCCAGCACCTTCATGCCCGCAAGAAGCGCGTACAACAACTCTCACCCCTTGCTGTGTCTTCGACAAGGCGCAGCAATTAAACTTCTTCGCCCTCCCGCCGAGTCCTCCCCGCCCTTGTAAAACTTGCAGCTAATGGTACCTCAAGGCCTCGACGGGGCTCAGGCCGCCGCCCGGCCGAGAACGGAGGTCATTTGCGCTCCCACACGAAGTGGGTCGTGACCACGCCGCCGGCCAGGTCCACCAGCCGCACCTCCACCCGGTCCGCGGCCAGGTCCACCACGGCGAAACTCGGGGCGTGACCGCGTTTGTCCTGCCCCTTCAGGTGTCCGGGGTTGACCCACAGCACACCGTCCCGCTCCTCCACCAGGGGCACGTGGGTGTGCCCGAAGGCCACCACGTCCACCTCCCGGCACGCCACCAGTTCCTCGGGTTTGGGGTCCCCGGGCAAGTCGTTGGCGTGGGAGGTCGGGGTGTGGGTGAACAGGACCCGGTGGCCCGCCAGCTCCCGCACCAGGCGGTTGGGGATGGCGGGGTCGCGGTAGTGCTCGCAGAACACCCCCGGCACCCGGATAATCTCCGGACCGGGAAACTCCTCCAGTACCACTACATCCTCACACTCGTCCCCGAGGTGGGCTATGGCCTCCACACGCCACTCCCGCACCAGCCGCCGCGCGGCCTCCCTGAGGTTTTCCAACTCGCCGTGGGTGTCGCTCACCAGGCCCAGACGCATTCGCACATCACCTCCGCGAAACGGGTCTTGGCTCTCGCGCAACCGGTAAGAAAAAAAGTTGCCACTGACCTGCCCGCGCGTCTATAATTACAGTCGTCGGACGAACAAAACGGCAGGAGATGAAAACGTGCTCAAGGTGTACCGAAGCGAGGGGGAAGCGCTCCTGGAAACCGGTGTCGTGGGGGAAAAGGGCAGCTGGCTTCATCTGGTCAACCCCACCGCCGAAGAGCTCGCGGAAGCCACCCGCGGGCTCGGCGTCCCCGCCGACTTCGTGGAATACCCGCTGGACGAGGAGGAAACCTCGCGCATCGAGGCCGAAGACGGTTGCGTTCTCATCATCATCCGGGTTCCGGTCAACCGCGGAGACACCTACGACACCATTCCTCTGGGCGTCATCATTACCGAGGGCTGCATCGCCACGGTCTGTCTGGAAGATGTACCCGTGCTGGGCGAACTCCACACTTCCCGGCCCAGGGGCTTTTATACCTTCAAGAAAACGCGCTTCCTCCTGCACCTGTTCTACAGAACCGCCTCCCAGTACCTGCGCTACCTGCGCGAAATCGACAAGAAAAGCGAGGCCCTCCAGCAGAGGTTGCACCGCTCCACCCGCAATGAGGAGCTCATCCGCCTCCTGGGCCTGGAAAAGAGCCTGGTGTACTTCACCACTTCCCTGCGCGCCAATCAGCTCGTGATGGAAAAGCTCCTGAAATCACACCTGGCCAAGGACCCGGAACTGTCGGGAGTGGGGGGACGTGTCCTTAAAATGTACGATGAGGACGAGGACCTGCTGGAAGACGCCATCGTCGAAAACCGCCAGGCCATAGAGATGAGCGAAATCTACACCCAGATCCTGAGCAGCACCATGGCCGCCTTTGCTTCGGTAATCTCCAACAACCTGAACGTGATCATGAAATTCCTCACGGTGGTGACCATCGTTCTGGCCATCCCGACCATGCTGGCCAGCTTCTACGGCATGAACGTAGGTCTACCCTTCCAGGAGTCGCCCCTGGCCTTCGCGGGCATCGTGCTCCTATCCCTCCTCGTGTCCTCGGCGGTCATCCTGGTCCTGCGGGCCAGCAGGATGCTATAGTAACGCGTCCCGCGACACCGGCGCGCCGGAACGCGGTTCCGCATCGCCCACCGGGGCCCTCAAAAGCCCAGGCGGCACAGCAGGGCCAGCCCGGCCCGGTAGCCGTCCAGGTCACTCCTGGCGTGCACCTCGGCCACCCGCAGCACACCGTCCCGAAGGTAACGCGCCACCGACGCGAAATCCACCTCCCCGGTGCCGGGCGCCAGGTGGTCCTCGCGGCCCCGGGCGTCGTGGAGGTGCATGCCGATCAGGTCGTCCCGGTAGGTACGCAGGAAATCCTCCTGGTGGGCCCACCCCATGACCTGCCAGTGGTGCGCGTGACCCGTGTCGTGCCAGTAGCCCACCGGCGCGCCGCGGAATTCGCGCAGAATAAGGCCGACCTCCTCCAGAGAAGGAATTTCATGGTAATGATAACGATTCTCGAGGCCCACCATCACACCCAACCGCTCGGCGGCCCGCAAGATGCGGTCCAGGGCCAGGAGCACCCGGTCCAGATAGCGGGGCACCAGCCTGGCCCGCCTTTCGGCCACCTCCTGCCGGGCGGCCCTTCCCTCAGGACCCTCCAGTTCACCCCGCCCGTGGAGTTCGTACAGCCGGTCCACGTGATCGCGCAGGGGAACGCGGCCCAGGTGGAGGACCGCCACACGGGCCTCGACCTCCGCGCAAGCCTCCAGGGTCCTCAGGGTGTAGCGCAGGGCCAGCTCCCGCTCCCGGTCGTCGTCGGAGGTGTAGAGGAACACATCTCCGCTCGGCTCCCGGGCCAGCTCCGGCGTGGGAAAGAAGTTGTGCACGCTGACCACGCGGATGCCGGCCTGCTTTAGCAATACGCGCAGGTCGCGGTAGGTCCGCGGGCCGATGCGGTAGTCCAGCTCCACCGCCGGGGCGCCCAGGGACTCTACGGCCTCGAGAATGGCCCGTGCCGAAGGAGTATTTTCGGAAACCCAACTCGTCGAAACGGCGATCATCTTTCCAGCTTCCGGCGTGAAAGCCGTGCGGCGGGCCACCCGGTAGCGGCCGGGGTGGGCCTTCCAAAGTGCCGATGCCCCCTTCCGTTCGGACGGGAGCCGTGCACCCTGGCCCCGCCGCGCCGCGCTCCACGCATGGCGGCCGGCCCTCACTCCCGCCGGCTCAGTGGAGGAGATGCACGTTGCCGACCCGCACCCGGCGCAGGCCGGCCTCCAGGGCTGCCGCGCGGCACTCCTCGGCCTGCCGGCGGGAAGTGGTAGGCAGGTCCCGCATTAGGTGGTGCGGGTGGAAAGCCAGGAGGGTGTAAGGGATGCCGGGGTCGAGCCCGGCTATAAAGCGTGCGATGGCGCCCACCTCCGCCGCGCCCACGTAGCCGGGTACCAGCAGGGTGCTGGCCACCAGGAAGGGGGGCTCGGGCCTTTTCGGAATGTAGGAAGCCAGGGTCTCGAAGTTGCGCAGGGTCTGCCGGTTGTCCACCCCGGTCAGGGCCCGGTGCAGGGGCCCGCTCCAGGCCTTGAGGTCGAATTTCACGCACCCCCCGGAAGCCAGGGAAAGCTCGGCCACGGCGGTCAGATAGCGCGGGTGAATGTTGCCGTTGGTCTCCCAGCAGACCCTGAAGACGCGCCCCCCGGCCCTTTCCAGGGCCAGCCGGGCCGCCTTGAGGGCGAAAGGCATCTGGGGCGATGGGTCACCGCCGAAATAGCACAGGCAGGCGGTGTGCTCGGCCACGGCGGACGCCACCTGCTCGGGCGCGACCAGCGGGGCCACGTTCCGGGCCATGCGGTGGTAGCTGTCGTTCTGGCAGAACAGGCAGTCGAAGGAGCAGGCGCCCAGGAAAACGGCCAGGTTGGTGTAGCCCACCTCCGGCCCCGGCCGATAGGCGTAGCGCGGATAGCCCGCCCCGGTGCCGCCGGGACACACCCAGTCGGCCACGCAGTTGGTGGGCAGGGGATCGTGATACCAGGTGGCCACGCCTCGGTCCGGAGTGCCGGCCAGCTGCACCAGGCGGCCCTCGCGGTTGACCCGCAGACCGCAGAAACCCCGCTCTCCCGGCGCCATCCGGCACAGATTACCGCACACCCGGCACGAAACGCCTTCCGCGGCCCGGGGCGGCCCGGCCGGCAGGGGACCCCTGCTGAGGCGGTGGGCCTCTCCTACGGTCCGGGCGGCATCAATGCCGGCGGCCAGGCAGGACCCGCAAAAACCCAGAACCCGTGTCGCGGGCCCTCCTCCGCACGAACGGCACTCCACGGCCACCACGCTCCAAAAAGAAAAACTCCCCGTGAAAAGGGAAGTTTTTCTCCGCCGCACTACACCGCAACGACTTCCTTAACCTCGGGCACCGCCTGCTTGAGGACCCTTTCGATGCCCTGCTTCAGGGTCCAGGTGGCCATGGCACAGCCGCAGCAGGTACCCTTGAGGCGCACCTTGACCATCCCGTCCTGGCTGACCTCCACCAGTTCCACGTCTCCGCCGTCCCGCTGCAGGTACGGACGGATGTTGGCGAGCGCCTGTTCGACCTTTTCTTTCATCGAGCCTTTACCGGTCACCCGGCGGCAGCGCTAGCTCGCGCCGGCACCGGCTCCCTCCTTTCCTTGTGGCCTCCCGCAAGAGCACTGCAACCCGCATGCTCGACAGGGCTAAAGGTATTTTACCCCCTTTTACAGGCCGTGACAAGGAGTTTTTTCGCCCGGCGCGGTTCCGGCGCCCCCCGCCAAGCCTGCACCTTCGACCGCTACTTCCAGCCGGAAGAACCCGGCAATACGCCGAAGAGCGCACCCGGCTTCCATCGGCGTTTCACGTTACCGGGCAAAGTCAGGATGGCCTCAGGGTAGCACCCGCGCCTCCTCCACGAGCAGCACGGGAATGCCGTCCCGCACCGGATAGAACCGGCGGCACGCGGCACAAAACAACCCCTCCGCGGCCGGCCATTCTATGCCCTCGCCGACCACCCTTTCTACGAGGGGGTTCCTGCAGGCCGGACAGACCAGAATGGCCAGGAGTTCGGGATCCACCGGCACGGGGGTCACCTCGCCGAACTTCAAAAAGTCGCACGTCTCGCGCCCGCGGGTGCATGAGAATCAGGCGCCTCGGCCGGATCGCTTTCTAGTCTACAACCCGCCACCAGATGTTAAAACTCCCGGGGCTTACAGATAATCTCCTTGACCCGCGTATCGAAAAACTGATGGGAGTGCGCGGGCCGTACCACCAGTGCTGTGTCGGCGCCCCGACCGGTGCCCGCCACCGCCACGATATCCCGGCCGTAAGGAACGAGTCCGGCGTCCAGGGCCATGACCGCGATTTCCACGCCCACCTTGACCCCTTCGCCGAGCATGCGCAAACTCGCGGCTATGATTTCCGAGGGGTAGACGCCGCCGAACTTGAAGCGCAGCGCCCGGTCAAGGCCCGCCATGAGGTGGGTGGTGGTGAGGACCGGCACCCCGGCCGCGGCTAACTGCTCGCGTACCTCGGGCGCCATCTCGTCTTCTCCCGGACGCCCAAAGCCCACGTGATGGGTGACGCACACCAGCCGCAGGCCCTCCAAAGGTTCTTTGAGGAAAGCCTGCGCCGTACGGCCGGACACGCTGGCCACCACAATGTGCTCGATCCCCAGTTCCCGCGCCCGCGCCAGGGCCAGTGACACGGTTCGTGCCGTGTTCTTCGATCCCTTGGTAGGCCAGTAAGTCATGCTCCTTACGGCTCCTTCACCTCGAATCCTCACACTACCCGCCGGAAAAGCTTCCTGGTCTTGGGAGCCGGTAATACGCGGATCATGCCCAGGGCACGACCTGTGCCCAAGGCCACGCAGGACATGGGGTCGTCGGCCACGAACACCGGCAGGCCCGTCTCCTTGCTCAGAAGGGCGTCCATACCCGCCAGCAGGGCCCCGCCGCCGGTCATAACGATGCCCTTGTTCACGATGTCTGCGGACAGTTCCGGGGGCGTGCGCTCCAGCACTTCCTTGACCGCCCCCACCACCGCCTCCAGCTGCTCCTTGATAGCCTCGTACACCTGGCTGCTTGTTACCGTAACAGCCCTGGGCAGCCCGCTTACCAGGTCGCGGCCCCGGATCTGCATGCTGCGTTCGGGCGTGGCCTGGGGATAGGCGGTGCCGATGGCGACCTTCAGTTCTTCGCCGGTGCGCTCGCCGATCATCAGGTTGAACTCCCGGCGCACATAACGCACGATGGCCTCGTCGAACTTATCGCCCCCCACGCGCAGGGACCGGCTGCATACGATGCCGCCCAGCGAGAGCACGGCCACGTCGGTGGTGCCGCCCCCGATATCCACCACCATGGTGCCGCTGGGCTCGGAGATGTCTAGACCGGCGCCCAGGGCCGCGGCCAGCGGCTCCTCGATGAGGTGGGCCTGGCGCGCACCCGCCTGGATGGCGGCCTGGCGCACCGCCCTCTCCTCCACGCCCGTGACCCCGGACGGGATGCACACCATGACGCGCGGGCGGAAGAAGAGCCGCCGCCCGTCGGCCTTCTGCATGAAGTGGCGCAGCATCTTTTCCGTGACGTCGTAGTCCGCGATCACCCCGTCGCGCAGCGGCCGCGTGGCCACGATGTTGCCCGGGGTACGGCCGAGCATGCGGCGCGCTTCCTCTCCGATGGCGATTACCTTGCCGGTGTCGCGGTTAATGGCCACCACGGAGGGTTCACGCAGCACGATGCCCCGGCCGCGTACATACACCAGCACACTCGCCGTGCCCAGGTCGATGCCTATGTCGCTACCGAAATTGAACATTACCTTAGCGCCCCTTTCCGGGTCGGAAGCCTGTCCACCGATGCGGGTCAAAAAATGCTCCCTGGCATTGCGGACCATTAATTCTACCTTGCCGCCAAAATTCCTTTTTGTTCTCCAACCTTCGCGCTGTACTTGCGGCGGGTGGCCTCTCCGCCCCGGAGGTGGCGCTCGGCCTTGTTGTGTTCCAGAACGGCCTTGACCTGCTGGGCCAGTTGCTTGTTGAGACAGGGGAGCCGTTCGGTCATATCCTTGTGCACCGTGCTCTTGCTGACCTGGAAAACGGCCGCGGCCTGGCGGACCGTGGCCTGGGTCTCGAGGATGTAGGCGCAAATCTCGAGCACGCGCCTCTGGATGTATTCCTGCATCGCGCTACCTCCCGGTCCCGTGCTAGTTACATGTATATGCGGCTAGGGACCCAGGTAACTACGCGGGTCCACGGGGGCACCGTTGTGCAAGAGCACGAGGTGCAAATGGGGGCTCAGTTCGGCCTCGGCCGGGGGCGCGGGCCCCACGGTCCCGAGGAGGGCGCCGGCCCCCACCTCCTGCCCGGGCCCGACGCCGGCCGTACCCAGGCCGCGGTACTCCAGGGTCCAGTCCGGGCCGATGGTGCAACGCACCACGACGCCCCAGAAGGGGTCGCGCTCCACGGCCGTTACCTTGCCCGGGGCCGCGGCCCGTACCGCATCGCCGGGGGCGGCCGCCAGGTCCAGCCCTCCGTGCCAGCGGTAGTCGCGGTAGGTGGGCGAATAGTAAGGCCCGAAGCCGCGCAGTACCGGCCCGGTCACGGGCCTGGCGAGCGCCGGGATAAACTCCGCGGTCTCGTCACGCTTGTCCTCCGGTTCCTTGGCCGGCGCCGTGGCAGCCGCCTCCTGGGCCGGCGGGGCCGTGGAGTGCCTCGGGACGACCGCGGCCCGCCACACGGCCGGCGCGGCCGCCAGGACCACCAGCACGGCCAGGGCCAGGACGTGGACGCGCCAGTTGCCCAGCAGCCATGGGATAACGACCCCCGTAATACGGGTTACCGCCCGCCGCACTGAGCTCAGGATTTGCCACATTTTGTATCACCCGGTGCTATTCTTGCCCCGGGGGCACCTTTTTATACCCTTTACCAGCCTTTCAGTCTGGTGACCTCCACCCCCGTATAGTAGTGCTTCAGGATGGTCCGGTAATCGTAGCCGTGCTCGGCCAGTCCCCTGGCCCCGTACTGGCACATGCCCACCCCATGGCCGTATCCCGTACAGGTGAAGGTCACGCGGTCGCCATTAACCTCGACGCGGAAGTTGGTAGAGCGTAAAGCGAGCCGCTCACGGAGCTCGGCCGCAGGTATCACACGGTTTCCCAGGCGCACGGTTTTGGGCCGCCCGGTCTCGGTACGGGCCGTCACCGCAAAGAGGGATTGCCGGTCGGCCATGGCGGGCAGCACGCCCAGGTCCGTGCCCAGGCGGCGGCCCAGTTCGGCCAGGGTGAAGGTCACGGGCTCACCGTCGCGGGGGTACCCGTCGTAGGGGCACTTTACGCTGCGCAAGTAGGGCACGTCCACCCGCCACACGTCGCGGGCGTTTTCTGTGGCGCCGCCGCAGGACCCGTGGTACGCGGGGTCTATGGGCTGCCCGTTGTAGGTCACGATTACGCCCCGGGTGGCGTCCACGGCCTCCTTTACCTTGTAGTAGTAGCGGTAGTAGCCCGCCTTCCCCCAGCGGGCGCGCAATTCCTCGCGGGAGAGCCAGGCCTGCCCGTGGCGCGGGTCGTCGCAAGCATCGGCCTCGGGGTGGACCCGGTTTACCACACCGCCCCCCATGAGGCGCTTGAGGATGTAGGTGCGGGCCACCACGGCCTGGGCCTTAAGGGCCTCCATGGGGAACTCCGCGGGCATCTCGGCGGCCACCACGCCCACCAGGTACTCCTCCAGGGGCATGGCGCGCACCTCTCCGGTCTGGTGGCAATAAACCCGGACCACGGTGCCGGAAGGGCGGATCACCACCGGCCCGGAAGTCTGGCGATAGAGGGTCACCGCCGCCACCAGGGCGGCGCACAGCAGAAGTAAGCCCAGAAAAGTACGCCGCAAGGCCCCACCTCCCGTTCCGCCGCGGCATGGGACGACCCCGGCTCACCTTATGTATATGGGCCGCCCCCCGGCGCAAGACCTACCCGTCCGCAGGGGCCGGCTTGCGGCGGCCTGTCGAGGCTAGAAATCCGGGAAGACGGCGGGCGTGCCAGCGGCCACGCGGGTGCGGTTGGTACCGGGGTCATAGCGCACCCCCACCTGGAGGTTAACGTACCCGCGGCCGGACCATAGGGCCGGCCCCCACCCGGGGCCGTAGCCGGCCACCGAAGCCAGGTTACCGTCGGCCATCTCTTCGGCCACCACTACCCCGGCGCGCCGCGCCACGGCGCGGGCCAGGGCCAGGGGACCTTGCGGGGGCGGCCCCGGCAGCGTGGCGTAGGCCGTCCTGAAGATCAGGGTACCCGGCACGGCGGCGCAGGTCCCCGCCCGGGGAGCGACCGGGCGGGCGGGCGCGGCGGGGAGGGCGGTGGGCCGTTCCCGCGCCGCGTGCAGTATGGCTCCCTCCGGGGTGAGCTGCCCCGCGGAGCTCCGCCCGTCGCATACCACGTAGCAGTAAATCCCGTCTACCCGGCCCCCGATGGCCTCCAGAAGGCGGGCCGGATCCCCCGTGGCCTGCCCGCCCCACCACGGGTACCACAATCCCAAAAGGGTTACCACAACCGTTAATAAGAACGGCGCCACTGCCATCTCCCCTGGAAAAATTATGACCGCCGTTCAGGCGGTCGTATACTTCGGCCCTCAAAAAGAAAGGGCCGGGATTGGGCCCGGCCCATCTTTCTGCTTTCCCGGGGACGCCGCCGGCGCGGCCCCCGAAAATCTTCAGTGCACCTGTTCCGCGGCCTTGAGGCGGGTGAGGGCCCGCTTCAGGGCCGCCTCGGCCCGCACCAGGTCGACCTCCGGGTCCCGGGAGGCCAGGCGCCGCTCGGCCCGCTCCTTGGCCGCCCGCGCCCGCTCCACGTCGATCTCCTCGGCCCGCTCGGCCGCGGAGGCCAGCACCACCACCCGGTTGTTGCGGACCTCCATGAAGCCGCCCGTGACCACCACCCGGTAGGTGCGGTTCTCCTTCTGCACCCGCATGATACCGATGTCCAGGGTGGTAATCAGGGGGGCGTGCTCGGGCAGGACGCCCAGTTCGCCCTCTGTGCCCGGGGCCACCAGAAACCGCACCTCGTCGCTGAGCACCACCCGTTCCGGCGTGACGATTTCCAGGCGCTGGGTTTTCTCGGCCACGGTTTAAGCCACTCCTTCTAGCAGGCGCTTGCCCTTCTCCACGGCCTCGTCAATGGTGCCCACCATGTAGAAGGCTTCCTCCGGCAGTTCGTCGTGCTTGCCCTCCAGGATCTCCTTGAACCCGCGGATGGTCTCCTTGATGGGTACGTAGGTGCCGGGACGGCCGGTGAAGGCCTCGGCCACGTGGAAGGGCTGCGACAGGAAGCGCTGCAGGCGCCGGGCCCGGCCCACGATGACCTTGTCTTCTTCGGAAAGCTCCTCCATGCCCAGAATGGCGATGATGTCCTGGAGTTCCTTGTAGCGCTGCAGCACCTTCTGCACGCCCCGCGCCACCTGGTAGTGCTCCACACCCACCACGTGGGGATCCAGGATGCGCGAAGTGGAATCCAGCGGGTCCACCGCGGGATACAGGCCCAGTTCGGCGATCTGCCGGGACAGCACCACCGTGGCATCCAGGTGGGCAAAGGTGGTGGCCGGCGCCGGGTCCGTGAGGTCGTCGGCCGGCACGTAGATGGCCTGCACCGAGGTGATGGACCCCTTGCGGGTGGAGGTGATGCGCTCCTGGAGCTGGCCCATCTCGGTGGCCAGGGTGGGCTGGTAGCCCACGGCGGAGGGCATGCGGCCTAAAAGTGCCGATACTTCGGAGCCGGCCTGGGTGAAGCGGAAGATGTTGTCGATGAACAGGAGCACGTCGGCGCCTTCCTCGTCGCGGAAGTACTCGGCCAGGCACAGGCCGGTGAGCCCCACGCGTAAACGGCAGCCGGGCGGCTCGTTCATCTGGCCGAACACCATCATGGTTTTGTCCAGTACGCCGGCGGCCTTCATTTCCAGGTAGAGCTCGTTGCCCTCGCGGGTGCGCTCGCCCACGCCCGCGAATACCGAAATACCGCCGTGCTGCTTGGCGATGTTGTTAATGAGCTCCATCACGATCACGGTCTTGCCCACGCCCGCACCGCCGAACATGCCGATCTTGCCGCCCTTCAGGAAGGGCACCAGGAGGTCGATGACCTTCAGCCCGGTCTCGAGCTGCTCGGCCCGCGTGGACTGCTCGGCCAGGGGCGGTGCGGGGCGGTGGATGGGATAGTATCTGTCGCTCTCAATGGGCCCCAGGCCGTCGATGGGATTACCCAGCACGTCGATGAGGCGCCCCAGGACCGGGCGGCCCACGGGCACCGAGATGGGGGCCCCGGTGTCCACGGCCTCCATACCCCGCACCAGACCGTCGGTGGTGGACATGGCCACGCAGCGTACCATGTCGTTCCCCAGGTGCTGGACGACCTCCAGGGTCAGGTCGATCTTCTTGCCGAAGACGTCCTCCTTCTCGCTCTGGATCTTTACGGCATTGAAAATATCGGGCAGCTTGCCCGAGGGGAAGCGAATGTCCACGACTACGCCGATGATCTGTACCACATAGCCCACGTTCTTCTCTTCCACGGCGTTTCCCCCCTTCTTACTTCAGCGCCTCGGCGCCACTGGTGATTTCCAGCATCTCCTTGGTGATCATCCACTGCCGCACGCGGTTGATCTGGAGGGTCAGACGGTCGATCATTTCGCCCGCGTTCTTGGTGGCGTTGTCCATGGCCGTCATGCGCGCGCTGTGTTCCGAGGCCTTGGACTCCAGCAGGGCGTGGTACACGGCCACCTCCACGTAGCGCGGCAGCAGGGCCGCCAGCACCTCTTCGGGGCCGGGCTCGAAGATGTAGTCCACGCGCCGGCCCCCGGCCTCGGCCGGCGGCTCCACGGGCAGCAGTTTTACCACCGTGGGCCGCTGCACCAGAACGTTGATGAACTGGCTGAACACCAGGTACACCACGTCGCACTCGCCCGCCGTGTACTGGTCCATGACGAAGCGCGCGATCTCCTGGGCCGTGGAGAACCTGATGGTCTCGCCCAGGCGCACGTAACTCTGCACGATTCTGTAAGCCCGGCGGCGGAAGAAGTCGCGTGCCTTACGGCCCACGGCCACCAGCCCTACTTCGGGGAGTTCCCTCATCAGGTCCATGGTCCGCCGGATCAGGTTGGCGTTGAACCCGCCGCACAGCCCCCGGTCCGCCGTGATGGCCACGACCATGGCCCGCCGGGGCTCCCGCACCTCCAGCAGGGGGTGCCGCGCGCCTTCGGCGGCAGCGGCCACCCGGCTCAGCACTTCACGTATCTCCCGGGCGTAGGGGCGGGCCGCGATCACGGTCTCCTGGGCCCGCGTCATCTTGGCCGCCGCCACCGCCTTCATGGCCTTACAGATCTGCTGGGTGCTCTTGACGCTCCGCAACCGGCGCCGGAGATCCCTCAAACCCGGCAACCCCGATCACCCCGCTAGCTGGCCGCCGCCAGTTGGCGCTGGCGCACGAAGTTTTCCTTAAATTCCACGATGGCCGCCCGCAGGCGCTGGTCCAGGTCCGCCGAGATCTCCTTCTTGACCCTCAGCTCCTCTACGATGTCGGTCTTGCTCGTCTTCATGAAGCGCAGGAACTCGGCCTCAAAGGGACGTACCTGCTCCACCGGGAGGTCGTCCAGGTAGCCGTTGACCCCGGCGAAGATGATCATGATCTGTTCCTCCACCGGCATGGGCACGTACTGTTCCTGCTTGAGGATTTCCACCATGCGCTCGCCCCGCGTGAGGCGCGCCAGGGTGGCCTTATCCAGGTCCGACCCGAACTGGGCGAAGGCCGCCAGCTCCCGGTACTGGGCCAGATCCAGCCGCAGGCGGCCCGCCACCTGCTTCATGGCCTTGTTCTGGGCCGCTCCGCCCACGCGCGACACCGAAAGGCCCACGTTGATGGCGGGCCGGATGCCGGCGTAGAACAGGTCCGGCTCCAGGTAGATCTGGCCGTCGGTAATGGAAATCACGTTGGTTGGGATGTAGGCCGTCACGTCCCCGGCCTGGGTCTCGATGACGGGCAGGGCCGTGAGGCTGCCGCCGCCGTACTTTTCGTCCAGCTTGCAGGCCCGCTCCAGCAGGCGCGAGTGCAGGTTGAAGATATCGCCCGGGTAGGCCTCGCGACCGGGCGGGCGCCGCAGCAGCAGCGCCAGCTCGCGGTAGGCCGCGGCCTGTTTGGACAGATCGTCGTAGGCAATTAACACGTGCTTGCCCTGCTCCAGGAACTCCTCGCCCATGGCGCAGCCGGCGTAGGGCGCGATGTAGATGAGCGGCGCGGGGTCCGAGGCCGTAGCGGAGACCACGATGGTGTAGTCCATGGCGCCGTAGTCCTCGAAGGTCTGAATCACCCGGGCCACGGTACTCGCTTTTTGGCCCATGGCCACATAGATGCAGATCACGTCGCCGCCCTTCTGGTTCAGGATGGTGTCCACGATGATGGCCGTCTTGCCGGTCTGGCGGTCGCCCAGGATCAGCTCCCGCTGGCCGCGTCCGATGGGGATCATGGAGTCAATGGCCTTAATCCCGGTCTGGAGCGGCTCGTGCACCGGCCGGCGGTAAATGACGCCCGGCGCGATACGCTCAATGGGACGGTACTTCTGGCTCACGATGGGCCCCTTGCCGTCCAGGGGCTGGCCCAGGGGGTTGACCACCCGGCCGAGCAAGGCGTCCCCCACCGGTACGGAGATGATGCGCCCGGTGCGCTTGACCACGTCTCCTTCCTTGATGTGCTTGTACGGTCCCAGGATCACGCACCCGATGTTATCCTCTTCCAGGTTCAGGGCCATCCCGTAGACCCCGCCCGGGAACTCGAGCAATTCGCTGTACATGCAGTCTTCCAGGCCGTAGATGCGGGCGATGCCGTCACCCACCTGAATGACGGTGCCCACGCTGCTCACTTCGGTGAGCGCCTCGTAATTCTCGATCTGCTGCCGAATGATATCGCTGATTTCTTCTGGCCGCAGTCGCATGACACACCCCTCCTCCCTTTATGCCGGTCCGGCCACCAACCGTTCCCGCAGGGCCCGCAGCTTGCTCCTGAGGCTACCGTCTATCACCCGGTTGCCGATGCGCACCACGACGCCCCCGATGAGTTCCGGGTCCACAGTGTAGCGCGCCCGCACCTGCCGTCCCGTGGCCCGCGCCAGGTTCCCGACCAGCTGCTCCTTCTCCTCGGGGGTGAGTTCCACCGCGGACGACACCTGCACGTCCGCGATGTTGCGGGCCGCGTCCACCAGGCGCAGGTACTCCTTGATGATGTCCTTCAAGAACATCTCCCGCCGGCGGTCGATGACGAGCATCAGGAAGTTTACCGTGATGCGCGACGAGGTCCCGCCGAACAACCGCTGCAGGAGCCTCTTCTTTTCCTCGCCCGCGACCTGAGGGTGTTCCAGCACCCTGCGTAACTCCTGGGATCCTTCCAGGGTCTCGGCAATCTCCGTCAGCTCCCGCTCGAGGCGGTCGACAATCTTATGCCGCTCGGCCAGGTCAAAGAGGGCCTGCCCGTAGCGTCTGGCGACAGCTTCCCTGAACATGCCCGCCCGGCCCGTTCCCGCCGTCTGGCCCGGGCCGGTCTGCCCCCCTTCTCCAGTACTCGGCCTCACTGCACGTAGCGCGCCGCTTCATCGATGAATTCCCGCACCAGCCGCCGCTGGGTATCCATGGTAATGGTCTCCTTGAGGATGCGGCCGGCCACCAGCACCGAGAGGTTGGCCACCTGCTCCTTGAGCTCGGCCATGGCCCTTTCCCGCTCCATCTGGATCTCCTGCAGCGCGCTTTCCTTCAGGCGCGTGGCTTCTTCGCGGGCCTGGGCGATGATCTGGCGCGCCTGCTCCTCGCCCGCCCTGGTGGCCTGCTGGATAATTTCGTCGGCCTTCTCGCGGGCGCGCCGCATTTCGGCCTCGAACTGCTCCCTTATGCGCTCGGCCTCCAGCCGCTGTTGCTCCGCGGCCTCGATGTTGGCGGCTATGTACTTCTGGCGCTCCTCGAGGATGCGCAAAATGGGTTTGTAGGCCACGAGGCGCAGGAGTATCAACAATAGGATGAAGTGCACCATCTGCGCCAGTATCGTGGCGTTGAACTTCAGCTCCAAACGAGCCACCCTCCCTTCCTCGCTCCACCACCGGTCCGGCCCGCCCGGCCCAAAAGCCATATGCCACAGACAAAAGGAAGGTGGGAGCAGGTTTCAGCCGACCGCCAAAACCTGCTGCCCCGCCTTAGAAATCGCGTCTCAGCCGAGCCGGCCCATGAGCATAAAGGCCACTACGACGGCAATAATAGGGATGGACTCGATCAAACCGACGGAAATGAACATGAGGGTGGTCAACTGGCCCCGGGCTTCGGGCTGGCGGGCCACCCCTTCCAGCAACTTCGAGGTAACGAGACCGTCACCCACGGCGGCACCCAGCGCCCCCAGACCGGCGGCGAGGGCCATTCCCAAAGCAGCAGCAGCTCCCAGCTCCATCGTTTCCCTCCTTTCCCCTAGTGTTCCTCACTGACAGCCATGGAAATGTAGGCAATGCTGAGCATGGTGAAGACGAAGGCCTGAATAAAGGAGACGAAGACGCCAAAGGCCAGCCAGAGCACCGAGGCCAAAAAGCCTCCCGCCACCTCGGCCACGCCGGTGATCAGCCCCAGCAGGGCCAGGAGCATGACCTCTTTGCCCTTCATGTTGCCGAAGAGACGGAAGGCCAGCGTCAGGGGCTTGGCCAGGTCCTCGATAATGGTGATGGGCAAGAAGAACGGATAGGGCTCCAGGTAGTGCTTAAAGTACTTGGCCCCCTTGTAGCGGATGCCCCACACGTACATCATCGCGAAGGTGATGAGGGCCAGACCGAAGGTGGTCTGATGGTCCGCCGTGGGAGCCATGGCAGTGGGAACCAGTCCCAGCAGGTTGGCCACCGTAATGAAGAGGAAATAGGTAAAGATGAGGGTGTAGAGTCCCGCGCCCTTCTTGGGCCCCAGGCTCTCGTCAACCAGGCCGCGCAGGAAATCGAAGACCATCTCGATGAGGCAGGCCAGCTTGCTCGGCCGGCGCATGTCGGCCCCTCGGGCTGCGGCTCCACACAGCAGCAGGGTCAGGGCCATGGCCACCCAGGTGAAGATGATGGTCGGCGGGTTCAGATCCAGATTAAAGCCGCCGATGCGCCCCAAATGCCAGGGCTCGTGGGGAATGCCCCAGATGTTCAGGTCGTGCTCGACTCGCTCAATGCTGAAGTTCTCGCCGCAACCGGTCACGGTCAGCGCGACGAATACCAGGAGCAACCCGAGGAGCGTCACCAGTGTCGCCCTTTTCAAGCCACCAATCACCTCCTTTGCCTAAAGTGTGGAGCGCACGCGCCGTGCCTCCCGCACCAGCTCGTCAACCGCCACCAGCATGAAAACCACGGGCATGACGAAGAGGCCCGCGGCCACGGCCAGGAGGCTGATGAGGTCCGAGCGCAAGCCCAGGAATAACACGGCGAAGACCACCGCCATCCGTGTGCCGAGGCCACCCAGCACGGCCCGCATAGGTCCGGACCTCCGTATACCGGCCAGGGCTTCCAGGCGCCCGGCCAGCAAATAGCCGTTGAGCAGGCCGGCGGCGGTACCCAAGATAAGACCCCAGTTAATGGGGTCTCGCCAATCCCAGAGCGCACGGGTCAGGAAGAAGAGGAGTATCAGACCGCTGAACGCACACGCCCTGGTAAACAGCATTTTAAAATTGAGATCGGTCATCGACTTTCCTTCCCCGCGAAGAACCGCGTCAGGCTCTGGTACACGCCGAGAACCCCGGCCGCCAGACCCAGAAAAAGCCCGGTCAGCATTAACCAGGGCCCGGTGTGCCACCTGTTATCCAGGTACCGCCCGATCAGCACGCCAACGACCAGGGAACCCGCCAGTTCCGCGCTGATGAGAGAAGCCAGGGCGAAGGCATTGAGAATTGACTTCCACACGTCCCTTCCCCTCCGGCGGGCAGGAACGGACCGTGCGGGAATACCCTGGCCCGGGGGCTGCAACTTGTGCGAATTTTCCCATCTGGTCCGTTAATGTTCTACGCCGCCGGGCCCGATTCCTGCTCCCGATTCGGAAAAAATTTTTTCCTCCGCGGGCCCCGCAAAGTAATTCCCGGCACAAGGGGGCACGAACTCCTCGGGCGGCTCCGCCGCGAGACCGAACCTGTAGGCCAGGGCCGCTACGACACGGGCCGCGGCCCGCCCGTCTCCGTACGGGTTTACGGCCTCGGCCATGCGTCGGTAGGCGGCGGGGTCGTCCAGCAGGCGCCGCGTGGCCGCCAGTACCCGCTCCCGGGCCGTACCCACCAACTCCACGGTGCCGGCCTCCAGGGCCTCGGGCCGCTCGGTGGTCTCCCGCAACACCAGCACCGGCTTGCCTAAGGCCGGAGCTTCTTCTTGCAGGCCGCCCGAGTCCGTCAAAACCAGGTGGCACCTGGCCATCAGGTTGGCAAAGGGCAGGTAATCCAAAGGCTCGATGAGGTGGACGCGCGGCAGGCCCCCCAGTTCCGCCAGGACCACGTCCCGTACCACCGGATTCCTGTGTACCGGAAAGACCACCACCACGTCGGGATAGGCCAAAACCACCTCCCGCAGGGCCCTGTAGACCTCGCGCAAAGGCGCGCCCCAGTTTTCCCGGCGGTGGGTGGTCACGAGCAGCACCCGTTGGGATGCGAAGTCGACGGCCCGCAGTACCGGGTCCGTGAAAGCGAAGTCGGGCCGCACCGTGGCCTGCAGGGCGTCGATGACCGTGTTGCCCGTGACGAAGATACGCTCGGCCGGTACCCCCTCGGTCAGGAGATTGGTTCGGGCGCGTGGCGTGGGCGCGAAGTGCAGGTCCGCCAGCACGGCCGTCAGGTGCCGGTTCATCTCCTCGGGAAAGGGGGCGTATTTGTTGCGCGTGCGCAAGCCCGCCTCCACGTGGCCCACGGGAATCTGCAGGTAAAAGGCGGCCAGGGCCGCCGCGAAAGTCGTGGTGGTGTCGCCGTGCACCAGCACCAGGTCCGGGGCCTCGGCCTCCAGGATGCGCCGCAGGCCCGATAGGGCCCGCTCCGTGATGTCGAAGAGGGTTTGGCCGGCGCGCATGATGTCCAGGTCGTACGCCGGCTTGATGTCGAACAGTTCCAGGACCTGGTCCAGCATTTCGCGGTGCTGCGCGGTGACGGCCACCCGGCAGAGAAAGCGCTCCCGCTCCCTTTCCAGGGCTTTCACCACGGGCGCCATCTTGATGGCCTCGGGCCGGGTGCCGAACACCACCAGAACCTTCAGCACGGCTCCCACCGCGTCACGCGCACGCCGGCCTCGGCGAAGATCTGGCGCGCCAGCTCGTCGGGATAGTCACCCGCAAAAACCACCTCCCCGATGCCGGCGTTGGCCAGCATCTTGGCGCACAGGACGCAGGGCTGATGGGTGACGTAGCAGGTGGCGCCCCGAATGGGAATGCCGTAGACCGCGGCCTGCAACAGCGCGTTCTGCTCCGCGTGCAGGCCGCGGCACAGTTCGTGCCGTTCTCCGGCCGGCACTTCCATTCGTTCCCGCAAGCAGCCCACCTCCAGGCAGTGGCGCAGGCCGGCAGGTGCACCGTTATAGCCGGTGGCCAGAATGCGGTTTTCCCGCACCAGCACGGCCCCCACCTGCCGGCGCAGGCAGGTGGAACGGCTGGCCACCACCCTGGCAATGGTCATGAAGTATTCGTCCCAGCCCGGCCGCGTCTCACGCATGGTTGCTGTACAGGGGATGCGCCCGGCACAGCTCGGTTACCATCCGGCGGGCGCGCTCCAGTTGCACCCCGTTGCCCCGGTAACTCAGGACCAGGTGAATGATCTCGGCGATGCGGCGCATGGCCTCCTCGCCCATGCCGCGGGTGGTCACCGCAGGCGTGCCCAGGCGTATGCCGCTGGTCACGGTGGGGGGCTGGGGGTCGTAGGGTATGGTATTCTTGTTGACCGTCACACCCGCCTCGTCAAGCAGCTTCTCGGCCTCGGCCCCGGTCAGGCCCTTGTTGCGCAGGTCCACCAGGATCAGGTGGTTGTCGGTGCCGCCGGAAACCAGGTTGAAGCCGTAGCCCATAAGCTCCTCGGCCAGCACCCGAGCGTTGGCCACTAGCTGCCGCTGGTACTCGCGGAACTCGGGCTGCAGGGCCTCCTTGAAGGCCACGGCCTTGGCCGCGATGACGTGCATCAGGGGCCCGCCCTGGATGCCCGGGAAGACAGCCTTGTCGATGGTGGGCCCGTAGCGGGCCCGGCAGAGGATCAGGCCCCCCCGGGGGCCGCGCAGGGTCTTGTGGGTGGTACTGGTGACCACCTCGGCGTAGGGCACAGGACTCATGTGCAGGCCTGCGGCCACCAGGCCGGCGATGTGGGCCATATCCACCATGAGGTAGGCCCCCACCTCGTCGGCGATCTCCCGCATCACCACGAAATCAATGGCCCGCGGGTAGGCGCTGGCGCCGGCCACGATCAGGCGCGGCCGGTGGGTCCGGGCCAGCTCCCGCACGGCATCGTAATCAATGCGCCCGGTCTCCCGGTCCACGCCGTAAAAGACGATGCGGAAATAGCGTCCGGAAATGTTGACCGGGCTGCCGTGGGTGAGGTGCCCGCCGTGGGAGAGATTCATGCCCATGATGAGGTCTCCGGGCTGCAGGAGGGCATAGTACACGGCCGTATTGGCCTGCGTACCCGAGTGGGGTTGCACGTTTGCATACTCCGCCCCGAACAGGGCGCACGCCCGCCGGATGGCGAGATCCTCCGCGATGTCGACGTACTCACAACCGCCGTAATAGCGCCGGCCGGGGTAGCCCTCGGCGTACTTGTTGGTCAGGACCGAACCCTGGGCCTCCATTACCGCCCGGCTGACGAAATTCTCGGAGGCAATCAGTTCCAGCTTGTTTTCCTGGCGCTGCTTTTCCAGAGCCAGAGCCCCGGCTATTTCGGGGTCCACTTCGGCCAGAGGGGTACACATGCGCACGGTAGGTCTCCTCCCCTATCCGGTAGTAGTTCGGCCCTGCCACTACACCGGAACCGGCCCCGGGCCATGCAGGCCTGGGTTAGGCCTCCGGTGCGGCAGGACCCTGGCTGGCGGGTTGACAGCCTGACCGGGCACGCCACTACCCGGCCAGGCTAAGACCTCCGCCCCTCTGGCTTCCACCCTTATTCAGTTCCCGGCCGCACGCCGGTGTCCCGCAAGCGTCACCGGCACCCGGCCCACCATATCTGGCCTCAATGGCCCGGATCTTGTCGACGCGGCGGGCATGCCGTCCGCCCGCGAACTCCGTGGCCAGCCACACGCGCACGATCTCACGGGCCAAGCCGGGGCCGATCACCCGCTGGCCCATGGTGAGGATGTTGGCATCGTTGTGCTCCCGAGACATCCGCGCACTGTAGGTGTCGTGGCACAGCGCAGCCCGCACCCCCGGCACCTTGTTGGCGGCGATACACACCCCGATGCCCGTACCGCAGCACAAAATGCCCCGGTCGTAATCTCCCCGGCGCACCCCCTCGGCCACCAGCACGGCGAAGTCCGGGTAGTCCACCGCCTCCTCCGAGTAAGTGCCCAGGTCCGTGCAGGGCACGCCGGCCTCCCGCAGGTACTCCACCACCTGCTGCTTCAGTTGCCATCCACCGTGATCGCTGGCTACCGCGACGCGCAAGGAAAACTACCTGCCTTTAATGTCTAGCATTCTGCGTTTTGCTCAGTTTTCCTTCTGCCATTAAACGCTTTATCGACAGGCGGATCAGGGCCGCCAGTTGCCGCGCACACTCCCGGTAGGCGTCGACGCCCAGACCGATGGGATCCGGGACCTCCTCACCGCTGGCGGCAAAACCGCCTAGGGTGTGCACCCGGTCCGCAAACTCCGGGGCCAGCTCCCGCGCGTGGGCCGCCTGCGCCGCCGTCATGGTCAGCACCAGGTCCGCGCCCTCCACCATCTCCCGTGTGAGCAGCCTGGCCTGGTGCTCCGGCAGGTCCACCCCGCCCTCCCGCAGCACCTGCACCGCCTCTTCCGCGGCGGGCGCGCCGGGCAGGGCGTGGGTGCCCGCGGACTCCACTTCCAGGTCCACGCCGGCCTCGGCCGCCTGGTGGCGGGCAATGGCCGCCGCCATGGTGCTCCGGCACGTATTGCCCGTGCAGACAAACAGGATCTTCATTGCCGCTCCCCTTAACCCCCGACCAGGAAACGCCCGCCGATGGCGAGCAGAACGAGGCCGCCAAGCTGCCGGGCCCGCGCCCCAAGACTTAAGGAAACAAAACGTCCGCCCAGTAGTCCCGCGCAGGTCATGGCTCCGGCCGCCAGCCCGATGATTGGCACCACCAGCCACATGCTGGGTTCTTGCGTACCCAGGGCGAACCCTGCGCTGAGGGCGTCAACGCTCACACCCGCGCCGAGGGCCACCACCCCGGCACGGTGTTTTAACCACTCCAGGGCCTCGTTTGCGGCGGTGCCGTTACTGAGCATCATCCTGACCCCCAGGTAAATTAGCAAAAGGGCCCCGGCGACGCCTGCTACGCGTCCCAGGATCTGGCCCACCATTTCGCCTGTAAGCCAGCCAACCAGGGGCATGACGACGTGGAAAACCAGCACCACCGCGGAAATGACGACCACCTGCCGTCGCGTGACGCCCCCCATGCCAAGGCCCAGGCATACCGCCAGGGCGTCCGTGCCCAGGGCCACGGCCAGGGCCAGGGTGGTCCAGAGACTCATGGTCTCCGCGCCGTCCCTGTGGCGGATTCCGGTGCGGCCACCGGACGCCCGAGGACCGCAGCCAGCTCAACGGGACCCAGGCCGCCCGGCCGTACCACCGTGGGCACCCGGGCCGTTAGGTCCAGGATCGTGGAGGGTATCCCTGAGCCCGCCGGGCCACCGTCCAGCAAGATCTGGATGCGACCTGCCAGGTAACGCTCCACCTCCGCGGCCGTGACCGGCGGAGGTGCGCCCGCCGGGTTGGCGCTGGTGGTCGTGACCGGAATCCCCGCGGCCCGGATGAGGGTCAGGGCCACGGGGTGGGCCGGCATGCGTACCGCCACCCCGTCCCGCCCGCCGGTTACCACGTCGGGCACCTCCGGACGCCGGGGCAAGACGAGGGTGAGGGGGCCGGGCCAGAAGACATCCATCAGGGCCTCCGCACCCGGAACCAGCGCCCGCACCAGCCGTTCCAGGTCCCCCCGCGTTGCCACGGCCACGATGAGCGGCTTGCCGGGCGGGCGGCCCTTGGCGGCGAAACCCCGCCGCACCGCCGCCTCGTTGAAAACGTCGGCGGCCAGGCCGTATACGGTCTCCGTGGGGTGGGCCACCACGCCCCCGGCGCGGATCACCCCGGCAGCTTCGTCAATGACCGCGGCTTCGGGGCGGGTCGGGTTCACGCGCAAGTACCTGGTCTGCACCGCCGGCCTCACCTCACCGGTATCGTAGATCAGTATACCACAAAGCGGCGGCTACCACCAGTGGTCGGGCCGCCGGCCGGCCCCCGCCGCGTGCGCCGCCCTTCGGGCCGGCCCCACTCCCGGCCGGAACCTCCTATTGGCGGACCGCCTCTACCACCCGCTCCCGCCCGCCGTAATCCAGAATTACCCTCGTTCGGCGCCAGCCTGCGGCCACCAGCAGGTCCGCCACCACCCGGCCTTGCCCAGGCCCCACCTCGGCCAATAGAATCCCGCCGGCACGTAAGGTCGACGCGGCCTGGGGGACCAGGCGCCGGTACGGGGCCAGGCCGTTCGGTCCGCCGTCCAGGGCCGCGCGCGGCTCGTAGTCGCGTACGTCGGGCGGCAGGCGGGCCAGTTCGCCGGAAGGAACGTACGGTAGATTGGCCACCACCAGGTCCACCCTGCCCGCCAGAAAGGCCACCGGCGCCAGAAGGTCGCCGCAGTAAAAACACACCCGGTGGGCCAGGCCGTGCCGGGCCGCGTTTTCCCGGGCCACGGTCAGGGCCGCATCCGAAATGTCGGTGGCGTAGACTTCGGCCCCGGGGTGGTAGTGGGCGAGGCTCACCGCCACGGCTCCGCAACCCGTACCCACGTCCACTACTACCGGCGCCTCCCGTCCGGATAAGAGGGTCAGAGCCCGCTCTACGAGCAGCTCCGTCTCCGGCCGGGGTATGAGCACCGCTCTGTTCACCGCAAAGGTCAGGCCCATGAACTCCTTGCGGCCTGTCAGGTAGGCCACGGGCTCCCGGCGGGCGCGTCGCGCCAGGAGGTCCCGAAAAAGGGTCCATTCCCGGGGGCTCAAGGTGCGCTGCTCGTCCCGGTACAGGGCCAGCCGGTCCGTGGCCAGCACGTGCGCCAGGAGCACCTCGGCGTCCACCGCGGCCTCCGGCACGCCGGCCCGCCGCAAGATTTGCCGGCCCCGGGTCAGGGCCTCCCTGACGGACGGCGCCAAGTCACTGCACCTGCCGCAGGCGCGCGGCCTGATCTGAAGTGATCAGCGCGTCGATGATCTCATCCAAATGCCCCTGCAACACTTCCTCCAGCCGGTAGATGGTCAGGCCGATGCGATGGTCCGTCACCCGATTCTGGGGAAAGTTGTAGGTACGAATGCGCTCACTCCGGTCCCCGGTGCCTACCATGAGGCGCCGCGCCTGGGCCATTTTCTCGTGCTGCTCCTGCTGCAGCCGGTCCAGCAGCCGGGCCCGCAGCACCCGCATGGCCTTCTCCTTGTTCTTATGCTGGGATTTTTCGTCCTGGCACGTCACCACGATGTTGGTGGGCAGGTGGGTGATGCGCACCGCGGACTGGGTCGTGTTCACCGATTGACCACCGGGCCCGGTGGAACAAAAGACGTCGATGCGCAGGTCGCGCGGGTCGATCTCCACCTCGACCTCCTCGGCCTCGGGCAGGACCGCCACCGTGGCCGCCGAAGTGTGGATACGCCCCCCGGTCTCGGTCACTGGCACCCGCTGCACCCGGTGGACCCCGCTTTCGAACTTGAGCCGGCTATAGGCCCCCTTCCCTTCTACCAGGAGCACGACCTCCTTGAAGCCCCCCAGATCCGTGGGGCTGGAACTGAGCAGTTCGGTGCGCCACCCCCTGCTTTCCGCGTACCGGGAGTACATCCGGAGCAGGTCCGCGGCAAACAGCGCCGCCTCCTCGCCGCCGGTGCCGGCCCGAATTTCCACCAGTACGTTTTTCTCGTCGTTGGGGTCGCGCGGCAAAAGAAGAATCTTAAGGCGCTGCTCGACGTTCTCCTTTTGCTCCTCCAGTCGCTCTAATTCCTCCACCACCAGGTCGCGGAAATCACTTTCCAGGGCCTGTTCCAGCAGCTCCCGGGCCTCCCGAATCTCGTCCACGATCCTCTTGTATTCGCGGTAGGCGACAACGATCTCCTCGAGTTCGGCGTGGGCTTTTACGTACTCGCGCCACCGATTCTGGTCCGCCATCACCGCCGGATCGCCGATCAAGCGGTTCAGTTCCTCGTAGCGTTCCTCCAGCCCCTTCAGTTTATCGAACACGGGTCTCACCACCGCCTTCCAGCACGGAACGTAAGGCGACCAGGGCCACCTCGATTTGCCCGTCGTCGGGCTCCCTGGTGGTCAGGCCCTGCAGGAACCTGCCGGGTGCGGCCACCAGGCGGCCCCACGGTGTGTGGTAAAAATCGTTGCTCAGCCGGACCAGCTCATAGGCCAGGCCGGCCACCACGGGCAGGAGGACCAGGCGCGACGCCAGGCGCCACCAGAGGACGCGGTGGTCCACCAGGGAGAAGACGAAAATGCTCACCACCAGAACGAGAAAAACGAAACTGGTGCCGCAGCGCGGATGAAAGGTGCTAAAGGTTCGCACTGCGGACACCTCCAGTTCGGCCCCGGCCTCGAAGGCGTTAATCACCTTGTGTTCGGCCCCGTGGTAGGCCTGCACCCGCCTGATGTCAGGAAACCAGCCGATGACCACCACGTAGGCCAGGAAAACCAGCAGCCTTACGAGCCCCTCCACCAGGTTTTGCGCCAGGCCGCCCCGGACGAACCCCTGGGCCAGGTGCGCCATCAGGGCTGGCAGGGCCAGAAAAAGAATTACCGCCAGCGCCACCGCCAGCAGCACGGTGCCGGCGAGTTCGAGGCGGCCCAGTTTGACATCGTCCCCGGCGGCCTGCCGGGCGGAGTAGGTCAGGGCCGCGACCCCCAGCACCAGGGCCTCCCAGAGCACGGCCACCCCCCGCAGTACCGGCAGCTTCAGCCAGGGGTAGCGGTGCACCGCAGCCGCACGGGGATGACGGTCCACTACCACGGTCTCGTCCGGCCGGCGCACGGCCACGGCCCAGCTCGCCGGCCCGCGCATCATCACGCCCTCGATCACCGCCTGCCCACCGTAGCTAAACCTGGCCACCGTGCCGCCTCCGCATCGCGTCCGCGGGCCCTCTGGCGCCGTCGTCCGCAGCACATCCGGCAGAACTCAAAATCCGACTTCGTGGCTCGCCCGACCGGTGACAGGCTGCCCGCGAAGAAAGAAAGGGCAGAGCTGCTGGCCCTGCCCCGGGTATCCCTACAAGCCGTACTTCTTCTTGAACCGTTCGGCCCGGCCCCGGGCCTCCACCGTACGCCGCACCCCGGTGAAGAAGGGGTGGCACCGGGAACATATCTCGACCCGCAACTCTTTTTTCGTGGAACCGGTCTCGAAGGTGTTGCCGCAGGCGCACACCACCCTCGCCGGACCGTAGGGCGGATGAATGCCCTTTTTCATCTCCGTCACCTCGCTTCGTCAGACCGCCATCAATTATAGCACAGGACCGCCATGACCGCAATCGTGCCCAAAAAGAAAGCGCACCCTGTTTAGGGTACCGCGCCTGTGAAACCGTACCGCGAAGGCCTCACAGCGGTAGTGCATCCCGCGCAAAAACCGGGACGTAAGGAGGCCGGGTCGCTAGGCCCGGCCTCCGGTAAGGACCCATAGGGGGTCGACCGGTACGCCGTAGTAGCGCACTTCGAAGTGCAGGTGGGGGCCGGTGGCGCGTCCGGTGCTGCCCACCAGGGCCAGGGGCTCGCCGGCCCGCACCGCGTCTCCCTCCCGTACCAGCAACCGCGAGTTGTGGGCGTAAAGGGTGGCCACGCCGCCCCCGTGGTCCACGATTACCGCCAAACCGTAGGTGCCCCGCGGCCCCGCGAAAATCACCCGTCCGGCCGCCGCGGCCCGCACCGGGGCCCCGTAGTCGGCCGCCAGGTCCACACCCTCGTGGCGCCGTCCCTCCCGCCACCCGAAGCCCGAGGTGACGGGCCCGAGGAGCGGCCACTCCAGCCGCGTCTGTAGGGCCACGCGGCCGCGGGCCACCGGGCCGGGTACGATCAGCCTTTGGCCTGCCAGCAGGCGGTCCGGAGCGGTGATGGCATTGCGGGCCGCCAGGTCCTCCACGGCCACGCCGTACCTCACCGCCACGCTCCATAGGGATTCACCCGGCCGCACAACGTGCACGGCGCTTTCGGACGGCACGACCAGTTCCTGTCCCGGCCTGAGCCAGTCCTCCGGCCCCAGACCGTTGGCGGCGGCCAGAAGTACCGGGTCAACCCCAAAGCGCCGTCCCAGGTCCCACAGGGTATCGCCTTTTTGCACCCGGTAGGAGGCCACTGCGACCGGCTCGGCCACCGCACCGTAAGGTACGTCGTCCCGCACCAGCTCGTCCAGCCGGGCTGCGGCCGGACTCGTGGCCACGGTGAGAACGAGAAGCAGGCTTAAGAGAAAGCGCAAATCTCCCACCCCGGTTTTGACCGTTTTGCAATAGTCTTGCCGGGGAGCGGGAGTTTCAATCCCTTAGGTGCCCGCCGTATAAAGACCCCTGCGCTCCACCTCCGCTGCCGGGCGGCGCTGGCGGAACACCCGCAGCAATTCCTCGTTGCTTTTGAATTTCCTCATCTGGTCCATGATGAACTCCAGGGCCTCCCACGGGGTCATACCCGCGATACCCTTGCGCAGGTGCCACATGAAATCCAGTTCGTCCTTGCTCAACAGGAGTTCTTCCTTGCGCGTCCCGGACCTCTGCACGTCGATGGCCGGAAACAGGCGCCGCTCCGCCAGGCGGCGGTCCAGGATGAGCTCCATGTTCCCCGTGCCCTTGAATTCTTCGAAGATTACGTCGTCCATGCGGCTGCCCGTCTCGATGAGGGCGGTGGCCAGGATGGTGAGGCTGCCCCCCTCCTCCACCTTGCGGGCCGCGCCGAAGAAGCGCTTGGGCTTGTGCAGGGCCGTGGGATCCAGGCCTCCGGAGAGGGTGCGCCCGCTGGGGGGTACCACCAGGTTGTGGGCCCGCCCCAGCCGGGTGATGCTGTCGAGCAGAATCACCACGTCCTTCTTGTGTTCCACCAACCTCTTCGCCCGTTCCAGTACCATTTCGGCGACCCTAACGTGATTTTCGGGAGGCTCGTCGAAGGTGGAGCTCACGACTTCGGCCTGCACGGAGCGCTGTATGTCCGTGACCTCTTCCGGGCGCTCGTCGATGAGGAGAATGATGAGGACTATTTCCGGGTGGTTGGCAGTGATGCTGTTGGCGATTTCCTTTAAAAGAGTGGTCTTCCCGGCCTTGGGCGGCGCCACGATCAGGCCCCGCTGACCCTTACCGATGGGCGCGATCAAGTCAATCAGGCGCGGCGACAGCCGGTCCGGCCTGGTCTCCAGCCTGATCCTTTCCTGGGGATACAGGGGTGTCAGGGCGTCGAAGTGCACGCGCTCGGGGATGGTCTCGGGGTCCGCGCCGTTCACCCTTTCCACGCGCAGCAGTGCCAGGTACCTTTCGTTGTCCTTCGGCCGCCGTACCTGGCCCGCCACCAGGTCTCCGGTGCGCAAATCAAACCTTCGGATCTGGGAGGCGGACACGTAGACGTCCTCGTTGCTGGGCAGGTACTGAAAGGGGCGCAGGAACCCGTAACCCTCGGGCAGGATCTCCAGCACGCCCTCCATGAACAGCAGGCCCGTCTTTTCCGCCTGGGCCTTCATAATGGCATGGATGAGTTCCGATTTCCGCAGGCGCGAATAACCGGAGATCTCGAGTTCCTTAGCTATCTTATACAATTCTGCCATAGTCTTACTTTCAAGGTCGGACAAAGACACATCAGACCCTCCGTCCGTTTCTCAGGGTAGGTATGTCCGGCCGTCCGGCCCCTTATTCACCTCCCGCCGGCGGCCACACGGCCATACGGTTGTACGCGTGAGCCATACGGTTATACGCGTGAGAGGGAACCCGAAAAGGACGGGCAATCGCCGCATGTGGAGGATCAGGAAGCAATCCGGTCCCTCGCTGAAGCTCGAACGACCTCACAGGTGGCTGTTTGAAGGCTCTTGGGGTTTGGGGTTACCTCGTGCCCGCGCGCCGGCACAAAGGTCTCGCATCTGTAGTATAAAACCGGATACGGCCGCCGTCAATAGCCCCGCGGGGGGGCCGCCGCTAGCGGTCCCGGGGCACCGTGGCCCAGTCGGCGAGGAACCTGGCGATTCCCTGGTCGGTGAGGGGGTGGCGCAGCATCTGGAGCAACACCGCATAGGGTACCGTGGCAATATGGGCCCCCGCGCGGGCCGCCGCCAGCACGTGGACGGGGTGGCGGATGCTGGCCGCGATTACCCGCGTAGTCAGACCATGAACATGAAAAATCCGGACGATGTCCTCGACCAGGCCGGCACCCTCGTGCCCCACGTCGTCCAGGCGACCCACAAAGGGACTCACGTAAGTGGCACCGGCCAGGGCCGCCAGCAGGGCCTGCAGGGGAGAAAATACCAGGGTGACGTTGGTTTTGACGCCTTCCGCGCTCAAAACCCGCACGGCCTTCAAGCCCTCGGCCGTAATCGGGATCTTGACCACGATGTTGGGGTGGATGGCCGCGAGGTCCCGGGCCTCGGCCACCATGGCGCCGGACTCCTGCGAGACGGCCTCCACGCTCACCGGCCCGTTGACGACGGAGACGATCTCCGCGACTATCTCGGAGAGCGGCCGTTTTTCCCGCGCCACCAGGGTAGGGTTGGTGGTGACCCCGGAAATAACCCCCAGGGCGCACGCCTCGCGTATTTCGTTTACGTTGGCCGTATCGAGAAATAGTTTAATCTTCGCCACCCCCAAGGCGATATCACTCGGCGTTTCCGGGCCGCGGCCCAAATGCGTCGCGGCCCACCGTCCCCTCAAAGCACACCGTATCAGCCGGCCCGGCCCGCGCAGCCGAAGACGCGCATCTTGTGGCGGATGACCTCTACCGCGGCCTCGCGCGCCGGTCCGAGGATTTTCCTGGGATCTATCTCCTCGGGGCGGGCCGCCAGTTCCCGCCGCACGGTCCCCACGAAGGCTTCCCTGATGTCGGTGTCGATGTTGATTTTCCTAACACCCAGGCGCACGGCCTCTTGAATAGCCTCGTCGGGTACTCCCGAGGAGCCGTGCAGCACCAGGGGAATCCGCACCCGCTCCTTTATGCGCGCCAGGCGCGGAAAGTCCAACTGCGGCGTACCGCGGTAGCGCCCGTGGGCCGTGCCGACGGACACGGCGAGGGCGTCCACGCCGGTGCGGTCCACAAAATAGGCGGCCTCGTCGGGGTCCGTGAACAGGGCCTCCCGTTCGGCCACCGAGATTTCGTCCTCGGTGCCCACGATGCGGCCCAGCTCCCCCTCCACCGAAACCCCGACGGCCCTGGCCACCGTCACCACACGCGCCGTCAGCGCCACGTTCTCCTCGAGGGGCAGCGCCGACCCGTCGATCATGACCGAAGTGAAGCCCGCCCGGAGGCAGACCACGGCCTGCTCGAAGCTGGTACCGTGATCCAGGTGCAGGACTACGGGGACCCGCGCCGCGTCCGCCGCCGTTCTGGCCAGGGCCGTGATGTAGGGCAGGCCCGCATACTTGATGGCTCCCTGGCTGGCCTGGAGGATGACCGGAGCCCTCTCGGCTTCCGCGGCCGCTATGATGGCCTGGATCAGTTCCATGTTGTGGCAGTTGAACGCGCCGACGGCATAGCCCCCGACCTCGGCGGCCCCCAGGACGTCCCGCAGGGTTACCAGGCCCACCGTCACCACCCCCGTTCCGATTATGCCCGCCCTCAGGGTCTTTTACGCCTGGGCCGCGCATTGCGCGCGTGGCGCTCCACCGCCGAAAGCCTCAGGTGCCGCATGCGCCTGAGGCGCGACACGTCTTCCGGCACCACGGCCCGCACGATGCGGGTGGCACCGCAGTCACGGCAGACCAGTTGCACGCGGTCGGGAAAGATCGTAACTTCCACCCAGCGGCAACCGCATCCACAGGTGATGAGACCGCCGTCGGCCATGCTGTAGATGCGGCTCAAAACCTGGTACATGATTTCCGGATTCTGAAAGAAGGTAGCCTCGCCGCCGGGTGCCTCCGCTGCGGGGGAGACCGCCTCCTCAATCTGCTCCCGACGGCCGAAGTGGGCCAGTATCAATCCGGTCTCGGGACAGTGCAAGGCCGCGACGTTCGGCCGCCAGATTTCCCGCCCCGCAACCTCGATTTCGTGTACCCCCACGCAGACCACACAGGGAATCTCCACCAGGTACCGCCCGCAACCCCGGGCGCTCACGGCCAGAAGGAGCCCACTACAGCGGCAGCCGAACTCTACCCGGCCGTTTTTGCCAATCGCGAAGCGGGAGAGGCGCCGCAGTTCCAGTTTGCCGCACTCCGGGCAACGTACGGCGACGCCGATTTCACCATCGAACAGCACGGCGGTACCTCCTTGGGACCCGTCATCCAACGAACTCAAAGGTTAGTTCGCCGCCCCGTCTCGATTTCCTCCCGGAAATCTCCGGCTTGCGTTCCCTTAAGAAGGGCGTTCACCACCTGGCGCACGTCACTCAGGCTGAAGGGTTTGAGCAGGTACTGGTGGACGCCCAGGGCCGCCGCGGCCTCCTGCCACCCGGCTTCACCGTAGGCCGTCATTAACACCACGGGCAGCGTGGGATGCAGGCGCCGGATTTCGCGCAAAACCTCCAGGCCGTCCATCCCCGGCATCTTCAGGTCCAGCAGCACAGCCCCCGGGCAAAAACCCCGCAACAGTTCCAGGGCCTCGCGCCCGCTACTGGCTGCCCGCACCCGGCACCCCAACCCGTCAAGGGCTTCCGCCAGCAGGCGACGTATGGCGGGTCGATCGTCGACCACCAGGACTTCCATGCTGTAATCCCCCCGGTGCCCGTATTCAGGGAATCCCCAGATGCGCCCCCACGCCGGCCAGCAGGCTGGCGGCAGCCGCCAAGACACCCAATGCCAGGGCCGCCGGCGGCACCAGCACCACCAGGGCGGCCCGCACCGTGGTCAGACCGTGCACCTCCCTCACCCCGAGGATCAGCAGTACCACGGTCCAGACGAAAATTCCCAGAGCCACGGGAACCGTAAGCCCCACACGCAAGTAGCCGGGTAGCCATGTGACAAGTAAGTGCCACGGAACGAGTACGAGGGTGGGAAGGGACGCCAGCCCGTACACCGTAAACACCCCGCGGGCGGACCCCCGGCCGCCCAAAAACTCAGCCACCAGGTGTAGCAGGCCGCTGTATACGAAGAGCTTGGCGAGGGCCCACGCTAAGAACATTACCGCCACCGCGAACCCGAACCCTCCGGAAACCGCAGCGAGCTGCGGGTGGGGCGCGAGCCTGGGCGCCGTGAGCACGGCCATAAGGGCCCCGGCCGCGCTAACCAGCAGGTACAAAAAAAGGGCCCGCCCCACGGGTGCGCTCACCGCGACCTCCCGAAAGGTCCGCACCGGGTGGAGGTACACCCCGGCCACCAGGTCCGCCAGGACCGGAAGCAGGCTCACCACACCTTCACCTCTGCGGGCCGGCCCGGCAACCACCGGGCCACCAGGCCCTCAATCCCCCGGAGGAGACCGTACCACCAGGGTCGGGGCGTCAGCTCCACCACCACCGGCTCCTCCGGTACCCCCGCGGCCTCGGCCGCCCAGCGGATGGCCTCGTGCAGGTCCCCCAACTGGTCTACCAGACCAACCTCGAGGGCCTGGCGGCCGGTGAACACGCGCCCGTCCGCCAGCCCGCGTACCCTTTCCCGGTCCATGTGCCGGCCGGCGCAAACCACGTCCAGAAACTGCTGGTAAACGTCGTTCACCATGGACTGAAAAATGGCCCGCTCCTCGGGGGCCAGGGGCCGGGCCGGGGAACCCATGTCCTTGTAAGGGCCGCTTTTGACGGTATCGACGCCGATGCCCAGCTTGCGGTAAAGTTCCGCGAGGTTGGCGGTCTCGATGATGACCCCGATGCTCCCGGTGAGAGACGCGGGATTGGCCACGATGCGGTCCGCGGCCGCGGCAATCCAGTACCCGCCGGAAGCGGCGGTGTCTCCCAGGGAGGCCACCACCGGCTTGCCCGCCCCCCGCAGCCGCTCGATGGCCCGGGTTATCTCCTGGGCCGCCGCCGCGCTACCCCCGGGGCTGTTGATGCGCAGGACGACCGCCCGCAAGCTGGGGTCCCGCCGCGCCCTGTCGAGCTGCGCGGCCACCTCCTCGGCCGAGGCGGTCATGCCGGCGAACTGGCCGCCGCCCGCACCGGCGACCAGCACGCCCTCCACCCGTACCAGCCCCACACGACCCGCGCCCGGACGCCCCTCTTCCTTTGGGGCGGCCCGCAACAGCCCCGCCGCCACCAGGGACAGCACCACTACGACCCCCAGTCCGATGACGAAAAGCCTCCGTCTTTCCATAAATCCGTGCCACCGTCCTCAAGGCGCCATCACGCCGGTCTCCGTCAGTTTTCCGGCGGCTCGCTTGCGACGCGCACCGGCCCGCGCTGTACCTAGTATGGCCGAAATGGGGGCCGTGCCCTACACCCCCCCTGCCGCCCGGCCCCGCCGCCGGGCCAGGGCCTGCCCCACGAATTCCCGGAAGAGGGGGTGCGCCCGATTGGGCCGCGACTTGAACTCCGGGTGGAACTGGGTGGCCACAAACCAGGGGTGGTCCCTCAGTTCCACGATCTCAACCAACTGACCGTCGGGCGACAGGCCACTGGCCACCAGTCCGTGGGCCCGAAGGATGTCACGGTAGGCGTTGTTGACCTCGTAGCGGTGGCGGTGGCGCTCGGCGATCTCCTCGCACCCGTAGGCCAGGTGCGCCCGGGTACCCGGCAGCAACCGGCAGGGATAGGCTCCCAGACGCATGGTGCCCCCGAGGTAAGTCACCTGCTTTTGCTCGGGCAGGAGGTCAATGACCGGGTAGGGCGTGTCCGGGGCAAATTCCGAGCTGTTGGCCGAGGCCCACCCCAGCACGCCCCGGGCGAACTCCACCACGGCCAGTTGCATGCCGAGGCAGATGCCCAAAAAAGGAATGTTTCGTTCCCGAGCGTAACGGATGGCGCAAATCTTACCCTCTACTCCCCGATCCCCGAACCCCCCCGGGACCAGGATGCCGTCCACGTCTTCCAGATACCGCTCCGGCGGGTGGCGCTCCAGGTCTTCGGCCCGCACCCACCGTACGGCCACGGATACGCCGTGGTGGAATCCCCCGTGCCGGAGGGCCTCCACTACGCTGAAATAGGCGTCCGGCAGGTCCGTATATTTGCCCACCAGGGCTATGGTCGGCCCTGCCTCCAGATGCCTGATGCGCTCCACCAGGGCGCGCCACTCCACCAGGTCCGGCTCCCCGCACGCCAGCCCCAGGCGCTCCACCGTAATCTGTCCCAGGCCCTCTTCCTCAAGCCTGAGGGGCACCTCGTAAATGGAGGGGCTGTCGAGGGCCTGGATAACGGCTCGGCTCTCGATATCGCAGAAGAGGGCGATCTTTTCCTTCATTTCGCGGGACAGGGGTAGCTCGGTGCGGCACACGATGACGTCGGGCTGGATCCCGATGCCCCGCAGCTCCTTGACGCTGTGCTGGGTGGGCTTGGTTTTCAGTTCGTTGGCCGCCCGTAAGTAAGGCACCAGAGTGACGTGGACGTACATGGTATTCTCGCGGCCCAGGTCACCCTTTAGCTGGCGGATGGCCTCCAGGAAGGGCTGGGACTCGATGTCGCCCACCGTGCCGCCGATCTCGGTGATCACAACGTCGGGGGAGCCGATGCGCCCCATCTCCAGCACCCGCTCTTTGATCTCGTTGGTGATGTGGGGAATGACCTGGACCGTACTGCCCAGGTAGGCACCCTTCCTTTCCTTGTCTATTACCGCGCCGTAAATGCCACCGGTGGTAACGTTGCTGTTACGGGTTAGGTTCACGTCTATGAAGCGTTCGTAGTGCCCGAGGTCCAGGTCCGTCTCGGCCCCGTCCTCGGTCACGAAGACCTCCCCGTGCTGGTAGGGGCTCATGGTTCCGGGGTCCACGTTAATGTAGGGGTCCAGCTTCTGAATGGCCACCTTCAGGCCCCGGGACTTCAGGAGCCGGCCCAGGGAGGAGGCGGTGATACCCTTGCCCAGCGAGGAGACTACCCCGCCGGTAACGAATATGAACTTGGCCACTAGACGCTCCTCCGTTCCGCGTTACATGCGCTCCGGAGCCGCCACGCCCAGCAGGTTCAATCCGTTACGTAGCACGACACCCACGGCCCGCGCTAGCACCAGGCGGGCCGCCGTCAGGGCGCGGTCCTCCGAAATGATGCGATGGCTGTTGTAAAAGCTGTGGAGGGTCCCGGCCAGTTCGTGGAGGTAGTGGGCCAGCCGGTGCGGGGCCATTTCCTCGGCCGCCACGGCCACCTCCTCGGGAAAGGCCGCCACCCGCCGCACCAGGTCGAGTTCGGACTCGCTGTTGAGCAGGGACAGGTCCGCGTCCTGGGGCTGCGGAAGCGTTATCCCCCTTTCGGCGGCCTGGCGCAACACGCTCGCGATGCGGGCGTGGGCATACTGCACGTAGTATACCGGGTTTTCGTTGCTCTGGGCCCGCGCCAGGTCCAGGTCGAACTCTAGGTGGCTGTCCGCGCTGCGCATCACGAAGAAGTAGCGTGCGGCGTCCCGGCCCACTTCCTCCATCAGTTCCTCCAGGGTCACCACCTGACCGGTGCGCTTGGACATGCGTACCACCTCGCCCCCGCGCACCAGCCGGACCAGTTGCATGATGACCACGCGGAGCCGCTCCGGGTCGTAGCCCAGCGCGGCCATGGCCGCCCGCACCCGGCCCACGTGGCCGTGGTGGTCCGCCCCCCACACGTCGATGACGCGGTCGAAGCCGCGGTCGAACTTGTTTTTGTGGTAGGCGATGTCGGCCGCGAAATAGGTGGGGACCCCGCTGGCCCGCACCACCACGTCGTCCTTGTCGGCCCCAAAGGCCGTGGCGCGAAACCACAGGGCGCCCTCGCGGTGGTAAAGGTAGCCGCGCCGCTCCAGTTCGGCCAGCACCTCCCGTACCGCCCCCCGCTCGTGGAGCTCCCGTTCCGAAAACCATACGTCGTAGTGCACGCCGAACTGTTCTAATGCGGCCTTCATACCGGCGAGCTTCTCGGCCAGGGCGAATTCTACGAGGGCCTGCCGGCGCTCCTCCGGGCTGGCCCGCAGGTACCGGTCGCCGTAGCGGGCGGCAAAAATGCGCACCGTGGCCACCAGATCCTCGCCGTGGTAGCCGTCCGGAGGTACCTCGGCCTCAAGACCAAGATGCTGCAAGTACCGGGCCTCGAGGGAGCGCCCAAAAAGCTCGATCTGGTGGCCGAAGTCGTTGATGTAGAACTCCCGGGTCACCCTGTACCCCACGAATTCCAGCAATGCGGCGATGCTGTCCCCGAGGGCCGCCCCGCGCGCATTGCCCATGTGCAGCAGGCCCGTGGGGTTGGCGCTTACGAACTCCACCTGCACGCGGCCTCCCCGCCCCCGGGAGCTGCGACCGTAGTCCCGGTCCAGGGCCACGGCCAGGGAGAGGGCCCGGTACAGCCAGGAGGGCTCCAGCCGGAAATTAATGAAGCCCGGTCCTGCCACGGTAACGTCCACGAGCGGCAGGCCCTCGCGGTCTAACCGGGCCACGATCTCTTCGGCCAGCCGCCGGGGGGGCTGGCCCGCCTGACGCGCCAGTAGCAGGGCCAGGTTGGTGGCGAAGTCTCCGTGGGCCTTTTCCCGCGGCACTTCCACCACAAACCCCGGGACCGTCGGGTCGCGACCGAGTTGGGCAAGTAAAGCCCCCGCGGCCGCACGCAGCCGCCGGCTTAAGTCATTGCGCATTTCCTGTACGACGTCCGCCATAAGGGGTTCACCCTGACGAAAAATTTACCCTTCAAGCTTAATACAGGCTCCCTGCCACTGTCAAGAAACCGGGACGCTGCCGCACCGGGCCCGCGGCCCGGCGGCGGCACGGCCGAGGTCGAAGGCCCTGTGGTTGACCTCCCGGTAAGCAGGCGGTACCAGATCCTCCAGGGCCTGACTCCAGGCCTCCCCGGGTAGGTCGAGTTCCGCCGCCAGCGCGCCGACCAGCACCATGTTAACCGCCTTTGCGGAGCCCGCTTGCGCAGCCAGGGCGGGGCCGTCGAGCACCAGGGTGCGGAAGCCCCGGGCCCGAATCGTGGCGGGTATTTCTTGCGGATAGGCGGCCGCTCCTGTTAGCACGGGCAGGGGATAGATGGTTTGCCGGTTAAGGATCACCATGGCCCCGGCTTTAAGCCGGGGCAACCAGCGCAGGCCCTCCAATTGTTCGAAGGCCACCAGCACGTCCGCGAAGGCGATCAGCGGCGAACGGACACAGGGACCGAAGCGTACCTGGGTGACCACGCTGCCGCCCCGCTGCGCCATGCCGTGTACCTCGGATACCTTCACGTCCCGCCCGGCCAGTTGCGCCGCGCGGGCCAGCACCTTACCGGCCAGGATGGTCCCCTGTCCCCCCACACCGGCCAGCAGCACGTCGGTCGCGGCGTTACGCACGGTCTCCATCCCCTTCCTTTATGGCTCCGGTCCTGCAAACCTGACTGCAGAGTCCGCAACCGCGGCACAGTTCGGCGTCGATCACCGCCACCTTCTCCACCAGCGCTAGGGCCGGACATCCCAGGCGCAGGCAGTTCCCGCAGCCCGTACAGGCGGCCTGGTCCACTCGGGGCGCGGGTCCCGGCGGCACCGTAAGGCTGCAGGGCCGGCGCGCGATGATCACCGAGGGCTCGGGGGCCGCGGTCTCCTGGCGCACGGCCTTGCGCACGGCCGCCAGGTCGTAAGGATCCACCACCACCACCCGCCGCACGCCGAGGCCCCGCACCACCTGCTCCAGGTCGAGGCGCGGGGCCTCGTCACCCAACAGGGTGCGGCCGGTCCCCGGGTGGTCCTGGTGGCCGGTCATGGCCGTAGTACCGTTGTCCAGAATGATGACCGTGCTTCGCCCCCGATTATATACTATGTCCAGAAGCCCGGTAAGGCCCGAATGGAAGAAAGTAGAATCCCCTATCACGGCCACGGTACGGGTGGCCAGATCGGGAGCGGCCTTTTCCATACCCAGAGCCATCCCGATGGAAGCCCCCATGCAGAGGCAACTGTCCATGGCCGCCAGGGGGGGCTGCACTCCCAGGGTGTAGCAGCCAATATCGCCCATGACCGTGAGCTTGAGGCGCGACAGTACGTAGAGCACGCCCCGGTGGGGGCAGCCCGGGCAGAGTACCGGAGGGCGTGCCGGAAGGGCCTCCCCGGCCTGCGCCGCCGCTTCCGGAGGCCCGGCGTTGTAGCGGTTGGCGCGCGCCACGACCACGGGGTCTAGTTCGCCGTGGCGGGGAAAGAGGGTTTTGCCTTCCACGGTGAGGCCCAGGGCCCGGAGTTGCTCCTCCAGGTAGGGCTCTAGTTCCTCCACCACCAGGATGCGCCTCACGCGTGCGGCAAAGCGGCGCAAAAGTTCGGCCGGCAGGGGGTTGGTAAGGCCCAGCTTCAGCACCGTGGCCCCGGGGAAGGCCTCCCGCGCGTACTGGTAGGCCACCCCGCTCGTAACAATGCCCAGGTCGTCGCCCTCGATGATCACGTTTACGGGACATTCCTCGGCGTAGCGCCGGAGGGCCTCCTGCCTCTCGAGCCAGGCCAGACGCCTTTTCCTGGCGTGGGCAGGGACCATCACGTACTTGGCCGCGTCCTTCCTGTAAGGCCGGCGGGCCGGCTCCCGGCGCGCGCCGAGTTCCACCAGGCCCTGGCTATGGGAAATTCTGGTGGTGGTACGCAACATGACGGGAGTGTCGAAGGTTTCGCTCAGATCCAGGGCCAGGCCTACCATGTCTTTGGCCTCCTGGCTGTCCGAGGGCTCCAGCATGGGAATACCAGCCATGCGGGCCAGGTAGCGGTTGTCTTGCTCGTTCTGGGAGCTGTGCATGCCCGGGTCGTCCGCCGAGACCAGCACCAGCCCGCCGTTGACCCCCGTGTAGGCCAGGGTCATGAGGGGATCGGCGGCCACGTTGACCCCCACGTGCTTCATGGCCACCAGCACCCTGGCTCCGGCCAGGGAAGCCCCCACGCCCACCTCCAGAGCCACCTTTTCGTTGGGGGACCATTGGGCGTAAACCCCGGGGTACCGGGCCAGATTTTCCAGGATTTCGGTGCTGGGCGTACCCGGGTACCCCGTAGCCACCGTCACCCCGGCCTCGAAGGCCCCCCGGGCTATGGCGGCGTTGCCAGACAACAATTCCTTCACGTCGCGTCCCCCTTCACCCGTTCGTCGATGAGCCGGCGCGCCTTGCCCGTACTGCGCTCCAGGGAGCGTGGCTCGAGCAGCCGTACCCGCACCCCGAGCCCCAGATGGGCGTACAGCCGCCGGCGCACGGTCTCCTCCAGGGCCGCCAGATCCCGAAATTGCCCCGTGAACTTTTCGGGCTCCAGCTCCACCCGCACCTCCAATTCGTCCAGAAAGCCCCTGCGGCGCACAACAATCTGGTAGTGGGGCGCCACCCCTTCCACGTCCATCAAAATGCTCTCGATCTGGGAGGGAAAGACGTTGACCCCCCGCACCGTCACCATGTCATCCGTGCGGCCGGTGACCTTCTCCATGCGCACGGTGGTACGCCCGCAGGGGCAGGGCTCGGGGTGCAGCACGGTGATGTCCCGGGTGCGGTAGCGCAGGACCGGCAGGGCCTCCTTGGTAAGGGTGGTAATCACCAGCTCCCCACGGGCCCCGTAACCCACGGGTTCCCCGCTATCCGGGTCGATGACCTCCACCAGGAAGTGATCTTCAGCCACGTGCATCCCGCAGGCTGCGGCGCACTCTCCGGCCACGCCGGGGCCCATGACCTCGCTGAGGCCGTAGTTGTCCGTGGCCTTCATCCCCCAGCGGGCCTCCAGTTCCCGGCGCATGCTCTCGCTCCAGGCCTCGGCGCCGAACAGCCCCAATCGCACGCCGAGGGAGCGCGGGTTGATGCCCATTTCCTCCGCCACCTCGGCCAGGTGCATGACGTAGGATGGGGTACCCACCAGCACCGTGGTGCCGAAGTCCCGCATGAGCATGATCTGCCGCTCGGTATTGCCCGCCGAGGCCGGTACCACGGTGGCCCCCACCCTTTCCAGACCGTAGTGGAGGCCGAAGGCCCCGGTGAAGAGGCCGTAGCCGAACACGATCTGGGCCACGTCCTCGCCCGTCACCCCGGCCTGTACCGCAATACGGGCCACGAGTTCGGTCCACGTCTCCAGGTCCCGCCTGGTGTAGCCCACCACGATGGGCTTGCCCGTGGTCCCCGAAGAGGCGTGCAGGCGGACCACCTCGCGCAAGGGCACGGCGAACAGTCCGTAGGGATACTGGGCCCGCAGATCCTCCTTGGTGGTAAAGGGCAAGCGCCGCAGGTCCTCGAGGCTCCGGATGTCCTCGGCCCGCACGCCCGCCGCGTCCAGACGCTCTCGGTAAAAGGGCACACGGGCGTGGACCCGGGCCACCACCTCCCGCAGGCGCCGCAACTGCAGTTCTGCCAGTTGGTCACGCGACATGCATTCGCAATCGGGATTCCAGATCACCGCGCCACAGCCGACCTCAGGGGTCGGTCCGTCCCCCTTTCAAGTGCCGTTCCTGATTCAATGTGCACCGCAACACGAAAAAGTCCCCGGGGGGAAGATCCCCGGGGCGGTATTATTCTCGAACGGAATGCCCGATTCCTGCCCTCAGCCACCCGCGGCCGAGGCCACTTTAGCGCGCGTCAGGCGCTGCACGAAGCGCGCCATGCGCTGGAGGGCCTCCGAGAGCTGGGAAACCGAGGCCGCGTACGAACACCGGATGAACCCCTCTCCGCTGGGCCCGAAGGCCGTGCCGGGCACCACGGCCACCTTCTCCTGCTGGAGCAGGCGTTCGGCAAAGGCCTCGGAGGAGAGCCCCGTGTGGCCCACATAGGGGAAGGCGTAGAAGGCGCCGCGGGGTTCAAAGCAGGGCAGGCCCATCTCGCGGAAGGCCTGGAGTACCAGGCGCCGGCGCCGGTTGTACTGGGCCACCATTTTCTCCATCTCGCCACGCCCGTTCTTAAGGGCCTCGAGGGCGGCTACCTGGGCGGTGATGGGCGCGCACAGCATGGTGTACTGGTGGATCTTGGTCATGGCCCCGATGAAGTCCGGGTGCCCGCAGGCATAGCCGATGCGCCACCCCGTCATGGCGTAGGCCTTGGAAAAGCCGTTGAGCAGGATGGTGCGGTCGCGCATCCCGGGTAAGGCCGCCACGCAGGTGTGCTCGGCGTCGTAGGTCAGACGGTCGTAGATCTCGTCCGAGATCACAATCAAATCCCGGGCCCGGGCCACCTCGGCAATTTCCAGGAGCCGGGACCGGTCCAACACTGCGCCCGTAGGGTTGTTAGGATAGCAGAGCACGAGAGCCTTGGTGCGCGGAGTGATCGCGGCCTCGATCTGCGCGGCCTCCACCTGAAAGCCGTTCTCCGGACCCGTGGGCAGCAGCACCGGGACGCCCCCGGCGAGGGTGGTGCAGGGCGCGTAGGACACGTAGCAGGGCTCCGGTATGAGTACCTCCTCACCGGGGCACACAATGGCCCTCAAGGCCAGGTCCAGGGCTTCACTCACCCCCACGGTGATGAGGATCTCCCGCTCCGCATTGTAGCGGACACCGTACAAATCTTCCAGGTAGCCCGCAATGGCCTGGCGCAGCTCAGGCATGCCCAGGTTGGAGGTATACCGGGTGTAGCCCCGGCCCAGAGCGTAAATGCAGGCCTCCCTGATATGCCAGGGGGTGACGAAATCCGGCTCTCCCACACCGAGGGAGACCACCCCCTTGGTCGCCGCCACCAGGTCGAAAAAGCGGCGGATACCCGAAGGCGGCATGTCGCGCACGACGGGATTCAGGGCGTGGGTCCAGGACGTCACGGCGTCACCACCAGCCTTTTGTTCTTTTCGGTATCCTCCAGGATTACGCCTTCCTGCTTGTAAGCCTTTAGTACGAAGTGGGTGGAGGTGCTCACCACGCCATCGATGGTGGAAAGCTTGGTGGCCACGAAGTGGGCCACCTCCTTCATGCTCTCCCCCTCTACCAGCACAGCCAGGTCGTAATCACCGGAGACCAGGTAGACGGAGTTGACCTCGGGGAAGCGGTAGATCCGTTCAGCCACGGCGTCAAAGCCCACGTCGCGCTGGGGCATGACCTTGACCTTGATGAAGGCGTAGACCTTCTCGCGGCCTGCCTTTTCCCAGTTAACCACCGTGCGATAGCACAAGATCGCCCCTTCTTCCTCCAGCACGCGTATCCTCTCGGCCACCTGATCCTCCTGCATACCCAGCATATCGGCCAGTTGCTTATGGCTCAGACGGCTGTCGGCCTCCAGGAGTTCCAGCAACTCCGCGTCCCGCTCCATGACTCTCTCCCCTTAAAAATATTAAACTCCCGTCCCAAGGGACGAGAGTCCTGCCTTCTCGCGGTACCACCCTTCTTGGCCGCAAGTACATGCGGCCCCCTCGAAACCGGTAACGGCGGTGCGCCGGCCAGACATACTCCCTCTGCGTTGACACAAGGTTTCCGCCCGCGGCTCCAGGGTGGCACGGATGCTTTCCCCGCCGGGCTTGCACCCTCCCCGGCTCGCTGGACGGGAGACCGGCATCCTTCTTCCCCTTCACGGCCCTAACGCTATGAAGTTACCAACGATTGTAGCACGAAGCGGTGCGGGCGTCAAGAGGAAGTCGCAACAACGGTACAACCCGGAGGCTACATGGTCAGGGTGCCATCCGGCAGGGGGATGAGTTTCAGGATCCGCTCCTGGCGGCCCGTCAGGGCGTCCACGTAGATCAGAAAGGCGTCCTCACCGAGTTTGCCCAGAAACTCGTAAGTCAGCTTCTCGCCGCCTCCCTCCGTGGGAACGAGGGCCAGCCGGCCTCCGGAAGCCTTGAGGCGGGGGCTCAACTTTGCCAGGGCTGCCGCGCGCGTCACCTGCGGTGCCGGCAGGTCCCGCACATGGTGGTTGAAGAGGTAGCCCGTGCTCTCCAGGCCCACCACCTTACCGTTGTCCAGGGCCACCGTCACCTTAACCAGATCGGGATACAGGACCACGCCGTTCTGCACCGGGGCCATATTAAAGGTCACGGTGTTCCCCTGCTGCAGGTGGTAGGTCACCTCCATGGGCGGGTAGCCCCTGGCCCCCAGGAACTCCATGGCCTTCTCCCGGGCCTGCTCCACAGCAATAGCCGGATTCCCGACGGGCCGCAATACCAGCAACCAGACCACCTGCCCTCCCTGTTCCGACACGTCCACCACGGCCCTGCTCCCCGGTGACCCCGGGGCCGGCTCGACCTCTACGCGCCAGGCGGAAATTTTGGCCCGCACCGAACCCGTAGTCCGGGCGCTGTAACTGGCCCCGGGTTCCGGGTCGAGGAAGGCCAGGGCCCGCCGCGCCGCCCCGTCGGCATCGATCTTTTCCTTACCCAGCCCCCTGGGCTCCTGCCTTTCCAGGTGCTCGGAAAAGGGGCCGTCGTACACCAAGGTGGGATACCCCTGCATGGTACGGTCGACATTCCGAAATCCCACGGCCATGGCCGGGCCCTCGGGCTGGCGGCCCAGGCGCGTCAATTGCGTGAAGTAGGCTCTGGGATCCCCGTAGTTGGCCTCGATGTCGTGCAGTTCCCGGTTCAGGGCCCCGGCCTGCCGGTACAGGTTCTGAAGATTGTCCCACTCTTTCTCGGCGGGTACGCCCCGGCGCAGGAAGCTCTGGGCATAGTCCGCCACCTGGCTCAGGAAGGTGGCGGTGCGAGCCGCCACGTCCTCCCCGAGGGGCAGCTGCGTGAGGGCCTCCTGGGCGGCCGAGGCCTGCTGCCAGACGTCCGAAAGAAGCGCCGCCTGCTGGTCCGAGGCCACCAGGGCCTTCGCGAGGAGTACCTCCACGTTCTGCACGTGGGCCATCAGTTCGTAGAAGGAACGCTGGTACCTCCCAGCGAGATACGTTTCCAGCCCCCGCCGCAAGCCGTACTGGTTGAGGCCCCACGCCAAGGCGGTGGCCGCCAGCAGGCCCAGTGTGGCGGGCAAGAGCCACCTCTTCCACACGGGGGGACACCTCCCGGTCGCTCATTCTAAATGGCAAAGACGTGCCGCCCGATTTGCGTGACGATGGTGCGCGTCCAGATCCACGGGCTGACGGGCTTGGCCGGATTCCAGAAGAATATGGCGCCGTAGGTGGGATCCCAGCCGTTTAAGGCCAGTTGCGCCGCCAGCAGGGCCTCGTCGCTCAGGGCACGCCAGATCTGGCCGTTGGAGACCGATTCGAAGGCCCCGGGCTGGAAGATCACTCCGGCAATGGTGCGGGGAAACTCGGGATGCGTGGTGCGGTTCAGGATCACGGCGCCCACCGCCACCTTGCCAATCAGGGGCTCGTCGGCGGCCTCACCCATGATAACCCTGGCCAGCAGGTACAGACTGTCCCGGTTGTCCACCCCGCCCCGGGAGACCGGTCCCGCCGCAGGCATAACCGGAGGCAGGCCCAGGGCGGCCCAGGTCTCGGGGCCCACCACGCCGTCCACGGCCAGACCGTTGAGCCACTGGAACCGCCGCACAGCCTCCCAAGTACTGGGACCGTAATAACCGTCAATGGGCCCGTCGTAGTACCCCCACCAGCTCAACCTCTGCTGCACCTGCGTGACGTGGTAGCCCGAGGCGCCCCAGTAGAGCACCGGGTTCTGGGCGCCGGCGAATCTGACGGCCACCAGGACGCTTGAAAGGACCAACAGTAAAGCCAATCCCCGCCGCATGCGCTCCGCACTCCGGTCACAACGATCTCAAAAGTATTGTGCGGGTCCGGCCGGGGGTTTATTCCATAACAAAACAAAAAAGCCCGCTAGGCGGGCCCTTTTCAACCCGGCTATCCGACAAACTTGAAGACGTCCACCACCCGCTGGCATTTGGTGGCCACGTTCACAAATTCCTGGGCGAAGGCCGCGGTTTCCTCGGAGGCAGCCGCGGCCTCCTCGCTCACGGCCGCGATCGCCTGAATGCTCCCTACCACGGCCTGGGTGGCCGCCGCCTGCTCCCGGGCTCCCTCGGCCATTCTCTCCATGAGGGTGGCCGTCTCCTGGGCCGCAGCACTTATGGAGCGGAAGGCCTGACGGGCCTCCGCGGTGAGTTGTATGCCGTGCTGCACGGCCTCCACGGCACCGGTGGTCCCCTGTTGGATGGTGGCGATGAGGTGGGCGATTTCCTTCGTAGCCCGCCCGGAATTCTCTGCCAGCCGACGCACCTCGTCGGCCACCACGGCGAAGCCCCGGCCGTGTTCGCCGGCCCGGGCCGCCTCAATGGCGGCATTAAGGGCCAGAAGATTGGTTTGGCCGGCAATGTCGTCGATGACCTCGATGATCTGGCCGATCTTGGAGGTGCTAGTGTTGAGTTCCGCAATGCGCCCGCTGATGACCTCCATACCGGCCACTACCTTTTCCACGTTCCCCTCGCCCGACACCGCGGTCTGGGCCGTGCGGCGTGCCGCCTCGGCCGCCTGCTGGGCCGCCTCCACCGAAGCCCGGGCGCGGTTGGCGATACCCTTAATGCTCTCCATCACCTGCTGAATCTGACGGGCCTGATCCTGGCTACCGGTGGAGACCTGCTCCGTGCTGCGCAGGATCTGCTGCGAGGCCTCGTTCATAACCTTTACCTGATCCTGCACCTGGCCAATGTACTTAACCATGCCCTTGAGCATCCTGCGGATGTTGTCGGCCAGCCTTCCGAATTCGTCCTTTTCGCTGACCCGGATGACGTAAGGGGTAACCCCGGGGGGCAGTTCCTCGCCGGTGTGCTTCCCCGCCACCTGGACCATTACGGTGAGGTCCCCCTTGATAATGCGGCCGGTGGCCTCCAGGAGTACGGGGAACACCTCCCCGAAGGGCCGCGTGGCCAGATAGTAAAGGGCGGTGGCCAGAACGAGACCCGCCGCCGCGCCGACCACGAATCCCGGCCAGCCGAAGTACCAGAAGCGCAAAACCGCAGCCACCATCCCTAGGGCCACGACGTTCGCCCCCAGCACGATCAAAGTCAGACGAGTCTGAATACGATGCACTTTCCCCACCCTCCTCTGAAGCTCGAGACCGCTGCACTACCCGCCACCCGGGCCTCCGAACGGCAGGGGACACGCGCTTTAACCAACCCGGCGACGCATCCGGCCCTACACGTAGGCTTCGACCGTTTTCCGGCACTACTTAAGCTCGGTGCTGCTTGACCGCCCCTTGGGCCGCATTCCGCGCCAGACTCAGAATGGCTCCCGCCCATTCCGGGACCCCCAGCACGTGGATGTGGCTGTACAAGGCCAGAACGTTTCTGTATACCAGGCCATCACGCCGGCCGTCCGCTCCCCAGCCCCGGTGCACGTGCACGGCAAAACTTACCCTTCCGGCCTCCACATTAACGATCCGGGAGTGGTGGAACTCGTGGGCGCGCAAAACCCGTCCCACCGGGAAAAAGGGGTTGGACCCCACCACCTCCACGACCGTGTAGCCGTGCCCCTGGGGCCGGCGTTCCATGACGGCGTCGCAGGGCAGGGCCCCCACCATGTCGTACCGGCGACCGTCAAGGTAAAGGTGACGGCAGAGGTACATGAGACCCCCGCATTCCGCGTACACCGGGAGCCCTTCCTCGACCGCCCTGCGGATTTTCTGGCGCAGGGAGATACCGGACTCCAGTTCGGCCGCGAAAACCTCGGGGAAACCACCTCCGATGTACAGGGCGTCCACCGGCGGCAGGTCCGCGTGGGCCAGGGCATCCACGAAAACCAGTTGGGCCCCGCCCGCCACCAGGGCCTCGAGGTTCTCGGGATAATAAAAACTGAAGGCGCGGTCGCGCAGCACCCCGACCGCCACGGGCGGTCCCGCCTGCGCCCTCCCGGCGTCTCCCCGGGGGAGGGCCGGTGCCTCCACGGGGGGGGCCGAGCGCGCCACGCCCAGCAACCCCTCCAGGTCCAGACAGCGCTCCGCGGTACGGCGTAGCCGGTCCAGGACGGGCAGCAATTCCTCCCTTTCCCCGGCGGGTACCAGCCCCAGATGTCGGTCCGGGATAACCAAATCCTCATCTTTCGGGAAGGCCCCCAGAACCGGAAGGCCGCAGTACTCCCGAATGGCCGCCCGCAGCATGGCCTCGTGGCGCGGCCGGGCCACCCGGTTGAGAATGACCCCGGCTATCTTCAGGTCTGGGTCAAAGCGCTGGCAGCCCAGCACCACCGCCGCCACGCTGCGGGTCATCCGGCTTGTGTCCACCACCAGCACCACGGGCGCCGCCAGCACCTTGGCCAGTTCGGCCGTGCTACCCGTGCCGGCCAGGTCCACCCCGTCGAAGAGGCCCATGGCACCCTCGACCACCGCCAGATCGCTCGCCGCGGTGTGGCGCAAGAAACTGTGCCGCAACGTAGCCCGGTCCATCAGAAACCCGTCCAGGTTACGGCACGGCACCCCGGCCACCAGTCCCAGCCAGCTGGGGTCGATGAAATCCGGTCCCTTTTTATACGGCTGTACCCGCAGACCTCTGGCGCAAAAGGCGGCAATCAGCGCCGCGGTCACGGTAGTCTTACCCACCCGGCCCTGGGGCGCGCCGATAACCAGCCGCGGTACTGTTACGAGTCCTTCCATGATCAATATTCTGCCTCCAAAGACGAGTGCGTCCGGGCCGGCAAGAGCCCGGACGCGTCGGGTAAGTCCTTCCTCATACGCAACCGGTGGGCTTGGGTGCTCCGGCTAGCTTGCATGCGCCCTTGGCCGGCCCGGTCGGGAACAACTCGTAGATCTTCTTCAAAGTGTAGCCGGTATCCTTGCACAGCTTCCGGATCATGGGGCAGATTCCGAACTTCATGTAGTAATCGCGGAGGTAATTGATGACCTTCCAATGCTCATCGGTCAACTCGGTGATCTGCTCCATGGGCGCCATGGCCTTCGCGATTTCGGGGGTCCAGATGGACGGATCCTGGATATAACCGTCCTCGTCCACCTCGATCTGCTGGCCCAGCACTTCGATATAGGGCATCCTTTGCACCTCCACAAGGGATTGGTTCTTTAATTTTAAGAATACGACCGAAAGGGTTTTTCTCCTGCCCTCAATCCCACACCAGGGCCCTGCCCACCAGGTCGATCAACCCGTACAGCTCCACGCCCAGGTGGTGCTCCTCGATCATGGGGTGGAACTGTGCCTTGCAGATGGAGCACGGCGCACACAGCACCTTGGCTCCCGTGGCCCGGATCTGCTCGGCCTTCTTCAGGGAGAACTTGATGCGGAGCTCGTACATGTCGGGATCGTCGAATAGGATTCCCGAACCGCCGCCGCAGCAGAAATTCTTCTCGCGGTTGGGCTCCATCTCACGGAAGTCGGCGCACGCGGCCTTGATGAGGACGCGCATGTTTTCCGAAAGCCCGCAGGCCCGGACGTAGTTGCAGGGGTCGTGCAGCGTGGTGGGCTCGGGATTCTTCTCCTTGTCTAGCTTGAGCAACCCCCGCTTGACGTATTCCGCGGCCTCGTCCAAAATGTGGGTGATGGGTATGCGGTGGGGCAGGTCCGCCATGGTGTTGTAGTACATCTTGATGGCCCGCCACCCGTGGCCGCACTCACCCCACACGATCTTCTTGGCCCCCAGCCTCACGGCCTCCTGGAAGAGCCGGTTGACCAGTTCCTTTTGCACCAGGGCCTGGTCGAAGAGGTAGCCGAAGTTGCCGGCCTCGGTCATGCGCGTGGTGATGGTCCAGTTGGCGCCGATATAGTGGAAAAACCGCGCCGCACCCTTTAACGTCTCCGGGTTCAGCATGAAGTCGGCCGACGAGGGGATGTAAAGAATGTCCGAGTCCGGCTTGTCAATGGGGAACTCGATGCGGAAGCCGTTTTCCTCTTCGATTTCGTCCGAAAGGAACTCCAACGTGTCCTGAATACCAGCCGGGGTGAGGCCCATGTGGTTGCCGCTCTTCAGCATGGCGGCCCCGGTGGTGGCGTGCAGCTTGGGTACCATGCCGAGCTGGTGCAGGATCCTGCGTGCCGCCATGGTGACCTCGCAGGTGTCGATGCCGAAGGGGCACACGTGACCGCAACGCCGGCACTCGGAGCACTGGTAGAAGTAGCTGTACCACATCTCCAGGGTCTCCAGAGTCAGGTCCTCGGCCCCCACCAGCCACCCGAACAGGCGACCCTGCGGGGTGAAGTACCGCTTCCACACTTTACGCACCAGATCAGCCCGCTTGGCCGGAATGTTATAGGGGTCGCGCGTACCCAGGTACGAGTGGCAGTTCTCCGCACACAGCCCGCACTTCACGCAGGTCTCCATAGCCAGGACCAGGGAGCGCCACTCGTCCTTGTACCGACGCAACAACTCCAGGGCGACCTTGGGCTTTTCCTCGTCCGGCACGGGCTTGATGTGGATGGCCCGCAGTTCGGCCTCCGTGGCCTTTTTAGGCGCCTTCAATTTCTTTTCCGCAGCCACCGCCTACACCCCCTTGGAACCCGTGCTCCCGCCGGCCGGGCCGCTCAAGGTAAGCCTTACACCCGGCAGGCCGAGAGGTGTATCCTGGTACGGACGGTTGACGATCCAGCGCTCCCAGAGCATGCCCAGGGGATGCACCAGCTTGCTGAACGGGAAAACGATCATGAGGATTTGCACTAGCAAGAAGTGGATGATAAAGTACCAGTTATCGGGAATGGGCACCGGATGAAAGGTAAACAAACCGGCCAGGAAATGCCGGGCCTCCTCGTACTCCAGCTCTGCCGAAGGCAGGAACCGCATTAGGTCACCAACCAGCACGATGGCCAGCATCAAAAGAAGGTGCAGGTAGTCACTGGGAGCAGAGACCGCCCGCACCTTCTCGATGGCTATGCGCCGGTACAGCAGGTAGAGAAGCGCCACCAAAAAAACGACGCCAATGAGCTGTCCGAGCAGGACCGAAGCCTGCTTGCTGGCCGCCACCGAAAGGCCGATGTAAGTGAACTGAGTGCCTAAAAAGTAGATGCCCAACACGTGCCCGCCCAGCACGCCCGCCAGGGCCACATGCATGGGCCAGGCTCCCACCCACAGCGGCCGGTCGAACTTCCAGGGATTCCAGAAAAACAGTATCTGGGCCAGAATAATACCAATCGTATCCGCCCAATTGCGGGCGAAGGGGGAGAGGGTTATGTTGTGGATGCGTAGCGCCCCGGTCCAGCGCCACGCGCGCCACAGCAACCCCAGGAGAAAGATGGTTACCGTGATGTAGGGCATTACCTGGCCGATGAAGAACTTCATTCAGCGATACCCCCTTGGTCCGGCGATTTTCCGGGGGCCGGGATCGGCCCCCGGAAAATCGGACGTACCCGTTACGCGGATAGCATCCTGCAGGCGACGGGACGTCGGCAGCCCCCACGCCCTACGCCTCACTTGCCCGGCAACTTGACGAAGGAACTGCCGGCGTAAATGAACTCAATCTTCCCTTCTTTCGCCAACTGCTTAATAGCTTCGTCCACCACCGCCTTGGACTCCTTAAGGGCGCTGGCCACCTCCTTGGGCTTGGCCTTGCTCACCGTTGCGAGGTACTCCAATACGCGCTGCTTCAGTTCTTCGGTGGCCGCCAACAAGGTCACCCCCTTCTTACCACCGGAAGTTGGTGGTGGTTCTGAACGTAGGCACGGAGAAAATGAAGTCATCGATGTGCTTCTCAGTAAACGGAATTTCGGCCAGCTTGAAGAAGGTCTCCCAGCCAATGCGATCAATCCACTCGCCGTACCGTTCGCCCTCCCGGGCGTTCTGGGCATAAACGTCTACCAGTTTCTTGACGGCCTGCACAACCTCGGGCCAGCGCGGCGGATTGTTGGGGAGCCAGGGGATGGCCAGCCGCGAGAACTTGGGCGCGCTCCGGGCGTTGGAGACCTTGCCGCCCACGAAGATGGCCACGCCGTCGTTGTCCGGGTCCGCGATGGGCATGGCGGGACACATGGTGTAGCAGTTACCGCAGTACATGCATTTCTCCTCGTTGATCTGGACGCTCTTCCGCTTGGGGTCCGGACGGATCGCGAAGGTCGGACAGCTGGCGATCACCGTGGGAATCTCGCACTGCTTCGGCACCCATTCGTGGTCGATCTTGGGGATGGTGCGGTGAATACCCACCAGACCGATGTCCGAGCAGTGCACTGCCCCGCACATGTTCAGGCAGCACGCCAGAGAGATGCGCAGCTTGGCCGGCAGCTTCATGCTAACGAAATAATCATATAGTTCGTCCATGATGGCCTTTACGATGCCCGAGGCATCCGTCGCCGGGGTGTGGCAGTGTACCCAGCCCTGGGTATGGACCATGTTGGTAATGGCCGGTCCCGTGCCGCCCACCGGGAACCCCAGCTTCTTCAGGTCCTCGATGAGCGGGTCGATGTTGGCCGGATTGGTGAGGAGGAACTCTATGTTGTACCGGCTGGTGAACCGCAGGTACCCGCCGCAATACTTATCCGCAAGATTGCAAATCTCCCTGATGGTGTCGATCGCCAGGAGGCGCGGGGAACCCGCGCGTACGGTGTACAACTCCGCACCGGTCTCCGACACGTGCTTGAGCACGCCCGGCCTCAAAATTTCGTGGTACTTCCATTTGCCGTAGTTCTCCTTGATGATGGGTGGTAGCATCTGGCTGTAATGGGGCGGTCCGATGTCTGTTTTCGCCATCCCAGCTCACCTCTTCCTCAGGAATCGTGCTACTTCCTGATGATTTCTTCAGGCCACCAGAAAATGTACGGGTTCGCGCGGGGCTCGAAAACCATTTGCGGCACCGCCGGCAGGTCAACGGCACGCAGGAAATTGCGCATCCCCAGCCGGTAGATGAGCTCGCCGACGCGCTCCCGCATCTTGCCGTGCTCGTCCCACCACTCCCAAATCTTGCGCAGGAGTTCTTTAACCTCGGTGTACGGAGGCTCCATCTTCACGAAGGGCACGATGACCCAGGATAGGAAGGCGGTCTGCAGGATGGTGGCCTTGCCGCCGATCAGCAGGGTGGCGCCCCGCTCCACACCGGGCCTGATGGCCTTGGGCATCTTGTTGATGCAGTGGACGCAGCGCACGCAGTCTTCCGCCCGTACGGAAAGTTGCTTCGCGGCGGGATCGTAGGAGAGCGCCTTGGTCGGACAGCGGTCCACCACCTGACCCTGGATGTCGAAGCCCCGCTCCGCATACTCCCGCACCCCGTCCTGATCGATGCGCAGGCTATCCCGCCAGGTACCCACGATGGCAAAATCCGCCCGCGGAATGGCCGCCACGCAGTCGTTGGCGCAACCCGCCACCTTGATCTTAAACTTGTAGGGCCACATCGGGCGGTGCAGCTCGTCCTGGAATTCCATGGTGATGGAGTAGCAGATGTCGAGGGTGTCGATACACGCGTTTTCACAGCGGGCGGGTCCGGCGCAGCAGCTGGGCGTCCGCAGGTCGGAGCCGGAGCCGCCCAAATCGTAGCCGTGCTCGCTGAGTTCGTCGAAGGCGGGCTGGAGATGTGCGGTGGGCGCCCCTAGTAAGATGATATCGCCCGTGGAGCCGTGGAAGTTGGTCAGACCACTACCGTACTTTTCCCAGATGTCGCAAATCTCACGCAGAGCCTTCGTGGAGTAAAACCAACCGCTCGGCTGGTTGATGCGCATGGTGTGGAACTCAGCTACCCCGGGGAACTTATCGGGGCTATCCGAATAGCGGCCGATAACGCCTCCTCCGTACCCGGTAACACCGACGATGCCGCCGTGCTTCCAGTGCCCCCGCTTCTCCTTATATGATAACTCCAACTGCCCCAGCAGGTCCCTGGCCGCCGGCTTCTTGTCGGCCATCTTCTTTATCTCGGTGACGAAACTCGGCCACGGGCCCTTTTCCAGTTCGTTCAAAAGCGGTGTTTCGGAACCGGCCATACAGTACACCTCCACCTTTGGTTTGCTCGACTGGCGATCAGCAGGTTGAAGCCTTCCTCACCCCCCGAATGCTAAACCTCCTGCAACGTCACCGCCTCGTTGGGACATACGGTAACGCACGTCTCGCAACCCTGGCATTCGGCGGGATCTGTGACCCGCGCCTTGTTATCTTCGCCCAATTCGAGAATACCCGTTGGGCACGCATCCACGCACTCGCCGCAGCCTTCACACTTTTCCGGATCGATGGTGGGCAGAAACATTATCCGACCTCCTAACCTTTTGAATTCAGGTTACCCATCCTGAAGCCGGCGGGCCGCCAGCCGGTCCCGGGCGGGACAAACCATCCAATATATTCGCCCTCACTCCGCAGATTCCTTCCGGGCAAGTTCATTTTTTAACTAGAAATATCAGGCCTCCGCCCTTACCCCACCACCAAGAGCCTGGAATTTGGCCACCACGTCCTCGTAGCCCCGGGCCAGGTAGTGGGCGTTGTGGATTTCGGTACGACCTTCGGCGGCCAGACCGGCCACCACCAGGGCCGCCGCGGCACGCAGGTCCGTGGCGCGTACGCTCGTTCCCTGAAGGCGCTCCACCCCCTCGACCACGGCCACCCTACCCTCCACCCGGACGCGGGCCCCCATGCGCTGCAGTTCGTAGGCCACCTGAAATCTGTTCTCGAAGATGTTCTCGACGATCAAACTGGTGCCCGGGACCGTGGTCAACAGGGCCATAATCTGGGATTGCATGTCCGTGGGAAAGCCGGGATATGGCATGGTCCTGACGTCTATGGGCCCCAGGGGCCCGGTCCCCCGTACCGTAACGCTGTCTTCTGCCTCCACGACCTCGGCCCCGGCCTCCCGTAACTTGGCGGTCACGGCCTCAAGGTGCCGGGGTATCACGCCGGTCACGGTGACCTCCCCCCGGGTCGCAACCCCGGCCACCATATAGGTCCCGGCCTCTATGCGGTCCGGAATCACGGCGTAGTGTACTTCTGAGACCAGATTCTCCACCCCGTCGACCTTTATAACATCGGTCCCTGCTCCCCGCACCCGGGCGCCCATGGCGTTCAGGAAGTTGGCCAGATCCACCACCTCGGGTTCGCGGGCCGCGTTTTCGATGACCGTCTGCCCCCGGGCCAGAACCGCCGCCATCATGATGTTTTCCGTGGCGCCTACGCTGGGGAGGTCGAGGTAAATTCTCGTTCCCCGTAAAATACCGGCCCGACCCTCAATGTACCCCCGACGCACGTCCAGGGTGGCACCCAGGGCCTGCAGCCCTTTGAAGTGCAGGTCCATGGGGCGCGCCCCGATATTGCACCCGCCCGGAAGGGCCAGCCGTACGCTGCGGAACCTTCCTACCAGAGGACCGAGCAGGAGATTCGAGGCCCGTAACTGCTTGACCAGGTTATAAGACGCCTCCCCCCGGACGCGGGACGGAGGCTCCACGCTGACCTTTCCGTCGCTATGTACCTGAACCTGCGCCCCCAGTCCGGCCAGCAATTCCAGCATTACTTCGATGTCCTTGATCCGCGGAACGTTCTCTATCACCACGCGACCCGGACAGAGCATGCTGGCGCAAAGAATAGCCAGCGCGGCGTTTTTCGCCCCGCTGGCTCTGACCGTACCGCGAAGGGGACTACCCCCTACGACGACCACTCTCTCCATGTTCATCCTCCACCTGCCCGCCATTAACCCCAACATGCCGGCGGCAGGAGTTCGTCAATGCGGGTTCCTACGGCCAGTTTGGCCATAATCTGGTACAGGTATTCCTCGCCGCCATACGCCTTGAGCCGCAGTACCCGGTCTAAAGCCTCCGCGTACGCCTCTTCCTGTTCAGAGTTGAAAGCCGCCGACGACCATGCCCCGGTGGTATCCTTATCCGGTGGCTGGCCCGTAAGTTTGCATTCTTCGTACTGCGCAACACCCTCGGTGAACCACCGGGGGACGTTACCCCTCGTAAAAAGGTCCACCGCAAGGTGGGTCAGCTCGTGAGCCACGGGGCCCTCGGCGTAAAACAGCAAGGCCCGCTCCTCTCCCGGGGGTAACCAGCGGCTCGGTGCCAGTACCTCGATTACGCCCCTGGAATAGAGACCCATAGTTTGATCATCAGGAAATCGATTGACCAGTATGATAACGTTCTTTTGGGGCAACCTTCCGCCGAAGTCCCGGTCGACCAGCGGATAGAAGTGTTCCGCGGCCGCCAGTACCAAACGGGCGTCTTCCTCGGCACCGCGCGGATACCGGACTGTGAAGTGCGGACCCTCAAGTTGTGAAAAATGCAACGTTCTCAGGTAAGTCAAGGACCTATTCAGGTGCCAGGTCACCTCGAACATGTGGCGACCCGCCACCAGCCCCACCGCACCGATGGCCACGAGCAAAAGCCATATCCAAGCCGCACCGCGCATCCCTTTCCCCCCACGGGGTTCCATTATAACGGTCTCCGTGGGGATTGGCCAGCGGGAATTAGTGGGACTGGACCTTACCCCGCCAGTCCTGAATCATCTGACGGGCCTTCTCCACCTCGGGCCCCTGGCCCGCCAGGCGGATGAACTCTTCCAGCTGGGCGATCCCGGCCCGGTAGTCCTTCAGACCGTCGCCCAGGATGATGCCATAGTAGTAATGGCCCACGGCCAGGTCCGGAGCGGCCTCCACCGCGCGCCGGGCCTGGTCGGCTGCCTCGCCCGCCCGGCCGAGATGGTAGAGGACCAGCGCCAGCTCCAGACGCGCTCCGTGGTTGTCCGGAGCGGCCTGAAGGACACGCTCGTACAGGGTCACGGCGTCCTGCCAACGGCCGCCGGCGGCGTAGGCGCGGGCCAGCGCTTGTGCGGCCTCCAGGTCCCCGGGGTTGTCCCGCACGCGGGCCTCCAGATTCGCCAGCCATTCCCGGCCGCCGGTTTCGGAGACGCCAGAATTCTGCGGTAGTGGGGTACGGGCCGTACTCCACACCACCGAGGAACCCACGAGACCCACGCCGAGGGCCACCACGAGGATCCAGAAAACTATTTTCTGCTGCCGCTTCTTGGGCCGCGACATGAAATACGAACCCTGCGCCACCTTGATTCCCCCATACCCATTCTGCCTTAAATTATACTACCGGTTCACCGCGGCGCCAAGTAAAAAAGCAACCCCCTGCGCGGGGGTTGCTGGGTAGCGGTGGGCGCTCAACGAAGGTACTGCAGCGGATCGACGGGCGTACCGTTGATGCGGACCTCGAAATGCAGATTGGGGCCCGTGGTGTGGCCGGTGGAACCCAGCCGACCAATCAGTTGACCGCGCTCCACGTACTGGCCCTCTGACACCAGAATGGCCGAGAGGTGCGCGTACCTGGTTACAGCGCCTCCGCCGTGGGCTATGTCCACGACCTTGCCGTAACCGGCGTACCAGCCGGCCATGATGACGCGCCCGGCCTCCGCCGCCACCACGGGGTTGCCCACGGCCCCCCCTATGTCAATTCCGGTGTGCATGCGGCCGCCCCGCCGGCCAAACGGGGAAGATACGCCGCCCGGCGTGGGCCAGGCCAGGCGGCCCCCGCCTTCTCCGCGCGAGGCCACGAGCCAGCTGCGGGTCCCCTCGGCCACCACGCGCCCGACCGGTGGTTCAAGGAGCCTTCTCGCCACGACCCGCCGCTGCTGCTCCCGGCCGTTGTAGCTCAGGACCTCGTAGGTGACCTCCTCCCAGCCCGGCCGACCCTCGCGTAATACCCGCCGCTGCCCCCGGTAGAGACTGGCGTCCTGTCGCACCTCGGTGGGGAAGTCGAGACGCTCACGCACCGTTTCCCGATGGAAGGCGACGACGTTCACGAGGGGGGTACCGGTCGGGATCAAAAGGGTGGCACCAACCTGTAACCTTCCGGGATCAAGCCCCGCGTTACTCGCCAGGAGGTCGTCCACGGCAACCCCGTACGCCCGCGCGATATCCCAAACGGTGTCTCCCGGCCCCACGACGTGCCGGGCGGGCCCCAGTCCTCCATAGCGCAACTGCTCCAGGGCCCTTTCTTCGTCCCAGATGGCCTCCGGGGCCACCGCCATGCGCACCAGGGCCACGTCTTCGGCGAATCGGACCGTGGTGTCGCCATCCTGCGAATACTGGGCTTTGAGCCGCTCCAGCACGCGCTCCGCGGTGGCCGTATCCTTTAGCCACGCGACCGGACGCCCGTTAACAACGATGCCCGTGGCCACGGCCTCCCAGTGACAGGCCCGCTCCAGCAGTTCCGCTAAGGCGTTGGCACCGAGGAGTTCCTGTCCCGGCGTGCGGGCCGGCACCAGCCGTACGGCGTCGGCCAGCCGGACCTCCTGGCCCAATCGGGCCCGCAACTCCTTAAGGACCACAGCCCGGGCCTGACGTAACACACCGGGATGCGCAACGTAACCTACGGTTTGTCCGTTGACCTCCACGCCGTAGGCACGACCCCACGCCGCAGGCAATGGCAAAACCAGGCCCAGGAAGAGGCACAAAAAAATAGTAAACCGGATCTTTTCCTTCAGCGGGAGATTGGAGACATAGGCGTAAGGGGACAAAGACGCCAGCAGCGGAAAGAGAAACCGTGAATGGGGTGGTGGCAACTTGCATCCCCCTTTCCATTCCGCGGCGTTTCCATAATAGCATAAAAAACCCCCCACGGCAAGGGGTTTTTTGACATTATTTCTCCCTCAGGGTGTAGGTTCGCAAATTTTCGTACCTGATGCCCCGGACATGGAGAGTGTGGGTCCATTCCTTCTTCTTGCGTAAGAGGTACCCTACGAAGGCCACCGGAATCCAGGTGAGTATGAAGGCGGGGTAGTAAAACAGCCAGGAATAAACCGCCCTTTCCACCCTCTCGAGTCGAAGCGCGATGCTGAAATAGCTTATCTGAAGGGCCAGAGACACCAGTACCCAGAACAGGGCTGTGTGAAATTGGACGTGCATCAGATTGTACACCAGGAGTACGCCGCACACCATTACCAGGAACGGCTGACACAGGTAAAGGGCCCCATCGACCATGGCCGGGTCCCGACGGCACAGCCCTTGCCAGAGGAGCCGGATGAAGTACCGGCCCGCCACATCGCAGTGACCTTGCATCCAGCGCCGCCGCTGGCGCCAGGAGCGCCTCAGCGTCAAGGGCTTTTCGTCGAATACGCGGGCTTCGTGGGCCCAGCTCACCCGCAGGCCGTTGAGGAGGGCCTTGGTCTGGAATTCCAGATCCTCGGTTAAGGAGGTCATACCCCAGCCGTACCGGCGCAGAACCGGCACACTGATACACATACCGGTACCGCCTAGGGCGCAGCTGAGCCCGAGACGGTACTTGGCCAGCTGCCAGAAACGGTTGGTGATCAGGTAGCCCACGCAGATGGCTTTGGTGATCCAGGTATCATCGGGGTTCTTGGTGGCCAGGTAACCCTGGATAATGGATTCTCCCCGCAACAGACGGGTGTTCATCACCAGGAGAAAGTTGGTGCTCACGAGATTGTCGGCGTCGAAGACCACCACTGCGTCGTAATTCGGGTCCGAGGACAGTATCTGGCCGAACCCGTATTCCAGGGCATACCCCTTGCCCTGCTCCCGGCGGTTGAACCGTTCGATCACCCGGGCCCCCTGTTCCCTGGCAACCTCGGCGGTGCGATCCGTACAGTTGTCCGCGATCACGTAGATGTCGTACAGTTCCCTGGGATAATCCATCTGCTGCAGGTTCGAGACCAGCTGACCAATGACTTTCTCTTCGTTGTGGGCGGCTATTACCAGGGCAAAACGGCACTGCGGGGGTAGGTAGTCAGACTCCTCGTGGCGCCGCAGGCCGAAGAGGGAAACGAGGACGTAATAAATGGCAAACGCCGTAACGAAAAACTGCAACGCGCGAATTATCACGTAAAAAACCGTTTCCATAGACCTCTCCACACGGCGGATTTTAGATGCGCCGCCATCGATTTTATAACATTGTAACCAGCTTTGTCTAGATTAACCGACCAACTTTTTACGACCTTGCCAGACAGGCTGGTTTCTCTTATAATCTTGACGGGGGGTTGTGAACTATGGGCCAGCACGTAATAACCGTGATCCCGGCGCAAATATACGAGGGGGCGACGTCGTGCGAGGATTGCCAGGGTTCGTGC
>Ga0080004_1121795_pt1 | contig 88802 bp, 91 predicted proteins | sample WasSprMetagenome_FD_69207 | JGI IMG/M metagenome (GOLD analysis project Ga0080004, IMG submission 69207) | Sulfidic aquatic microbial communities from Washburn Spring, Yellowstone National Park, USA - WS (SPADES assembly) (version 2) | ecosystem: Environmental > Aquatic > Thermal springs > Hot...
AAAATGTCTCCTCCACCAAATGTATTATTTCCAATAGGCTTAGAGGGAGGGGCAACAAGAGATATATTTTCTGCTGCAAAAAATGAAAAAATAATAAATGTTGAACTTGCTAAAAGAAAATGTATAAAGTGTGGAGAAATAACATGGAAAAATAAATGTAATATTTGCAATTCTCCCACTTTTATTTTTGGCACATGTGAAAAATGTGGCGAAGAATATAATGATCCAAAAATAGAAAATTGTTTAAAATGTGGTAGCAAAATAATTTTTTCTAAAATATTTCAAATAAATATAGAAGAAGAGTTAAAAAATATTTTTTCTAAAATAAATTATATTCCTTCAAGAATTAAAGGGGTTCAAGGTTTAACAAGTAAAACAAAATGTCCAGAAATTTTAGAAAAAGGGATTTTAAGAGCAAAATATGAATTGTATGTGTATAAAGATGGAACAACAAGATTTGATTCAACAAATGCCCCTTTAACTCATTTTACTCCAGCTGAAATAAATGTTCCAATTCAAAAACTTATTGAATTAGGATATTCATATGATATAAATGGTAATATGCTTGTATCAAAAAATCAAATATGCGAATTAAAAATACAAGATATAATAATTCCTTTAAAAGCAGCCGAATATTTAGTTAAGGTTTCAAAATTTATAGATGAAATTCTCATAAAAATTTGTAATATGCCTCCATACTATAAATGCAATAAACCAAGTGATCTTATAGGAAAATTGGTTGTAGGATTATCTCCACATACATATGTTGGAGTAATAGGAAGGATAATTGGTTTCACTGAATCAAATGTATGTTTTGCTCATCCAATATGGCATGCGGCAAAAAGAAGGGATTGTGATGGCGACGAAGACAGTATAATGTTATTACTTGACGTTTTAATAAATTATTCAAACTTATATATTCCAAATAAAATAGGTGGAAAAATGGATTCACCAATTTTAGTAACACCAATAATCGATCCAAATGAAGTAGATGAGCAGGCTCATAATCTTGATATAATTTGGAATTATCCATTAGAATTTTATATTAAAGCAAGTAAAGGATATCACATTAATGAGTTTCAAAAAATATTAATGACTATAAAAAATAAATTGAATTACCCTATGGAAAAATATTCTGGATATGGTTTTACTCATCCTCAAAATGAAATAATCACTGATTATAAAGAATCTTTGTATAAGAAATTTGTTTCAATGGAAGAAAAAATTATTCAACAACTTGCTTTAACAAATATGCTTTCTTCAATAAAAACAAATGAAATAGCTGAAAAAATTCTTTTATCACATTTATTGCCAGATATTATAGGAAATGCAAGAGCTTTCTTTTCACAAAGTTTTAGATGTAGTAAATGTAATACTAAATATAGACGTTTACCGCTTACATTAAGATGTGAAAAATGTGGTAAAGAATTATTACAAACAGTTTCAAGAAAAAGTATTGAAAAATATATTAATATAATATCTTCTTTTCTTGAGAAATATGCTCTTAATGAGTATGTCAAAGACCATGTATTACTTACATTAGAAAATATTAAATCAAGTTTTAAAGAAGATTATGAGAAAATTTCAAAAATGGAGAAAATAACAACTCAAATTTCTTTAGAAGATTTTGTATAATTTTAAAAAATGATAAAAATATATTTCTTTTTTAATTATATAATTATTATATAAAAATGTTTGAAGAAATAGACCCAAGAGCTTATCTTCAAAAAATTAGGAATAATAAAAAAGGGATAAAAACACGTTCAAAAATAATAAAAATTTTAAAAAAGAATAAAAGACTTACTATAAAAGAAATATCTAAAACAATATCAAAGTCAAAAACAGTAATAAGAATGCATTTAAGAAATTTAGAAAGAGAAGGAATAATAATAAAAAATAAAACTGGAAAAGCTTACATATATTCATTATCAGGAATTGGGCAGAAACAATTAGAAGAGGTAATCTAGATTGAATATTAAAGAGTTTCAAGAGAAAATGAGAGAAATATATTTTGAAAAAGATTATAAAAGGGGAATAAATGAAACATTCAAACTATTAGTTAAAGAAGTAAATGAATTAAGCGAAGGAATACTTAAGAAAGATATAGAAAATATAAAAAGTGAAGTTGCAGACGTATTAGCTTGGTTGCAAGTTTATGCAATCTTTTAAATATAGATTTAGAAGAAGCAGCTTTATTTAAGTATAATGATAAATGTCCAAAATGTGGCTTTAAGCCATGCTTATGTGAAGAGTAAAAAAAAATAATATAAAAATTTGTAGAGATTTTCATTATAAAATATAAAAACAAGAATTTATATCTTATTTATGATAATCATGAGTCGCAGAAAGAAAAAAGAAGCCCCCATACCTTCTTCAGCAGCAGGATTATTAAGATTTTTTGAAGAAGAAACAAAAGGATTTAAAATACCTCCTGTAGTAGTAATAGTCCTTTCATTTATATTAATGGCGATAGTTTTAATTCTTCAAAGAATTGCGCCAATATGAAAAATTAAAAATAAAGATTATTGTTTAATTATTTCTTGATAAATTTCTTTTCCGTTACTATCTAAAATCATATTTCCTATAATTATTTTAGCTATATTAGATTTTACATTAGTATAAATTTTTAGAAATTTCTTCTTTTTATCAAAATCTAAAGTAAGAGCTATTCCTATAAACTTATCTGTAGAATCATAAAGATAAGATAATAAACCTTTTTTAATATCATTTATTCTATTTTCAATTTCTGGTTTTTCTATTTGTTCTATTTTATTGGATAAATTTGATAAATATTCTTCCATTAATTGTTCTTTATCTTTATCAATAAAAGATATTTTAATCCACGAGGATTGAATAGTTCTAATACATCCACCAAATAGATATTTTCCATAAGAAAATTCGCGTATTTTTTTTCTAGTATCCATATTTCTTGTAAAAATATTTTTAGGAGAACATACTTCTAAAAAATTTACTCCAATTCTTTTTAATTCTTCTTTAAAAATATTGTTTGTATTTTCTAAAACAACAACATTATCTAGAGAACATATTTCTAAAATCTTTAATTTATATTTTATAGCATCTATTCCATCAATCCATCCATCAGAATCTATTACAAGAAAATCAAAACCATGATCTTTAATCTCTTTTAAAAGCTTAGAAATATTTGAAATGCATGAATTAATACAATATGATGGGCTAGTGTATCCTATGGGATATGCATTAAAAACATTTAATCTAAAAACATCTAGAGTTGGTTCATTTACTTTGGAAACACTTATCATTGTAGGAGGCCCAATGTTTGATTGACCAGGATCGATATCCATAAAGAATACCTTATTCCTATTTTTTAAACATCTATTTAATAGTAAACAACAAAAAGAAGTTTTTCCAGAGTCTACTCCGCCAAAAATAATTGTGCTTTTACTACTCTTAATTATTTCATCAGCTTTTTTCTCGCCAATCACTTGGAATTAAATCTTCATTAAAAATAGAAATGTCTTCATTATTTCTAACTCTTACATCAACTAAACTGTCTTCAATTGCATAAAAAGGTATTGCTCTATATGGACGAATAATTATATTCTTTTTAATTGGAACAATATAATCAAAAGCATTTAATGCCCCAGTTTTAAGTATAAGAGATGCAGGACCTTTAATAAAGAGAGTTGAACCTTTATTAATATTTAAATTCATAATGTTCATTTTTCTCACTTTTTAAATTTTCATTAAAAATTTTTTAGCGAGAGATATTGCTGATCTTTCATCTTTAGAAATATATTTATTATTGCTATTAAAAATATTTTTATTAGAAAATTCTTCATGTATAAGAATTAATTCAATTTCTTTACCATATTTTTTATTTATTGCATTAATTATTTTATTACCTATTTCATATGCTCCTTTACCTATTAAAATAATTTTCCTACAATTGAAATGCATTTTGAAAAATGAATCTATTTCATTCAAAAGATTTTTAATATTATGAAAAAGCATAGTCTTTATTATTAAATTATCACATATAAATGCTGCACCAATCCTATTCCCAGGATCGATAGCTACGATTATATTTGAATAATTCTTCCTTCCTAAAGCAATCTCATATGCTCTATCAACTATTTTTGAGGGAGAATCATAATCTTCATAGAATAAAACATTTTTTATAGAAGATTCTTTAAACTCATTTTTATAACCATATATTAGAACTCTTAAATATGTTGGAAAATCACCTTCTGGAGTAAGAAAAATATATTTTAATCTTCTTTTCTTTAGTTCATTACATATTTTCTTAGCTATTTTAAGATCTTTAGTAGCTATTCCAATTAAAACATTAGAGCTTTTCCTTAACAATTTATTTACATAAAACTTAATCAAAAGCTTTGCTTAAATATTTTTCTATAATAAAGAGAATGAAGAAATAAAAATATCTTTATTTATTTCATTCAAAAAATAGAAACTGGAACGCCAGAACATCTTCTTACCATAGTTTAGCCTCTCTTTCTGGAACCAGTTTGCATCCATGTTGAATGAACGCAAACCAGCACTCCTCCCATCGAGAGGCACCAGCAAAATAGTAGCAAAAGCTACTATTTAACTCCTTTTCATTACTAATTTGTTAAAATTGGCTCAAAAAGGCTTCTCCATCGAGCAAGTCTCATTTGGAGAATGCTGACTTCCTATGAATAGGAAGCTTGGTTTCTGGCTAACCTCTCCTTAGCTCTCTGGCATCGGAAGAGGCTACCTTCTTAAGGTATTCTATTGCTCTTTTTACAACATTGTTTCCTGCGTTAAAATGTTTATTATTGTTATATCCACAATTATTGCATTTAAAGAATTTCTTTATCGTTAAAGAAAAGAAATAGATTTTGATTTTATTGAAGAAGTGATGAAAATGATATACATAGTAAAATATAAGAAAAATGGAGAAGAAAATTCAATATCTTTTTATGATATTTTAAGAGCGGAAGAATTTTTTAAATATATTTTTCAAAAGGATATAAAGATATAAGAATAGAATTGAAAGAAGGAGAAATTAAAGAATTTGAAAATATTTTGAAAGTATGTAAAGAAGTAATTAATTTAAAAGATGATGTTATTGAAAAATCAATTGAAATATGCAAAGAAGCAATTAATAGAGAATTGCATAAAGAAAAAGATATTCATCATTTTCTTATTTCTATATTTTATGTTTTTATTAGAATCTTTCTTAATATTGATGGATTAATTAGAAAATTATGGATTGAATATTTTAAAAATATGATAAATGATAGAAAATGAAAAAATAAATCCAAAATTATAGAAAAATGAAAGAGCAGGACCAATAACTGTTGTTTTTTAGAATAAGCATAATTTTTAAGCCTTAAGTTTAGAATCTTTAAAAAGAAAACTGATAAATTTATATACTGGTTTTATATTTTACCAGTTATGAATCACGTGATAACTTATAGCTTAATATTGAATATTCTTTCAAAACATAAATTTGGTATATCCTTTAACCAGTTAGCTAAGAAGCTTAAGGGAAGAGTTTCAAGGTTAAGCCTTAAGGATTGCTTAGAAGAACTAAAAAAAAGAGGTCTTATAACAATTAGAGGAGATCCTACTCATAAGCAGAGAAAGATTTACAGAGTTGAAAAAAGTGTATTAATTATATCTGAAATGCTTGAGACTATTTCTTTTGAGACTAAACTTAGCCCCTCTAATATAACAGCTTTCTTATCGAAGCTTATAAGACATTATATAGAATTAAAGGATGAAATTAGAAAAGATGATCTTTTGAAAAGCTATGCTAAACAGATGGTTTTATCTAAGGTTTCTAATCTTTTAGATGTTCTTTTATTAACTTCACAGGAGGCAGGCTTATGACTATCTCAGAAGTAAGTATGAAGCATATTACTCAATTTTTATTCTCTTGTTATCGTAATGTCAGAGTTCAGGATTGGAGGGCATATGTTGGTATAGCATTTTTAGGTTTTATTCAAAATTTAAATGGTTCATTATCTTCTTTAGTTAATGTTTTTTTAAAATTTATGATTACAATTATTCTATATCTTGCCTTCACTTTTTCTATTAATAACTGTTTTGATGTAGGTTGTGATATTCACAATAACGAAAAGTTGAAGAAAAACTCAGTTGCAGATGGATCAATAAGCTTCAAAGTAGGGTTGATTTTTTCCTTATCTATAGCTTTTATTGGTTTAGCTTCAGTTTATTTATGTTTTAAAATCGATCAAGTCATTCTTTATTCTTTGCTAGTTTTCTTAGGTGGAGCTTATTCGGCACCTCCAATAAGATTTAAATCTATCCCCTTAATAGACCTTCTATCCCATGGTTTATTCTTTGGAATACTACTATATTTTTATGGCGCATCTATTACTGGAAGACTGAATACTCAAAGTACATTTCTCGGAATTTCAATCTTTTTATATTCAATCATTCTTGAAATGCGAAATCATCTTAAAGATTTTAAAGCAGATGTTACTTCTGGAACTAAAACAACTGTATGTTGGCTTGGTTATGTGAAAGCAGAAAAAATCTTAGAAATGCTACTAATAATTCATTGTTTATTTTTAATTGTAATCTCTGCTTACATTGATTATATACATGCTACTGTAGTCTTAGGAATTATTATTGCTATCATCTTATCAAGATTGTTACAGTTAGATTTTAGTCATTTTTTAAAATTAATTGACTTTGGCACATGTATTGCGTATATAGTATTATCCATTAATACATCACAAATTTTTTAGGGTGAAAAATTTTGAAAATTGCTTTATGTACAGATTTTTTCTTTCCAATAGTTGGAGGAATTTCATCTCATATTGCAGGTTTAGCATCCGAGTTGGAGAGAAGGGGTAACGAAGTTGTTATCATAAGCAAATATATGAATAATGCTCCAAAAAATTTTCAACAAATTAAGTCAAGAAGAGTTATTTATACAAAACCTTTAGCTTCGATCCCAATTTTATTGATGCCTCCAATACCATCTGAGATGAAGAAAGTTTTTATAAAAGAGAAGTTTGACATAATACATGCACATCATGCTTTCACTCCTACATCTTTGCTTTCTATCCATATTGCTAAAAAGCTCGGCATTCCAGCTATCCTTACAAATCATACAACTTTTTTAGTTTACGACAGAGAAAAAATATGGGTTCCCTTAAGCTATATTCTTTATCCATTTAGAAAATATATTAATGAAGCTGATTTAATTATAGCCGTTAGCAATTCTGCTACTAATTCCATAAGACATTTTACTAGAGATGATAAAATTGTTATAGTGCCTAATGGCGTAGATGTTAACTTCTTCAATTCTGATCATAATTTTTCAAATAAAGCCACATATCAAGCTTATGATGATCCAATCATTTTATATGTTGGTCGCTTAGTATATTGTAAAGGTATACATATTTTGGTTAAAGCCATGCCATATATTCTAAAGGATTTTCCAAATACGCACCTTATTATTGTTGGTGAAGGGTACATGAAAAAACCAATCGAACTATTTGTTAAAAATCTTAAATTGGAAAAAAATGTTAGCTTAATAGGATTTGTTCCGTATGAAGAACTACCAAATTTATATAGCTTAAGCCACGTTTTTGTTCTTCCATCTCTTTATTGCGAATCTTTTGGAATAACTTTACTTGAGGCAATGGCTTCAGGCAAACCTGTCGTAGCTTCAAAAATTGGAGGAATACCTGAAATCATTGAGAATGAAAAAACGGGTCTCTTGTTTAAAAGAGGGGATGCGATGGATCTTGCAAGTAAAGTTTTAAATATATTAAATAATCACAATTTCGCTCAAACATTAGCTTGTAATGCACAAAAATTGGTCATGAAAAAATATGATTGGTCTATAATAGTTGACAAAATAGAAACTCTTTATGAATATATATTGTCGATATATTAAAAGATGGTAATATAATGATGTCTACAATAAAGAAAGTAGGCGTATTTATACCAGTGTATAAGGGATCAGACTTGTTAGAAGAATTGATAGAAAAATTAATAAAAGATACGTACAAAAATAAAGAAATTTTCATTACAATAGATAAACCTAATCAAAAATCACTAGAAATTGTTAAGAAGTATAGGAGCAAAGTAAACTTTATTCTAAATAAACGGAGAACCGGCAAAGTTAATGCTTTAAATAATGCTGTAAAAATCTCTAAAAGTGAAATTTTAGTTTTTCTTGATTCTGATGTTAAACTTAAAACTTTAAATTTTTTAAGCGAAATAATACAAGAAATAGAGGAATTCGACATTCTTGATATAAAAAAGGAAATTATCAGAGAATCATTTATACCAAAAATGGTGAATTATGAATATATCAGCTTTAATTTTGCAAATTATCTTTTTTCGAAGTTGATAAAGAAATGCTTTAGCATTAATGGAGCCGCCTTTGCAATAAAAAGAGAAACTTTTGAAGAAGTTAAAGGTTTCTCAAAAGTACTTGCAGAAGATTCAGATTTAGCAACCAAGACTTTATTAAAGAATAAGAAATTTAAATATACTGAAAGAATCGAGATTTATACAAAAGCTCCCTCTAACTGGAGAAGCTGGCTTATTCAAAGAAAAAGGTGGGGAATAGGTGCAGGATTGTGGCTTAAGTGTCACTGGAGAAATCTATTAAAATATGCGAAGAAATATCCATATGTTGTAATTCCGAGTATTCTCATTTTATTTCCAACATTAATTCCAATACTCATTAATTATATTCTTTCAAACTTTTTAGGCTACAAAATTGTAGGTTTCATTTTTATGCTTTTAGCAACACGTTTTAACTTCTTTATTCCGTTTTTCTTTTCAACTTCAATTGCAATAGTTCTAATCACAAGCATAATGAACTTTATCATAAACTTCCTAATTTTCTCCATCATTTTTTATTTGATATCTAAAAAGCTAAAATTATATTTCAATTTTTTAGAATTCCTAATCTATTACTTTTTCTATCAACCTTTAGCATTCTTCACACTGATGGTAGGTCTAATCACGCCATTTCTTCCTTTAAAGTATACATTAGATTGGAAGGTCTAAATCGATTAAACTAACTATAAAAATAATTTTTTATTTATTTTTATATTAAAAGAAATGATTAAAATAGAAAGAAAGACATCTAAAGATTTTATTTCTTCAGTATTTGATGGAAGAATATTTAAAGAATAAAAATTCAATTTATGGAACTTTATTAGTTTTGGCTTTATCTTATAATCTTAAAATTGTTTATAGCTCTGATATTAAAGAGTCGGCAAATATTTTAGAAATTATTTATAAGCATGGAAAGTATTACAAAATTGAGAAATTCCTTTTAATTAAGCAAAAAAGGATACCTAATAATACTTATCAACAACAATTAAATATTATTGCTTTTATTCCTTATATTGAAAAAAAGTATGCTGAAAGATTATTAAAGAATTTTAAAACTATAAAGAATATTATTAATGCATCTCCTCAAGAATTATCTTTAAAAAGCAAAAATTCCATATAAAACTTCTATTAAAATTTGGAAAATTTTAAATAAAGAATATAAAAGATGAAATATATTCCATTAATTGTTTTTATATTTATTGGATATATTATCAGTATTCTATATGAAGATATATTGAAGATATTTTAAAAATATTTATTAATTTTTAAAAATGGAATTTATCTTAGAATTATAACATTTTTAAATAAGCTTATTAATTTTATTTAAAAACAATTTTTAAATAAATAATGGTCCAAAATGAAAACATTAGAAACTGGGATAAAAAGTTTAGATAATGAAATAAATGGGGGATACCCAATAAAAAAATTAACATTAATATATGGCGAGGAGAAAAGTGGTAAAACAAGTTTAGCACTTCAAGCAGCTATAAATAATTCTTTAAAAAATAGAAAAACCATATGGATAGATTGTGGAATGCATTTACATCCTGAAAGAATAAGTATAGCATTAGAAAATAAGAATATTGAAAAAGATTTAATAATATTTTTAAGACCTAAGACTTTTGAAGAACAAACAAGAATAGTAGAAGAAATACCATTTTTAATGAATGAGAAAATAAAATTAATAATATTTGAAAATTATAATGAATTGCATAGAATAATTTTCGGAGATATAAAAAAAGATTTATCAATATTTAAAGATTTATCTTTTCAAATAGCATATTTGAAAAGCATAGCCTTTAAATGGGAAGTACCATTAATAGTAACAGCACAAATACATAAAGTATTGATTGGAGAAGAAGCCATAGAAGAACCTGTCGCAGCAAGAATTTCAAAATATTGGGCAGATATAATAATAAAACTTCAAAATTTAGTAAGAAAAAATGTTAAAAAAATGATAATAGAAAAAGGAGGGAAAAGTGAAAAAAAGGAAATACTTTTTAGAATAACCGAATATGGCATTGAAGAAGTATATGAAAAATAAAAAAATATTAAATAGCGATATTTTAAATCAAAAATAAATAGTTAAAGTATTTTTTATTTTATCTTTATTATTTTTAAAAATTTCATTAAAAAATTAACCGGAAATTTTATCTATAAATGCTAAACTAATGCCTATAAAAGAAAATAGAATGAATATAAAACTTGCTAAAAGCATATATTTCAAAGTTTTTTCTTCATGAAATTTAGTGAGTGCAAAATAATATAAAAGAACACCAATAAAACCAAAAAAATAATAAGTTGAAATAGCTATAACTTCAGAATATGTTTGAAAACCTATACGTGGAAAAATAAGCTTTATATATCCTGAAGTTTGCCAAAAAGCAACAGTTTCTTGAAATAGAATAAACAATATTCCACTTGTAAGTAAAATAATTATGCTTACATAAGAATATTGAATAAAAAGTTGAATTATTTTAGATTTATAAATACTGTAAATAAAAGAATTAAATTTATTTAATAAATTTGAAAATTTTTTCTTTTCAATCTTTTTAAAAGAGCTAGAAATACGTTCTTTCTTATTTTTAGAGGATTTATTCATACAAAACGCCCGATTGCCAGAACATCTTCCTACCACAGTTTAGCCCCTCTTTCTGGAATCAGTTTGCATTCATGTTGAATGAATGCAAACTAGCACTCCTCCCATCAGGGGGCACCAGCAAAATAGTGGTTTAAACCACTATTTAACCCTTATTGCTAATTTGTTGAAATTAGCTCATCAAGGGCTTCTCCATCGAGCGGGGTCACCGTCTCATTTGGAGAATGCTGGATTTCCTATGAATAGGAAGCTTGGCTTCTGGCTAGCCTCTCCTTAGCTCACTGGCATCGGAAGAGGCTACCTTCTTAAGGTATTCTATTGCTCTTTTTGCAATATTGTTTCCTGCATTAAAATGCTTGTTATTGCTATATCCACAATTATTGCATTTAAAGAATTTCTTTATTTTCCCTTTTGCTATATATTTTACTAATTTTCCTTTACTTCCACATTTACTACAATAAATTGTTGTTCCATCTGCATCTACTAATATTTGTCTAAGATTTTTTTGATTTTTATTATATGTCGGCAAATATGTCAAAATCTTCATTGAATAATTCCATAGGCTTTTTTCAAATACTCTTTGAACTATTCTTCCTCTAAGCCATTCAGCATTTTTCTTGTTTATCCTTTTGTCATTATTTCCTGCTTTATAATCCTTTAAGTTCTCAAAAGCAATTACTGCAATTTCGCAATTATATTCTTTAATACTCTCCAAAGCTATATTAATAAGCATTTTTGACATCTTCTCAACCCAATCTTTGTTTTGCCTTTGTATTTTTCTATTAATTCTTTGAAATAGTTCATTGTATTTTACAGAATCTTTATGAATTTCTTGTAATCTTTGTTTTTCTAATTCTTGGAATTGATGACTTTTTATTTTTGGTAAAAATCTTGCTCTTATTGGTTTTAATGAATCTTCTTTAGTATTCCATATCCACAGTGAGTAAGCTACACCATATTTACTATTGATATCTACACCAATTATTGCAATTCTTTGGAATTTTCTAAATTCTTCTTTAGTTAATAGTTCTATATTTTTCTTCAATGTAATATGCAATTTCCAATGTTTGTTTTTTACTATTTCTCTTCTTCTATGATGTCCTTTCTTATACCTTGGTGGTAAAACCATTATCATCGTAGGTTTTGCTCCATTTTCAATTTCTTTTTTAAGATATTCCATATCCTCCTCAAAGATTCTTAATGAAAATCTTCTATGCTTCTTTAATGATGTTAGCTTTACTTCATTGTTTTCAAAGTCTATTGAAAATCCCGTTTCGCAAAATGTTAAATGAGATACTTCAAAGCAATCAAATAATTTCATCGAAGCTTTTAATGTAGATGGTAAATCAAAGTTTTCATTTCTTCTATATCTCCATTTTGCAATATTCCATGAATTTAAAGTATTTTCAAGCTCTTTTAGATTTTCATTATTTACTTTTAATTTTACTATTTTATTTATTTCTAATATTATCACCTCTATTTTTTTGATTATTATATATATTTTAAACAGAATATTTAATATTTAAGCATTTTAGTTGCATAATTTCTTTAATTTATTTAGAATTTTAAATAAAGAGAATATTTTTGAAGGATTTGAAAATGAAAAATTGTATAAAAAAATATTTGCATTATTAATTGGATATAGAACTAAGAAAATTAAAAAAAGATTTGTAACTTCAATTGAGAAAAATATAAATGGAAAAAGAAATTTGTTTTTCTTTATTAGGAAATAAAATAAAATTTATAGAAGATAAAGATGTATGGGTTACTCCAAGTATTCCATTAATTGCTTTTATATTATTTGGTTATATGGAGATATTTTAAAAATATTTTTTAAAGAATGATAAGAGAAATTCTATGAGAAATTTTATTATTAGAAAGCTTAAATAGTTTAGAGATAAGTTCTTTTAGTAAAAATAAAAATTATATCGATGAAAGAACTACTAAACTTCTAATAACATCTGCACTATTCTCTATATAATCAGCTGCTGCTTCAATATTTTCAATCGCTTCTTTAATCATTGTCCATTGTTTAATAATTTTTATTTCATTTGCCCAATCTAATACTTTATTCATTAATTCAACTCTTTTATCATCTATTTCTTCTTCAATACGTTCAACTTTTTCACATAATGCTATTGCTTCATTAGGATTGTCTATAAGCATATTTAGTGCTTCTCCTAAAAATTTAGCTTCTTCGTGAACTTTATCTACAATTTCCAAAATTCCATTCTTTATATCTAATGGAATTAATTTAGAATCTACATATGTAAGTTTTCTAGCACCCGATTTAATATTTGCTGCAATATCATCTACAGTCATAACCATTCTAATTATATCTTCTCTATCTATTGGGTGTAAAGGCCCTTTAGATAATTCTTCTATTATACTTTCTTTAATATCATCAGCTTCTCTTTCTAGATCAAAAATATTTTTAAAAGAAATTTTTATTTTTTCTGAATCATCTATTTTAAAAGCTTCAACAAATTCTTTAAAATGAATAATTGTTTCAAAAACTTTATCAAAATGTTTTTTACAAAAGCTTAAAATAGCTTTCTCCTTTTTTCTTCCAAACCATACACTAGCATGCCCATATTTAAACAACTTATCCACCAACAACTAGCTTCATATAATGCTATTTTATAAATATATTTTTCTATTTAAGAATTATCTTTTATAAAAGAATACTTTTAAGTACCTAAAATAAATTTTTCAATGAATTTTGGTGACTTATAATGACTATTAGTATCGAAACGCTTCTTCTTGGAGCAGGTTTTGCTGCTTCTTTTTTTCTTGCATTCAATTTAGGAGCTAATGATGCAGCTACTCCAACTGATACATCTGTTAATGCAGGTGCTTTAACAATAAAACAAGCAATAATATTATTTTCTATATTTACTTCATTAGGAGCTATTTTAGAAGGATTTAAAGTAATGAAAACTATAGGTAAAGGAGTTGTTTTAGGCGAGATAGATATTATAGGAGCGTTTGCAATAGTTTTAGCAGCTAATATATGGATTTTATTATGCTCGTATGGAGGATATGAAATATCAGTAACACATTCAATTATAGGTTCTGTTGTTGGTTATGGATTAATAAAATATGGAGTAGGGGGTTTAAATTTATCAATTATTCAAAATATTATTATAAGTTGGTTAACTTCTCCTATTACAGCAATTATTATTGCTTTCCTTTTATATAAAGCATTATTATTAATTATGCGATATATTGAAATAGATGAAAGAATTTTTAGATGGTTACTTATAATTTCATTATGTTTTTCAGCATATTCTTTTGGAGTAAATGATATAGGAAATGCTACAGGAGCATATGTAACAATTGCTGAAAAAATAGGTAAAGTGCCAGATATACAAGCAATGTTTATATTATCAATATTTGGAAGTATAGGAATATTAGCAGGAGGATTGATTCTTGGACCTAGAGTTATAGAAACAGTTGCGTATAAAATAACTAGATTAAATTTAGCAGCAGGATTTGCAGCAGAACTATCTAATGCATTAGTAGTTTATTTATTTTCAATAATTCCATATATGTTAATTGGATATGGAATACCCATATCAACTTCTCTTGCATCTGTTGGAGCAATTATTGGAGCAGGATTAGCAAGAGGGGGGAGAAAATCATTAAATAAAACAACAATTTTACAATTATCATCATTTTGGATATTAACTCTTCCAATGACAGCAATGATTTCTGCTGGTACATATTTTTTAATAATACAATTATTGAAATAAAGTTTATTAAAATGTAAAAATAAATAAAATATTGAAAATGCTAATAATAACATGTAAAAATTGCGGATATATACTTTATCAAGGATATGAATTAGTAGGGCCAAAAGAAATAATATTTAGGAATAGTGGAAAATGTCCAAAATGTGGAGAAAAAATAAATTCAAAACCAGAAAAAGTAAATATAATAGATCAATTAAAGAAAAAAAAGTAAAGCTAGTATTTTTTAAATCAATTTTATAAAAAAAGGAGAAAATTGAGTTTATATTTCTTCTGGGCGTGTCCAATTATTTAATTTTTTCATAAGATTTTATTATATAAAGATTTTATTAATTATTTTTAAAAATTGAAATTTAAAAAATATTTTTTAAAATATCTCCATATAAAATATTAAACCTTAGTTCCCATCAAATCTTTTTCATCATTTGTAATATGTTAAATGCTATTATAGATAGGATTATCTTTATTGCTAATCCTCTTCTTGATATTGCTCTTATAAATCTAAGTCCTAAATTCTCAATTTGAGAGAATATTGTTTCTATTATTCTTCTTAGCTTTGATAGGAATTTATAATATTCTTTCTCATCATTTGATTTTATCATATTCTCTCTTTTTATAGCTATATATTCTATGCCTTTATTCTTCATTTCTTTTTCAAAATCTTTATCTATGTATGCTTTATCAAGAATAACAGTATTTCCTTTAAATTCATGAATAAAATCTTCTTTTCTATCCTTAATTATAGTAAGATCATGCTTATTTGCAGGATCTATATATAGAAGTTTTAAATATTTTCCATCTGTAGCACATGTAATTTTATATCCTACATAGAACCCTTTTTTATAGGATTAAACCCTATACTTTCTTCATCTTTTATAATTTTTGATTTACCTCTTTTCTTATGTTTATTAAATCTAGCAAGCTTTTTTAGTCTCTAATGATTTTGAATCTACAATTATTTTTCCCTCAAGCTTGAATAGCTTTAAACATTCTATTAGCAAATTCTCATATCTATTTAATCTTTCAATTATCTTATTGTACCTTACTTTTGGAAAGAGTTTAAGTTCTTCTATGAATAATTTATATGCTTTCTTATATATACCATCAAATACTATATGAGCCATAATAGCAAATGCTATAAGATCATGAAGGCTCATTTTCTCATGATTAGATTTTGAAGGATAATACTTATCTACTATAGAAGATGTAGCTCTCTTTACAATAGATATCATATTGCTATAACTCATACTTAAAATATAAGAAAACAAGAATTTAAATTTGATGGGAACTAGGGTTTTTAAAAATAAAAATTCTAAAAAAAGCTTAAAATTTTTGCTAAAAATATTTTTTCTACAAGCCCAAGATATAAGAAAGCTTAAAAAATCAACGATTTATTAGATAGCTTAGCATAAATTAAAGTATAATTATTATTCTATTCCTTTACTTTCTTCTGGATAATTATGATAAACATAATGAAGCAATTCTATTAAAGTATATTTACTAAATTTTTCTAATAATTTTTTCAATTTTAATTTATTCTCATCATTAAGCTCATTATATATTTTTTCAGAAAATTCTTTTCCTTTCTCAGTTAATTTATATTTTGTTATTATTTGCCAATCTCCTGCTTTTTCTGGTTCATAAATTTCATTATCAATTTCTATTAATCCGATCTTTCTAAGTTTTCCTATATCTTCAAATACTTCAAATGAGCATGGTCCATATAAATATGGAATAAATTTATATTCATTATCTATATTAAATTCTTTTTTCATTAAAAAAAGATATTTCATAAGTCTTGTAGTTCCTTTAATTTCATTTGCAAGATACAATAATAATAAAATCCATTTTTTCCTATCTATTGGAATTTCTTTTACTTCTTCAATTTCTTGTTTTTTAAATATTTTTTCTGTCATTAAAATATATTTAGCAATTTCTTTTCCTTTTTCAGTAAGACTTAATATTCTTTGTACTCTTCTTGATGGATATTTTTTAGATATTTCTTCTTTAACTAAATTATTAGCTATTAATTTATCTAATTTAGATTCTATTGTAGTAAGGCTTCCTCTTACTTCAAAAAATAAATCAGTAATAGATTTTGGACTATTATAAAGAGATATTAGAATTTCTTTAACTCTTTTTTCTTTTAATAATTCTTCCATGATAATATTAATTTAAATAACTGACTAATATATAAATATGTAGTAAATTATTGTAAATATAAAAAGAAAAGTATAAATATAAGTTATGATTACTGTATATGTAATATAATGATGTCAAATTTGCAAAAAGCAAATTTGGCAAATGAATCCTAAGGTTAGCCTTTAAGGCGAACTTAGGGCTCGAGTAGAGGCTACAATTCCCCAGTAAGCCTCTATAAGGGCGAAGCATAAGTTCTGGGGCTTGGCTTAAGCTCTGCTTCCTTAGTTTAAGCCAAGAAAAATAAGAGGAAGATAAGAATTAGAATTCATTAATTTTTAGCCTCCAGTATAAGATGAATTCTTATACTGGAAATGGCTAAAGGGGGATCGAGAAACCTTATCCTATAAGCTTAATGATTATGATGCCAAATGAACGAGCTTGTCTCGTGAGGATAGCCACTCATATGAAAGCTTATAGGAATAAGGTTTCTACGAAAATGCTTTTGAAGAATGCCATCTCTCCTCTCTCTTGCTTATAGTATCTATACCAACTACTCTCATCTCGGCAGAAATGCCGACACCCCTTTTTTTAAAAAATATCATGGGGGTGATATAATGAGTGTAGTTGGTGTAGATATTATAAACAAGAGGGGGGAGAGAAGAAAATACTTGCCATTAGAAATAAGAGCAAAGATGTATGATGATGTTATTGAATTGAGAAAACAAGGATTAACACAAAGAGAAATTCAAAAAATAATATATGGAAAGTATAGAATACAAATATCTATACGAAATATCTATAACTGGATTAATGGGAAACATAAACCACTTGGAAGAGTCAACAAATTTGATGAAAAACCCTCACCAGAACTTGAATATATTAATGGGGTGATGTTTAGCGATGGTTTCAAATACTTTGATAATGGAAAACATATTTTATGCTTAAGTGTTAAAGATAAAGAATTTGCTGAAGAATTTGGGAGGTGCTTAGCTAAAGTATTAGGAAAGAAAAAACCATATAAACCATTTTGGAATAAAAATAGAAAACAATGGGTAATAAAAGGATGCAGCATCCAACTTTTCAAGTTTCTAGAGAGGTCATTAGAAGAATCAAAGCCATACATTGAATATTCAAAAGAAACTGTTGCCTCTTTTCTGAGAGCACTGTTTGATGCAGAAGGTTGCATATATGTAAAGATTAAAGAGGGGAGAAAACAACGAACGCTGATGCTTCATAATACAAATAAAGAGTTACTAATTTATGCTAAATATCTTTTAAAGAAATACTTTGATATTGATGTTACAGGACCACATTTAGCAAGAAAAAGTGGTAAAATTTTCAATTTTCCAAATGGTGCATATAAAACCACTCAAGATTACTATTACATCTATGTTCGTGTAAGAAGCTTTTTAAACTTCTACAAACATATAGGATTTTCTATAAAAAGAAAACAAAGAGATTTAATTAAAGCAACCCAGTGATGACTCCCCCCTTCTATTTTGATTTTTAATCTTTATTTTTAAAAAAAGATTCTTATATAAGAAACTTTTAATAAATTATAAAAATACTTACTTAATTTTAAGATTTAAATCCTCATTTTTAAAAAGATTAGGTATCATTATTTGGATGTAGCAACTTAAGGTTTGTATTTTTCTTAATTAAAAGCTTTCCTTATGTTAAGCATTAAATCTTTAATTGAAAGTTTAAATATATTTGAAAGGAATAAATTTCAATCGAATTTAAAATTCTAAGAATAGCTTTTCTATATTCATCTTTCCAGTCTTAGAAAAGTTTCTAAAATTTCGATATGGAAATGGATTAGAAAATTTAAAGAAAGAATAAAAAAAATTGAAACTTCTAAAATTTATAGAAAGCTTATAGCATTAAATGAAACTTGTATAAAAGTTAATAGTTTAAAATATTGTGAAAATAAATAATAAATCTATTTTAAAGCATTATTTTTTTAATAGTATTGATATATTTTATTTCCTTTAAAATACTTTTTAATGATAATTGAGAAAGAATGGATGGTTCTCTAAAACAATCTAATAAACATTCATTACAATTAACATTTTTTAAAAAGAAGCTTTTTTCATTATTTAAAATATTAAATAATTTATTTTTTAAAAAGCATGGATATACATTTCCTTTCCAATCTATGTAAAAAACATCTTCTCCTCCTTTACAATAAAATTTTGAATTTTTATTATTATAAAAATTAATTATATCTTCAAGATAAATTGAAGAATTTGCTATATCATAACCAATTTTTTTAAGGAATATTATTTTTTCAATTATTTTTTTAAGATTACGATTTGGATAAGGCTCCTTAAGTTTATAAGTAGTATTAGTAATTGATGGATAACAAAAACCTATTGGAATTCCAAGATGATTATTAATATATTCTACAATATTTATAATATTATTTTCATTTAAATAAGGATTTATATAAGTTGATGCATAAACTCTTGCTCCAAGTTTTTTTGCTATTCTTATAGTATTTTTTTGTTTTTCAAGTATTCCATTATATTTTCTTATATATTCACTTATAGCTGGATCCCAATGATCTATTGAAACAGATAAAGTATAAAGGCCTGCTTCAATTAATTCTTTAAGCATTTTAGGAGAAATTGTTCCATTGGTTGTTAAAGAAGTAACAAGGTCAAGATTATTAGCATACTCAATCATTTTAATAATATCTTTATTAAGACTTGGTTCTCCTCCTGTAAAATAAACTATTAAAAAACCTTTTTCACTTAAAAAATCAAGTATTTTTTTAGAATCATTAAAACTTATGCTTTCAGGCTTATTTTTATACATATTACACATAATGCATCTACAATTGCATACAGTAGTTATAGCAAAAATAGCTGTTTTTCTATAACCTTTTAAAAATCTTGAAGCAATCTTTTTAAAATTAACCAATATTTATCACTTTTCTCAATTTAAATTAAATATTGCCTTATCCTTAATTAAATAATTTAAAAAACATTATAAATATTTTTTTCTTATATAAATTGAAAATTATATGAGTGGGAAAATAAAATTTGGATTAATTATACCTCAAGGTTGGTTTATAGATCTTCCTTCAGAATTATCTTCTATAGAACAATTTGAATTAATTAAGAAATATGCTATTGAAGCTGAAGAAATTGGATACGATTCTATATGGTTTTTTGATCATTTTCATACTGTACCTAGGATTGAATATAAATCTGTTTTTGAATGTTGGACAACTCTTACAGCATTAGCAATGTGTACAAAAAAAGTTGGATTAGGACAAATTGTTACTTGCAATTATTATAGACAACCAACATTATTAGCTAAAATGGCTTCTATATTGGATGTAATTTCAAAAGGAAGGCTTGAATTTGGAATAGGGGCTGGATGGTATGAGCATGAATTTTATGGATATGGTTTTGATTTTCCAAAGCCATCAATAAGAATAGGGATGCTAGAAGAAGCTGTTCAAATAATAAAACTTATGTGGACTCAAGATAAAGTTGATTTTAATGGAAAATATTATAAAATAAAGAATGGAATTAATTTTCCAAAACCAATTCAAAAACCTCATCCACCTATATTAATTGGTGGAAGAGGAGAGAAACTTACATTAAAAGTTGTAGCAAAACATGCTAATAGATTTAATGTTCCACATGCTTCTATAGAAGAATATGAAAGAAAATTGCTTATACTTAAAGAACATTGTTTAAAAGTTGGAAGAAAAATTGATGAAATTGAGAAAACTCTTAGAGCAGATATTATCATAGGATTGGACGATAAAGAAGTTGAAAAAATAAAAGAAAGAATTATAAAAGATGGAAGAAATAAGAAATATATTTCTGGAGAAAAATGGGAAGATATTCCAAAAGAAGAATATTTTAATTCAAGGATTATTGGAACTCCTGAAGAATGTATTGAAAAAATAAAAGAATATATTAAGCTTGGAGTAGATTATTTTATTTTATATTTTCCATATATGATAGAGAATAATTCGCATGTTTTATTTGCTAAAGAAGTTATTCCAAAGTTTAAATGAGAATTAAAAATATGGCATACTCCAAGTAAATATAGAAGCTAAGCTTGAAAGGAATATTAAAAGTTGTATTATTGTAATTATTAAAGCTTTTACTTCATCAACTTTAAAGAAAGATTTAGCTGAAAGCCATGTGTAATAATAACTCCATCCATTTATTAAGAAAACTATTAAGCCACCTAATGCTCCTAAAAGGCTCCAAGGAATAATATTTAAAATGGATGGAGTAGAAGCAAATGCAAAACCCATTGCAAGAGGTGTTATTGAAGGAAGATCGATTTTAATTTCTTTTTTAGTTAAATATTGACCAATTATAAATGAAATAATTGTTAATATAGCCCATATGATTACACTGAAAATTGGACTAAGTATTAATGTACCTATTATCATTCCAATGATAGCAATAGTTCTAAATAGAAAAAATCCAGTAAATAACCATGGAGAAAAAGCAAGTGAAATAGCAGTACCTATTGCAGAAATAAAAGAAATAATTACAACATATATTGCACCAGTAATTAATCCAGGATTTTCAATCATTATATCTTCAAGTGATTTTTGTGCTTTCATTGGTTCTAATAAAAGGCTTTTTGCTTTTAATATCATATAATTAAAATCTATTTTTCCAAGACCTTTAACTTCAAACATGAAAATATTAAGAAAAATAAATATATAAACTTTTATTTTAGAAAACTTTTAATATTGTTTTCTAGATTTTTCAATCCTTTTACCTATTATTATTGTTAATTCCATTAAAATGAAAACAGGAATAAACAATAGTATATCACTTACTGGTGAAGGGTCTGGTGTTAAAATAGCTAAAGCAATAAATAGAGCTGCATAAAGATATTTCCTATTCTTTGAAAAATATTCTGTTTTTACAATACCAAATTTTATTAAAGTAATTATAAATATTGGAGAAGTGAATGCTAAACCGCATACAAATATTACTCCTATAGCTACTGAGAAGAAACTTGAAAAACTATATTGAGGTTCTAAATTTAATAATAATTTTGCTGAAAGAATAAGAATTCTCATTGTTATTGGAGTTATGAATAAATATCCAAATACAACTCCAAATATAAATAAAGATGTGAAAGATATTGTTAATTTATATATGAATTTCCTTTCATGTTCATAAAGTGCTGGATTAACAAATTTATATACTTCATAAACTATTATTGGCATACTTAAAGATATTCCAATAACTAAAGATGAAACAATGTATATTTCAAGTGGATCCATTAAACCTATAGGAATCAATTTAACATTAGATGGTAGAAAATCTTTTGTAATTTTATTAATTACAAAAGTTGTTAATGTAGGATACCATGGATTTGTAGCTGATAAATTAATTGAAGAAATATCAATTGGAAAAAGCATGGATATTAATGTAGCAATAATTATTGAATAAAGAATCCTCCTAAGTCTAGTTAATAATTCTCTTGTATGCTCCCAGAAAGTCATCTCTTTAGTATTTTTATTCATGCATAACTCATCTCTAAATTATTTAAGCTTTTTTATATACTTTTTATAGATATTAATAATAATCCTAAATATAAAAAATTAATGGAATATGAAGTAATTCATGTATTTTCCATTTTTCAATTATCTCTGAAGCATGAATTATTCTTTTATTTTCAAAAATATCAATAAATATGGAAATAAATAAAATGATAAATTTAAGAATAAATTTATTTTCCTTTCTCTGCTTTCTTAGACATTTCATTTAAAATTTCTTTAATAGATTTTCCTTCAGTATCTATTCCCATTTTTTTAGCAGCTTCAATTATTGCTTCATTTTCAGATTTCTTTTCAGAAGTTTTCTCAGATTCACTGCTAGCTTTCTTAAATTCTCTAACAGCTTCACCTAATCCTTTAGCAACATCTCTAATTCTTGAACCACCAAATAGCAATATTAAAATTACTATAATTAATATTAATTCAGGCCAACCTAAGCCAATCAACCTTTTTCACCTTTAATTTGATAAATAATACAAGCTTTTAACCTTTACTCTCATCTTTATTAATTTTAGCTTTTTCTTCTATTTCATTCATAATTGTTTGAATATCTTTTCCTTCAGTAGCTATTCCTAATTTTTTAGCTAATTGAATAATTAAATTTTCATCTTCTTTACTTTTAGGAATGTTTACTTGAGGAGGAGTGGTTTGAGGAGTAACTTGAGGGGGGCTAGTTTGAGGGATGTTAGCTTGAGAAGTAGTTTGAGGAATAGGTTCTTCAACAGTTTTTTGAAGTTCTTCACTAGCTTTCTTAAATTCTCTAAAAGCTTCACCTAAAGTACGTGCTATTTCAGGCATTTTGCTTGGACCAAAAATAAGCAATAGTATGACTAATATTAATACGATTTCAGGCCAACCTAACATAAAAATAATTTTCTCAATCTAACTTATAAGTATTTCTAAATTTATTTTTAAAGAATAAGTAATGAAGAAACTTGACATTTAATATTAGTTGTTTTTTTAAGATTTTCTATAGCATCTTTCGTAGATATAAGAGTAAATATTCCAGCAGGTTTAGCTTTAGCTTTCTCAATTAATTTTATTAAACCACTTATAGTTACACCTGTTCTTATTATATCATCAACTATTAAAACCAGATCATCTTTTTTTATAGAATCTTTTGGAATATAGAAAAATTTTCCAACACTAGGAGAAACAATACTTTTTTCTTCAATAAATTCATCTATTCCAAGTTCTTTCTGTTTTTTTGCAATTATTACATCTACTCCAAATTCATTTCCAATTTGCACAGCTAAAGGTATACCATTTGTTTCAACTGTTAAAATTTTATCTATATCAATTATTTCAAATTCATGAAAAACAGTTTTACCAACAATTTTTTGAAGCATTGTATCATGAACTAAAGATGATAAATCAAAAATTCCATTTTCTTTAATTTTAATCTTAGATTTAATCATTTCAATTAAGTATTCTTCTTTAAAGAAACTAAGTATTTTATCAGCTCTTTCAATATTTGGAAGAACATGTCCATTTATATACCTACTTATAACAGGTATTGGTAAATCTAACATTTTTGAAAGTTCATTATAAGAATATTCCTTTTTTAATAATTGCAAAATCTCTATTGCAAAAATTTTTTTCTTTGTTTCAGATAATTTAGTCATTTTACTCCATCTTTAACAAGATTTTAGAATATAAGAAAGAATAAAAACATTAAATTAAATTTAAATAGAAAGAGATGAACCATATTTATTATAGAAAATAATTTCGCTTAATTTTTTTCTATCTTTATTCTTTTTCTCTAAAGGATAACCTATTGGAAGAATAGCTTCTAAGCTATAATTGTAAGGTATATTCAATATTCTTTTTAAAAATTCTGTATTAGATGGAGTATAAGTTAAAGTTGCTAATCCAATTTCTTCTATTGCTAAAAGCATATAGCCAATTGCTATCCATGTTGATTCTTTATAATATGGAAATTTTTTATTAGAAATTTTATTATATAAAGATTTTTACTCATAATTTAAAAAATTTTTAAAATATCTCCATATAATAGAATTGGAGTACTTTATATATTTTATCACTTATGTTCTTCATTTAAAATTCTCCAAATTTTAATTGAATTTTTATAAGGTATTTTAGCTTTTGAAGATAATTCTTGAGGGGAGACATTTACTATATTTTTTATTATTTTAAAATTCTTTAATAATCTTTCAGCATATTTCTCTCCAATAAAAGGAATAGAAGCAATAATGTTTAATTTTTGTTTATTAATATCATTAGATATTCTCTTTTGCTTAATAAAATGAATATTCTCAATTTTATAATATTTTCCATGCTTATAAATAATTTCTAAAAATATTTGAAGTTTCCTCTATATCATTAGAGTAAATAATTTTAAAATTATAAGATAATGCTAAGCTTAACAAAGTTCCATATATTGAGTTCTTATTTTTAACATATTCTAATTCATTTTGTAATAATCCTTCAATTAATAAAATTGCTCTATTAGTATAAGAAGTAATTTTATTTGCTTGTTGAAATATTCTTCCATCAAAAATAGAAGCAATAAAATCTTTAGAAGTTTTTCTTTCAATTATCAAATCTCCAATTTCTAAATTTTCAAATAATATAGGAATATTTCTCTCTTTTAATAATTCTGGAATTCCACTATCTTTTTATTATTTCAATTATTTTCATGTATTATAATGATATTTTTAGTATAAAAGAAGAATATTTCATTTTCAATCATCTCTAAGTATAAATTGTTCTTTTAAATGTACTATTTTTCCCTACATATTTTTATATTTATTTTAAAAATTATATTAATAAAAATGGAAATAAATAAAATATTAAAATTAAAAATAAATGAGAATTTAAAAAAATGAAGAACTATTAGCAATTTGGAGATATTCAGTAATTCAAAAAAGGGAAGGAATAAACATTGATAATCTTAATATTCCGACAACATATAAAGTATCTTTAAAGAACTTTGATAACTTTAACATTCCAATGTTTCATCCAATTCTTTTTAATACAGGATTTGCTATAGACTTTGAAAATAATATAGTATATATAACTGATCCTGAAAAGAAATATCATAGAATCCCTTTGAAAGTTGATGAAGAAAACATGGAATATTTAAAGAAAGAAATTAATAATGGAGCAAAAGCTACTGAAGTAATGATAATTCCATCAAGCTATTTAAAAGGAAAACATAAAAGAAAAGAAATTGTAAAAAATAAACATTGGAAACTTCATATAACATTAAAGAAAAATGTAGAACTATTAACGAAAGAAGAATTTAGAAAATTTCAAAGAATTGCAATAATTTCTTTTGAAAAACTTAAAAACTATAAGGCAGGAAATAATAGCAAAAAGATAAACAAGAAAAATACTGAATGGCTTAGAGGAAAAATTATACAAAGAGTATTTGAAAAAAGCCTATGGATAAATTCAATGAAAATCTTGAGTTATTTGCCAACTTTTAATAAAAATCAAAGAAATCTAAGACAAATATTAGTTGATGCTGATTATACTACAATAAAATGTTATAGATGTGGAAGCTTTGGAAAAATTGGAAAAAGGAAAAATAGTTATTTCATTTGTGAAAAATGCGGATTGATAACAAATAAACATTACAATGCTTCAAACAATATTTCAAAAAGAACAATTGAATATTTTAAAGAACATATCCTTTCCCCGAGACTTTCATGTTAGGGGAAGGCTAGGCGTGGGCCAAGCTTCCTATTCATAGAAACCAGCACTCTCCAAATGAGACGGTGACCCCTGCTCGATGGAGAAGCCCTTGATGAGCTAATTTTCAACAAATTAGCAATGAAGGGTTGAGTAGCATTTTGCTACTCTGCTGGTGCCTCCTAATGGGAGGAGTGCTGGTTTGCATTCATTCAACATGAATGCAAACTGGTTCCAGAAAGAGAGGCTAGACTATGGTAGGAAGTTGGACACGTCATTAGAAATTACAATTATTAAATAAGGAGCTTCTATTAAAAAAGGCTTAGAATAGCTTATTTTATTATTTTTAAGCCAATTCTTTAACCATATTCTTTAACCATAAAGGAGCTTTTTTATGAAAATTTTTCTCAATTTTCTCACATATTTTTCTAATATTTTTCTTTAATTTTAAATCATCTATAATTATAAATCTCCAAGGTTGAGTATTAGCACCTGAAGGAGCTTGTCTAGCAACTTCTAAAATTCTTAAAATTTTTTTAAAACTTATTTTCTTTTTAGAAAATTTCCTTATAGAAACTCTTTTAGTTGCTAATTCTAAAATAAAAGATTTTTCCAATTTTTCTTCCTCCATATTTTAAATCATTTTATTTTTTAAAAAATAAGAAAAATATCTTATATATTTTAACAAAAAGTAGATTATTTTACATATAAATGATAAAAAAAGTTTTAATAGATAAATTTATAAATTAAAAGTAAAGAAAAAGGTGTTAAAAATGAAAGAATTAATTGAAATGTGGAAACATACAAGAATTGTTTCTTTCTTTATTCTTAGTACTGCTCTTTATGCCGTATTTCTATGGATTTTTGCACAATTACCAGTATGGATTATTCCAGGAGTAACATCATTAAGGCCAGCTAATGCTATACCGATTGTATGTAGTTTATTATTTGGCCCAGCAGCTGCATGGGGGACAGCTTTTGGAAACTTGATTGGATATGATTTAATGTCTGGAGCATTAACTATTGGAAGTATAGGAGGATTTATTGGAAATTTTGTAATGGGACTTGTGCCATATTATGTTTGGAGAAGAATATTTAAAGAACCACCACATTGTAAAAATTTAAAAAGTTTAGCTGCATTTGAACTTGTAAACTTGCTCCATGCATCTTCATGTGGATTTATAATAGCTCTTTGGACAGAACTTGTTGGATTTGTGCCATTTACACCAATAGCATTTATAATTACTTTCAATAATTTCTTACATGCAGCAATTATAAGTCCTATATTAATGGGTTTATTCTATGATAGAGCTGTAAAAGCAGGATGGCTTTGGACAGATATAATGTCAGGATATACATATACTCCAAAAGAAGTAAAAAGCTATCATAAAATAGGATTCTTATTAACAATAATAGGTGGAATTGTTGGAGATTTTGTATGCATTATACTTGGCTTAGGATTAGGACAACCATTACTATTTGGTCCTGGATTAATATTTGTTGGAACACCATTAATTGCAACCGGATTAGTTTTCTTAATAATATTCATTGTTGGATTAGCTTTACTTTCAAAAGATTAGTAAATAAATTTATTTTCCCCTTTTTATTTTTTTAAAAATAAGAATAAGATGATTTTAAATGGATATAATAAGTATTAAAGATCTTTATGTAAAATATAGAATGGCAAAAAAATATGCATTGGAAGGGATAAATTTAAATATAAAATTAGGAGAATCTATTGGAATAATAGGTCCAACTGGAGCTGGAAAAAGCACTTTATGTGCATGTATAGCAGGATTAGTACCTAATTTAGTTAAATGTGATGAATTTAATGGAGAAGTAATTGTTAATGGATTAAATACTAAAGAGAAAAGTGTAGCAGAAATATGTCAACATGTAGGAATAGTTTTTCAAGATTATGAATCGCAATTGTTTAGAACAACTGTTCTTTTAGAAGCTGCATTCGGTCCTGAAAATCTTGGACTTAATATAGAAGAAATAAAGGAAAGAGTTGAAAATGCTTTAAAATGGACTAGACTTACAGGAATGGAGAAAAAATATACTTTTGCTTTAAGTGGTGGTCAAAAACAAAGATTAGCAATAGCATCTGTTTTAAGTATGCTTCCAAGTATATTAGTTTTAGATGAAGCTACTTCAGATTTAGATCCAATAGGAAAATATGAAATATATGAAATAATAAAAAATCTTAAAAAAGAAAAACCAATAACATTAATAATGGTTGATCATCATTTAGATAGGATAACAGAGATAGTTGATAGAGTAATAGTTTTAAATAATGGGAAAACAATTTATGATGGAAAACCTAGAGAAATTTTCTCAAAAGTTGATGAATTAATTGAGATGGGATTAGCTCCACCTCAAGTAACTGAATTTTTTCATAGAATGAATTATAATAAAGAATATCCTATTAATATTCAAGAAGCAATAATGAATACTCCTTCAAAATGGAAAGTTAAACCATTGATTGAGAAAGAAGTGAAAAAATATTCAAATATTCCAGCAATAGAAGTGATAGATGTTTGGCATTCATATGAGCCAAACATATGGGCTTTAAAAAATATTAATTTAAAAATATATGATGGGGAATTTATTGGTTTAATAGGACAGAATGGGAGTGGAAAAACAACATTAGCACATTTAATAGCTGGAATAATGAGTCCTACAAAAGGGAAAATAAAACTATTTGGTGAAGATGTAACAAAGCAAACAATACTTAAACGTGGAAGAATAGTTGGATATGTTTTTCAAAATCCTGATTATCAAATATTTTCAAATACTGTTAAAGAAGAACTTGAATTTGGACCATTGCAATTAAAACTGCCAAGAGAAGAAATTGAAAAAAGAGTAAAACATGTAATGAAAGTACTTAATATTGAAGATATTGCTAATGAGGATCCATTCTTTTTAAATAAAGCAAATAGACAAAGAGTAGCCGTAGGATCTGTTCTTACATTGAATCCAAAAATAATTATTTTAGATGAGCCTACAACAGGTCTTAGTCCAGGAGAAACAAGGAAGATAATGGAGCTTGCTAAAGATTTAAATAATATGGGTGTAACAGTAATTACAATAACTCATGATATGTGGGTTGTAGCTGAATATTGTGAAAGAACAATAGTTTTGCATCAAGGAGAAATAAAAATGAATGATTCTACAAGAAATGTTTTCTCAAAAATTGATGAACTTGAAAAATATTTCTTAAAACCACCACAAATAACAGAATATTCTATAAAAAAATTTGGTCAACCATTTTTAAGTGTAGAAGAGATTATTTCTCATATAAATATAGAGGAGGATAAGAATGCCTAAATATGCATTATATGTAGAGAAAGAATCTATAATTCATAAAATAGATCCTAGAGCTAAAATTTTATGGGTTTTATGTGTTTTTATATGGTCTATGACTTTTAATGATCCATTATGGACATTAATGATTTTTATAATAGTTTTTTCAATAGGTTTAATTTCAAAAACACTTAAAGAATTTAAATTTGCTTATCCTGGAATGATTTCTTTATTTATAATGTGTTTAATTCTTTGGCCTTTATTTAGGAGAATGGGAAATATAATAATTTTTGAATTTGGACCATTAATATTTTATAAAGAATCTTTTCTTTATGCTTTAGCTGTTGGAATAAGACTTTGTGCAATGATTTTAGCTGGATTAATTTTTTTAGCAACAACAAAAGTTGAAGATTTAGAAGTAGGACTTGTTAAAATTGGATTACCATATTCAATTGCATTTGGTGTTTCAGGAGTATTTAGATTTATACCAACTCTTTTAGGAGATGGTCAATTGATTCTTTCAGCACAAGAAGCAAGAGGATTAGATTTAAGGTCAGGATCGATTTTCTCAAAACTTAGAAAAGCAGTACCAATAATAGCACCTTTATTAGTAACTACTTTTAGAAGAACTGGAGAATTAGCAATGGCTATGGAATCAAGAGGTTTTAGTATAAGAGGAAAAAGAACTTCAATAATTCAAATAAAATTTATTAAAAAAGATTATTTATTCACAATTTTCAATATAATTTTAACAATTATATTCATATTACTTAGAATTATTGGATATGGAGCAATTATTCCGCAAGTTCTTTAAAAAATTATAATACAAGTTTTTCTAAAATGCTTAATTTTTCTCTATAAGCAATTTCACTTTCTTTAAATTCGCGAAACATTTTAAGAAATTCTGATCCTCTATTAGTTGTTTTATATTTTTTCTCATTAGGATTATATTCTAAAAGTTTTTTATCTATTAAGAAATTCAAATATTTTTTAAGTTGATCAAAACTTAAATTAGCTAAATACATTATTTTAGTTTTTTTAGCTCCATCTTTAGCAATTTCTAAAATATTTGCAATAATCTCTATACTACTTCTATTCTTACGAATAGAATTATTCTTTAGGATAGGGACGTTCATTTCTATAAAATTATTTCTATATAAGTATATGAACTTTTCTGTTATTTTTCACAAAAAATCAAAGAAAGATTTGTGAATTTTCCAATAAAAATTACATTATTTAAATGTGCTATATTAAAAAAATAGAAAAAATTGTGAAAATAAAACAATTTTCATTAATAAAAATTGTTATTATTATATATCTTCTGAATAGTTTTATGTATTACTATCAGAATATTTACAAATCATTATCAAATTTAAAAAAGATTATTATTTATTATTTTTGAAAAATAAAAACCTTTATAAAATAAATGAGATAAAAATTGTTCAATTTAGTTTATTATTGTTCATTTAATTTTATTATTTTCAATTTTTTAATTAAAAAGTTCAAGGAAAAAATGAACATTTCGTATAGAAAAACTTATATAAGCTTATATAGGATTTAGAAGTAAATAATATAGTGGTGAAAATTGTCAATAATAGTTCCAAAAAATAATAAAAAAGAAAAAATAGAATTAGAGCCAACATATAAACTTATTGAAGCAATAAAAAAATATGGACCAAGAAATTTTTCATTGCTATCTAGAGTAACAGGAATACCAGTAGAAACAATAAGATATAAAATATGCAAACAATTTAAAGAAAAAGGCATAGGAGTGCATTTAGGAATAGATTATAATAAACTTGCTTTAGTTAGAACATGGGTAAAATTGGAATTTCAAGAAAGCTTTTTACAATATGCTGAAAAATTCTTATGGAAACTTTCAGAAATTGGTTATTTAATATACTATGCAAGCACATTGCCTTATAATGAATATTATGCAATGTTTGCTATACCAACAAGATATAGAAAAGAATATAGAAATTTCTTAGACTCATTAATAGAAGAAGAGGTTCTTAATAATTATTATGCATATGAGTTAACTTCATGTAGACATCTTTCTTTAAATGCAAAATACTTTGATTTTGATAATTGGGAATGGAAAATAGATTGGAATAATTTAGAGTCACCGGATATAAATGTCGAACAACCATTTGAAAGTGAACTATTGAAAGACCCTCTTGTAGATTATCAAGATTTGCTTATACTAAAAGAATTACAAATAAATTCATTGAGGTCGCTTTCAGAAATTGCCATGAAATTAAATATGAATCCTAGAACAGTACTCTATCATTTTAATGAGCACATTATAAGAAGAGGAATAATAAATCAATATTATATAAAATGGTGGTATAATAGAATTCCTGAAGAAGAAAAAGTATCATTAATACTTCAGGTGTATGACGTAAATGAAAGAGAGATAAGGATTTTAAAAGAAGAAGTTGAAAAACTTCCATTTACATTCTTTGATGCTTATTCGCTTGAAAATAGATTCTATATTGCACAACAGCTCTTACCTGCAACTTATATAAATAATACATTAAAATACTTAACAAGAATAAAAAAAGTATATAAGATGAATAATTTTGATCTTGAGTTCATTGAAAAAGAAAGAGCCTTCGCTATACCCTATGAAAAATTCGATGAAAAAAGAAGTTGGATATTTAATAAAGAGGAAATTCTTAGAGAAGTATTACTAATTAATTCTAAGATTTCAGAGAAGAAATAAAGAATTAATTACGTTATTTTTCTATTTAGGTATTCCTCCACCAGGTATCTCCGGTCCTGCAAGGACAACAGGTACAACAAAGTTCAAAGCCAATAGGAGTAGGATACTTATTACTATATTTAATAATCTTATTTTATTTGCTCTTGACACTCTTATTTCACCTATAGAAAAGTATATTTTAAAACTATATAAATTTTTCGTTTTTTGTAAAGAAAAAAAGAATTTTTTAAAAATTTGGAAAAAAAATGTCTAATAGTAAAATTAATCATTCTTTATTGTAATTATAGATCTTATTTGAAATAAATATAGAAAAAAATTATAAAAATTCTATTTTTATACTATTATGATAAAAAAGAAGTTAAAATTATGAAAATTTTATATTTAAATTTGACCAATCATTTTTCTAACTTCTTCAAAATCTCCTTTTTCCATCGCTTCAATTATTCTTAATGCTTTTTTAAAATCTATTGTTTTAAAATCTTTTCCAGTAACTTCTTTTATAATATTCAAAGCACCTTTAATTATTTCTCCATTAAAATGTGAATCTACATAATCTGCTAGAAAAACTATTAAAGCTTCAATTCTTTTAGGTTTAACTAATCCATATTCTCCATGAGAAGCAGCTACAATGTGAGTTTCTTCAATTGAAAAACCTTTTGAAAGCATTTCAGAAACTATTAAAAATTGATGATCAAGCAATTGACCTATTTTAGATGATGCGTAAGAGCCATTTTCTTTAATAGAATAAGTTAACGGTTTAAATAAATCATGAAGCAATGTTCCGCATAAAACTAAATCTTTTGAAATTTTTACTTTATAAATTTTCTTAAAAATTCTTGAAAGAGCTAAACCTATTTCTGTTGTGCTAACAACATGTTGTACAAGTCCTTTTGGATAATTATGATGATAAAATTTTGCTGCAGGAGATTCATATAAATCTAATTCTAATGATGGATTATTAATTAATGAAATTATTGTTTTAATAATTCTTTTTCTTAAATTTTTATTAGAAATCATTTTAATATATTTTTCCCATTCTTTTGGAATCTTTTCTTTTTTTCTACTCATTTTTAATTACCTTAAATAATATTTATTTTTAAAAAGGAAAGTTTATAATCTTTTTTAGAAAAAATTTATATTTAATTAATTTTTTATTTATAATGATTAAAAATGAGTTTTATTAAAAAATTATTATCTAAAAAAGAAAAAGAGCCTGCAAAAGAAATTGAAAGATATTGGATAGATACTCCATATGGGAGAGTATTAGTTATAAGATATTCAAATGGAAAAATTGAGAAAAGGGGGCCACCAGAAGCTATAAGATGGACTGGTGGATAAGTTAAATAAAAATAAATCACTTAAAAATATTAAAATAAAAATAAATTAATTAGAAAAATGCTTAGTTGTATTTTTAATTTTATTATTTTTCCATTCTTCCTTTTTTGGACAAGAAATTGATAAGCACATTTGGAATGGCTTCTTTCCTTTTCTAAAAATTTTAATTATAGGTGTTCCACATTTATCACATATTTTTCCAGTTTTTTCAATTTTTGAAGCTAATGGTAATGGATAAGAAATTTTACAATTTGGATAATTGCTACATCCAATAAATATTTTTCCAGTTTTTCTAGATTTTATTATTCTAAGCTCTCCACCACATTTGCATTTTCCAATTTTTCTTTCTTCTTCCAATGCTTCAATTAATCCTTTTGAAAGTTCTTTACTTATTTTATCTTCATTTTTCTTAAATTCTTCTAATATTTCTTTTAAAGTTTTCTTTGCTTCTTCAATAATTTCTTGTCTCTTCTTCTTTCCTTCATAAACTAAATTCATTTGTTGCTCAAAATATCTTGTTAATTCTTCTGAAAGAATTCTAGGTGAAAATTTTTCTAAAGTTTTTACTACAATTTCACCAAGCTTTGTTACTTGAATGCTTTTTCCTATTATATAGCGTCTATCATAAAGGGTTTGTAAAATCTCACTTCTTGTTGAATTATGAACAACCACATTGTTACCCAAAACAAAGTTGGGAACTAGATTATTAGTAATATCGTAAACATAGCCTTTATATTCGATTTCCTCTATTTTCCTTATTGTTTTTGTTAATAATGTTGATGAAAGAATGTTCTCATTTAAAAAAGAATAGAATGTTTTTGAGCATTCTTTAAGTGGAATATAGATTATTTTTTTTCTAGGTTGTTTGGATATGCTAATAATCTTAACATTAATGTATCCATTTTTTCTCAAATTTTTTAAACAAGTTCTTATCGTATTTTCATTTAGATTAGTAGCTAATGCTATTTCTTTAATTGTTGCTCCATCTTTTGGTAAATATGATAGAACTTTTTTTTCAAGTAAGAGTTGAGGTTCATTGATATTAAAGTATTTGTATTTTTCAGATAAATTCTTTATTATTCTTTCTTTCTTTTTCTTATGATAAATTGGGATCAATTCCAGAAACTTACAAACATCTCTTCTATATAAGAATAACTTGTAAAGTCTTGACCAATTTTTCTTCTTGTATTTTTTATTCTCTTCTTTTACATAAGGCGAGAATCCCAATTTCTTTAAATAATTCTCCAAAGTTTTAATCAAAAAGAAATTTGTATTAGATATAGAAATCTTTACTTCATTTTTATAAGAATGCCCCTCATCATCAAAAACAGCTCCTATGAAATCTGGATAAAATTCATCACTTATATTTACTTTTTTGAAGATAAGATCTTTGAATAGAATTCCAAGAATTCTTCCAATTATTGCTGGTAGCTTCACGTAATATTTATTTTCATCTCTCTTATCCCTATTTATTTTAATTTCATTTATATTGAAAATTTTGCTTATATCATCAACAAACTTATTAATCAATTCGATATTCTTGTTTGTGTATCTAAAATCAAAACAGTTTTCTTTCTTTAATTTTTCCCTATCAAGAGAACCATTAGCAATGATATGAGCTAAAATTCTTATTAAGGATGAAGAAATTGTAAGTGGAAATGGATTCTTTAATGGAAATTTCTTGTTTTTTGTAGAGTAAATTACTCTTGGAATTGGTAAATCTATTTTTTTCCAGACCCAAAGGGGAATCATCCTTTTCTTTTCCCAATTTGCGATTGTTGACTGTCGTAACCTTAGTATCTTTGCCAATTTTTTCTGGCTTAAACCTTTATTTTTTCTCCATTCTTTAAGTTCTATTGTACTATAGAGCTTTGATTTTGAGTTGAGCTTTTTAATAAAATCTTCCCATTCAATTTTATTTCCAGTTTTCTCATAATATGGAAATATTGAAATAACTTTCATTCCAGTAGAAAGATTTTTTACTGGTAAATATTTAAAAGTTCCATCATGAATTAACACAGGATGCTCTTCAGTTAATTTTATTTTACTACCATCTTCAAATGTGATTTGATAAACTTTTTCATGCTTATTAAGTTCTCTTCTACTTATTAAGGTAAATCTAGAAGTAAAAAAATCATTCTCATTAACACAAAAACACATTTTTTCTGAATTGATAAAAAATCTTTCATTCTCATGCTCAAATGAATTATCTTCTTCGAAGATTTCTTCAATTTTAACTTCTTTCACATGACCATTGTTGAGTATTAATATTGTAGTATCCCCAGTAATACATCTTGTTCCAAGATTTCTAGCTTCCATTTCTTTAATAATCGAGCCTTGTGAGTATCTTCCAGGAGGTTGAGTTTCTTTTAATATTTCTTCCAATCTTAAAACTTTTATTAATTGACCAATTTTCAATTCTGGCAAGGTTTGTTCTTCTATTTTCATATAAGGTTCATAAATTTTTATCCATCCATGTTCAATAGTTCTCTTACAAGTAATTATAAAATCGTAACCATTTACATCAAATATTACATTCATACTTTCCTTTATAGCTTCATCTTCAAATGCTGCTAAAGTTCTTCTTACTATTAAATCATAAATCTTCTTTTGTTGTAAAGTTAGTTTACTTAAATCTGGGACTTCCCATGTAGGTATTATAGCATAATGTGCAGGATCTTCATGAGATCCCTCTCTTGGTATTATTCTTGACTTTTTTAATATTTCTTTTACGAATTTTTCATATGGTTTAAGTGTTTCTAATGCTTTTAATAATTTCTCGTAATTTATTCTAATTGGTATTTTTTGTGATGAACTTCTAGGATAGCTAATCCAACCTTGTTGATAAAGTGACTCGGCAATAGTCATAGTTTGAGTTGGAGAAAAATTAAATTGAGCATATGCTTCAGCTTGTAAGTCTGTTGTATTAAATGGCACAGGAGGAAGTAGTTTATATTTTCTTTTTTTAATATCTTTTACAATAGCATTGCAATCTTTACACATTTTTAAAATTTTATCCGCTTCTTCTTTCTTCCAAATTTTTTCTTCTTTATAATTTGCAATGAATTCTTTCCCATTTATATCTAAATGCAATTTTAATTGCCAAAATGGTTTTGGTTTAAAATTCCTTATTTCTTCTTCTTTTTCAAATAATATTCTTAAAGTTGGTGCTTGAACTCTTCCTGTAGATAAAATCGAGAATAATTTTTTCTCATTATTCTTTAAAGAAAGAGTTAAAGCTCTTGTTAAATTTATTCCCCATAACCAATCTAATTCATGCCTAGTAAGCCCTGATTCTAATTGATTAATATCAAGATGCGGAAGAGCATTTTCATAAGATTCTATGATTTCATCTTTCGTTAATGTTGAATAAACCATTCTTTTTGCATCATTTTTATTTGCTAAAAATTTTAAAATATTTGCACCTATTACTTCTCCTTCTATATCATAATCTGTAGCAATAATATAATCTGAGCCGTTTTTTAAAATAGATTTAATAACATCAAAGTATTTTTTTGAAAATGCTGAACTTTTTCTAACTTGAAAGCTTGGTTTCCAAGTATAATCAAAAATAGGATAAATCCATTTTTTCTCTTTAGGAGCTAGATTGAATAAATGTCCTACAGCACATACTACAATGAAATTTTTCCCATTCCTTATAAATTCATAATATGTTACTCCATCTTCATTTTTATAAGTTTTTAATGTATTAGATTCTGCTAAAGCTTCAGCAATTCTCCTAGCAGCATCAGGCTTTTCAGTTATTATAATTGTATAGTTGTTTTTTTGTTCCATTGCTTCTCTTTTCAATATGCATGTATAAAACTTTTTCTCTATAAAAGATTTATAAATAAATTTCAATGGCATAATATTAAAAATGTGGCAATTAATAATACTTATAATAGCATTCATTGTATTATTCATTCTTGTAATTAAAGAAATTAATATCGGATTAGCTTTAATAATTTCATCAATAATTTTAGGAATAACTACTTTAACATTAATGAAATTTATTCAAATTAGTATAGATACTTTAATAAATTATTTAACAATAGAATTAATTTTAACAATGGTTTTCATAACTGTTTTTTCATATATGTATCAAGAAACAGGAATAGTAAAAGAATTAACAGAAAGTTTAGAGAAAATAATTTCAAATGAAAAATCAATAATGATGATCATTCCTGCAATATTTGGATTACTTCCAGTTCTTGGAGGAGCATTATTCTCAGCTCCAATAATAGAAAATGAAGGAGAAAAAATGAAAATGGAGAAAGGAGTACAAGCATTCATAAATTTATGGTTTAGACATTTACTATTTTTAATATATCCTTTAGAACAAGCATATATAATAGTTGTATATTTAACAGGAATTGATTTAAAAATACTTATAGCATATCAAATACCTACATTTATAATGGCTATTTTTTCAGGATACATATTTGGATTAAGAAAATATAAGAGCAAAAAATATAAAAAATCTTTTAATGAATATTGGATAAAAAAATTTTTAATAGTTTTTTCTCCAATACTTTTAGCAATAATATTAAGCTTAATTGGATTAAAAATATATATTTCAATAATGATTGGAATAATATTTTTAATATTAATGTCTAAAAATGGAATAAAAATTTTAATAAATGTTATGAAAAGGAAAGAAGTTTTAGGAATGGCATTAACAGCTTTTGGAATTATGTTTTTTAGAGAAATATTAGATAAATCAAATATACTTAATTTATTATCAATTTATATTCAAACTTATAATGTTTCAAAAATATTCCTTTTTATGATTATTCCATTTTTAATAGGTTTTTGCTTAGGTGTTCCTACAGCAGCAATAGCAATAATAATTTCAATATTATCAACAATTATTAATTTTAATCCATTAAATTTAAGTATTATTTTTACAAGTATGTATTTAGGACATATAATTTCTCCTGTACATTTATGTGTAGCAGTAACTTGTCAATATTTTAAAGTAAATATATTAGAAGTTTATAAAAAAATGATTCTTGCAGAAATAATTACTTTTATAATTCCTATTTTAATATTTTTAATAACTTAAGATTCTTATAGAATTTTTCCTAATTATTTATATCTTCATTTTTTTTAAAAAAAGGATTAAGCTTATATAATTCTTGTAATGAGTAAAATTACAATTTGTAATGTGGATGGTGAAGATAATATGGGGCAACATTCAATGAAGGGAATAAAAGATTTATAAATACTTTTTCTCAATCTTTTTTAGCTTTAATTTTCGACTTAAGTGGAATAATAGCAGGCGGAATAGCAATATATTCTATACCATTCTTTACATATGCCCCATGGATTTTAATAATTTATCCATCAATATTACAAGTTAGAGGAACAATAAGCGGCATTTTATGTGGAAAAATTTCAACAAATTTACATATAGGAAATATTAAACCACAATTTTTAAAAAATACTAAATATTTTTACAATACAATAATTTCAACTTTTTCATTAAATATTATAGTAGGAATAATAATAGGATTATCTGGATATATTTATGGTTTTTTTATTTCAAAAGCAATGATAATGGATTTATTTCCAATAATTTACATTACTTTATCTTCTATGATTATTTCTTCAATAATAACAATTCCAATAACAACAACTATAGCTTTTTTTGGTTTTAAGAAAGGATTAGATCCAGATATATTAGTTTATCCCATTTTATCAACTGTTGCAGATATAATTGTTACATCTTGTTATATTTTCTCAATATGGATTTATTTCACAGAACACTTATTTTTTTTAAAATATTTTATTTTATTAATAATTTTAATTTTAAGCATATTTACAATTTCTTATATTATAAAAAATAAGCATGAAGAAGAAATTTCAAGAACATTAAAAGAAGCAACTCCATTAATAACTTTATTAGGAATATATGGAAATTTTACAGGAACTATACTTTCAACACTTCGTTCAAGAATAGAAGAAAATCCAATGATTCTTATTGTTTATCCATGCATAATAGATGGCTTAGGAGATATAGGATCAATAATAGGTTCTTTAACATCAACAAGACTTATTTTAGGATATATTAAACCAAGTTTTTTAAATATAAAGAATATTTTTAAAGAAATTATTGCTGTAGAATTTTCAGCTTTTATAATACATTTATTAATGGGATTTTTAGGAGTAATATATTTTTTAAAAGAAATATTAATATTTGAAATAATAAATTTAGTAAAAATTACCATTACTACTAATTTATTAAGCTTTTTAATAGCTGTTTTAATGGGCTATACAGTTGCTATATATAGCTTTAGATTTAAATTAGATCCAGATAATTTTGTAAATCCTATAGTAAGTGCAATTTCAGATTCTATAGCAACAATTACTTTATCGTTAGTATTATATATTTATTCAATATGAAAAATTTAAATATTTGATTTTATTAATAATTTTGAAGGAGGAAAAATAGAGTAAAATGGGCAGTAGTTCATTAGAAGAAAATAAAAGTGAGCCATTATCTTTACGTGAAATCCTTAAAAAAATGAGAGAAGTTAGTGAATTAATGGTTGATATAGCTTATTCAGCTATTCTTTTTCAAGATAAAGATTTAGCTGAAGAATTGCTTGATTTAGAAAAATACATAGATCATTTAACTTATAAATTATGGGAAGTTTCAGCTATTGCTATAAGAGACCCAGAAGAAGCTGAAAAAATGGCTGCAATAATAAAAGTTGGATCTGTTGTAGATGAAATATCAAATGCATTAGCAGATGTTGTGCCAATTATAGAAAGAGGGCTTGAATTACATCCATTAATAGGGAGCGTCCTTGAAAAAGTTAGACATAAACATGGAAGAGCTAGAATATTTAAAGATTCGATACTTGTTGGATGGAAATTGGGAAGTTTAAAATTAGAAATAAAATTAGGTTTAGATATTATAGCTATAAAAAGAATGGATGAATGGATTATAAAACCTAGTGATGAAGAAATATTAAGAGTAAATGATTGTGTTATAGTAGAAGGTTCTGAAATTGGAATATCAAAATTTATTGATTTAGCAGAAGGAAGATTAAAAGAGGTGCCAAAAAGTGAGTATGGAGAAAGTTGAAGATTTACTTATAAGATTAATAAATACTTCAGAGCTTATGATTCATTTAGGATATGCAGCAGTAATTTATAATAATAAAGATATTGCAAAAGAAGTTTTAGAAATGGAGAAAGAAATTGATGATTTACATATTAATTTTGAATTAGAAGTATTAAAGCTTAAAGGGAATGGAGAAAATGAGAAAAGCATACTTGGATTAATAAGATTAGGATTAATAGCTGAAAGATTATCAGATGCAGCTGCATCAATGGCAGACATAGTTTATAGAGGAATAGAAGCACATGATATTTTAAGATTAGCTATTGAAGAAGCTGAAGATACTATAATAATGACTCCTATTAATGAAGGTAGCATTCTAATAGGCAAGTCTATAGCTGAATTAAAATTAGAAAGCAAGATAGGAACAAATATTATAGGAATAAAAAGAGGGGATAAATGGATATACAATCCATCAAAAGAAGAAAAACTTTCCTTAGGAGATGTAATAATAGCTGAAGGAAATATAGATGGAATAAATATACTTAAAAAAATTGCAAAAGGTAAAAAGAAGAAAATATAATATAAAAAATATTTAAAAAAATAAAGATAAAATTCTAAAAGTTAATCCACCTATAAGTAATGCAAGAAATATATCTATTATTGTTATACCTATTGCTTTTTTCCAATTAAATTCTCTTTTTAAAACAGCAATTGTTGCTATACATGGAACATAAATCATTGTCACAATGGAGAAAACTATCATTTGAGTATGTGTTAAAATATTATTAAATTCTAATGTTCCAGTAAGTTCTGAGAGTAATATTAAAGTTAATTCTTTCCTTAAAATTCCAAAAATTAATGGAATTCCAGTAATTTTTGGTAAACCAAGCCAATCAACTATTAAAGGAGACAAGAAATCATTAATTTGCCAAATCCATCCAGTTAACATTAAAGCTTCTAATATAGTACTTCCTCCAATAATCAATGGAAATGCTATATATATAAAATCTTTTGTTCTTACCCAAGTTTTTATAATGATATTCTTTATTAAAGGTAATTTATATGGAGGCATTTCCATTATTAATCCAATTGGCTCTCCTGGTAAAACTTTAAAAGCAATTCTACCAAGAATGAAGACTAATATAAGATCGAAAAAATAAAGCGACAATGCTGCATGTAATCCAATGTATTTTCCAACAAGCCCAAGAATTATAACTGTTCTAGCTGAACAAGGTATTAAAACTGTTACAAAAGCAGCTAAGAAACGTTCTCTTTCAGTTTCCATTATTCTGCATCCAATACATGCAGGAACATTACATCCATAGCCAAGAAGTAATGGAATAAAAGCTTTACCATGTAATCCAATTTTATGCATAATATTATCCATAAGAAAAGCTGCTCTAGGCATGTATCCACTATCTTCAAGTATTGCTAATATGATATAGAATGGAATTATATATGGTAAAGCTATCGTTATTCCAGCAATTATTCCAGAAATAATCCCTTCAATAATCATTTTAGAAATAATTTGAGGAAGAAAAGTTATTAATAATTCATTAATGATTGGTATTAATATTCCTTCAAAAAAATTTTCTAATATTTCACTAAGAAAATTTCCTCCAATGAATACTATACTAAATATAGAAAATATTACAAAAAATAATATTGGATAACCTAAAATTTTATGCGTAGTTACTTCGCTTAATCTTTCTTCTATGGATACTCTTGGAGGAGTAATAAATTTTGTTACTTCTTTTGCTATATGATTTGCTATTCCATATCTTTCAGAAGCAATAATAATGATAGATGATTCTCCATGAATTTTTTCTAATTCTTCTATAATCTTTTCAGAATATGCTAAAACTTCTTTTCCATTTTCATATTCTTGAATTTTCTTTATTATATCATCATCTTTTTCAATTAATTTTATAGAAATCCATCTTGAAGGATACTTTTTACAAAATTCTGGAAGTTTTTCATTAATAATATTCTCAAGTTTTTCAATATTAACTTCAATTTCTTTTCCATATTTTATTTTTAATGGTTTTAATTCTATTCTTTTCTCAATTACATCTATAACTTTAGATAATAATTCTTTAATTCCTTCACCTTTAATAGCAACAGTTGGTATTACAGGTATTCCAAGAATTTTTGAAAGTTTTTCAATATCTATTTTAATACCTTTTTTTGTAGCAAAATCCATTTGATTTAAAGCTATTATCATTGGTACTTGAAGTTCTAAAAGTTGAATTGTAAAATAGAGATTACGTTCAAGATTAGAAGCATCTATAACATTTATAATCATATCTGGTTTCTCAATAGCAATATATTCACGAGCAATAATTTCTTCAATAGAAAAAGTTGAAAGAGAATATATTCCAGGTAAGTCAATAATATGAATTTTATAACCTTGGAAAAATAATGTTCCTTCAGCTTTTTCAACTGTTTTTCCAGGCCAATTACCTACAACTTGATTTAAACCAGTAAGTTGATTAAATATTGCAGATTTACCTACATTAGCATTTCCAGCTAAAGCTATAGTTATAATCCTTTCTTTATTCATTTTCTTTAACCTTTTTTATGAAAATTCTTGATGCCATACCTCTTCCAATTGCAAGAAATGTTCCTCTAACACATATTTCTATTGGACCATGAAAAGGAGCTTCTTTAATAATTTTTATTTCAGTTCCTGGTGTTAAACCCATTTCTGCAAGTCTTCTTACTGCACCTTTTCCTCCAAAAATGAAAACTATAATCCCTTTTTCACCTTGATGAAGATTTGTTAATGGTAAAGCATCTTCTATTCTTCCTTCTAAAGATTTTATTTCTTTATAAAATTCATTTAATGATTCATCATCCATTCCATGCTTATAACGCCAATGCTTACGCCAATCTTTTATTTTCCCTTCAAAAATTTTTGCAATACTATTAAAGAAACTATGATGAATTTTTTCATGCAAATATTTTTCTCTATGATATTGAGTTATTTCTAAACCTTTTTCAGTTAATTTTAAAGAATTATCAATTTTTCTAATCAATCCATCTTTTATTGCAATATTTATTGCTTTTTCAATATCATTTATTGAAACTTTTAATTCTTTAGCTATTTCATTTAATTTAATTTCTTCATTTTTGTTTTCTAAAGTTTTTATAATTTCTAATATTTCTGGAATTAATTCATTAATTTTTTCAGACATATTAAGCCTCCTTAGGTTTTACTAAAATATTAGAAGCAATATTCTTATCTATAGCACATTCTTTCTTAGAAAAAGCAAATTTTACATAAATATTTGATAAATTTTTATTTATTACTTGAATTAAAATTCCTGGCATAATTCCTAAACTAGATAAATAATTTAAAAATTTCTTTTCTTCACTTTTTATTCCAATTATTTCAACAATTTTTCCATTATCTATTTCATTTAATGTTTTAAAAAATTCTTTAATTATTTTTCCTGAAGAATTTGGTATAGGTTTTCCATGTGGGCAAATTTTAGGATAATTAAGAATTTCCTCAATCCTTTTTGCTATACGTTCTGTTATTCCATGTTCCATTATGCAAGCTTCTTTATGAACAATACTCCAATCAATTTTTAAAATATCTATAAGCAATCTTTCTGAAAGTCTATGTTTCCTTAAAACTTTTAAAGCTATTTTTTTCCCTTTCATTGTTAATTTAACTCCTTTATAAGGAATATGTTTTACAAAACCTATTTTCTCAAAATTTTCAATAGTATTTGTAATAGACCCTGGAACAACTTTTAATTCTTTAGCAAGATCCATTGTTCTAGCATATCCATATTTTTCTTCTAAACGATATATTGCTTCTAAATATTCTTCTGCCTCTTTAGATAAAGAAAAATTTCTTCTCCTTTTTAAATTACTATACTTTTCTCTATATTTAATAGATTTTGATAAAGAATTATTCAATTTCAAATCACTTAAAATTACGATTGCTCGTAATTTATGTATTCAATATAATCTTACTATAATATAAATTTTTAAAAATTATGGTTTCCTTATAAAAATATCGATAATCCATTTAATTGAGAAAAAACCAGCATAACATATTATTAAATATTTAACAATTTTACCTAAAATTGTAGCAATAATAAATTTTTTAAAATCATATTTTATTATTCCTGCTAATATTCCAATTATATCAAAAGGAAAGGGGGAAATAGCAAATAAGAAAATAAATATTACTCCATATTTATCAATTTTTTTCTTAATTTTTTCTAATTTTTCACTATCTTTACTAATTATTTCTCTTCCACCAAAACCAAGAGCATATCCAGTTATTTCTCCTAAAGCAGAACCTAAACCAGAAGAAAAACCTAATAAAAATACTTGAAAAGGATCTTTTAAAAATCCAGAAAATAAGAAAATAATAGAAAAAGCAGGTATTGGAAAAACTATTGTTAAAGAACTTATAAAAGTTAATAGGAAAAAACCAAAAATACCATAAATAGTAATTATAGATTGTGCTTCAATATTATTAATCAAGTAATTAGAAAGAAAAGAACTAATAATAATTATTAAAATAGCAAATAAAAATATTATTATAGCTGATTTTTTCATGTAGGATACCTTTTTTATAAGTTATATAAATTGCTTTTATTTTTCCTTTAATATAAAGCTTTATTAATTTTAAATTTTTCTATATTTATTAGATTGAATGTGATGAGTATAGAAGAGAAAATTTTAGAAATATTAAAGAATGAAGAGGAAAATGAAAAATATAGATTAATGGCTGATATTATACGCGTTTTAATCGTAAGTCATGGAATTATTTGGTTAAGTGAATTATATATAGATTTAATTAAATACTATAGTTTTATTGGAAAAATAGAAAAAATTAAACCTCAATTATTGAAAGATACTATTAAAAAATTAGAAGAGAAAGAAATTATAAAAATTGAAGAAAGAGAAAGAGGTTTTGTGAATAAATATGGAACATATAAAGATTTATTAATAAAAATAATCGATATAAGAAATGTTAGAAATATTTTAATGAAAGATAAAAAATATGTAGAATATACTTCATATAGACATCGTAAAATGATGGAAGCAATTAGAAAATGATATATTTAAATATTAATTAAAAAATAAGTGTTTAAGAATGAATAGAGGTAAAATTTATAAATATATTGATGAGCATATTGATGAGCATATTGCAAAACTTCAAGAAATTGTTAAACAACCATCAATATCAGCTGAAAATATTGGAATAAGAGAATGTGCTGAGCTTATAAAAAAATATTTTGAAGAAATAGGATGCATAGAAACAAAAATTGTTGAAACATCAGGAAATCCAGTTGTTTATGGAGAATATAATGCAAATTCTGATAAAACAATAATTGTATATATGATGTATGATACACAACCAGCTGATGAACCTGGATGGATAGTTGATCCTTTTGCTGGAGAAATTATAGATTTAGATCCATTTGGAAAATGTCTTGTAGCAAGAGGAGCAGTTAATACAAAAGGGGAATTAAGAGCATTCTTAAATGCATGCGAATCAATTAAAGCTTGTAAAGAAGAAATTCCTATAAATTTAATATTCATAGCTGAAGGAGAAGAAGAATTAGGGAGTAGACATTTACCAGAATTTATTAAAAAATATGAAAAAAAATTGAAAGAAGCAAATGGAGTATTTTTCCCATCAGTTGATCAAGATGAGAAAGGAAAAGTTATAATGAGTCTTGGAGTAAAAGGGATAATATATTTTGAGCTTGAATTGAATGGAAAAGATTGGGGATATGGTCCCACTGAATTTGATATACATCGCCATTCATTTGTTGTAAATTCTTTTAATAAAGATTCAAAAATAAACAATTAAAAAAAGGGGGGAGAAAGTCGTCATTGAATTGCTTTAATTAAATTTCTTTGTTTTCTCTTTATTGTAAATCCTATATGTTTATAGAAGTCGAACAGACTTTTCGCACAAATAGAGATGTAATAGCAGTTTTTAGTAGCTTTATACACACCATTTGGAAAATGTTCAATGCTACCTTTCTTTGTTGTTAAATGAGGCCCAGTAGTATCAATATCAAAGTATTTCTTTAATAAATATTGGACATAAATCAATAGTTCTTTATTTGTATTATGAAGTCGTAGTAGTCGTTTTTTTCTCTTTCTAATCTTTACATATATGCAACCTTCTGCATCAAACAATGCTCTTAGAAAAGAAGCAACACAATCTTTGCAATGCTCAATGTATGGTTTTAGTTCTTTTAATGGTCTATTTAGAAACTTGAAAAGTTGGATGCTGCATCCTTTTACTATCCACTGTTTTCTATTTTTATCCCAGAATGATTTATATGGTTCTTTCTTTCCTAATATCTTTGCCAAACATCTTCCAAATTCTTCTGCAAATTCTTTATCTTTAACTGTTAGCCATAGAAGATAACCATTGCCATCAAAGTATAAGCAACCATCACTAAGCATTACTCCATTAATATATGAAAGTTCTGGTGAAGGTTTTTCATCAAATTTATTGACTTTTCCAAGTGGATGATGTTTTCCATTAATCCAATCATGAAGAGTAGACATAGGTAGTTGCTTTTTATATTTTTCATAGATTCTTCTTTGAATTTCACTAAGTTTTAATCCTTGTTTTCTTAGTTTAACAACATCCTCATACATCTTTGCTCTTATCTCCAATGGCAAGTATTTTCTTCTCTCCCCCCTCTTGCTTATAATACCTACGCCAACTACACTCATGATATCACCCCCACGATATTTTTTAAAGGGGGTGTCGGCATTTCTGCCGAAAAGAGAGTAGTTGGCATAGATATTATAAGCAAGAGAGAGGAGAGATGGCATTCTTCAAAAGCATTTTCGTAGAAACCTTATTCCTATAAGCTTTCATATGAGTGGCTATCCTCACGAGACAAGCTCGTTCATTTGGTCTCATAATCATTAAGCTTATAGGATAAGGTTTCTCGATCCCCCTTTAGCCATTTTTAATATTCCTACATCAGATTCGAGCATCATTTTTCGCTCAAATCCTCATTTTTTGCTTATAAAATATTATTAAAAACTATTTTATAAATATTTAATTATTTTTTTAAAAAAAAAGAAATTGAATATATTAAAAATAAAAATTTAATTATAGAACTTTATTAGTTTTGGCTTTATCTTATAATCATCCTGAAATTATCTATAAAGTGGAAAGTATTACAAAATTGAGAAATTCCTTTTAATTAAGCAAAAGAGAATTCCTAATAATACTTATCAACAACAATTAAACATTATTTCCTCTATTCCTTATATTGGTGAGAAATATGTAGAAAGATTATTGAAAAGTTTTTAAAACAATTAAAAATATAATAAATGCTTCTCTCAATAATAATTATCTTCAAAAGCTACTATTCCATTCTTTATAAAACTTCTATCAAAATATGGAGAATTTTAAATGAAGAATATTTAAGAATATATTTTTTTACTAGTATTATTAATATTTTATTGGATATTTTCTCAAATTATTAAAAATTTTATTAATTCTACATTTAATTTCGACAGAACATTTTTTCAGGATCATGAGATTCATATTCTGCATCAGTAATAATTACTTTAAATTTTTTAGACATTACAATAACCTCTTTTCTTGTCAAAATTTTCTTACCATAAGTCTTATTCTCTTTTTATTTGAAATCTTAAATATTTAAGTAAAACATATTTTTAAAAAGCTTAATAAAAAATATAAATTATTGATAAAGATTTAAAACAAGTTATTTAAAAATAATTGTAAAAAAAAGGAGTACAATTATGGCTATAGAATTCATTAAAAAGCCTTTTAAAGATGAAGAAAATTTATCATGCTTAGAAAGTTATGTTAAAGAATGGTTTATTAAAACTTTTAAAGAACTTACTCCGCCTCAAAAATATTCTTTCAAATTAATTTCAAATGGATATAATGTAGTTATAACTGCTCCAACTGGTTCTGGAAAAACAATAGCTGGATTTTTATCAATTTTAAGCGAATTATTTAAAATGGGTAAAGAAGGGAAACTTAAGGATAGCGTGTATTGTATATATGTTTCACCTTTAAAAGCTTTAGATAATGATATTAAAAGAAATCTTTTAGTCCCTCTTAAAGAAATAAGAGAAATAGCTAAAAATAAAGGAATAGATTTACCAGAAGTTAGAATAGCTGTACGTAGCGGAGATGTTACTCCTAATGAGAAACAAAAGCAGCTTAAGCAGCCTCCACATATATTAATTACGACTCCTGAAAGTTTAGCTGTTATGCTTAATGCTCCTAAATTTTCAAAATATCTTTCAACTGTTAAATGGGTTATTATAGATGAAATACATGAACTTGCAAATAATAAACGTGGAGTACATCTTAGTTTAAGTTTAGAAAGATTACAAGAAATTGCAGGAAATTTTATTAGAATAGGATTGGGTGCAACTTTACATCCAATTGAAGAAGCTGCTGCTTTTCTAGTTGGATATAATGATAATGGAGAATTAAGAGATTGTAAAATAGTTGATGTAAGCTGGTATAAACCATATGATTTAAAAGTATTATGTCCAGTAAAAGATATAATTCATTCTACAGCTGAACAACTTAATTCTGCTATGTATAAACTTTTAGATAAGCTTATTTCTAAACATAGAACAACTCTTATTTTTACTAATACAAGGAGTGGTACTGAAAGAGTAGTTTTTCATTTAAAAGATAAATGGAAAAATAAGTATAGCGATGCAACGATTGGTGCTCATCATGGATCATTAAGTAGAGACATACGTTTAGATGTTGAAAATAAATTAAAACAAGGTTTGCTAAAGGCTGTTATATGCGTAAGTGAAAATTCTAATGTTTTATCAAATCCTTCTTGGAGAAAAATAACAGAAATTACTTCAAGAGAAGAGATAATTTACTTAGACCAAGATCTTAAACTAAAAAAAGGAAAGTTTGACTCAATTTTTTGTAGAGAATATAAAGATTATGGCTTTAAAATAAAAAGTAGGTTAGGTTATGAAATTGAATGTACAAAGGAACATAAGTTCCTTACTATTAGAGATTCAAAATTGAAATGGATAGAAGCAAAGGATTTAAAATGTGGAGATAAAGTTGCTGTTATAAGGAATATTCCAATTTTTTCTCAATATATTCCAAGATATGACGAAATTATTCCTGAAAATGCATATGTTTACCTAAACGAGAATATATTAAAAGAAATAAAAGAAGAAATAAAGATAAAGTTCGGATCCATAAAAAATTTATGTAAACTTCTTAATTTAAATTCCTCAACGATTACACATAACTTAAGAGGAGTATATCCAATAAAATTTGCTAATTTATTAAAAATATTATCTAAGCTTGGTAAAGAAGAATGGATAAAAGAAATAAAGGTAATAAGAACTAATAAAACAAAACACCCTCTTTTTAATAAAAAGATTTCAAAGGAGTTTTTCCGCTTTTTAGGATTTTATTTAGCTGAAGGTTCTTGTGATAATTCAGGTATATCGATAGCTGGTGAGAGATACTTATTAGAATTTTATTCAAAATTATTAGCAAAGGATTTTCCTCTAAAACCTATTAAAACTAAAAATCCTCATGGAATTCATGTTTTTAAATTTTCATCTAAACTTCTCCGCTCAATATTTGAAAAATTAATAGGTGACTTAAAGAAAAAATCCATAAAAGGTGATTTTCCAAGCATTATATATAAATTACCAGAAGAATATAAATGGTGTTTTCTCTCGGGATATTTTGATGGTGATGGTTATTCAGAAATTAAGAATAAGAGAGCATATTCATTAGGATTTTCTACTTTTAATAAAAAATTTGCAAAAGGATTACAAACATTACTACTTCAATTAGGGATAATAGCCTCTATAAGGGAAAGAGAATATAATGAAGAACAAGAGTTTAGAGGAAGGAAAATTAAAAAGAAGGGCATATGTTATACCATTTCTATTTATGGTGGTGAACATTTAAGAAAGTTTGCTCAAAAAATTAAGCCAAAAAAGAAGAATTTAAGAAATGCTATTAATCACGTATTAAATACAAAAGGATATTGCAATAGAGATATAATTCCTAACATAAGTGAATTATTAAGAGAAATAAGGAAAAAGATAAGTTTAAGCACTTATAAACTTCAAAGAATAGGCTATAATCCTGAAAAAGTTGAAATTAAAAAAAGAAATATAAGTAGGAGAAAATTACAAACCCTTATAAAGCTTTATGAGAAATTCATAGAACTTCCAGAATTATTAAAAAATCTAGCTTATTCTCATATATTTTGGGATGAAATAATAAAAAAAGAGCCAATTTACTTAGAAAAAGTTTATAGTTTAGTAGATACATCCAACCATAATTATGTAATAGATGGATTTATTTGTCAAAACAGTTCAACATCTTTAGAACTTGGGATTGATATTGGATATATAGATCTTGTTGTTCAAATAGGTTCTCCTAAAAGTGTTACTAGAGCTATACAAAGAATTGGTAGAAGTGGACATAAATTTGGTGATGTAGCTAAAGGAATTATAATTGCAATGGATAGAGATGATCTTGTAGAATGTGCAGTAATGCTTAAATGCGCTCTTGAAAAGCATCTTGATAAAATACAGATTCCAAAGAATTGTTTGGATGTTTTAGCTCAGCATATTGTTGGAATGGCTTTAAATAAGAAATGGAATATTAAAGATGCATTAAAAGTTATTAAGAGAAGTTATTGTTATCATGATTTGGATGAAGAAACATTTAAAAAACTTCTTCATTATTTAGCTGGGCATTATTCAGATCTTGAAGATCAAAGAGTATATGGAAAAATATGGTTTGATGAAAATGATGGAATGTTTGGTAAAAGAGGTAAATACACTAGAATAATATATTATCTTAATATTGGAACTATTCCAGATGAAGTTAAAGTAGATGTTTATAAATTGCCTGATAAAAAATACATTGGAAATATTGAAGAAGGTTTTCTTGAAAGACTTAAACCAGGAGATATTTTTGTATTAGGTGGAAAATTGTATGAATTTAGATATGCAAGAGCAATGCGTTGCTATGTTTCTCAAGCTCCTAAAGAAGCGGTACCAACAATTCCAGCATGGTTTTCTGAACTTCTCCCATTAAGTTTTGATTTAGCTTTAGAAATTCAAAAATTTAGAAAAGAAATGAAGAAAAAATTCGAAAAAGGTGAAAATAAGGAAGAAATAATTTCCTGGTTAATTAATAATTATCCTATAGATAAATACTCTGCACATTCTATATATGAATATTTTAAAGAACAGTATGAATATTGTAATATAATTCCATCTTTTAATGAAATACTTATTGAAGAAACGTATGATTTACATGATAGAAAATACATTGTTTTTCATTCATTATATGGTAGAAGAACAAATGATGTTCTTTCAAGAATTGTAGCTATAATTCTTTCAAATCAATTAGGAAAAAACATTGGTGTAATAGTTAGTGATAATGGTTTTGCTTTACATATACCTAAAAAGAGTAAAGTAGATATAAATAAATTATTGGAAGAAATTAAAAATATCAATCCAATTATTCTTCTTCGAGAAAATATTAGAAGAACAGAACTTATGAATAGACGCTTTAGACATTGTGCAAGTAGAAGTTTCTTAATTCTTAGAAATTATAAAGGCTATAAAATAAGCGTAAGTAAACAACAAACAAATGCTCAAACATTAATTAAAGTATGTGAAGAAATAGATAAAAATTTTCCAATAATAGAAGAAACTTATAGAGAAATATTAGAAGATGTATTTGATATAGAAAATGCTTTAAAAGTAATATCATGGATAAAAAATGGAAAAGTTAAAATTAATTATATTAAAACAAATCTTTCTTCTCCTTTTGCTCATAATTTAATAATATTAGGTGAAGCAGATATAGTTTTAATGGAAGATCGTAAAAAAGCTTTATTAGAATTGCATGAAGCAATCATGAAAAGTATACAAAATAGAAAAGATTAATTAAGAATTTTAATTAAAGTATATTAATAATATTGAATATGAAAATTTTAGAAAACAATATAGAAATAATAGAATGTTTTCCAGCAATATATATAGAAAGTATAGATAGCATAGTTATTGCTGATCTTCATTTAGGTTATGAAGGAATAATGGCTGAACAAGGAATTTTTATACCTAAAATTCAATTTAAAAAGGAATTAGATATGCTTTCTAAAATAATAAAGAAGAAGAAAGCTAGTAAAATAATTATTAATGGAGATATAAAGCATGAATTTTCAGAAACAAGTTATCATGAATTTATTGAAGTTTCAGACCTTTTAAATTTTCTTAAGAATAATTTTAAAGAAATTATTTTAATTAAAGGAAATCATGATAATTATATAGCTAGAGTATCAAATCGTTATAATGTTAAATTATATGAAGAATTTAAAATAAATGAATTTTATTTTTTACATGGACATAAAATACCTATAGATTTTATGAGAAATGATGTTAAAATAATAATTATTGCTCATGAACATCCAGCAATTGCTTTATATGATGAAATTGGTGTTAAAGAAAAAATTGATTGCTTACTTTATGGAAACATGAAAGATGGAAGAAAAATAATTGTTTTACCAGCTTTTTCATATTTTGCTCAAGGAAGTGATGTGAATATTCTTCCAAAAGAAGAATTGCTTTCACCCATTTTAAGAGAATATGTTGATATTGATGAATTAAATGTTATTGCTATAAGTGAAGAAGTTGGTTGCTTAATTTTCCCAAAAATTGGTGAAATAAAAAATATTTATAAGATAAAATCTTAAATTTCTTTAATCTTTTCCTTTTAAAAATAAATAGTTAAAGATTATTTTATTATAAGCATAATTCTATTATGTAAAATTTTAAATACTTGTATAACAAATATTTAATTGGTGACTAGTATGAATATAACGATTAGAGGTTTAGATGAAAAAGTTTTTAGAAGATTTAAAGCTAAAGCTGTAGAAGAGGGTATGAAATTGGGGGAAGCATTAACACAAGCCATGGAATTATGGATTAAACAAAAAAGTACAAAGCCAATTAAAAGTCTCTTGGATATAAAACCATTTAATTGGGGAAAAGGTACTGAGAAAGTAAGCACAGAAATTGATAAAATCCTATATGGAGAATAAAAATGATTTTTCTTGACTCATGTTTAATAATAGCTTATTCTAATGTGATTGATGAAAATCATAATAAAGCAATTCAAATATTAAAGGATATTGAAAATGGTAAATATGGAACTCCAGTCATTAGTGATTATATATTTGATGAAATTGTTACAGTTATGCTAATCAAGACTAAGAACTTAATGAAAGTCGCTGAATTAGGTGAAATACTTCTTAATGCAACTCTTTTGATTAGAGTTGATGATAGTATATTTAATTTAGCTTGGAAAATATTTAAAGAACAACAAAAGCCAAAATTTAGTTTTACGGATAGCACAAGTATAGCTATATGTAAAATGAATGGAATATCGAAAATAGCAACTTTTGATAAGGATTTTGAAGAATTAAAAGAATTTAATATAATTGGTATTAAAAGCTAGCATCTTAAACTTTAATTCTTATTTTAAGTATTCTATAAAGCATATTCTTTTTTATTTAATCATTTTCTTTAATATTTTCCACTATTTTTTATAATTATTTAAAGAATTTAAAATTTTTATTACATCTTCATCTTCTAAATCATACCATTCTTTATAAGCATCTGCTACTGCAAAAAATAAATCAGACCTAATATTTAAACAAATTATTTTATCAACATAAGGTTTTATTAAATTTATAGCTTTTAATGAAGCTGTAGGAATTGCAATTACTATTTCTCTTGGTTTCATTTTTTTAATGGATTTAATGGTTGCTAACATTGAAAAACCTGAAGCAAGCCCATCATCAACAATTATTACTATTTTATTTTCTATATTTGGAAAAGGTTTATTTCCTCTAAATAGTTTCATTCTTTTCTCAATAATTTTCTTTTCTTCAATTATGCATTGTTTTATTTCTTCTTTTGTTAATTTAAGATAAGGAATTATTTCTTTATTTAAAATTATTTTCTCATCCCAAGATATTGCTCCAAATCCAGCTTCCTTATTCCATGGTATATGTAACTTCCTTGTAATAGCTAAATCTAATGGAAGATTAAGTTTCTTAGCAATAATAATTCCTACTTGAACTCCTCCAGCTGGAATAGCAAATATATAAGCATCTTTATTTTTATATTCTTTAAGTTTTTCTGCCAATAATTCACCTGCATGATATCTATCATTAAATACGTATTTTTTATATCTAAAACTTGGTTCATCTATTACTTTATTCATATTTTTTAATTCTTATATACTATAAAATAACTTAAAAATTTAATGTTAGGAGAATTAGCTTCTTTAATTTCTGCCATATGCTGGACTTTTTCAGCAGCATTATATAAAATAGCTCTTAAAGAAACAGATCCATTAATTGCTAATATTATTAGAATTATTTTTACTTCATTTTCATTAATATTTATTTGTTTTTTATTAAATAGAATAAATGAATTATTTATAATTTCATTTATGCCATTATTTTATATTATTTTAAGTTCTTTAATAGGATTAGGTTTAGGAGATTTAACATATATGTATAGCTTAGATCTTATAGGAGTTTCAAGAGCAGTTCCAATTTCTTCTATATATCCGCTTTTTACAATATTTTTCTCATTTTTATTTTTTAATGAAAAAATATCTTTAATTGTTTTTATTGGAGCTTTAATAATTATTTTAGGAATATGGATATTATTTAAAGAAGAAAAATCAAATTTTTCAAATAATAGAAATAATAAAAAAGGGTATTTTGCAGCAATTCTATGTGCTATTCTATGGGGTTTAAGTATAAGTTTAATGGGAGAAGCTTTAAAATTTTTAGATTCTTTGATTGTTAATACTTTAAGAGTAATAATTCTTTCAATATTTTTTATTTTTTTAATGATTTTTAATAATATTAGAAGAAGAATATTTAAAATAAAAATTAAAACATGTTTTATATTAGGTTTAGCTGGATTTATTGCTCTTGGTCTTGGATGGATTAGTTTATCCATAGGATTAATACTTATAGGTGCAGCTAAAGCAGTTCCAATATCTTCTATTACTCCTTTATTTTCTTTAATTATTGGAAAAATATTTTTAAAAGAAAAATTTGGAATAAATATAGTAATAGGTGCAATAATAATTTTTATTGGAGTTGTATTTATTAATTTTGGATAAATTAGTGATTTATTATGAATAATTTTAGAGAATTAGCATTAAAATATGCTAAAGAGAAAAATTCAAGAATTGTTTTAGCTTTAGATCTTTATAAAGAATTATATACTTTACCATTAAATATTAGAGAAAAAGAAAGAAAAAATCTTCTAGATTCAGCTATTAATCTTCTTTCTAATATTGAAGATTATATTGCAGGAATTAAAATTGGATTATCATTTTCTTTATGTGTAAATCTTGATAATGTAGAAGAGATTATTAAAAATTTTTCTAATAAATATTTTTTTATTTGTGATTTTAAAATAGCAGATATAGGCTATACAAATAGTTTAATAATTAGAAATATTTTAAATATAGGTTTTAATGCAATAATAGCACATGCAATTATAGGTTTTAAAGATGGCCTTGAAAGAATTGTTTCGGAAGCTAAAAAATTTAATGCAGGAGTATTGGCTTTATGTGCTATGAGTCATAATGGTGCAGAAGAATTTATTAATAAGCATTACATTGAATTATTAGAAATAGCTGCTAAATCTAAAGTGGATGGTTTTATTCTTCCAGCAACTTATCCTTCATATATTTCTACTGCAAGAAAGCTTTATCCATGGGCTCTTATTTTTTCTCCTGGTGTAGGAGCACAAAAAGCAGCTTTTGGTTCAGCTATAAATAATGGAGCAGATTTTGAAATTATTGGAAGATCTATATATGAAGCTGAAAATCCTAAAAAAGAAATTGAAAAGATTTTAAAAGAAATGAGCTATTAATCTCATTATTTAATGAAAATAGAAAATATTAATTATATTAAAAAATTAGATATCTCTCCAAGATAAGACTTGAACATATCTTGTTGCGATTCGTTTCAATTTTTCATCTTCAGTTACAAAAATTTTCTTAAATGTTGCACTAGCTATAATATAGCTAGCATCATAAAATGTAATGTTATTCTCTATTGCTAAGTTAAGTATAGCTAAATGATTTAGGTCTTTCCAGCTTATCATAGTAAAATCATTTGTAAGGAGAATTCTAATTAAAGTTTTTATTAAAACTTCAACTTCATCTTTACTTATAATCTTCATTAAAGAAACCCATTTCCAAAGTCCATTACCAACTTCATAAAATGCTAAATCCAATGTTGCTATGTCCTTAAGTTTATTAAGTAAATCTTTTTCTTTTAAGTATTTAATCATCATAAGCAGAGAGCTTACATCAATTATTGCTTTCATCGACTCTCCCTGAAACTTCTTATTGTTCGAATGATTTCTTCATCGCTTAATTTTGAGAGAGTTTTTCTTGCTTCAGCTAATGATGCTATAAGGATTTCTTTTTCTCTTCTTTTAATTTCTTCTTCTAAAGCTTTTCTAACAAATTCGCTTATATTGATATTTAATTCCTTTATTTTTTTCTTAAGTTCTTTATTTATTCTAATCGTAATTATTTCAGATATTCAAAAATTGTAATACTAAAAAAGATATAAACTTTTTGTAAGACAAAGGAGATAATATTCATAATTCTTTATTCTTTCTTAATTTTTTCATAATTTATTCTCTAGGCTTATTTTTTTAAAAAGAATTAGAATTTTAAAAAGATATTTATTAGATTTAAAAAAATATAACTAAAAAATTAATTTAAGTTTTTCTAAAATCAATTTTAACCTATTTTTAAAAATTAAATTTTTATACTCGTCAAAAAATAATTTTTATAAAAAATTATCATAAGGTTTGAAAAATGAAATATTTAGATTTAGAATCTCTTATATTAAATTTATTTAATTATAAATGCATTCTATTTAATGATTTTAAACTTTCGTCTGGAATAACTAGTCCATATTATATTGATTTAAGAATAATTCCATCTTATCCAGAAATGTATGAAATTGTTAGTGATGCATATGTCAAAAAAATAAATGAATTAAATATGAAAATTGATAGAATATGTGGAATTGCTACTTCTGGAATTCCTTTAGCTGCACTTACAGCTTATAAATTAAAGAAGCCATTCGTATATGCTAGAAAAGAAAAAAAAGAATACGGAACAAAAGGTTTAATAGAAGGTATTTTAAATAAAGGTGATAATGTTTTAATCATTGATGATGTTATAACAACTGGTGGAAATATAATTAGAACAGTTAATGCTTTAAGAGAAATGGATGCAATAGTAGAAAAAGCAATCGTTTTAATTGATCGTGAACAAGGTGGATTTGAAAAACTTAAGGAAATAAATATAGAATTGATATCAATAATTAAAGTTTCTCAAATATTTAAAATACTTTTTAATAAAAATCTCATTTCAAAAGAAACATATGAAAAAATTTTAAAATATATTGATAAAAAACAATCTTAAATTTTTAATTGAATATTTTCCATATTTTTCTACTTGTTTTTATTATAACATTTATATTTCTAAGAGGTTATTTAGTAAATGAAACAATTACTTAAAGCTAGCATATTAGCTTAAAAATTAATATTATTGAATTTTTTAAGAAAATTTTATTATTAAATAAAATAATATTTTTATTGAAAAATATGTTTAAAGGAAGGGATATTCTTTCAATTTTAGATTTTAAAAGAAATGAAATAGAACATATATTTGAAATTACAAATGAAATGAAAAAAATTTTAGAAAAAGGAAAATCAAATATTTTAGAAGGAAAAATTCTTGCAACTGCTTTTTTTGAACCTAGTACTAGAACAAAGCTTAGTTTTGAAACTGCAATGCAAAGATTAGGTGGTTCTGTTATTGGTTTTTCTGAACCAAGTACCTCATCTATTGCTAAAGGTGAAAATATTTCTGATACTATTAGAATGCTTGATTCTTATGCTGATATTATAGTTATTCGTCATAGATTAGAAGGAGTTGCAAAATTAGCTGCAGAAATAGCAAATTCACCTGTAATAAATGGAGGTGATGGGACCCATAATCATCCAACTCAATCAATTATAGATTTATATACTATTTGGGATAAGTTTGGAAAAATTGATGGTTTAAATATTTGTATTCTTGGAGATTTAAAATATGGCAGAGCAGCAATTTCTTTTATATATGGATTAACATTGTTTAATCCTAAAAAAGTTTTCTTAGTATCTCCATCATTATTAAAAATTAGGCAAGAAGTTAGAGATTTTCTTAAGTCTGTAGGGTTAAATATTTATGAAACAGAATCTTTAGAAGAAGTATTGAGTAATTGCGATGTGCTATATGTTACAAGAATACAAAAAGAACGTTTTCCAGATCCAACAGAATATGAAAAAGTTAAAGGAAGCTATAGAATTAGTATTGAAATGCTTAAAAATGCAAAAGAAAATTTAATAATTCTTCATCCGCTTCCAAGGATAGATGAAATAGATATGAATGTAGATTATACAAAATATGCATATTATTTTAAACAAGCAGCTAATGGGATTCCTGTTAGAATGAGTTTGCTTGCATTACTTTTAGGAGCATTTGAATAAATACTATTAAGCTATTTTATTCAAAGTTTTACATTATTTAAACCTTATATTTGCTAAAAAAAATAATGTTTTATTTTTCATCATTTTGAAAATAAAAATTTAAGAATTTTGATATTTTATTATTTATGGATAAATATGGGATTATCAGAAGAACTTGTTGTTAGAAAAATAAAAGATGGAACAGTAATTGATCATATTCCAGCTGGTCAAGCATTAAATGTTTTACGCATAATGGGTATAAAAGGTTTTGAAGGAAATAGAATTGCAATAGTAATGAATGTTGAAAGTAAAAAACTTGGAAAAAAAGATATTGTTAAAATTGAAAATCGTGAAATAGCTCCAGAAGAAATTAATAAAATTGCTTTAATCGCTCCAAATGCAACAATAAATATTATTAGAAATTATAAAGTAATAAAAAAAGAAAAAGTGACTCTTCCTGATAAAATTAAAAATATTGTTAAATGTATTAATCCTACATGTATAACAAATCAAGAAAGAGAATTCATTGTTTCATCATTCAAATTAATCTCTAAAAATCCTATAATACTTTTATGTGAATATTGTGAAAGATATCTCTTGCAAGAAGATATAATAAAACAATTCGAATAATTTATTAAAAAAGGAATTTACATTTAATAAAATAAACAAAAATAAATTAAATAGATTTTACGAATTTATTTAATAGGACTCTTAAGTTTTCTAAGGAATTTTTCTGTTCTTATCATCTTTGGTTTTTCAAGTACTTCTCTAGCATCACCCTCTTCAATTATTACTCCCCCCTCAATAAATATAACTCTATCAGCAGCAGCTTCAGCAAAATCTATTTCATGAGTAACTATAATCATTGATCTGCCTTGCTTTGCTATATCATAAAGTGCTTCAACAACTTCATATCTAAGCTCTGGATCAAGAGCAGAAGTTGGTTCATCTAATAGAAGCAATATCGGGTCTATTGCTAAAGCTCTTGCTATTGCTGCTCTTTGCTGCTGTCCACCTGAAAGCTCAAGCGGATATTTAAATGCTAAATCTCCTAATCCTAATCGCTTCAAAATAGATAAAGCTATATTTTCAGCATCTTTCTTATTTAAACCTTTACTTAATTCTAATGGTAATGCAACATTTCTTAATAAATTCATATGTGGGAAAAGGCTATATTGTTGAAAAACAAATCCAATTTTTGTCCTAACTTCTTTAAGAGAGCTTGGCTCATTTATAACTTTTTTACCATTAAAAATGATTTCACCAGACCATGGTTTAACAAGCATAGGTATACATTTAAGTAATGTGCTTTTACCTGATCCACTAGGCCCAATTACTACTATTTTCTCTCCTTTATCAACTTCTAAATTAACTCCTCTTAATACTTCTATTTTACCATAGCCTGCTCTAAGTTCTTTAATAGTAAGAATCTTTTCATTCATACTAAAGTCCTTTTATATCCTGGAATAGCATATTTATGTTCTAGAATTTTTGATATTTGAGATGATGGTAAACATATAGCAAGATAAAAAATAGCTGCTACAAGATATATTTCAGGACTGAATGTGTATGCTACCATATATTCAGTTTTTCTAAGCAACTCTGCAACACCTATTATAGAAGCTAATGAAGTATATTTAACAAGAGCTACAAATTCATTAACTAGAGCAGGAGTAGCTATTCTTATGGCTTGTGGTAAAATAATGAATCTATACATTTCACTAGTGCTCATTCCAAGGGATTCAGCTGATAAAAATTGTTCTTCAGGTATCCCTTTAATTGCTGATCTAAGAATTTCAGCTTGATATGCAGCACTATTTAATCCTATTGCAAGAATTGAAGCTGTGAATGCGTCTAATTTAATACCAATTGATGGTAAACCAAAATAAATGAAGAATAATTGAACAAGTAATGGTGTGCCTCTAAAAAATTCTATATACGCACGTGCAATTCCTGATATTGGAGTTATTGCAAATATTCTCATTGCAGCTAGAACAATACCTAAAGCTAAACCAAAAGTAAATGAAAATATAGTTAATTGAAGTGTGACAGGTATACCTTCAGCTATATAAGGAATAATGTTAAATAAAAATTGGTTTAGGTCCATGCCTACACCTAAGATTTTATTTATTCTCCAAGCCACTTACTAATTTCTTCTTGAAAGATTTTATCCATCTCTCCTGATTTAGTAAGATCTTCGATAATTTTATTAACTATATATTTAAGATCTTCTGCACCTTGAGGTACAGCTACAGCTGCTCCACTAAGACTACCAATACGCTTTGCTATTACTAAATCTGGATCTCTTCTTGCTAAAACTGATGCTATTATATCGCCAACAATTATTGCATCAAGATCGCCTCTCTTAAGAGTCATAACCATTTCAGGATATACTCTATCATAAGATATTATATTAGCTTTACCTTTTAAATTATTGTTAGCCCATTCTTCTTGAATAGTTCCAAGTTGAACACCAATATTTTTACCATAAAGCGATGGGACATCTACAAATTGACTTGCTTTATCTTTCAATATAACAATAGCGTTCTCATAAGCAATATAATATTCTTTTGAAAAATCAACTTCTTTTTCTCTTTCTGCTGTATGATGCATATCAGCTAATATAAGGTCTATTTGTCCACCTTTTAAAGCTTCTATAAGAGCTGCAAACTTCATATCTTTAATTTCTAATTTAACATTAAGTGCTTCAGCTATTTTTTTAGCTAAAGCAATATCTATTCCAGCAAAATTACCTTGTGCATCAATATATTCAAATGGTGGCCAATCAGCACTTGTTCCTACTATTAACTTTCCTCTGCTTTTAATCGTATCTACAAGAGATAATGGTTTTTGTGGAGCTATAAAAGATGATGCAATATAGTATCCAACAGCACCAATAATAATGCCTATTATTAATGCGATTGCAATCCATACAATTTTTATATCTTTACCCATTTTCATGCTTTAAATGTTTTTAAGAGTAATATTTAAATCTTTCGGAAAAATTTAAAAATCATTTATAAAAATAAAGAAAAATAAAAAAATAACTTAAGTTTCTTTTATTAAGATATTAAAAAATAAAAGAAAATTAAGTATAAGATAGGATTATAGCATACGTAAATAATTATTTTTTAGATAAACATAGATATTATAAAAACCTTTGAATTTTTATAAAGAATAATTATTCGTTATCTAAATCTTTATTAAGAATTTTAATTGAATGAAAAAGGTTTAACTTTATATGTAGAAAATCAAAATCCTTTATATAATAAGTAAACAAAAAATATTTGAGTTTTGGATTGCAATTTAATTTCAGAAAAAGAGGCTAAATTATGATAAAGAAATTTCCTAACGAACTCGTCTTCAAACTCTAGCTTCTTTCTCCAATGCTAATGATTTATTCATTGTGGCTTCGTTCGCCTAGCATCCTTTAATTGCTCATATCATTGCGTACATTTTGCTTGGAGGAAGGTTTTGGGTTGAGTCCCTAAACCTTCTTCTTCTAAGCTTTGGTCTCTATTCATTCCAAAGCCCAGAAGAAGCTTTACTACAGTTCATTAATTATCTATAAATTGGTTAAATATAAACCTTAATTGCATGAAATATTTGCATTATTAATTGATATAAAACAAAAGAAAATTAAGAAAGATTATTATTAATATTCTATAGAGATATTTTAAAAATTTTTTTAAATTTCAATTTTTTAAAATAATTAATAAAATCTTTTATATTCATAAAGTTATAAAAATTCATATTATAGCATGTATAATAATACATTTAATATGGAATTTGGAAATGAGTTCAACAATAATTTTGATCCATATTATAAACATTCATTCAAAATGGCTAAAGTTAAGAAAATTGTAAATGAAGCAAGAAAAATAAAATCTTTATACATAGAAACTAATATAACTCCTCCTCCTATTCCAGGACAATTTTTAATGATTTGGCATCCTAAAGCTGAAGAAATTCCTATTAGTATTTCAGATTTTGAAAATGGAATTGTTAGATTAACTATAGCTAATGTTGGATTAACAACTTCTTTATTAAATGAAGTTAAAATTGGTGAAAAAATTTTTTATCGAGGTCCATATGGTAAAGGATTTGATTTAAAGTCCAATTCATTCTATATTGCAATAGGTGGAGGATATGGAGCTGCTCCTTTAATTTATGCTATTAAAAAAATTTTAGAATATAAAAGTAAAGCAATTTATATTATTGGAGCAGAAACAAAATTTGATTTATTATTCATTAAAGAAATTGAAAATTTTAAAATTCCTTATTACATTGCAACTGAAGATGGTTCAATAGGATATAAAGGAATTGTTACAGATTTATTTGAAAATTTAATGAATAATTTTTTGAAAAATAAAGAATATGAAATTTTAACATGTGGTCCTGAGAAAATGATGGCAAAAATTGTTGAAATTGCTTTAAAAAATAAAATTAATGTTCAAGCATGCTTAGAAAGATATATGAAATGTGGTTTTGGTATATGTGGATCATGTGTTTTAGAACCTTTAGGGCTTAGAGTATGTATAGATGGACCAGTTTTTAATGGTAAGATATTAGAAAAAACATTTTTTGGAAAAGAAACCAGAAACCAATCTGGTTCGAGGGTGAAAATTGATAAATGAGTTTACTTATAAAAGGTAAGATTCATACTGGAGAAAAATTGATTAAAGGTTCTATATTAATAGAGAATGAGAAGATTTCAAAAGTAGCTATTGGAGATATTAATGTAAGTGTTTCTGAAAAAATTGATTTTAGTAATCATGAAAATATTATTATTCTTCCAGGATTAATAGATATTCATGCACATTTAAGAGATTTGGATTATAGTTATAAAGAAGATTTTATTAGCGGAACAAGAGCTGCTGCTAAAGGTGGATATACAATTGTTTTAGATATGCCTAATACAAAACCTAAAACAAATAATATAAAAAATCTTATAGATAAAAATAATTTAGCAAAATTAAAAGCATTAATTGATTATGGACTTTATTATGGTTTCCCTGAGAATGTAAATGAATTTGGAGATGAAATTGTTAAACTTTGTTCTGGAATTAAAATATATTCTTATGAAGATTATTATTTCAATAAAAATAATGAAATTATCGAAAAAATTTTTTCTTATGCATTTGAGAAAAATATCCCTATAATTGTTCATGCTGAAAATCCAATATTTTTTAAAGGTTCAGGAAGTGATTTTTTTGATAGACCTATTGAAGCAGAAATTTCAGCTGTGAAAGATTTTTTAGAAATTTCTAAAAAATATGGTTTTCATCTCCATATAACTCATGTATCTTCAGCTATTAGTGTGAAAATTATTGAAAAGCATAGATTTAATGGTTATACTAATGTAACTTTAGATACTTGTCCACATTATATTTTTTTAGATGAAAATAGTATTAGATTTTTAGGAAGTTTTGCTAAAGTTTATCCTCCCCTTAGGAAAATGAGTGATTGTTTATATTTATTAAAAAGTTTAAAAAATGGAGTTATAGATATTATTTCTTCAGACCATGCTCCTCATTCTTTTAATGAGAAAATGAAACCTTATGAAGAAGCTCCAGCTGGTATTCCAGGATTAGAAACTACTGTTCCTTTATTACTTACACTTGTAAATAAAAATGAAATAAGTCTTGAAAGATTTATAGAATTATTTTCAATAAATCCAGCTAAAATTTTAAATATAAAAAAAGTAGGATTAATTAAAGAAGGATATTATGGAAATATAACTATTGTAGATATGAAACATGAAGAAGAAATAAAAGCAGAATTTTTTGAAAGTAAAGCTAAATATAGTCCATTCAATAATTGGAAAATTAAAGGTAAACCTATTGCAACTATTGTAAGAGGGAAAACAATAATGCTTAATGATGAAGTATTTAATTTTATTGGATGGGGTAAAAATGTTAAAGCTTATGATTAATATTAGCTCTCTTAAATTAAGAAATCCAACAATGCTTGCTTCAGGCATAATTGGTGTAAGTGGTTCATTATTAAAAAAAGTTGCTTTAGAAGGAGGTGCAGGAGCAATTGTAACTAAAAGTTTAACATATAAACCTAGAAATGGCTATCAAAATCCTGTTATAATTGGTACAAAATGTGGATTTATAAATGCTATTGGACTTGCAAATCAAGGATATGAAGAATTTCTTAAAGAAGAACTTCCAATTGCTAAAGAAAGTAATGTTCCAATTATAGTTAGTTTAGCTGGTGAAAATTTAAATGAATTTAAAGAAATGGCTTTAGAAGCACAAAAAAGAGGTGCAGATGCGATAGAATTAAATCTTTCTTGTCCTCATGTTGAGAAACATGGATTTGAAATAGGGAATGATCCAGAACTTGTATATAATATTATTAAAGAATTAAAAAAGGAAATAAAAATTCCTATATTTGCAAAAATTGGATTAATGGATAATTTAAAAGATGTTGCTATAATGGCAGAAAAAGCTGGAGCAGATGCTATTACAGCAATAAATACTATTAAAGCTATGGCTATAAATATTCATTCTTTTAAACCAATCCTTTCTAATATTTTTGGTGGTTTATCTGGGCCTGCTATACATCCAATAGCTATTAGATGTGTTTATGAATTATATGAAACTGTTAAAATTCCTATTATTGGAGTTGGTGGAATTGAAAATTGGATTGATGCTATAGAATTTTTCTTAGCTGGAGCAAGTGCAATTCAAATAGGCTCTGCTATTGCTATTAAAGGTATAGAAATATTTAAAGAAATTGTTAATGGATTAGAAGAATATCTTGAAAAAAATGGATTTGAAAAAATTGATGAAATAATAGGTTTAGCTCATAAAAAATGAAATACTTTATATAAAAATCCTAAGTTTAGAAAGAATGTGTTAATTTATTTAAGATTTGTAAAAGAACAAGTTTACTATAGGATTATATAATTAACAATTTTAAATTAAATAAGCTTTATTATAATTTTTCTAAAATAATAATAAAACTACATTTTTCCAATTTCTCTAGTTGTAAATCCAAGAATTAAATACTTTTGTAAATATACAGTAAACAATAACATAGGAACAGATGAGATTAATCCTGCAGCTGCAAGTTGACCCCATATTTCACCATATTCACTTGTTACTAATCCAGCGATCACTACAGGTAAAGTAAGCTTACTAGATTCGCTTAAAAATACATATGCAAAAAGAAATTCATTCCAAATAGTTAATATGCCCATTATTAATACTGCAATGATTCCAGGTAATATTGTTGGAACAAGAATTTTTATTAAAATTGTTATTCTATTCGCACCATCTACAAGAGCTGCTTCTTCTATTTCTTTAGGAATGGTTTTAAAGAATCCCATTAAAGTCCAAATAGCAAACGGTAATACATAAACTTCATAAGCTATCGATAAACCTAAAAGATTGTTAGTTAAACCAAAAACTTTAAAAGTTGTGTATAAAGGAATAACTATTACTACTGGTGGTATTATTCTAGATATTAATATCCAAGTTAACATTCCGTTTTTAAATAAATTAGCAATTTTTAATCGAGAAAGAGAATAGGAAGCTGGTAATCCAACTAATATAGCAATTGATGAGGCAGTAATACAAACAAAAATCGTGTTAAATATATTAAGTAAAAATCCCTTATTAAATATTTCATAATAATGTTCAAGAGTAAATTTAGAAGGAAATAAAGTCGGAGTTTTAGTCCAATATTCAATTGGTATTTTAAATGAAGTAATAAATAACCAATATATTGGTAATAATATGTATATTATTAAAATTATAACAATTAAACTTAAAATAAGATTGGAAATAAACTTACTACAAAGCATTTTTAATCTAACCTCTTTTCATTATATTTATTATATAAACTATTCCAACTGTTATTATTGTTAAAGTCATTAATACAGAAGCTGCAGAAGCTTTACCAAGATCAAAGAAAATTAATCCATTCTTAAATATGTAAGTTGAAATAGTTTCTGTTGCTATACCAGGCCCCCCACCAGTTAATAAATATACTTTATCAAATATTCTAAAAGTATCTATACTTCGAAGAAGAAGCGTTAAGAATAAGTGAGGTTTAAGTAAAGGTAATGTGATTTTAGAAAACAATGAAGTTGAAGACGCTCCATCTATCATTGCAGCTTCATATAGGTCTTTTGGTATAGATTGTAAACCTGCTAATAATATTAAAAAACAAACAGGTGTCCACTGCCAAGTATCAATAATAATTATTGACGGCCATATGATTTTTGGGTCAAAAAGCCAACCAACCTTTTCAAATCCTAAAGAATTTAAAATATAGTTAAAAAGTCCATGGTCATAATCCATTAAAAGTTTCCATGCAGATATTACAACAACTACTGGAAGTAAATTAGGCGCTATTATGATTGGAATTAAGAATTTTCTAATTCGATTTAATCTATTTACTAAAATTGCAAATCCTAAACCAAGCAAAGTCTGAGAAAATGTTGCCGCTAAAGAAAAATATAAAGTGTTAATTATTGAAGTTTTAAAAATATAATCATCAACACAACTTATATATTCTTTTAAACCTACAAATTCTCTTTCTTCGGTTATAAAATTGTATTTATGAAATGAAAGATATATAACATTGATTATGGGATAAAGAGTTAAAATAACAAATAAAATTATAGCTAAAAATAAAAAAAGGTAAGGAGTTTTTTCCAATTTATTCACTAAGATGTTAAGATCTCATTAATTTGTTTATGAGCTGTTGATATTGCATCTTCTGGAGTTGTTTGACCTACAAGTGCAAGTTGAAGTAAAGTACCTAATGCATCTTCTACTTTTGCCCATTTTGTTATTCTTGGTCTCGGAACTGAGTTTTTTAATGCTTCATATTGTGCTGAATACCACCTATAGCGTGCTTTTACACCCTCATCCTCAAAAACACTTTTCCTTACAGGTGGAAATACTTTTTCTAAAGTAGCAAGTTTTTGAATTAAAAACTTTGTTGAATATTGCAGGAAATGCACAGCAAGTTCTTTATTTTTTGAGAATTTAGATATACCATATAACCATACACCAAGCATTGGAGCTCCCGGTTTCACTTCTTTAGGATGGGACATAACTTCAATTTTACCCGGTACTTTACTTTTTGTTGGATCATCCATATACATTATCCAGCCAGGCCATACTTCTACTGCCATTGCAACTTCTCCATTAAGTAAACCATCTCTAACGTTTGGTGTACCCCAAGTTTCCACTCCTGGTGGAGTAAGACCTTCTGTTTTAAGACTTATAAAATATTTAAGAGCATTAACCGACTCGGTTGTATTTATAGCTGAGGATTTTAGATCATCACTTATAACTTTACCTCCAAATGCATAGAGTATAGGTAAGAAACTCGTTACTATCGGATTTCCTTTTGTTCCTCTAAAAGCTATTGGGTATATTCCTGGAATTTTTTCTTTTATTTTCTTTGCAATATTTTTTACATCAGTCCAAGTTGTTGGTATTGTAGCTCCAACTTGTTCGAGTATGTCTTTTCTATAAGCAAACATTTGAACATTACCTAACCAAGGAACTGCATAAAGAGTACCTGTAGCATATGGATATCTACAAACATCAAGAGCTGGTTTAACAAAATCATCTAAATCAAGATTAAGACCATACATCTTAGCTAAATCTTCTATATTTTCTAACCATCCTGAACTCATAAATTCAGGAGCCCAAGGATCATCTAACATTATAACATCATAAGCTTCAGATTTTTCTTTCATTGATATAACAATTTTATCATATAATGGAGAATAACCTAAAGGAATATATTCAACCTGTACTCCTGGATTCTCAGCTTGATAAGCTTTTATTATACTCATATCAACTTCTTGATGATAACCATCTCTACCCAGTATTGTTAATTTTCCTTTATACTCAGGAGTTTGAGTAACTCTTTCTGTAATAGTTTTTATTATTGTTTCAGTTGGAGCTGTTGTAGTTATAGTTTTAGTTGCAATTTTCTCAATTGTTGTAGTTGCTGTAGCACCTGGTGCAGTTACAGTTTCTTTAATTACTTCTGCTGGTTTTGCTAAATATCCTAAAGCTCCACCAACTACCAAACCACCAATTGCAGCACCTGTGTATTTTAAATAATCACGTCTGCTAACTTTTTTTCTTCTTTTTTTACTTCAACCATTTTTTTTCTCATATTAAACGAAGTGTATTCTACTATTTAAATTTTTATATTAAATATTTCATAATCTTTTGTTTTAGCAAGCTTAATTTAATTTTTCTATAAAATCCATAGCTTAAAAAAAGAGAATTTCTATTAATTAATTCTAAAGTTTTAGAGAAATATTATTAATAGAATGCTATAATTTAAATTAAGCCACAAGCAAAAGTTTATATTTTTTTATAGCAAATTTAATATACAATATGAAGAATATATTAAAAAATTTCTATCAAAAAATATTAAGTAAAGAAGAAAGCCTATTTATAAACATAGAAAATTTTTCTAAAGAAATTAATAATTCTATATTAAATTTTCAAGAATTTTATTTTGCAATTAAAGAAATTAATGAAGAAAAGATAAAGGAAAAATCTCAAGTAATAGAATTAATTGAAACAGAAGCTGATGAACTTCGTCGTTCAATTATAGATAGATTAATATCAAGCAGTATTTTCTCATATATTAGAGATGATCTTATTATCTTAATAGATAAAATGGATGATATTGCTGATAATATAAAAGATGCTACAAGATTATTGTCAGAATATGCACCAAGTAAAAATATTCTTAAAATTCTTTTTCAAGAAGAAGATATGGAAAGCTATATAGAATGTATCATTAATTCTGTCAAAGTTTTACATGATTCAATTTTATCTTTAAAAACTACTGATGTAAAAAATTTATTAAAATTATTAAAAGATGTAGAAAAGTATGAAGAAAAAGCTGATATTTATAAAGTTAAGCTTCTTAAAAAAGTCTATAATGAATTTAAAAATTTTGATATATTAGATATTATAAAAGTTAGAGATTTTATTCTTATGATTGATAATATAGCAGATGCTGCAGAAGATGCAAGTGATATCATGTTACAAATTTTTGCAAAAGGTTTAATATAAAGTTATAGAAAATTTATTTAAAAATTGATTTTTAAAACTTAAATAATTTTATAATGAATTTTTATATCAAAGATGGTTTTTATGTATATTTCTTATATTACTGCAATAATCTTATCTTTTGTATTAGGATGGAATAATAGTAGCATATGTTTTGGAAGCTTAGTTGGAACAAGATTAATGGAATATAAAAGAGCTGCTTTTATAGCATTGATTGGTTTTATTACAGGTATTATAATTGAAGGTTGGAAAATGCATATAAGTATATTTTTTAGTTTTCCATACTATAATGAATTTGATCTTTCTATTGTGATATTACTTACAGCAATAATCTTACTTTTATTAACTTTCTTAAAAATTCCAACAAGCCTTTCTAATATTCTCATATTTTCATTAATGGGTTATTCCCTTTATTTTAATAATCAAATTTTTGTTTTCCCTCTTTTAGAACTTATAATATGGTGGTTTATTTCTCCATTTATATCTTTTCTTATATCATATATTTTAAGTAACATTTTTATTGGAAAAATTTTAATCAATCCTATTAAATCAAATTTTTATATTACTTTATTATCTTTAATTGGTAGTTTTTGTATCTCATACACATTAGGAGCTAATAACATAGGTTTTATAATAAATTTAATTTCACATAATTCTAAATATAATTTAATGCTATCTATTGTTTTAGGTTTAGCTGCTATTATTGGAATGATTATTTTTGGAAGAAGAATAGTAAAAAGTGTTGGAGAGGATATAGTAGTAATAACTCCTATCAAACTTCTCATATCTTTATTATCTACTATCATATTAATGTGGTTTTCAATTCAATTAAGTTTCATAAATTCTTTAACAATAAACTTTATTGGAGCACTTCTTGGCTCAGCTTTTTCTTCAAAATTAGTCCTTTTTAATTTAAAATATCTTAAAAAGATTATTAAAATGTGGTTCATTTCATCATTTTTAAGTTTATTTTCATCATATATTATATTATGTTTTTATCATTATTTATTTTTATAACATAATTATTCTAAAGTATCTTTTAAAAGTTTAAATAACATACATAAATTCTTTATTCTTAAGCTTGGATTGCATGGAATTTTCCAAGCTTCTTTTAATATGCTTTCAAAATCTACTTTTATTGTAACAAAACCAAATTCTGAAACCTCATTAATAGGTTCTGGTTTATCATTAATAAAAACACATTCATACCTTTTTAAATTATATTTGTTTGCTAATTGCGTTAATGCTATTTTTATGCTTTTTACATCTTCACCTACTATAATGATATCATTAAAAAATTTTTCTAAACCACTAGCTTTAATTCTTTTCCTTTTTAATGAGGGTAATCCATCGCTTTCTGATACACTTGTAATTATACAATTTTTATTTTTAAGAAATTTAAGAAGTTTAATAGAACATGGTAAAACCTTAGTACCATAAGTTCTTTTATTCCAATAAATTCTAACTATTTGTCTTAAATTAAAATCCATTTTAGAATAACCTAATTTGTTTAAAGCATTTTTAATGTAAATACTTCTATCATGTATTTTAAGAAGATCACCTTTATCTTCTTCTTTTAATGCTATTTCTATAAAATTATTAAGTTCATTATTTTTTAAACCTAAATGTTTACCTACTTTTTCCCATACTTTATTTAAACAAGTATAGCTATCAACAAGTGTACCATCAAAATCAAATGCGAATAATTTCCAATTTTTCATAATATGAATTAAAAATTTTATAATATAAATTTTAATAAAAATATATAAAAATATATATTAGAGAATTATAGAATTTTAAAGCTAAAATTGCTTGATTAGAGAACCAACTTTATAGTTTAATTATTATTTTTGCATCTACTTTTTTAGTTTGCTCTCTTACTTTTAGTAATTTGAATATTCCAATAATTATTTTTAATATATCTATTTTTCCTGAAGCCATAAGTCCTGTAATATTCATAAATGTTTATATTTTGAAAAACTTTTGGTTTTTATATATTTGTACAGCTTTAACATGGGAATTTCGGCTTTATCAAGTTAAGTAATACTATATTTAAGTTTTTATTTTTTTCATTTTATGTTTTTTAAAAAAAAGAGAAAAAACTCCTATTGAATATTGTTTTATATGGAATTTATACTTATTCTAGATCTAATTCTTTTAGATTATCTTCCGAAATATTAAAACCATTAATAAATAGAAGCCCAATAACAATCTTTAAGGCTTTAAAAAAGCTTATGTTAAAGCTTAGGACTAGAGGAGTTGAATTAAAAGGTAAGAATAATAGTATTCGCATTAAGCATCTTGATAGAAAACCTAGACATAGAGCATTTAAGAAGCAGGAAGAGGTTCATGGAAATATGATAAGCCAGCAATATTCATTCTTGTTAGTAGAGAAGGAAGTGAGGATTATGTTCCATCAAGTAATGTTGAAGCTGAAAAAGCTATTAAGATAATAGATAGACGTATACCGAAAAATTCAATAATATACACAGATGACTTTAAATCATATTTAATATTAAATGAATTAGGCTATAAGCATGAATATGTAAACCATTCAGAAAGAGAATGGGTTAGAGGTGAATGCCATATAAATAATTGTGAGAAATAGAGCATCTATTCTTAGACCATGGTTATCAATCCATAGAGGAATATGTAAAGATAACCTGAAACTATATCTAGAAGCATTTAAAACATGCAGAAAATCAAGAACTATAAACCCAATAAAAGCAATAATAGAAATCATAAAAATGATTTGTATAATAACAGCCATAACATTTTTAGTAAAGAGCGAAAACAAATAAAAACTTAAAAAAAAGGATAGTAAGCAAAAAATAGATATAAGAGAAACTTCATAAAGCATAAAATTTTTATGTAAAAATCAGTAATTTTAGATTTACTTCTGAAATAATAAAAACATCAATAAATAGAGCGTATCAGTAATAGAAGATAGGATCTTTTAAAAGTGGAAAATATAAAAAACATCACTTAATTTGATAGAGCTAATGATAGTACATAAAAAGATTTATATATAATAATGTATATTCAATGTTATGAAAGTTTAGAGATGAATTTCATGTATAAAGTGAATTACCCAATTTGCACTTTCTTACGAAAAAATTTCTCATTTTGTAGTGTGAAATTAATGAATAAATCTCAAAAAGCATTTAAGGACAACTTGATCTTCACATTATATAATATTTTTATACCATTTTTAAGTATTTCTAAATACTCTTTAAGACTTAAGAATTATCAATAAAGATAAATTTTGGTGATATATAATGATATTATCTAAAAGTTTTAAAGTTCCAACATTAGCATGGTATGGGCAGAAAATGCTTGAACTTTCATTTCCAGATGATTGGCAAGTTTCATTTTTACCAATGGAAGGCTATAGTAAGCCATTAATAAAGAGTGAAGATATTATTAGAGTACTTCGAGAACCTATTGGTACTAAGCCTCTTAGAAAACTTGCTGAAGGAAAAAAGGAAGTAGTTATCGTAATTGATGATATGACTAGAGTTACTAGAACATATCAGATATTGCCATATGTTTTACAAGAATTAAAAGCTGCTGGTGTTTCTGATGAACATATTAGATTTATTATGGGCGGAGGATTGCATGGTGCATGGTATAGAGATGATTTTTCCAAAAAGTTAGGTGAAGATATTGTTAAAAATTATCCAGTATATAATCATAATCCTTTTTCAAATTGTACTTATGTTGGTAAAACAAGTAGGGGTACACCAATTGAAATAAACTCGGAATATCATTCCTGTGATTTAAAGATCGGTATTGGGAGTGTTGTTCCTCATCCTATGACAGGATATGGTGGTGGAGCAAAAATAATTCTTCCTGGAATAGTATCATATAATACAACATTCTATAATCATATGGTTGTACATAGACAAAATCCTCCTGCAGAATCTTACTGGGGTTTTCTTGAGGGAAATCAAACAAGAGCTGATATTGATGAAGCTGGAAAAATTGCTGGAATGGATATGAAGATTGATGTACTCTTAAATGGTATTGGTGATAGCACAAATGTTTTTGCAGGAGATATTCAAAGCGAGTTTCTTGAAGCTGTGAAAGTTGCAAGAAAACATTATTCTACAAAAGGAGTACCTGATGAAACAGATGTTGTAATTGCGAATACCTATGCTAAAGCAAATGAAGCTACATTAGCATATTCAAATTGGAAGAATAAAGTGAAGAAAGATGGCATCATGGTAATAATAGCTCAAGCTCCAGAAGGACAAACTACACATTACTTATATGGAAAATTTGGAATAAATGAATATGCACCAGGTTTTGGTGTACCACTAAAACCTCAATTTAAGAAATTAATTATATTTTCAGAATATAAGACTCCTGATCCATTTCTTCCAATAGCAGAACCTTCAAAGATGATTTGGCTGGATAATTGGAAAGAAGTATTAGAAGAGATTAAAGCTACATTCTCATACAATCCAAAAGTTATAGTTTTACCAAGTGCAGAAATACAATGTGATGAAAAGATCTTAATGTGATAAGAAGTACTATCGTAAACTTGTTATAATAATCTTAACTATTTTGCAGACAATCAAATCAAAAAGTATAAGTAAAAATGTGAGCAAATGCTTATTAAAGACCAGAATATCATTTGTTTATATACGCTTACTCTGAGAGGAAATTAGTTGATATTAAAACTTAGACCCTTGAAACATATTCTTTAACATGACCCTATTATAAGTATAGCAATAAACTAGTCTAACAAATGATGAATTCTATAAAAGACCTCTTTATTAATTTAAATGGAAGAAATTTTTAAGTAATAGAATTCGAATTAAGGAAAGAATTAATTCTGTAGCAAGAAAACTAATAAATATAGGATTGAAATAATGAAGAAATAATAATAGAAAAGATTTATCTAAAGTTATAGCTTATAATATCTTTGTTTTAGCAAGCTTAGAATGAATTTTGTTAGAGTATCTATATCACTCAATAGCTAAAAAATCTCAATTGGTTAATTAATTTTAAATTGTTTTGATTAAAACAAAAAAAAAAAATATTTTTTCAAGCCAAAATAAAACGAAAAATTTATATACTTTTATGCTAAATATAAAAAATGATGGAAAATGGGTGAAGTAAAAAAAGTTAGCAGACGTGATTATTTAAAATACACAGGTGCCGCAATTGGTGGTTTAATAGTTGGTGGAGCTTTAGGATATTTAGCAAAACCAGCAGAAGTAGTAGAGAAAACAGCAACTGTTACTGCTCCAGGTGTTGAGAAAACTATAACTACAACAGTTGAAAAGACAGTAACAAAAACAGTAACAGGGACACCAACTTTAACGTTAACTGGTCCAATAGAATTAGAATGGTGGCATAACGATAATCGTCCTGCTTGGATTGAAGCGTGTGAATTTTTAATGAATGAATATCATAAAAGGCATCCTAATGTAACAATAAGAAAGGAAGTAGTTGGATGGGTAAATGAGCCAAAGATCTTAGCAGCAATACAGACGAAAACTGTACCTGATATAGCCATGAGTTACTCAGGAGGGGCTGTAACATTCGCAGCTACCGGCGGTTTAATACCTGTTACTGATATTATTGAAGAGCACGGCAAAAATGATTTTCCACCCTCGGATATTAAGACTGTGAGTTGGAAAGGAGAGTATTGGGCAGTTCCTGATATAGATACCATTCACGTACTCTGGTGCAGAAAAGATTTCCTTGATGAAAAGGGATTAAAGCCTCCAAAAACATGGGATGACCTTCTTTCTGTCGCAAAAGCTCTAACAGAAGACACGGATAAAGATGGCAAAATTGATCGTTATGGAGTTGCATGGGCTTTAGGAGGTGTAGATGGTCCAGAAGTAATATGGGCATTTATGAGAACAAATGATGCAGAAATATTTGATGAAAACTTAAATATTATATTTAACAGTAAAGAAACTAAAGAAACATATGAGTTTTTAAAGGAACTTCATCCCTATGTATGGCCTGGTTATGTTACAATGAGTGAAACAGATGTTAGGTTACAAATAATTGATGGCAAGGCAGCAATGGGGATCACCAGTACATCATTCATATATGATTGTATCAGGGCAGGTAAAGAAGAAATTCTTGAAAAATTTATCACGGTTCCTATCCCTATTAAAAAACATTATGGAACATTCCACTGCTCAACACATTATTTCGTATTTAAAGATGCAAAGCATAAAGAAGTTGCTAAAGATTTCCTAAAATTCATGTTAGAACCAGATATTTTAGCTCAATATGCAGCTATTTGTCCAACAGGTTTTATCCCCGCAACCTATTCCGCGCAAAAGAATCCTCTTTGGAGAGAGAGCCCTCTAGTAAAAAAATACTGGCACCTTATAGAGCCTGGAGTATTGCAGGCGCCTTATATGAGCATCCCAGGAGCTGCAAATAGAATGAATCCTTATGTAGGGGCAATACAAGCAAGGCTCATATTACCTAAAGCCTTTGCAAAGATAATTACGGAAAATGTATCTGTAGATGAAGCACTTAAATGGGCAGAAAGTGAAATAAGGAAGGTAGTTAAGGAGATTGGTCCTGCAGAATAAAGTTATAGGTTATCTTTTGGTCCTTCCTTCTTTATTTTTTTTGGGATTATGGAGTATCTATCCTTTAGGATATAATTTATGGCTTAGTTTTCATAAGGTTGATATTGGACATCCAGAAGGCCCATTTGTGGGTCTTGACCAATATATATCTCTTTTAAGCGATATTGAAGTACTAAAAAGCTTTTATAGTGTTACTATATACACAATAACAGTTACAGTTTTTCAATTCATATTAGCTTTAGTTTTAGCTTCAATAGCAAATTTGACATTTAAAGGTAGATCATTATTTAGAATATCTATGGTTCTAGCTTGGGCAATTCCAGTTATTGCTGCAGCAAATATATGGAAATTTATGTTATGGAGAGAAGGTGTAATTAATTATTTCTTAATGATTTGGGGATTTGAACCTGTTAGCTGGTTAGAAAATTCTACTTTTGCTCTACTTAGTATTATTATAGTATCTCTTTGGAAAACTTTCCCTTTCGTATTTATTTGTATCTTAGCTGGATTACAAAGCATACCAGAATACCTTTATGAAGCGGCAAAAATAGATGGTGCATCTATGACTCAAAGATTTCTGCATATAACTTTGCCAAACTTAAAAACGATTTTATCGACTGTAATTATTTTAAGGGTAATATTTATCTTTAATTGGTTTGAGATGCCATGGTTATTAACAAAGGGAGGGCCTGGCACTGCTACTACTTTTCCATCTATACTAATTTATCTTAGAGCATTTTTGGCTTACTCACTTAGTGAAGGTGCTGCGATATCTATGTTATGCATGTTAATTTTATTAATTTTTATAATGTTATTTTTTAAGTTAAGTAGATGATAATGAATGATACTAAGAAACATGATATATAAAGTGGCACTTCTTATAATGATTATCACTTCATCGATTATGATGTTATTTCCTATTTATTGGTTGATTAAGGGCTCATTTGAGCCAGATACTGATTTAATAAAAATGCCTCCATATTTTATTCCTATTCATTTCGTTACATATGCCTATTCATATGTTATAAAAGATTTAAGATTTTTAATATATGTTAGAAATTCATTGTTTGTAGCTTTCTCTACTATTGCTATTTCTATCCCTATTTCATTGTTAGGGGGTTACAGTTTAGCAAGATTTAATTATCCTGGAAAAAGATTCATAACAAATTTTGCCTTGTTTTCATATACTATTCCACAAATATTATTGGTAATACCATTTTATCAATTACTCGTTTCCATCAAGCTCTATAACAGTTTATTTGGTTTAATTATTGCTCATGCATTATATGCTACGCCATTCTGCTTATTATTGTTAGCATCATTTATTGAAACAATTCCCAAAGAAATCGAAGAGTCAGCACTTATAGATGGTGCATCAGTATTACAAGTAATTTTTAGGATAATACTACCTTTATCTTTACCAGGAATAGCAACAGCAGCTATTTATACATTTTTACTTTCATGGAATGACTTTGCATTTGCATTAGTAATAATAACAAGCGATAAAATTCAAACAGTACCCTTAGCAATTAATAGAATATTTTCTGGAGAAGAAGCTTGGTGGGGGCCTCTTCTTGCCTCATCAACAATAGCAACAATTCCTGTTCTTATAATCTTCTTAATATTTGAAAGATATTTAGTTAGTGGGTTAACTCTAGGTGCAGTAAAGAGATAAAAGTTCTTTTTATTCATCTTTTGGGAGAAGTAAATGCGTCTAAGAATCCATCTAAAAATAGTAATTCTAAGGTTGGTCTCATATAATCGCATATTATTTTAAATATTCTTCCTTAATGAATTTAGAAAAATTTATTATTAGTGTCTCTCTTAGTTAGCTTTATTAAAAATCATTTCATCTAACAATCCTATCTTAGAGTTTTTAGGATTAATATTTAAGTTAAGTCTCTTTGTTTTTATCATCCATTGTTTTTGCCCTCTTAAATATTTTAGATGTCCACCCAAGTTCTTCTAAGCTTTTATAAGCATGATTTGATCCTATATCCGCTTTAAGAAACTTGTTAACTCTACCTTCAACTTTATTAAGCTCAGGAGCATATATTAAATAGAGAGACTAAAAGCTATATAAAAAGATGATGAATTCTTAGACACATTGATAAACTCATTACTAGGAGCTAATTCTTTCTTTTCTCTATGTTATCCTTCAAATAGTCTCATTATCCAATTTTTAGGAAAGATGTCTAGTTTAAACTTATATAACATATATGAGAAATATAGCTACTTTGTTCATTCTTACGATAAAACATGGCAATTTTACCCATTTTTCATCAATACTAGAATTTAAAATTTTTAAATTAGTTTTTTAAGGGATTACAACTGATATGAGCTTAAAAATAATCGTGCTTATAAAACCTGTTCCTGACATTACTAAAGTAAAATTTGATGTGGAAAAAGGCCGAATAGACAGAAGTTCTGCTGAAATAGAAATAAATCCTCTTGACTTGAATGCTTTAGAAGCTGCAGTAGAGATTAAAGAAAAACTAGGAGGTAAAGTTATTGCTATAAGCATGGGACCACCAAATGCTATTTCAGCTTTAAAGGATGCGCTCGCTCGAGGTGCTGATGAAGCAATTTTATTAGAAGATAATAAATTTGCAGGTGCTGATACTTTAGCTACATCTTATACATTGGCATGTGCAATAAAAAAGATAGGAAAATTTGATATAATTTTTTGTGGAGAGAAAACTATAGATGGAGATACTGGTCAAGTTGGAGCTGAAGTTGCTGAGCATCTTAATATTCCTAACTTATATTATGTTTCAAAAATAAAAGAAGTATTAGAAGATAAAATTGTGGTAGTATCAGAAATGGAAGAAGCATCATATATTATGGAAAGCAATTTTCCTGTATTAGTGAGTGTTACAAAAGATGTTAATAAACCAAGGCTTCCAACATTAAAAGAAAAACTTAAAGCTATGAAGTCTGAAGTTAAAATTTGGCATGCTGAAAACCTAGCTGATATTATAGACTTAAATAAAGTAGGATATAATGGTTCTCCTACCAATGTAAAAAAGATCATTATTCCTAAGGAAAAGGAAAGAGAGGGGAAAATGTTTAAGGATATAAATGAAGGAATAAATTTTATTTTAGAAGAATTTATTAAAAGGGGATTAGTTTGAATGATAGAAAAGAAGATTATGATTTTTGCAGAACAAAGAGAAGGGAAAATCCATCCAATCTCTTTTGAGCTTCTTGGAAAAGGTAGGGAAATTGCTAATAAGCTAAAAGCAGAACTTTCAGCAATAATCTTAGGATATAATATTGAAAGAGAAGAAATTATGGAATTAATACATTATGGTGCTGATAAAGTTTTTTTATATAATCATCAAGCATTCAAATATCCTGATGTAATACAATATAAGTATAATATTGTTAATCTTATAAAAAAGGAGTGTCCTGAAATATTCCTAATTGGAGCTACACATTTTGGAAGATCTTTAGCACCAAGGATTGCAGCTGCATTAAATACTGGTCTTACTGCTGATTGTATAGACTTACAAGTAGATGAAAATGGAGAGCTTATTCAAATACGTCCAGCATTTATAGGGAATATTCTTGCATATATAAAAACTAAGACAAGACCTGTAATGAGTACTATAAGATACAAAGTAATGAAAAAAATGGAAAAGGATGTAACAAGAAAAGGTGTGATTATAGAAATGAAGCCAGAAATTGCTAATATAAAAAGTCCAAAATTTATTGGAAAAGAAAAAGAGAAAAAAATAAATATTGCAGAAGCTAAAGTTATAGTTGCAGGAGGTAGAGGATTGGGATCATCTGAAGGATTCAAACTTCTAAAAGAGCTTGCAGACCTCTTAGGTGGAGTAATTGGAGCAAGTAGAATTGCTGTTGATGAAGGATGGATTTCAAAAGAACATCAAGTAGGATTTAGTGGAAATACTGTTAAACCAAAGCTTTATATAGCATGTGGAATATCTGGTTCTCCACAGCATCTTGCAGGAATGAGAGATTCTGAAATTATTGTAGCTATAAATATAGATCCTTCAGCACCAATACATAAAATTGCAGATTATAGCATTATAGGAGACCTTTATCAAATAGTCCCAATTATGATAAAAGAAATAAAAAATATTAAAGGTAAGAAATGTTGATGGAAAATATAATAAAAGAAATAGAAAAGATTGTTGGAAAAGATTTTGTTATATATGAAAAAGAGAAAATTGAAAGCTATTTTTTCGATGAAACATGTATTCCTATAAGACCTAAACCAGCATTAAAATGCATATTAGTTAAGCCAGAAAATAGTGAACAAATATCAAGAATATTAAAGTTAGCTAATGAAAAAAGGATTCCAGTTTATCCTAGAGGAGGAGGTACTGGTCTTGTTGGAGGATGTATTCCAACTAGAGATGGAATAATAGTTTCTTTAGAAAGAATGGATAATATTGAAATAGATAAAGATAATCTTATGGCAATAGCAGAAGCTGGAGCAACTCTTGGAAAACTTTTAAAAATAGCAGAAGAAGCAGGATTATCATTCCCACCCCATCCAGGAGATGAAGGAGCTCAAATAGGTGGATTAATAGCTTGTAATGCTGGAGGAGCTAGAGCAGTAAAGCATGGCATAATGAGAAATTTTGTAAAAGGATTAGAAGTGGTACTTCCAACAGGAGAAATAGTCAAATTTGGAGGGAAGCTTTTAAAAGATAATATGGGATATGGTTTGATGCATATCATAATAGGAAGTGAAGGTACATTAGGGATTATTACAAAAGCTATAATAAGACTGTGCCCTAAAGCAGAGTATATGCTAACACTTATCTTACCATTTAATTCAAGGCATGATGCATTAAATGTTGTTCCAATAATATTAACAAAAGGAATAATACCATTAGCATTAGAATATGTTGAGAAAGAAATAATGGAAAAATCTGCAGCGCATTTAGGAGAAAAATGGACAATCGATGGAAAAGTTTTTCTTATAGCAATTTTAGCTGGGACAGAAAATGAAGTACTTTCTGATGCAGAAAAAATGGCTAGAATATGTGCTGAAAATAAAAGTTTAGAAGCATATATTGCTGAAAGACGTGATGAACAAGATGCAATATTAAAAATAAGAAGCAATATCTATACTGCATTAAAAGAAGAAAGTTGCGATATTCTTGATACAACTGTTCCACCATCTAATATTGGAAAACTTGCTGATGAAATAGATAGGATAGCAGAAAAATATAATGCTTATATTCCAGTTTATGGTCATGCAGCAGATGGAAATATACATTCTCATATAATGAAGAATGATATAGATAAATATGAAAGAATAAAATCTGAAATCTATGAGGCAACAATAAAGCTTGGCGGGGTGATAACTGGAGAGCATGGAATAGGAAAAATTAGAACAAAGGAACTTTATAAGTTTATACCATCAAAGAATATTGAATTGATGAAAGGAATAAAAAAGCTTTTTGATCCAAATAATATACTAAATCCAGATGCAGTTTTAACTTGAATTTTCAATGAATTAACTATCATTATCCTTTTAATATTCTCGCTAGAAAGATTCTCTAAAGCTTAAAGCAATAGCTTTAGTCTTATGTAGTTGATAATTTTTTACTAATATTTAGAAGTAATTATTTTAAGCAAACTAGGAGTGAAACAGTTAAAGTAAATTGAGAGCATTTTTAATTCAGAAAAGTTTGTTAACATAAAGAAAATATCTAAGATTTCTAATATTTAACTAATTAATAAGTTGCTTCTTCATTAATTATCGATACATATCAGCTAAAAATAAATTAAATAGAATTTTTAGAATGAAGAAGACGAAGTTTTATTATAATTTAATATTTCTAAGAAATAAGTAAATAAAATTCCTTTATAAAAACATAAATTAAAATAAAAATTTATTACCAACAAAATTCTTAATTAAATAAAATATGTTATTAAAATTCCCTTTTGGAAAAGATTTTCTTCAAATAGAAATTCCTGAAGAAAAATTAGAAGTAGTTTATTCTAAATATTTAGAACCTTTAATAGATTTAAATAATTCTATAAAGAAAAGCCTTAAAGAACCTATAAATTCTAAACCATTATTTTCTTTAAGTAAAAATAAAAAAATTTGTATAATTATACCAGATAAAACTAGAGCATGTCCTACTAAAGAAATTTTACCTTTAATTTTAGAAGAAATAAAAGAATGTAAACCTAGAGATTTGAAAATAATAATAGGAAATGGTTTGCATAAACCAATGACAAAGGAAGAAATTATAGAAATGATAGGTGAAAATATAATTGAAGAATATGAAGTTATTAATCATTTAGCAAGTGATGAAAAAGAATTAATTAATCTAAAAGAAAAAACATCATATGGTACACCAATTATAATAAATAAAATAGTAAAAGAAAGCGATTATGTAATAGGAATTGGACTTGTTGAGCCACATTTCTTTGCTGGATATAGTGGTGGTAGGAAAATTATTCTTCCAGCAGTAGCAGGAAAAGAAGCTATTTTTAATAATCATAGCTATAAAATGATAGATCATCCTAATGCAAATTATGGAATTTTGAATGGAAATCCAATACATAATGATATGATTGAATTTATGAAATTTACCAATTTATTTTTCATTACTAATGTTATAATAAATAATAAAGGAGAAATATGCAAAGTATTTTCAGGAGATCCAATTGAAGCTCATAGAAAAGCAGTAGAATTTTTAAATTATCATGTAAATGTTAAAATGAATGAATATGCAGATATTGTGATAACAACAAATGGAGGATATCCTTTAGATAGAGATTTGTATCAAGCTGTTAAAGGTATAGCTACTGCAAGTAGAGTAGTAAAAAATGGAGGAGTTATTATAATGATTACAGAATGTAGAGATGGATTAGGAGGTCATGAAGAATTTAGAAAATTAATGTGTAAAGAGAATCCAAATGAAGTATTAAAAGAAATAAGAGAGAATGAACCTATAAATGATCAATGGCAAGCACAAATTCTTGCTAAAATTTTAAAGAAAAATAAAGTTATAATTGTTACAAAAGGGGTAGATCATAAAATAATAAAAGAAATGATGATGGAACATGCAACAACAATTGATGAAGCTTTAGATTTAGCAAAAAAATTAATTCCAAAAATTGAAAAACCAAAAATATTAGCAATACCAGAAGGACCATATGTAATACCTAATGTTTAAATTTAAGATAACTTTATGCTTTGTTGGGTATTTAATACTGTTATACTTTTCACATGTCTTAATGCCTTTTTAGCTTTTATGGTATTTGTTTCATATAGTTTTTAAATTAGCAACTCACTATTCATAAAATTTATTAAGAAAATAGTCTTATAAGAGTGAAACGATTAAACATGTACGAGGAAGAGTTATTCAGTGAACAAGATTTTACCATCAATTATGTCTAGTGCAACAGTTCAGTACCAAGCTTTATATGGAACAGCTGGAGAAATGTGGGTTCTTTATAAAGCATGTGGAGATGTACCAATAAAGAATTTCAGCTTTAGGAGAATGGGATGGTGTTGAAAACATAATAGGAGAAGCTATGGCGAAGACAGTATTTAAAAGTTGTGTAAAATAAATACCATTCCTAATTTATAAAAAAATAAATATTCCTATGAATATTTTTATTTTATGGAACCAATATTTGTTAGAAAATTAAATAGAAAAGAAAGAGATTTTCTTTACGATTTAATTGAAGATAAGAAAATTGGTTATAGAGCAAAAATAATAATTCTAAGCTATGAAGGATATACTCTACCTCAAATTGAAAAAGCAATAAACATGCATGTTAAAAATGTGAGAAAATGGATTCATCTTTTTAATGAATATGGAATAAAAGGCATATTACAAAAAAAGAAGACAGGAAGAAAACCAAGGATTAATGAGAAAATTATTAAAGAAATCATAAATATAGCTAAAATTCCTCCTTATGAATTAGGATTACCTTTTCAAATTGGAGTTTAAGAAAATTAGAAAGTTATCTAATATCCAAGAAAAAAATAAAAATAAGCTATGGAAGAATAAGACAATTGTTATTAAAGCATGGATTTAGATTTTGGAAAACAAAGCAAGAAATAATTTCTAAAGATCCAAATTATGAAGCTAAAGAGCTTAGAATAAAAAGATTATTAAAGAAACCAAATTGCATTGTTTTATTTCAAGATGAGAAGAATATTCCTATAAAGCTATATTCTGGCTATGAATGGAGAAAGAAAAGAAGAATAATTCCTTTAAATCAAAAAGTTAAAGAAGTTTTAATTTTATTTGGAGTTTATAGCTTGCATAAAAATTTTAGATATTTTAAATTTTATCCTAGTAACAATAGTTACTATTTTGTTAAATTCATAAAAAGATAGCAAAAAAATTTAAAGATAAGATTTATATAATCCTTGGTAATCATGGTTCTCATACATCTAAATATACCAAAGAAGAATTAAAGAAAATTAAAAATGTAAAATTAGTTTTCCTTTCCTTATAATTCATCAAAACTAAATAAGATTGAGATGAATTTAGCTTATATAAAAGAGAAGTTCTTAATAATAGGAAATTTAAACCAAAAGAAGATTTAATTCTTACTTCAAGAAAATGGATAAACTATAGAAATAAGATGGGAATAGCATAGTTAACAAATAGGAATTGTATTTATTTTACACAACTGTTAAGTAATACCATATCACTTCTTTTATATTTTTCATTTTATTCATAATATTTTTTCTTATTTCTATTCCTAATGGAGGTTTTCCAATTTTTCTACGAATTCTAATATAATTATAATCTATTTTAAAAGATTCTATCCATTTTATAATTTGAATAAATCTTTCAATTAAATTTTTTAATTTATTTCCATATATTCTATGTTCAACTCTTGCCCATTTACATGCTAAATTATAAAATGATGCATTATTTATATAAACAATTTTTACTCCATGCTTTATTCTTAATTTTTTATGAATTTCCCAGCTTGAAAGTATTTAAACGGGCTTGTAGAAAAAATATTTTTAGCAAAATTTTAATTTTTTTAGAATTTTTATCTTTTAAAAATATTTTTATCATTTTTAATCAAAATAATTTAGAATTAATTAGCTAATTGAGTTATTTTTCTTTTTTTAAGCTATTGATTGATATAATATACTCTAACAAAATCCATTCTATGTATTTTATAAATAATTTAAATCAAGCTTACTAAAAACAAAAAGATTATGAGCTATAACTTTAGCTAAAATTTCTTTAAATAGCATTTTATATGATTTAGAAAAAAGAATATTTCCAAACTTTAATTTTGAAGCATTGAAAATACTTTCAGAATTAAATCTCAATTTATAGTCTTTTTCTTCAATCCATTTTTTCTTTCCTAATTCTATAAATTCAAGAATTAGCTTTCTCCAAGCAGGATATCCTTTTGAAAGTCTTCTAGCACTCTTTTTAGGAAAAATTATAGGTTCTATTCCTAGAAGAATAAGCTGAATCTCCTATTATCTTATAAATATTTAAAAATTTAATTACTTTTTTTATAAGAGGCTTTAACATAATAGAATCTGAAATTTCTCCTTTGCTAGCTATAGCAAGAGACTGTCAACTTAAGACTTAAAGACCAATATTTATCTTAAGCAATATTACGAGTGATACAATTAGGTAAGCATAGATCAGCTTTATTTAATATTTCCTGGAAGAAGATTTGGCTCTTATATAAAAGCAATTGCAGTTAAAGCATATACTTCAGGATTAAGCTTAGCACAAGTAAAAGAATTCTTAAAAAAAGGTTATAATATAAGTAGAGAAGCAATTAAAAAATGGTTCTTAAAAGCAGGAAAAATAATTTCAAAATATTAAGAAAATAAAGCTGCAGATGAAACTATAGTCTTTAATCTAAAGAAATAATTGCTTTGCATATTAGTATAAGGAAGAAGAATAGAGAATGTTTAACTTTCTTAGAAAAAGTAAAAGAAGTTTGTACTAATAATCCTACAATTTATACTGATAAAGGACCATGGTACATTTTGGCCAATGAAGTTTTTAAAATTAAGACATAGAAGGAAAACATTTGGAATAAGAAATTCAATAGAATGATGGTTTAGCAAATTAAAAAGAAGGATAAAACAATTCAATATTTGTTTTTTAACATATAAATTAGGAATTTTAAAAAGTAAATAACATTAAGTTAACACTATCAGAAGTAATAATAAAAACTTTATTTTTTGCTGTATTTATCTGCAACTTCTACCATTACATCTATGTTCTTAAAAGATGTATCAACAGAAACACCTCCTCCTGTAGATAGCCAGAACTTTCCTAATCCTACCTTTAATATTATTTCTTCACACTTCTGTCTAATATAATCTGTACTCATATTAGTTAGGTCTGTCGGTTTTATATTGCCCCATACACAAAAATGCGTTTTTTCTTTACATTTGGCCATATCCTCTTTTGGCCCTAAGTGCCACACTTCTGCATTTATTCTATCAACTTCTTCAAGCATATAACCTACATAACCTTCATTATGCCAGATTCTGAATGCATTTTTGTACTTATCTAATATTTTATTTAAATATGGGAGTATGAATTCTCTGAATTGCTCTTTCCTTACCATATGTGCAATGTGATCAGGTAACCATAATACCTTACATTTTCCAACTATTTCTTCTATAGCTTCACAATATTTCAACTGCCAATCTGTAGCTATCTTTAACCACTTATGCAGAACATCAGGATATCTCCTCATCCAAATTAAGAATTTATCATAGCCCATAGTTAAAGCTGCTCCCTCAACACATAGACCTGGACATACAACACCATCGATATATCCATATTCATCTCTAATATCTCTAGGAAACCAATCATAAAAGTACTCTAATCTTTTTAATATCTCAGATGCAACACCTGCATTAGCATCTGGTATTCCATTGGCCGCTATCTTATCAATATCTTCAGGACTCTTTATAGGATAATCTTCGACATAAGGAGGTGCGTCTTCAAAAAACCTAAGCTTTGCACCAAAGGCTGTAGGTATAGTAAAACCCTCACCATATTCAGGATAAGTTCCATTTCCTAAATTCAGAATCTTAGGGAATCTTTTTTGAAATGCTATCTTTGCTTCTAATTGCAACTTAACATTTTGATAATACTCATACTCTTTGACTTTATGAAACCTTTTCAGAACTGTTCCATATACTTCCAGGACAACAGGTACTTCGTCGTCTTCTTTTCCTAAGGCTATAGATTTGGCTTTATCCCAAATAGTCATAAACTGTTAGTTCCTTAAACTAATTTATAAATTTTTAGTTTAAAAACAAGGACGTGGCAACTTAAGGTTTGTATTTTTCTTAATTAAAAGCTTTCCTTATGTTAAGAATTAAATCTTTAATTGAAAGTTTAAATATATTTGAAAGGAATAAATTTCCAATCGAATTTAAAATTCTAGGAATAGCTTTCTATATCCATCTTTCTAGTCTTAGAAGAGCTTCTAAAGCTTTATCTGAAATTAGAAAAGTTTCTAAAACTTCAATATGGAAATGGATTAGAAAATTTGAAGAAAAAATAAAAATTGGACCTTCTAAAATTTATAGAAATTTTATAGCATTAGATGAAACTTGTATAAAAGTTAATGGTTTAAAATATTGGATTTATGCAGCAATAGATATTGCTGCTAGAAAAGATATTTTAGAACCTAGGAATTTATGGAATTCATTATACAAGTATTCAAAAATCGATTAATCGTTTGCCTATAAATATTTTAGAAACTATTATTTTATATTTAGCTTCAATTATTTTAAAGAATTTAAAGCATATTTCTATTAAGCTTCATTCTATTCATGATGCAAATAAATTTGTTTTTATTATTGCTATGAGACTGTCAACTTAAGGCTACCCATGATGCTATCCATTTTTCTGAAACTTTCAGCTTATAACTAGGAAAGCAAATATTGAATTGTTTTATCCTTCTTTTTAATTTGCTAAACCATCATTCTATTGAATTTCTTATTCCAAATGTTTTCCTTCTATGTCTTAATTTTAAAAAC
>Ga0080004_1101751_pt1 | contig 88571 bp, 79 predicted proteins | sample WasSprMetagenome_FD_69207 | JGI IMG/M metagenome (GOLD analysis project Ga0080004, IMG submission 69207) | Sulfidic aquatic microbial communities from Washburn Spring, Yellowstone National Park, USA - WS (SPADES assembly) (version 2) | ecosystem: Environmental > Aquatic > Thermal springs > Hot...
CCCGATGGCATTGCTTTTCCTACCCATTTCTCACGATTGTATGTCGGAGAAACAATTGATAACAACGGCGAAAATTTTTGTCCTTTAGGATAGACAATTTTATAATTTTTATGTTCTAAAAAAGCATTGTTTAATTTCAAAAACTCATAAAATACCATCTCTATTTCTTTTTCTTCTATAGGTGAATATTGTAAATATCTAAAAGCTGAGAACAAAGACGAAGTTTCTTTAGTATAAAAAACAGTGTACAATGGTTCACTAACATGTGCAAACTTATATCCTTTTTGTCTCAACATAAGTTTATATTTATAATTTGTAGCAACTGAAGTACAATAATTTATGTCATACCCACCAAGTTGTTCCCAAACAGATTTTTTGTATACTTCTATAACACCAAAATTGAACCGTTCAGTAAAATCGCCATTGTAATCAAACAAAACACAAGGTTTCTCTGTATTATTTGTCTCGTCATAGATTTTGTAATCACAATAAATCATCCCTATTTTACTATTATCAACTTTTGATATTTCTGACAAAAATTTTTTGTCAAAACTTACTAATACTGAAGGTAAAACAATATAATATTCAGATGAACAATTCTCAACAGCCTTGTTTAATAAACAACTTGCTGATTCTGAACATGAACGAACAAACTTAACCTTTTTGTTATTGTTAAGTTCAGAAGGGAGTGTTTCACCAACAACAATGATTTCTTTGAACAATCCTTGATTTTTATTTATAAGTTCTGAAATATTATTTTTTTGTTGTTCATCAATTAAGTTTATCAAAACAATTCCTGAGAGTGACTTCATACCTAACATTCTCCTTTCAAACAAATCTCACAAGACTATTTTTTCATTGCCATTTTATAAGGCCTGGGATATACACTACTTTATTTCTAAACTTTGGTAATATACGGACAACATATCCACAATGTCCTACACGATCTATCTCTATCTCTCCTTTAAATATACCATTTTCTTTATCCACAACATTCATTTCTTTGATTTTTGGTTCAGAGATTCTACTTTTTGAATCAAGATATCCATAATAAAGTTGTACTGAAATATCGTCAATTGACAATTTGTCAATAAAAACTTTCGTAGTTACTTCAATTTTATCACCCAAATTATAAGAACCTTGAATGTTATCTTTTATTTCTAAAATTTTTATTTTATCCCAAACCGACACAACTTTTTTTTGCCATTCAACATATTCTTTTATGTTTTGATAATTATTTTCTTTATTCTTCCAGAAATTAGTATCACATTTAAGATAAAACTTTCGTGTATAATCTTCTATTAACCTGTTAGAATTAAACTTCGGAATGATACTTATCATACAATCTTTCATTTTTTTGATCCAACCACGAGGAAGGCCATCACTACCACGTGTGTAAAACAATGGTATCACTTCTTTCTCTAAAATATCATACAGGATCCTGCTTTCAATTTCGTCTTGAAGGTTAGGATCAGTATATTCCTCACCACCACCTACTGCCCAACCATTTTCACCATCATATGCTTCGCACCACCAACCATCTAACACAGAAATGTTTAACACACCATTTGCTGCAGCTTTCATCCCGCTTGTACCAGACGCTTCTAACGGTCTTCTTGGCAAGTTTAACCATACATCACATCCTTGAACTAAATAATGTGCTACATTCATATCATAATCTTCCACAAAAACTATTTTTTCTCTTAGTTCAGGATCACGAGTTATTTGAATTATATATTTAATTAATTCTTTACCTATATTATCATGTGGATGTGCTTTACCAGCAATAATAATTTGTACAGGGTACTCTTTGTTTAACAAAATTTTTTTCAATCTTTGTAAATCTCTAAAAATTAAGGTCCCGCGTTTATATTCAGCAAACCTTCTTGCAAAACCTATAGTTAACGCTTCTGGGTCTAAAACTTCTTCTGCATACTCAATTTGAGCTTTTGTAGCGCCTGCGTGTTCAAGCTGTTTTTTTAATCTTTTTCTAACAAAAGTTATGAGTCGTTCTCTACGTCGTTCATGTGATCTCCATAACTCAGCATCAGGTATTTCTTTTATCCTTTGCCATACAGACTGGTTCTCAGGTTCAGTTTTCCATTGTGGACCAATGTAACGATTAAACAAAGCTGCAAATTCGTTTGAAACCCAAGTGTTAATATGTACACCATTGGTTACATAGTCAATAGGTATTTCAAACCTTGGTAACCCAGGGTATAAATTTTTCCACATGTTTCTTGAGATTACACCATGGAGTTTACTTACACCATTTACGAATTCGGAATTTCTTATACAAAAAACAGCCATTGAAAAACCTTGGTTTTTATCCTGTGGATTTTCTCTTCCTAAAGCCAGAAGATCATCAATTGTTATTCCCAAACTTTTGCAATAACTAGAAAAATATTTTTTTATAAACTCTGGTGGGAAAACATCTATCCCCGCAGGGACAGGTGTATGTGTAGTAAACACTGAAGTTGATTTAACAAACTCTCGTGCTTCTTCAAAACTAAGTTTTTCTTCAGTTACAAGCTGATGTATTCTTTCCAAAATCAAAAACCCGCAATGTCCTTCGTTCATATGCCATACTGTAGGATTAATTCCAAGATATTTCAACAATTTTGCTCCACCAATACCTAATACAATCTCTTGTTTAAGCCGTGTTTCTAAATCACCACCATAAAGAGATGATGTTATAGTTCGGTTTTCAGATGTATTCTCTGGTATATCAGTACTTAACAAAAACAAAGAATTACGACCTATTTTTACCTCCCAAGCTTCAAAAAATATTTTTTCTTCTTTAACATTTTTTTCATCGATCGTGATTAAAAGATTTATAACTAACCTTAACGGATTACCATCTTTATCAGTCATCCGTTTCATTGGAAGACGGAAGAAATGCAGTTCTTCAAACTCTTCTTTTTGCCAACCATCGTCTGTAAGATGTTGTTTAAAATACCCATATCTATATGCTAACCCAACACCTACCATTGGTAAGCCCATGTCAGAAGCTGATTTAAACAAATCTCCTGCAAGAACGCCTAACCCACCACAATACATTGGTATTGCTTCAGTAAGACCGTATTCCATTGAAAAATATGCTATCTTACAATTATGATGTTCTTTATCAAACTCTTTATAAAACCACACTTGTGAAGATAAATAATTTTGTAATTCTGAATATATCTCGTTTAAATGTGATAAAAAACTCTCATCTCGTTCCAATTCTTCAAGCTTTTCTTTTGGCAGTTTACCTAAAAGTTGTATTGGGTTATGGCATACTTCTTCCCATAAATCGCGGTCAATCCTACGAAACAACTCAAACGCGTCACTGTTCCACACCCACCATAAATTATATGCTATTTCAATCAAAGGTTGTAATTTTGGTGGTAATTTTGGGACAACTATAAACACTTTTGGATTGTCTACTTTATACAAATCTTCAGGCTCACCATGTTGAAACATTTTATCTTTGTCCATTATTACCCCCTTCTATTTATTTCGCAAAAACTTCAATTTTGTTTGCTATAACTTCAATTAATTTATGTTCCTCTTCTTCAGAAATTTTTATTTTACGATTCACTAACCGTCCTTCAACTCTTACAGGAGTACCTTTTTTTATTAAAGAAGAAACTTCTAAAGCTAAATCACCATAGGCTACTATTAGGATATACAAAGTTTCTTTTTTATCTTTATGAAAAGTGTTAACCGCTAAGGTAAACCTTAACACAGGTGTTTTACTTAAGGTATATTTTAACACAGGATCTCGTGTTAATCTTCCTGAAAGAACAACTTTGTTTTCATCAAAATTTTGTGTTGCCATTAATATTTTTTTAAACCGCTTTTTCAGAAAGTTTTTGTGAAACTTCTTGTTTGACTTTTACTTTTTTAGGATCAATTTTTTTAACACCATATCTTAAAATATTTTCATCCTTTAATAAAAGTTCTTTTAAATCCTCAACAAACGTTGATTTTTCTATACTACAGAAAATAAAATAATATATTCCTTGATTAAACTTTTTAATTTCGTAGGCGAGTTGTCTGTTCCCCCAGTTTTCTTCTTTTATAATTTCGCCATTTGCTGATTTTATCAAATTTTTTATCTTTGACAATTTTTCATTAAACTTATCTTCAGTAATATCTGGAACAAATATTATCACTATTTCATAGTATCTTTTCACTTTATACCCTCCTAAAAAACAAGATTTTATGAAAAAACTTTTAAAATAAAATACTATATTTAATTTCTCAAGTCAAGGGATTAAAAAATATTTTAATTTATCAACAAAAATAAAAATTATTCATACCTCAATGCTTCAATTGGATGAAGGAGAGACGCTTTTTTTGCAGGCCATATACCAAAGATAAGTCCTACTGTTACTGAGAAACAAAAAGATAAAATAATTGATGAAACTACAATTTTTGTATTCCATTTTGCAAATATTGATAATATAACAGAGAGCCCACATCCTAACAAAATACCAATTATACCACCAAGGATACAAACAAAAATTGATTCTATAACAAATTGTAATAAAACATCAGTGGTATTAGCACCGATTGCTTTTCTTAATCCAATCTCTCGTGTACGTTCTGTAACAGAAACTAACATTATGTTCATTATACCGATACCGCCAACTAATAAACTTACAAACGCTATTGCACCTAACAAAAACGAGAATGTTTTTGTTGTCTCAGTAATAGTCTGCTGTATTTCAGCGAGGTTGCGAACATCTATAAGTTCTGTTCTTGTTTCAGGAAAACGATGAAGTTTTAACAACACTTTTTTTATTTTTTCACCAACTTCGTTCAAATCATATCCTTCTTTTACTTTTACATCAAAACTGTCAACAAAATCTTTACCAAACAATCTGTACATTGATGTTGTATAAGGTATAACAATTTTATCATCTTCGTTACGCCATCCTGTTGCACCTTTTTTTGGTAAAACACCTATTACTTGAAAATCAATCCGACCTATTTTTATAAACTCTCCTAACGGATCTTTATCAGAAAATAACTGATTTACTATTTCTTGACCAATTACTGCAACACGTGTTCTCAACTTTTGTTCGTTCTCATCAAAAAACCTGCCTAAAACTGGAACAGAATTTCTTATAAACTGATATTCTACAGAAACTCCATCAATACGTGTATTCCAGTTTTTGTTACTGTAGACAACTTGTTTTCTACCAGAAACATATGGTGTAACTAATTCTACTTCAGAAATTGTTTTTATAGCTTCTAAATCTTCAATTGTGAACCCACGTATTGCTGAAGATTCTACTGCTATACCTCCTACACGTCTCAATGATGGTTGTATCATCAACAAGTTTGAACCTAAGTTAGAAACTTGTTTTTTAACTTGTTCTTGTGCACCTTGACCTAAAGATAACATTGTTATTAAACTTGCAACACCAACTACCACGCCTAATACTGAAAGTATCGTCCTTGTTTTATTAGCTGAAAGAGCTTTTTGTGCTTCAACAAAATAATCTTTTATTTTTGAAAAACTAAAAACTCGTGGTTTTGGTAAAGATATTTGTTGTGATGTATCAAAAGATACATAAACTTTTGCATTCTGTTCTATAATTTCGTCAGAAACAATTTTTCCATCACGAAGTTTTATAACACGTTTTGCAGCAGAAGCAAGGTCTGGTTCATGTGTTACTAAAACTATTGTGATACCTTGTGAATTAAGTTGTTTAAAAATTTCTATAATCTCACCTGCTGATTTACTATCTAAATTTCCTGTAGGTTCATCTGCAAGGATCACTTTAGGATTGTTTATTAACGCACGTGTTATTGCAACACGTTGTTGTTGCCCACCGGATAGTTCTGTAGGTTTGTGATACAACCTGTCTTTTAACCCAAGTTGGGAAAGTAATTTTATTGCGCGTTCTTTATTTTCTTCTTTCAAATGGTTAATATCAGAATAAATCAGTGGTAACAATGTATTATCTATTGCTGAAATTCGTGAAAGCAAATTATAATTTTGGAATACAAAACCAAAAAACTTGTTTCTTAAAACAGCAAGTTGGTGATCTTGAAATTTTGAAATATCGTTGTTGAAAAGATAATACTTACCATCAGTAGGTTTGTCTAACAATCCTAATAAATACAACAAAGTTGACTTCCCACTGCCAGAAGGACCCATTATTGCTACAAACTCGCCTTGATTAATAGATAAAGAAACATTATCTAATGCTAAAACTTCTACATTACCTAATTTATAGATTTTTTTTATATTTTCTAATTTTATTATCTCCATAAATTTTGTTCTAAAACATATTTTTTTGTAAAAACTACTTCCCGCAGACTAAACGGAGTGACACCATCACTACTTATCACTATCAACTATCCTGAAAGTTGAAGAACAATAAAAACCCTCTATTTCGTCATTGCGAGCCCGACAGGGCGTGGCAATCTATTAGTATTATTTTTGCAAGAATTGTCGGTGTTAGAAAACCCCCGCCTACAACAAGGTTTTTTCAACAACTAGATATTACTGCCTTCTGAAGAAACTTGACATTGGGTTTTGTGTCCGAACTCGTGTTGAACTTACAAAAGAATGTCCGCCTTTGAACATTTTTTCTTGAGATACTACTACAATATCTCCTTCAGATAAACCATTTACAATTTCTATATTTTTTCCATCAGATAATCCCGTCTCAATTTGTTGTCTCACAACTTTGTTATCTTTTTTAACCAACACATATTTTTCTTTACCATTATCAATTATTGCTGATACTGGTAATACTAAAACATTCCTTCTTTCTTCAACTATAATTTCTACTGTAGCACTCATCCCTGAACGTAAAATTGAAGACAGATCTTTTTGTGTTAAAAACTTACTTAATTCTTTTCTTTTTTCTTGTGGTAGATTAAACTGTTGCATTTTTTCTTGAGTAAATCTTTTTCTTTCTCTGAATTCAGTTTTGCTAAAAGGAGTATATTTCCCTGTATCTATTTTTGTAAACAATGGTTTAATTTTTACTTCATAAACTGTTACATTACTAATCTCTCTGGATTCATACGAAATATGTTCTACAACACCAGCAAATTTGATGTCAGGATATGCATCTAAAGAAATTCTTACTTTTTGACCAAGTTTCACATATCTTAGGTCTGTTTCATCAACATAAGCTTTTATTATAAGTTCGTCTGCCATAACTACTATATCTTCATTGGTAGAAACTGTTTGTCCAGGTTCTTTATCTCTGACAATTATGAACCCGTCAAGTGGTGCAACTACAGGTGTAGGTTTATAAATCTCTTGCCATTTTTTATATTCCTGTTCATCTTGTGCTCTTGCAATATCTAATAATGTAGCACGTTCTGCAGAACTTAACCATGCTATAACTTCACCTTTTTTAACTTTTTGTCCTTCTACAACAAGAATATCTTCAATACGGCCAGCAATTTGTGGTTTTATAGGAAGACGATTTCTTGGTTCTACTTCGCCATTTATACGTATTGTAGAAACTATGTCACCATATTCAACTTTTATCTCAAGTTGGTTTTTGTTATTTTCACTTTTTTTCTTAGAAACAAAAAATACTGATGCTGAAACTAAACCTAAAATTATAAGTATTACAATTATTTTTTTCATAATATAAAATTTCTTTTTTTTAGTTTATTCTATTTTTCCTAAAAATTTTATAATATCTATTTTTGACAAAATCAGTTGTTTTTTAAGATTTAACAAATTCTTCTGCATACCAATAAAACTTTCTTCTGTTTGGTACCAATCATAATAAGTAGCAAGACCATTTGCATATTTTATAGAAACAATCTCTGCTTGTTTTTCTAAAGCTTGAAGATATTTTTCTCTAACTGCTAACAATTCTTTAGCATCAATATAGTTGTTTTTTAATACATAGAAGTTATTCATCAAATTTAGTTTAGTATTCTCTAATTCAAACTCTGCTGTTTTTATATTATTATTCGCAATTTTTAAATCAGTAATATCTCTGAAACCATTAAATATGTTATACGACGCTTTCAAACTTAAAGATAAAATCCATTTATCTTTATCAGGGATAGGTTTTGTATCTGAAAACCCATAATTTGCTGAAAAAGATACTGTAGGATAAAAGTTACTTTTTGCTAACTTTGCTTGGATCTGCGTTTCTAAAAGTTGGTATTGTTTAATTTTATATTCAGGTGTTTGTTTTATAACATCTGCTACATTTTGATTTATAATTTTTTCTATATCTTCTTCATCAAGTTCAGAAATCGTTTCAACTTTTATATCAACAAAATTTTCTTTTGCAAGAATTTTCAAAAGTTGTCTTATAACAACTTCTTTTTCTCTTTGTAATTTTTTTAATTCATATTCTGCTTGCAACATGTCTGCTTCAACTCGTAAAAGAGAACCTAAATCTTCACTGCCAGATTCGTATTTAAGTTTCACAAGTTCGTAATTCTGTTTTCTTCTTTGCAAAATTTTTTCTGCAAGAGCAATGTTCTCTTGAACAAAATATAAATTTATAAAACTTTCTTTTAAACTGGATACAGTATCCACATATACCCTTTTAAAATTTTCCTGTGTAATCAGCAATTCTACAAGTTGTAACCTTAAATTGTTTATAGTTGAGAAACCATTGAATAAATCTATCCCTAAGGATAAATTGTAAGAATAAACTATATCTGAGTCAAAATTTTTAGAATAGTTTTTTACTGAAGAAGCAGAGAAGTTTAATCGTGGGTAAAATTCTGATTTTACTCTTTCAATTTTAAGTTTTGTTTGTTGTAAACTTATTTCAGTTTGTTTTAACTGCAAATTTTTTTCTTTTGCTTCTTTTAGAACATCATCCCACTTAACAACTTGTTGTGAAAACAAAGAAGAAATAAAAAAACATAATAGTAACAATCTATAAAATTTATTCATTTGTTAACTAAATTTTATGACCACAATTTTTTGCAGAGCGAGTTCTGTAAATATTATTTAGGTGGTTTATGAATTGGTGGTTGGCCAACCGGTGGTTCACCAACGGGTGGTTTCCTTTTAGTTTCTTGTTTATAAACATCTCTTAATTGTCTATCAAGTTCTTGTCTTTTTTTAGCTAATTCTTTCTGTTCTTCTTTTGTCATAACACCATCTGACCATACTTTTTCTTCTAAATCTAAAAGTTCTTTATGTTTCTTTTTAAGTTCTTCTGCTTGTTGTTGAGTAATCTTTTTATCTTTTAACAAATCATCTATTCTCTTATTAAACATTTGTTCTCTTTCTTTTGGATCTTTATGTTTTTCTTCAACTCTTACTTTTGCTTTATCTAATATTGAACGGACTTTTTCTTTTACTGTTTTTTCTTTTTCAATTAAAGATCGTTGTTCTTCTTTTGTAAGTTTACCATCACTCCAGACCTCCTGCCGATATTTTTTTAAATCATTAATAGCATCTTTAGCTTCTTGTTTTTCCTGTTCTGTGATAATTCCCTTTTCTGCTAATTTATCAATTCTCTCTTCATAAAACTCACCTTTATGCTTTCCTTTTTCCAAACCATAATGTTTTTTTGGTCCCTGAGGTTTTGGACCTACTGGCTGTGCCACAAGCAAACTTGTTATAAAAGAAAGAAGCATAGGTAATATTATTTTTTTGTAGTTCATATTGTTTATCCTCCATATCTGTTAAATTTTTATTTTGTTTGACTTCCTTCTGCTTTTGGTTGTTGTTCTGTTTTTTGACCTTCTTGCTTTTTCACTGCTTTCTTTACAGCTTTTTTCTTCTTAGCTTTTACTGTAGAACTGCTTACTACTACTTCTTTTTGAGCTGTAGCACCAGTTGTTTGACTACCTACATTTTGAGCACCACTCCCACTAACTTCTGCCATAGCAAGGCTTGCTGCAAGAAGCAGCATTAGAGGTAGTGATACTTTTTTGTAGTTCATAATTTTACCCCCTTTTTAAGATTTTGTTAATTATTTTTTAATGATGCCAAAAAGATATTTAAAGATTTAACCACCTCATTTTTGTATAAAAGATTTGGCATCATTATTTTTTAGTTATCTAAACAAAATCTCTTTTTAAGATTCTTCAATTAAAAAATTTGTAAGTTCTAACTCTGCTAAGTCAATATCTTCTTGGGGATATAGACTATAACTCTCTTTGTAAGAATTAACATTTTTACAAGGATTAATTGTCGTAATCAATAAAATCACTAATGCTGAAATTGGCGCTAATACTGGAACAAATTTTTTCCAAACAACAAATTTTTTGTTTTGTTTTTCTTCTATTTTAGCAAAAATTCTTGATTTCAAACTTGTCTGTAGTTCAACATCTTTATATTCAGGTAAATTGTTAAAAAACTTTGACAAAACATCAAATTCTAATTTACAATTACTACATTGTTCAATATGTGAAAAAAGAATATCTTTTTCTTCTTGCTGTAGGACACCATCAAAGTATTTTGAAATAAGTTTTTTTATTTTTTTACATTTCACAATTGTCAATCCTTTGTGGAAGAAATCTTAATTTCTAACTGCCTTTTATAATATAGACAACAGAAATTTAAAAAACTTGCGGGTAAGTAAAAATTAGAAACCTAATTGTGAGACAAAATCTGTTTTCTTAGTCCATTTTTCTTTTACCTTAACTTGAAGAGATAAAAAGATAGGTTTCCCCAAAAGTTTTTCTAATTCAAGTCTTGCTTGAGTACCAATGATTTTTAATTTTCTCCCATTTTCACCAATCACTATTGCCTTGTGATTTTCTTTCTCAACAACAATTGTAGCTTCTATTACAAGTTTATTTTTATCCACATCGCCTGGACGTATATCTTCTACTACAACAGCTGTAGACTTTGGAATTTCTTGATATATATGATGAAAAAGTTTTTCTCTTATTATCTCACTAATTTTAAGTTTCAGAGGTAAATCAAAAACATTTTCATCTTCAAAAAGTTTTGGTTGTATAGGCAAATATTCTATGATTTTTTCTATTAACGAATCTATATTTACATTATTTAATGCACTTATTTTCACAAACTCTTTAAAAAAGCTAAACTCGTTTTTCAAATTTCCAATTAGCTCTTCAATCACTTTTTCATCTTTCACAAGGTCTATTTTATTAATTACACACAAAATATTAACCTCGTCAATCTTTTTGTTATTCTCATTTAAAATTGAAAGAAATTTTTTCAAAATTTTTTTGTCCATCTCTAATGATTTTTCGTTAGCATTAACCATAAATAATACAACATCAGCATCTACAATGGAATTATAAGCGTAGGAATACATCTTTTTTTCAAGTTCATTTTTAGGTTCATAAACTCCTGGTGTGTCAAAAAATATAATCTGTGCGTTAGGTAAGTTTTTAATACCAGTTATTGTAAACCTAGTTGTTCCTGGGATTGCAGAAACAATAGCTACTTTTTGTCCTAAAATGGTATTAAGCAATGTAGACTTTCCAACATTTGGTTTACCAATTATTGTTACATATCCAGCTTTAAAATTCATGATTATAATCCCAACCTTTCTTTTAGATTTTTATCTTTTAAGATAAATTTTTTCAAATTTTGTTTTGCACGAAAAATAAGTGATTCTACAGAAGACACTGTTGTATTCAACACTTCAGCTACTTCTTTATATGACATTTTTTTATATGTAACAAGATAAAGAGCTGTTCTTTGTTTATCAGGCAATTTATGGAATAACTTAGAAATAATTTCTTTCAACTCTTTTTGAGTTTCTTCTTTAACTAATTCACCATCAGTAGAAGTTTTATCTTCTAATTGTTCTTTTATTTCTTCAAAAGAAACAAAATCGATTTTCTTTGATTTCAAAAAGTTTATCGATAGATTTATTGCTATGCGATATAAATAATTTTTGACACTTGTTTGTAGTTTGAAACTTTTTATATTTTTGTAAAATCTAACAAATGTTTCAACGACAATATCCTCAGCGTCTTCTTTAGTTCCTTTAGAAGAAATATAATTGTATACTGTTTTATACAATTCGTTTTCGTATTTTTCAATTATTTGTCTAAATAAACAATCTTTCTCATTCTGGGAGATAGAATCATCTTGCAAAATTTTGACAATTTCTTCATCTTTCATATTCTGTTTTTTACAAAGTCTAATTTTTAATTTCAACACAAATTGTTGAAAAACATTTATTCTTTTTATAAAATAAAATTTAACATTATGACATCAATTATAGAAATTTGGAATAAATATTTAATTTATATCGTTGACATTCTAATTGTAGGATACGCTGCATTTAAATTTTTGTCTTTTATTCGTGGGACAAAAGCGATAAATATTTTTTGGGGATTGTTGGTCATAGCATTATTCACAATTGTTGCAACCAAATTAAAACTGCCGATCACCTCGTGGTTTTTAAAACAATTCTGGCTTGCTGGGATTATAATCTTAGCAATTGTTTTCCAGCCAGAATTAAGGAATGTTTTGTCAGAAATTTCTTTGCCCAAAAAAAATTTTTTCTCATTAGTCACAATAGAAGAAATTGTTTCAGCTGTTAAAGAACTTGCATCAAACAAATATGGTGCATTGATTGTTTTAGAACAAAAAGTGGGACTTAAAGATTTTACAAAAACTGGTATACTACTTAACGCTGATGTCTCAAAAGAATTATTATTAAGTATATTTTATCCTAAAAACCCTTTACATGACGGTGCTGTAATAATATCAAAAGAAAAAATCGTCGCTGCTAAATGTATTTTACCACTTTCTGAGGAAAAATATTGCCAACACCTAGGAACACGACATCGTGCTGGTTGTGGTATTGCACAAAACACAGATGCGTGTGTTATAATTGTTTCTGAAGAAAAAGGAACTATTTCATTTGTTTCAAACAAAGATTTTTACTATGACATATCTGTAGAAAAATTACGAGAATTATTAACTAAAAAACTAAATATATTACATAAAGAAAAAGAATAATGCCTATGAAAGAAAAAACAAAAACAAAAGATACAGATCAACCAAAACAAAAAGAACTAACTCCAGACGAAGTTTATGACGCCTCAAAGATCAAAGTTTTAAGTGGTCTGGAAGCTGTTAGAAAAAGGCCAGCGATGTATATTGGTTCTACAGGTTCTCAAGGATTGCATCATCTTGTATACGAAGTTGTGGACAATTCTATCGATGAAGCATTGGCTGGATATTGTAAAAATATTGATGTCATCTTACATGAAGACGGTTCTGTCTCTGTGAAAGATGATGGTAGAGGTATTCCTGTTGATCCAATGAGAGGGACAAAAGATCCTAAGATGGAAGGAAAGTCAGCTTTAGAAGTGGTTTTAACAGTATTACATGCAGGTGGTAAATTTGATAAAAAAGCGTATGTAATATCCGGTGGGTTACATGGAGTTGGAGTTTCTGTAGTTAACGCTCTTTCAGAATGGTTAATAGCAGAAAGTTATAGAAACGGAAAAATTTATCGTCAAGAATATAAAAGAGGAGTGCCACAAACAGAAGTGAAAGTTGTTGGTACAACACAAACAACAGGTACAAAAATAAGGTTTAAACCTGACCCTGAAATTTTTTCAACTACAACTTTTTCTTTTGACATTTTAGCTAATAGATTAAGAGAATTAGCGTTTCTTAATCCTGGGTTAAGAATTACAATAATAGACGAAAGAGAAGAAGAAAAAGAAAAGACGTTTAAATATGATGGTGGTATAGTAGAATTTGTAAAATTTTTAAACAAAAACAAAGATGTTCTTCATCCTGAACCTATTTACATTAATAAAAAACAAAATGATATAATTTTAGAAGCTGCCCTTCAGTATACCGACGATTATGATGAACGAGAATATTCTTTTGTAAATACGATTCATACTACAGAAGGTGGTACACATCTTACAGGGTTTAGGGCAGCTTTGACAAGAGTTGTAAACGAGTATATCAAAAAACACGATTTGTTAAAAAATAAAGAACTTAACATTATAGGAGATGATGTTAGAGAAGGATTGACTCTTGTTTTATCTTTAAAAATTCCGAATCCGCAATTTGAAGGACAAACTAAAACAAAACTTGGTAATTCTGAAGTAGAAGGAATAGTAAAATCTATAACAACAGATGCATTATCAGCCTATTTTGAAGAAAATCCACAAGTTGCACAAAGAATTTGTCAAAAAGCAATCTCTGCTGCTGAAGCACGTGATGCTGCAAGAAAAGCAAGGGAACTTGTAAGAAAGAAAAGTTTGCTTGAAACAGCAACTTTACCTGGTAAACTTGCTGATTGTTCTGAATCAAACCCTGAACTTTGTGAATTGTTTATTGTTGAAGGAGAATCAGCAGGAGGTTCTGCAAAACAAGCAAGGGACAGAAATTTCCAGGCAGTGCTTCCTATAAAAGGTAAAATTATAAATGTAGAAAAATCAAGATTGGTAAAAGTATTAAGTAATGAAGAAATAAAAACATTAGTTACAGCAATAGGTGGTGGTATTGGAAAAGACGAGTTTAATATAGAGAAAGTAAGATATCATAAAATTATTCTTATGACAGATGCCGATGTAGATGGTGCACATATAAGAACTTTACTTTTAACTTTCTTTTACCGACAAATGACACCACTTATTGAACATGGATATGTATATATTGCATGCCCACCTCTTTATCGTGTTAAAAAAGACAAAAAAGAATTTTATGTAGATACTGAACAACAAATACAAGAGATTCTTTTAAAAGATCTTGCTTCAAGAGTAGATCTTGTCATAAATAAAAAAACTTTTACCTCATCAAAAGATAGTAGTGAATTATATGAAATTTTTAAAACAGTGATATCTGTCAAAAATCTGCTAACTAAACTACGCAACAAAGATGTTTCTTTAGAAGAAATAAAGAATTTTATTGAAGAAAAAAAATTCCCAATTAGTGTTATCTCATATAATAAACAAAAAAAATTCATCTATAATGAAAAAGAATATAGAACAGCAAAGGAAGAATTATTAAAAAACTTCGATGCTGAAACAGATGTAGTTATGTATTATTTTAAAGAACTTTGGGAGTTTGAACCATTAATGAAACACCTTAAAGTTTTAGAAAAATACAATATAAAAGATATTTTCTCTGAAAAATTTAAAGTTTCTATGATCCATCAAAATCAAGCAATTGAAATAACCTCTATTGATGAATTTGCAAAAAAAATTGATGAAATCTCAAAAATAGGTTTTGAATTACAAAGATACAAAGGTTTAGGAGAAATGAATCCTGAGCAACTTTGGGAAACTACGATGAATCCTAAGACAAGAAAACTTATCCGTGTACAAATTGAAGATGCATATGAAGCGGATAGAATCTTTTCAATACTAATGGGTGAAAAAGTTGAGCCACGAAGAGCATTTATTGAATCTCATGCGTTAGAAGTTAAAAATTTGGATATATAGTCAATAGTTAAAATTTAAAAATGAAAGGAGAAAAAAAATGAAAGCTACAAAACCTAAAATACAAAAAATTAAAGCAAGAGAAATTTTGGATTCCCGTGGTAATCCTACAGTAGAGGTAGATGTAATTTTACAAGATGGAACTTTAGGTAGAGCACAGGTTCCTTCAGGCGCGTCAACTGGCGAAAACGAAGCGTTAGAACTTCGTGATGGTGATAAATCTAGATATTTAGGTAAAGGTGTATTAAAAGCTGTTTCCAATGTAAACAATATTATTGCAAAAAAACTTAAAGGAATGGACGCATCGGAACAACAAAAAATTGATGGACTTATGATTCAACTTGATGGTACTGATAACAAATCTAATTTAGGAGCCAACGCTATTTTAGGAGTATCTCTTGCTGTATGTTGTGCTTCAGCAAACTTTTATAAAATGCCGTTGTATAAATATATAAGAAAAGTTTATGGAATAAAAGAAAAAGATTATGTTTTACCCGTACCGCTTATGAATGTATTAAACGGGGGTAAACATGCAGATAACAATGTTGATTTACAAGAATTTATGATAGTTCCTGCTGGAGCAAAAAGTTTTGCTGAAGCGTTAAGGTATGGTGCAGAAGTTTTTCATTCATTAAAAGCTGTGTTAAAAACTAAAGGTTATGTAACATCTGTTGGTGATGAAGGAGGTTTCGCACCAAATTTGTCATCCAATACAGAAGCATTAGACCTTTTAATAGAAGCAATTAAAAAAGCTGGGTATGAACCTGGGAAAGATGTATATATAGCATTAGACCCAGCAGCGTCTGAATTTTATAATGATGTTTATGTATTATTAGGTGAAAAAGAGAATAAAGAAAAAACTTCAGAACAAATGGTTGAGTTTTATAAAACTCTTGTTAATAAATATCCTATCGTATCAATAGAAGACGGTTTAGCAGAAGATGATTGGGATGGTTGGAAATTGTTAACAAAAGAACTTGGACAAAAAATACAACTTGTAGGAGATGACATTTTTGTTACAAACCCAAAAATTTTCAAAAAAGGTATTGAAGAAAAAATTGCAAATGCTATATTGATAAAACTTAATCAAATTGGTACTTTAACAGAAACAGTTGAAACAGTAAAAATTGCATATCAAAACAAATATAAAGCCATAATTTCACACAGATCTGGTGAAACTGAAAACACGTTCATCGCAGATTTATCCGTTGCACTTAATACTGGGCAAATAAAGACAGGTTCTGCATCAAGAACTGACAGAATCTGTAAATATAATCAACTTTTAAGAATTGAAGAAGAACTTGGCAAAAAAGCTACATTCTTAAGTAGAAAAGTGTTTTCTGTAAAAATGTGAGATATAGAAAAAGAAATCGTGAATTAGAAATTAATCTTTTAGCCACCTCTTTTTTAAAACCTATCATCATTATTATAGGTGTTAGCATTTTTTTATATCTTTATATTTCTAACACTATTGTTAAATACTTTTTTTTAAAAAAACAGTACGAAAAATTAAAAAATCAAGTAGGACAAATCAAACAAGAAAACATAAAGTTAGAAAAAGAAATCTATTTGCTTCAGACTGATACAGATACTATTGAATATTATATTCGTAAAGAATTAAATTATAAAAAACCTAATGAAAAAGTTTTAATAATAAAATGAGCAAATACATCCCTGTCATTGGTCTTGAAGTACATGTCCAACTTAAAACAAAAACAAAGATGTTTTGTTCATGTAGTGTAGAATACGGTGTTGAACCTAACAAAAACATATGTCCTATTTGTACAGGTCAGCCAGGTGTTTTACCTACTGTAAACAAAAAAGCGGTTGAACTTGCAATAAAAGCAGCTTTAGCTTTAAACTGCAAAATTAATACAAAATCTATCTTTGCAAGAAAAAATTATTACTATCCAGACTTACCAAAGAATTATCAAATCTCACAATACGAATTACCTCTTGCGACAGGTGGGTTTTTAGAAATCAATTTTAATTCTATAACTAAAAAAATCTTCATAAAAAGAATACATTTAGAAGAAGATGCTGGAAAACTTCTTCATGCAATTGGTAAAGAAGAATTAGAATATTCTTTAGTAGATTACAACCGAGCCGGGACACCATTAATAGAAATTGTTAGCCAACCATGTTTGTTTTCTCCCGAGGAAGCAATTGAATATTTAAACAATCTAAGAGAAACACTTAGATACTTAGAAGTTTCTGATTGTGATATGGAAAAAGGAACATTTAGAGTAGATGCTAATGTTTCTGTTGCAACAGTTGATGATGATTTTATAGTTGACGATTATAAAAAAATACCGCTTGGAACAAAAACAGAACTTAAGAACATGAACTCTTTCAAAGCAATAAAAGAAGCTTTAAGTTATGAAATAAAACGACAAAAAGAACTTTTATCAAAAGGAGAAAAAATTGTCCAGCAAACACGTCTATGGGATGAAAACACATCTACAACACAACCTATGCGTACTAAAGAAGAAGAACATGATTACAGATATTTCCCAGAACCAGATTTACTTCCATTAATAATTTCATCAGAATGGATTGAAGAAATAAAACAACAACTACCTGAACCACCCTCTAACAAAAGGTTAAGATTTCAACAAGACTATGGACTTAACGAATATGATAGTAAAATATTAACTTCAGAAAAAGCAATGGCTGAATTTTTTGATAACACTGTAAAAATTTATAAACAGAAATATTCACCTAATGATATAAAATCTATTGCCAAAACTATAGCTAACTTAATTACAACCGAACTTTTAGGACGGCTAAATCAGGAAAACAAAACTTTCACAGACATCAAAATTACACCAGAAGATCTGGCAGAACTTATAAAATTATATACTGATGGTGTGCTTTCATCAAAATTGTTAAAAGAAGTTTTTTCTTATATGTATGATACTGGGAAATCACCGCAAGAAATTGTGCAAGAAAAAAATCTTGTTCAAATAACAGATACAGAAGAATTACAAAAAGTTGTTGAGGAAGTTATAAACGAAAATCCAAAAATTGTACAAGATTATCTTTCTGGGAAAACACAAGCTATTTCTGCATTAATAGGTCAAGCAATGAAAAAAACTAAAGGTAAGGCAAATCCTAAACAATTGCAAGAACTTTTTATATCTATTCTTAAATCGTTATAAAAATTATAATTTTTCCTTCACTAACCAAAATTATGATAATAAACAATATAATTTATGTTTTTTTAACTTTAATTTTTTTAACAACAGAAGTGTTGACACAACAAAAGTTTGTCCATGCAGTATGGTATAATGTCTATCAAATTGACCTATCAAATGAAGAACAAGCAAAACAAGTTATAAACAAACATTTTGAACAACTTGCTGAAATAAAAATTAACACTGTTATATTTTTGGCTAAAGATCCTAAAGGATTTGTATATTATAAAAGTATTTATGCAAAACCTGCTTGTAAATGGGATGTTCTTGAATACATAATAAAAAAATGTAGAGAATATAAAATGGAGATACATCCTTACATAAATATATTTTCTGAGGAAGGTTATTACTTGAAGGAAAATCCTGCGTATGCTGAAAGAAGAAAAAATGGTAGTAAAATAAATTGGTCATCTCCAGCGGTACCACAAGTACGCAGACGTATGTTAAATATAATAAAAGAAATTATCACCAACTACGATGTTGATGGAATACAACTTGACAGAATTAGATATTTAGGATACAATGATATTGGGTTTCATCCTGAAAGTATCAAATTATATAAGAAAAAATATAAAAAACAACCAAAAGAAACCGATCCTGATTTTTATCAATTTAAATGTGATTTAATTTCATCATTTGTAGAAGAAGCATACAAGTTAGTAAAATCTCACAATAAAAATATCTTGTTCTCAGCTGCTGTATTTCATACTCCAACTACTTCAAAAAATAATCGTATTGCACAACAATGGGAACTCTGGGTTAAAAACAACTGGCTTGATTATGTTTTCCCTATGGCGTATACTGCTAATCCTGAAACTTTTAAAAAATATTTAGATGAAGATGTGTACACAATAACAAGTTCTTCATCTAATGTTAAACTTGTAATGGGTATTGGTGCGTATTATCCAGGTATGACAAAAGAAAAGTTTGCTCAACAAATAAAACTTTGTTTAGAGAACTTTGTTGTTTCTGGTGTATGTTATTTTAACGCATACAGTTTGTTTGACAACTTTGAATTTTGTGATTTAATAAAAAATATAGATTTAGAGACCAGAAGGATAAATTTAGAATAAAAAATGAAAGATTAGCATTCAAAGTTTTCTTTGTGGTGTGCAAGCTAATTATAGAGGAAAACAAATCGGATGGATAAAAATTTTTAGTTGACAAAAAATTTAAAAAAATGCATTGGGAGGTAAATATTCTCTTTGATTAAAGAAAATTTAAATCTTGTAATGAAATAAGAATTATAGGTTCTGTTCCATGTTATTTTCAACCTGGTGAAGATGTAAGATACATAGAAACAATTGTATTTTTAGAATCGTTAGGCTATAAAAAAATTTAAAGAAAATATACATTTAGAAACAGATCTTACAATAGGTTTTTCTTTAATTAAAATATTAGAACATTAGAACAACAGATTAACCAACAAAATATCATATTGTCCGCAGAATAACAACTCGTGGTTTGTCGAAGATATTACACAAGAACTTGCTAAAGATGAAGCTATTCCTGTATATACAGAATATAATAAAACAAAATTTTTTAAAAAATGGAGGCCCAATGTTGATTTAAAAGAATCGTTAACATGGTATTATGTCCCTTATGAAATAGTTCTTGAAATTATTGACAAATTATAGACAGGCAATTTTGTAAACTCGCAAACACAGAATATGAAAAATGTGTTAACGAAACAAAAGATGCTATAGCAATAAAAAATCTGTAAGTTCAAACCAAAGTAGAACTACTATTGGAACCAAACTCTTTCCAAAAGAGCATGAATTTTAACAAGAGAATTTGTGGTACAAGCTATTGGCAAACACCTAGATGGTTGTGTATAGGGTTTGATCTCCGTGCTTCTGACAGAAAAGTTTCTGCAGTAATAAATGGTAAGCTTATTAAAAAATGAAAAAAATAACTTTTTGTTAATTCTTGATAAAAAAATAAAATTTATATAAATTTTACAAAATGTTTTTAAAAGGAGGGGATCGCAAATGCCAAAAAGAACATATCAGCCTTCAGTAAGATATAGAAAAAAAGTTCACGGGTTTTTAAAACGTATGTCAACACCTGGTGGCCGTAGAGTAATCAAAAGACGAAGAAAAAAAGGTAGATGGAAACTTACACCATAAAATGTTTGTTCTTTATGGACAATCTCAATGTTATAAAAGAATCGACAAACATAAGAGTTACTTTTCGTAAACATGAGAGAATATATAAACAAAAAGAAATAGATACGGTTTTAAAAACTGGGGAAAAATTTTTTGAAAAAGGTTTGTTAGCCTATATTTTAAAAACAGATAAAACCTATTCTCGTATTGCTATCCTCGTATCACACAAGGTTGAAAAATCAGCAGTTATAAGAAACAAGTTTAAACGCAGAATAAGAGAAATTTTTAGATTAAATAAACATAAAATAAAAATACCCGTTGATATTGTAGTTATTGCGACAAAACTTTCTGTTAAACAAAAATACAAATCTTTAGAACAAAGTTTTCTTAAAATTTTGGAACTAAGTGGAGTACTTTAAATCAATGACAAAAATATTGTTTTACTTAATAATTTTTTATCAAAAACTTGTTTCACCGTTATTTGGTAAAAAATGCAGGTTTTACCCAAGTTGTTCTGAATATAGTATTTTAGCAATAAAAAAATATGGATTATTTCACGGATTATGGAAAACTCTCTTACGTATAATAAAATGTCATCCTTTAAACCCTGGCGGGGTGGATTTCCCATAATATAACTTATTTTTTTTGAAGGAGAACTTTATGGAAAAACGTGTTTTATTAGCAACATTGTTATCTTTAGGTTTTTTGTTTTTATGGCAATATTTAACTTATAAACCTCCTCAAAAACAATCTGAACAAGCTCAACAAAAAAAAGAAATTATTTCAACGGAATCTAAAGAAATTACAGAAATAAAATTTGAACCTTTTGTAATAGAAACTGAAAAGTTGAAAGTTGTATTCAACAAATATAATGCTGGAATCAGAGAATTTTATATAAAAGAAGAAAATTCAACAGATTATACTCTTCTTTCCAAAAGTGACAATGACAGCTTAGCAGTGGATTCACAATCTAAATTCGAAGTTAAAAAAATCTCTGAACCAAAATTTACAAAAATCATTTTTACAACAAAAGAAAAACAAGTAGAATATATCTTTTCTTCAGAAAATCCTTATTTTATTGATGTCAGCTATACATTTTTAACAAAACAAAAAGTTAATCTTTTATTTCAGCATTATGTACATTTAGATAAGTTTGAAACATTACCAAATGTTGTTCATATTTGTAAAACATTAAAAACAGACAAAAAAGAAATCTCTCTTGTAGAAAAGTTCAACAAGGGAAGTTTATCTATAGAAGAAATACGTTGGGTTGCAGTTGGTGATAAGTATTCTTTAATCGCTTTTTTATTTGTCCCAACTATCCCACAATACATATCTATTAACAAACTTAACAAAACTACAAAATCTGTCTTTATTACAACCAAAGACGAAGTAAATAACTATAAACTCAGGATTTTAGTTACATTAAAAAAAATATCTATCTTAACATCCTTAGGGAATAAATTTACTCATACAGTCGAATGGGGGACTTTTGCTATTTTAAGTAAATTGTTTTACAATATATTAGTTTACTTCCACAAACTTTTTGGTAATTATGGCCTTGCTATAATAGGACTAACTATCATAACACAACTAATAACTTTTCCTCTTACTTATAGCTCTATTAAATCAGCTATAAAAATGAGAAAATTACAACCACAGATACAATTAATACAAAAATTGTATAAAGACGATCCAAAACGACTTAATATAGAGATTATGAATTTTTATAAAGAAAAGAAAGTGAATCCATTTGGTGGATGTTTACCTTTGTTGTTACAGATACCAATTTTTTGGGCGTTGTTTACTATGTTAAGAAACACCTATGATTTACGTGGTGCAAGTTTTGTTTTATGGATAAAAGATTTGTCCCAACCTGACAAAATTTTTATACCTGGTACAAACATCGGTATTCCTGTATTAGTTTTTCTAATGGGAGCAACAATGTTATTGCAACAATATATTTCTGGCTCTTTTTCTGATCCACAACAGAAAACTTTTGCTATATTCATGCCAATACTTTTTACAATTTTATTTTTAAACTTCCCTTCTGGTTTGGTTCTTTATTGGTTTGTTAGCAATATATTTTCCATAGTGATACAAATTGTTGCTAATAAAACTGTTAAAGTATAATTTTATGCAAAATAGATTAGAACAACTAAAAACTATTTTTATTGAAGAGTTTGAAGGTGCAACTATTGAAGACGCTATAAAAAATGCTGTTAGTTCTTTAAAAATGTCAAAAGATGAGTTAAAAATTAAAATTCTTACTGAAGGTCAACCTGGGTTGTTCGGTCTTAAAGGTGAAAAACCTGCAAAAATACAAGTTTCTCCAAAGTTTAACAAACCGGAAGCCGTAATAAAATATTTTGTTATAAAACTACTTGATTTAATAAAAGAAGATATTTCTTTTATTGATGTAGATATAGAAAACAAAACCATCAATATTACAATAATTTTTTCTAACCAAACAGGTTTAAAGAAAGTTTCCTCAAAAAATGTATATACTTCAATTCTAACATTAGTAGAAAATTTTGTTGACCAAATTTTGCCAGAATATAAAGTCGTGATTAATTTAAAATTATCTACTCATATACCAAAATAAAAGTATGAAACTTAATGACACAATTGTGGCTATTTCTACTCCTTTAGGATATAGCGGACTTGGTATTGTACGATTAAGTGGTGAAGATTCAATAAAAATTGCTGAAAAAATTTTCCGTCCAAAAAACAAAACAAAAATTGTCTCACAACTTAAAACTTTCACCACACATCTTGGATATATAGTAGATGAAGAAAAAGTAATTGATGAAGTTCTAATGACTATAATGAGAAAACCACATAGTTATACTTGTGAAGATGTTGTAGAATTCAGTTGTCATGGTGGTCCGACTGTTCTTCAACAAGTAGTAGAACTATGTATTAAACATGGTGCACGTATTGCTGAACCAGGAGAATTTACAAAACGTGCGTTTCTTAACGGGAGAATAGATCTTTCCTACGCAGAAGCAGTATGCGATATTATTTATTCTAAAACAAAATTACAAAATCAGTTATATGTTAACTCATTATTAGGCAAAACAAAACAAAGCGTAGAAGAACTTATAGACCAACTTAAAGAAGTTATTGCTGAATTAGAAGTTAGTATTGATTATCCTGAAGAAGACGACGTAAAAAATATTAACCTTGAAAAAACAAAAGAAAAACTTGAATTTGTCATTAAGAAAATTACCAAAGCAATTGAATACAGCGAAAAAATTACACCTATACTTGAAGGAATAAATGTTGCGATCATAGGAAAAGTCAATGTTGGGAAATCTAGTTTGTTAAACATACTTTTAAATTATGATCGAGCAATAGTTTCAGAAATACCTGGGACAACCAGAGATACTTTGTCTGAAACTGTTATAATAAAAGATGTTCCTGTACGTATCGTAGATACCGCAGGAATAAGGACACATTCACAAGATATAATAGAAAACATTGGTATCGAACGAACAAAAAATGCTGTTAAAGAAGCTAATGTTATTATACTTATGTTTGACGCCTCTACAGTTATATCTCAAGATGATTATAAAGTTATTGAGATTATACAAAAAACAGAAGAACAAACTAAAACAATTATTCCTGTGTTAAACAAAGTAGATAAAGAAATAAAAATTTTTAGCACAAATGATTTAGAGAACATATTATTAGATCTACAAAAATCTAATTTCAAACTTTACCCAAAATTGGATCAAAAAAATTTTAAAGAACAAATTTTAAAAATTTCATGTGTCACAAAAGAAGGCATAGAAAAACTTGAAAATGCAATTGTTGACTCACAAAATGTCACTGAGACACAATATTTTTCAACACAAGATGCTCAACCTGAACTTATAGTTACAAATTTAAGACAGAAAGGAACATTAAAAAAAGCTAAATCAGAACTTGAATATGCTTACCAGTTTGATTTTATAAAACAAACAGAACTTGTTTGCGAACATCTTCATCAAGCTGTTAAAGAATTACAAAAAATTGTTGGTAGTAAAGATTTAACTGATGATATTTTAGACATTATTTTTTCACGATTCTGCGTTGGAAAATGAAAAATGTTGTTAGGACAACATTTTTTAATAAACAATAAAATAGCAGATAAAATCGTAAAAAATTTAGAATTAAAACTAACGGACACCGTATTAGAAATTGGTCCTGGAAAAGGAATTTTAACAGAGCGAATTATAAATAAGGTAAAAAAACTTATTGTTGTTGAAATTGATAAAAATCTTTGCAATTTTCTTAAAAGTAAGTTCGGTACTTATAAAAATCTTGAAATCGTGAATATTGATTTTCTAAAATATGATCTTTCAAAATTTGATACAAAAATAAAAATTGTTGGTAATATTCCTTATGCCATAACATCAGAAATATTGGATAAAATATTTTCTGTATCTTTTGACTGTTGGGAACTATGCGTATTAATGGTTCAAAAAGAAGTGGCTTTAAAACTTGTTGCAAAACCTAAGGAAAAAATGTTCTCAAAGTTGACTTTGAAAACAAATTTTTATACTATACCAAAACTACTATTTAAGGTTGATAAAAGTTGTTTTAAACCCCAACCAAAAGTAACCTCTGCTGTAGTTAAATTTGTACCTAACTATATATTTAAAAATTATCCGTATACTCAACATTTATTTAAACTTTTAAATATTGTTTTTATTCATAAAAGAAAACTTTTAATAAATTCATTAGTTTTAGGACTAAAACTAAATAAAAAAGAAGTTAGAAAAATTCTTATAAATTCAGATATAAAATTAGATGAACGAGTAGAAGATGTGGATATCTTTAAATATTTAAAACTTACTGAAAAATTAAAGGATTTTATTAATTAATCCACAAAATTTCGTAGTTGTCCACAAAGTTATCCACAGGTGATAAAGTCTATGGAAGAAGAAAAACTTTATGAACTTTGGCTATCAATAAAAGAAAAAGTTTTTAATGACTTAGACCAACAATCACTGGAATTATGGATTTCCCCCATTTCATTTAAGGGCTGTAAAGAAAATACTGTTATTTTATCCGTCCCCAACAAATACTTTTCAAACTGGCTTATAACAAATAATTATTTAGACAAAATCCAGACTATGTTTAGTGAGCAACTTGGTAGGCCCATTGAAATATCATTTGAATATCAACAACAATTACCAAGCCAACTTGAAACCGAAAAAATTGAGTATGAATATATCCCTGAAAAAACTTTTATCTTACAAGAAACTTTTAATCCTGACTATACATTTGAAAATTTTATAACTGACGAATCTAACAGGTTTGCAAAAGCAGTTTGTGAAACAGCAGCGAAACAACCAGGTACTGCTTATAATCCGATATTCATCTATGCTCCGGTAGGTTTGGGTAAAACACACCTTCTTCATGCTGTGGGGAATAAAATGTTAGAATTGTCCAAAAAGTTTCGGATAGCTTATATCACTGCCGATAAGTTTGTTTCTGATTATATTACTGCAATACAAAAAAATTCTTTAGATGCTTTTAGATCAAAATTCCAGAACGCTGTTGCTCTTTTATTAGACGATGTTCAATTTTTAATTGGTAAAGAAAAATCGCAAGAAGAGTTTTTCCATATTTTCAATATCCTCTTTGATAATAAAAAACAAATTATTATAACCTCTGACAGAAAACCACAAGATCTTAAAGGTATTGAAGAACGTGTAATAAGCAGATTTGAGTGGGGAGTGATTGCAGACATAGGTAGACCATCATTTGAATTACGTTTAGCAATATTAAAACATAAAGCACAGAAACAACAGATTTATGTCCCTGAAGATGTTTTAAGATATATTGCAGAAAATATAACCGAAAACATTCGTCGTCTCGAAGGAGCGTTTATAAATGTAGTTACAAAATCGCTTACTGAAAATATTCCTCTAACAATTGATAATGTAAAAGAAATATTAAAAAACTTCATAGAACCAAAACCACAGCCAGTAGATATAAATAGAATAATTGAAGTTGTAGCAGAAGAATTTAAACTTACACAAAAAGAACTTTTATCAAAAAAACGTTCTGAAATGTTAGCTCTACCACGACAGTTTGGGATGTATTTAGCTAAAGTATTAACAGACTTATCCTACTCAGAAATTTCTGAACATTTTAGTAGAAAAGATCATACAACATCATATCATGCTTATTTAAAAATAAAAAAATTAATTTCTACAAACCCTTATTACGCACAAATAGTAAACAGAATGATTGAAAAAATAAAAAGTAAATCATAATTTTATCTATCGAAGGTAAAAAAATCAAACTACTAAAACCAACATCTGAAATATATACTCCAGATAGAACAGATGTTAACAAAGTGTTAGAAAGAACAACACACTTAGGTAATAGGTGCGCACCCGAACGATTTAGAGATCATGGGTTATGCTGGTATTTATGAATGTTTTGGCAGAAACGATAAATAGTTTACAGGTGTGGTAACAACAAATGGTGCTGGAGCATCTCGTGCTGGAATATATGCAACCTATCCAGATGAAGAAATGTAAAAATTAGACAGCTAGAATAAAGAAAGGCTGTAGTAGTCGGCGAATATTTAGCTGTAATTTTTTAGATTATTTAAACAATGGAACAAATCACCAACTTTTAATGATCCTATCAAAGATATAAAAAGGATAATACTAAAAACAAAACTACAAGTAATTTATACTCACAACCCAGCTGACAAACATGATCACATGTAGCAACAATGGTAAAAACAATAATGGCACTAAAAAACTGCCTAAAGAAGTTCTACCAAAAAAGATCTATGTCTGTGAATGTTGGTGAGATCCTAATTGGATGTTAGATGAAGACAAAGTTGTTTTTGACGTCTCTGAACGAGACAATATAACAACTTTGCTTGTAGGACTTTTTGATTTCACAAATAAGCAATGTGGAATGGTACGATCTTGCAACAATGGTAAGACGTCGTACAAACGGTATTTTTACGCATCGCATGGAGTAGATATATCAACATATGTGATTTATGCGATCGATCTTACTTCTGTAATAACAGATTCCTTACACATAGTAGAATACACACTACAAATCATAGAAAGATTTAAAAACGATGTTGTCCAACGGCTAAATAAAATGATGTGATTATCTACACAAATATTTAAATGCACATTGTAAACAATTTTCTGGTTCTTCCGTATCCTCATAGAAAGGTATTTGAGGATCCAAAATTTCATTAATTATGTAATTTAAAGCAGAAAAAATTATTTTATTAACTTCTTCTTTTGGCAAATTAGAATCTTTGAATAACTTACGAGGTCTCTCAGGTTCTTTTATATTATAGAACATTGCATCTACATCATCATATTTCAGTTTCTTTTGTACTACATCTACATACAACGGCAATTGAAAAGATTTTATTTGTTTTTTAATATTTCTATAGTTCAATTGCTCAATTTCCAAATTTTTATTCATCTGTGGCACATAACCTGTCTTATAATCTATAACAAGTAAACTACCATCCTGAAGTTTATCTACACGGTCTATTCTATATTTAAAATACACTTGTTTATCATTTAGTAAGAGTTTTTCTTCAAATATTTGTTCCAATATTAATACTTCTTCAACTTGTTCTTTTTCTAATCTTTTTTGTTCAAAATTCAAAAATTGTTCTAAATAAAGTTTCATAATTTTTTTTACTAAGAAAGATTCTGACTTATATCTCTTAGTAAGTTTTATATTAAATTCTTTTTCAAATAATTTCAAAAAATTTTTTTTAAACTCTTCATCAATTACTGGTTTTTTACCAATAAACTTTTGAAAACTTACTGCTAACAAGTTGTGTATAAACTCACCAATATCCTTACCTTCGGGTTCTTCTATCTCTTCTTGTTCTTGTAATCTTAAAACATATGTATAATGAAATTTTAATGGACAAACTAAATATGTATCTATAGCAGTTGGAGAATAACAAAAATTTTTAAGAAATTTAACAACCTCATCAGTTTTTTTTATTTCACGTTTTTTTGTCTGAAAAGATACTGGGTAATAACAAGTATACACATTTTTCAAACTTAATGTTTTTTCTGATTTTTGAATATCCCAAATTATTTGTTCTACAAACCTACTTTTTTCTTTTTCATCTGTTTCAATATATATCAAATAAACCTCTTTTGCTTGAGATAATAATCTTTTAAAATGATATCTTTGAATTTCTTCTTCAATTTCTAATCTATTAACTCCAAATTGTATCAAAAATGTATATGGTATTAATACTGACTTACGTTCTAAATGAGGTAAAATTCCTTCATTTACATCACATATTATCACTCTATCAAAATTTAAATTTCGTGTTTCATAAAAACCTAAAATTTGCAATCCTCTAACAGGTGAACCAAAAAATGACAGTTTTGCACGATCAACCAAAGTGAAAAACAATTTAAAAATTTCTTCTTTGACAAATTCTTTTTCTGAAAATGAACTATTTTCTAACTCTTCACTAATATCAAACAACCTGTTTATAGAATATAAATTTAACATATTTTTTTCACACTCACTAGTTAACAACAAATTTAATGTCTTTTTTAATGAAAAACAGAACTCTTTAATTGTTTTAACTCTTTCCCATTGTAAAAAAAAGATATTATGTACAGCACTAATAATATTAACCACATCCTTAACAGTTACTTTTTGTTGGTTTAAAATTAATCTCTCTTGAATATGTTTCATTAAAACTTTGTTTTGCAAAATATCTCTAAGATTTATAAATACAGATTTTGAAATTTTATTATCTTCGATCTTACCCAAAAGAACTTCTTCTATACAATTTAAAATTATTGTTGTTATTTGAGAAAAATCACTTGTTTCTAAAAATACAGAAAATTTTATATTTCTTACCAAAGGATTTTTAATTATTTCAATATAATGATTTGTATAATATTTATTATCTTTTTTAGCGATTTGTGCATCAAAAATATTTTTTAACAAACTCACAACAACATTCCGTCTCAATGGATAACCACATACAAGATTATATTCTTTAACATTATCTGGTAAAGAATTTATCAACACTGTTGCAGTTTCGTCCAAAGGGAGCACAACTACTGTTTTATCAAGTTCTTTAACATCCAAATTTTTTAAAATATCATACACACAATTAGCTTCAGAGACATTATCAAAAACTGAATAAAACTGAATATTATTGCAAATTTTATCCTCATGGGAATGTATTGAAATGTTAAAATAATTAGCTAAGTTTTCAATTTGCCTCCATTCTTTTTGATCACCCTGAAAAAAAACTACAATCTTATTGTTTTTTGTTAAATTAGAAATTATTTTTAACTCTGTTTTATGTAAATAAAATGGAGTAACAAATATTATCTTATCAAATTCTTCAAATTTTAATTCACCACTATATTCAGCTGCAAGTTTATATCCCAATCCTCGTGTAAAAATTTTTTGTTCAGTTATATAACTGTAAAATTTAGTATAAATTTCAGAAATATTTTTAACAACACTTTTAATCGCAGGCGGGATTTTTGTATCAAACAAATCTTCTTCGTTTGACAAAACTATTAGTTGGTTTGGTCCTATTTCTTCCAACATCATTTCTTCTAGAAACCCTAAAATTTCGTATCCCCAAGGAACAAATTCTATAAATGAACTAAATTTAAAATCCGAAGTATTGGTCTTTACCAAAGTTTCGTAAAGTAAATAAATAAGTTCTAAGTCAGAAACAAAATTTAGTTGTTCTTTTTTTGAAACAATATAATATACAAACTCTTCTACAGAAAAAATTGTTGGCGGGATAAAACAACTTTTAATTTTTTCAGACAAAGATTTTTTAAGAACAATCCCAGGTCGTTTACCACCAAAAACTATACATGCTTTTTTAAACTCTTCTTTTGAATAATTATTCAACAAATATTCTCCAATTTTTTCAATTATATTAGTAGATAATCCAAATGTATAATATTCAAAATTGGTTCTGTCAAAATTTTTCATAATTTTAAACTTTTATTAAATGACGAGTGTCTAAAAATAACACGAAACCTTCTGCTGGTAAAGAAAAAGTTTGCTCAACAATAGTTTTGTAGTTTTTTACCTGTTCTTTATATTCTTCAATTTTTTCAATAAATTTTAATTTATAATCAACCACAATTACTTTGTCCTGTAATTTAATAATTCTATCAATTCGTTTTGTCTCACCATTAGATGTTACGATTTCTTGCTCACAATAAACTTCCCCTTGTGGGACAAAAAACAAATTTCGTAGTTTTTGATCGGTTATAATTTTTAAAACAAAATCTTTATATTTTTGCCAATTTATGTTATATTTATTCAACACCAATCTTTTTGTTCTTTCTATTGCGGAACTAATTTCTTCTTCTATATTTTTACCATATAAATTTTCTATAAAAGAAAAAATTTTGTGTAACAACATACCTTCACTGATTTTTTCTCTGTTCACAACTTCAAATTTATCCAATTTTTGTTCTACCATAGAATATAATTTATCTTTGTATTCAAAAGCTGTCAATTTTAACATATTTTGTAAATTATTTTTTACATATAAAGAATTCATTGTCAAACTTTCTTTACGACCTTGTATAATTTTGTTGTTTTCGTTAAACTGGAACAAAAACTTTGCTAAATTGTTATTACTATTAGGTACAAAAAAATATATTTGTTCTTTTGCACGTGTAAATGCTACATATAACACATTAAGTTCGTCTATTAACAAATTCTTGTATTCTTCATAATATATTGTAGAAAGATTTTTAGAAAATTTTATTAATTCTTTAGATAACTTCACAACTTTTAATCCATCTTCTTCGTTAATCACAACAAATCTCTGAGTATAATCTTTATGTTTACCTACATCAATATCAATTCTTACAAACGGCAGGATCACAACTTCAAATTCTAACCCCTTTGCTTTATGTATCGTAATCACATTTATTTGTTTTTCTCCTTTTGCAACAACTTGTCTTTCTTCTTCGGTAAAAGAGTCAAGTTTTTCTATAAAATAAGAAATGGAACAATTTTCTTGTTCTAACTTTTTTGCAAGTTCTAACAATTTATAAAAGAAAGGATAATTGATTTGAAAAATCTTAAGATAGGAAAAATTAAAAATTTCGTATATTTTTAACAAAAAATCATATGCTGTATAAAAATAAACAGTCTCAAAAACAGGTTTAAAAAATTGTTCCCATAAATATGGATATTTCTGTTTAAACTTCTGATATAAAAAAACTTCGTTTTGTTTTTCAAAAACAAAATTATATATTTCTTCATATGAAAGTTTACTATTTTCTAAAAAAATTTCCCCAAAAATAAATGAAACAAAAGAAAGGTTATCACTTGGTGTTAACAAAAAACTTATTAAAGAAACTATTTCTTTAACAAAATCGTTTTCTAAAACATCAAGTGTCCTATCCGACTCTACTGAAAAACCTGCTTCTAGTAACCAGTTTGATACAAGTTCTGCTTCTTTTCTTTTACGTACAAGTATTGCTATTTCTTTATGTTCATAGAGTTCTTTTACAATTCCTTTAATTTTTTCTTTTATCACACTTTCATAATCTTCATCTAAAATTAATTCTCCATACACAAACCCGCCATCATTTTCTTCTTTAACATTTTGTTGTGCATTTGAATAAATATTTAGTATTTCTTCTTTAACACTTATATTGTTGTTTTCTTTCTCTTCTATTATAGTTAAAAACCGTTCTAAATTCTCTTTTAAAAAAATCGAGTTGTTAAACTCGACAATTTCTTTTTTACTTCGCAAATTTGTTGACAAAATTTCTTTTTTAACTACATAATTTTTAAAAAATTTAGGGACATCGTCAAATAAAGTGTACTCACTACCTGAGAATCTATATATCATCTGCTTCTTATCTCCAACATAAAACAAACTTCCACCGTTTGCAATTGCTTCTTCAATGATAGGCAATATATTAGCCCACTGTAACAAACTTGTGTCTTGGAATTCATCTATCAAACAATGTCTTATTCTCACTGCTAACTTCATAAATATTGTTGGGACAAAATATTCATCTGAAGAAACTATTTCGTTTATTTTCTTGTTTAACTCGTTAAGGAACAAAATATCTTCTTGTTTAGCAAGCAAGTTTAATTGATCTTCTACATAATTAAAAATATCTAAATAACTACTGAAAATCTGTAGGCAATGTATTTCTATCACAGTTTTTAAATCTTTTCTAATATCTTCCCACATCTTTTCTAAACTTTTGTTAACAGAATAGCCTTTTAAAACTGGAATGGTCTCATATGTAAAATAGTTTGAGAGATTTTTTAAAGGAATGATTTTTTTAAGAGAACAATTTTTAATAAATTGTTCTATCGCATTAACAAATTTTTTATAAACTTTATCCTTTGGTAACAATTCATAAAATTTTTTAATTTTATTAACAAGATTTTTTGATATTTTTTCTATAGAAACTCTTGGTTCAAACTTTTTATATTCTTTACCATATTTTTTTGTTTCTTCATAAAGCAGTTGTAATACCTCAATAATATTTTTTTTAAGAAACCAACTTTTTTTATGTTCTAAATAAAAATAATCGTTAACAAATTTGTCAAATATTTTTTTAACGTTTTTATCTTTGCGATAATTATCAATTAATTGGTCAACACAATAATTAACGTAATCTTGATATTGTGTTTCTATTTTAAATAATGGCGATAAACCTAAATATAAAGAATATACTGAAATTATCTGGTTTATAAAACTATCAATTGTTTGCACTTGAAAATAATGATAATTACGGATAACGTTTTCGATAATCCTTTCTGCAAATAATACAACTTGTTTTTCATCTTTTTCGTATTTAAGAATTGGATATAAAATATCTTCTTTTTCTTTATCATTTAACAGATTTAAAACAATTTTTTTTAATAATTCTAATATACGTTGTTTCATCTCAGACGCAGCTTTGTTTGTAAAAGTTATTGCAAGTATATTTCTTATATCTGTAGGCTGAAAAGAAAGTTGGATAGACGAGTTTCTTTTTTCGTTTTGTGAAGTGGAACCTGTAGTTAAAGAAGAGAACAAAAGATATAAATATTGTTTAGCTAAATTATAAGTTTTCCCACTACCAGCAGATGCGTCTAAAATAAATATCTGCGGATTATTTACTTTTTGCAACATTTTAGTTTAGGTAAGATAAATATAAGTTTAAGTTCTTAAGATAAAAACTTATATTTTACATATTCTCCAACAGAAGGAAGTTTTAATAAAGGTTCTGTTAAAAGAAATTTCCCTTCTTTTATCCATTTTTTTAATATATTAGCGATTTCTCTTGCTTTTGCATAACTTGACAAAGCACCTGTAGGTACTTTTTTATTACATATACTGATTTCTCCGCTCCTTAACTCTTTATATGAAACAAAACATATTGGAGGTTTTCCTGTTACTTCAGGATAATCCTTGCTGTAGTCTACCACTGGAGCAAAAATTTCTTCATCTGATACAGCACACCATCTCGCTATTTCTTCGTCCAACACAGGTATTGGTATACCAATACCAACAGCTAAAGAAACACCATAACCTAATATTGAAACACCAATTAAGTATTCAGGCGACATTTGTTTTAAATCGCCAATAACAGCTAAAGTACCAGCAGGAAATTTTGGTATACCTAACTCTGTCCTTGGCACATCAGGATTATGTTGTGTCCCCCACCATGCTACATATCCTATCCCACCACCTAAAAAAATTTTTGTCCCCACACCTATTGTTTTATAATACGGATCTTTTAACAATGGCGAAAGTTGTCCTGCAGAACAATAGTTAGCATTACCACAATTAGGTTTTAACATACCCATATAAGTATAAATTGTTTTACTTGAGAGGTTTACAGCAACATTATAGTTTTGATAACAATTTCTTATGTTAAACAAAACTGCTTCATTGATTTTTTTTAAATTTATAAATGTTCTTATCTCTTTTCTTGGATAACAATCTGTACCATAACCTTCTGCATAAAGTTCAACATCTTCACCTGCAACAAGTTGTTGTATAACATGACCTCCACCATATTTAAACTCACCTGGATATTCTTTGTTTCTCAAGTCATGTTCAGGTAATGCTGTTGCTCCAAGGAAAATATCTACTGCTGCATAGCCAGTATAACATGGTACATTGTTAAGATAACATTTTCCACCACCTATTTTTATTCTTGGTTTTGTATGACCTAAATTCAAATATATTCCAGAAGAACACATTGGGCCAAAAGTTCCTGTAGTAACAACGTCGACATACTTTGCAGCTTGTTTTACTCCCTTTTCTTTAACAAATTCAATCATTTCTTCAGCAGTCAAAACTACAACTTTGCCTTGTTTAATTTTTTCGTTAATTTCCTGGATTGTTTTCATTGTAGTTCTAATACAGAACTTTTATATCCACGTTCTGATAACTTTGGAGGCTTTTTGTTGTTTGGATCTAAAATAATTTTCCCATCAACTACAAAATTATAAAGATATACTCCTTCAGGAATTTCGATACTTATTTCCCATCTGTTTTTACCAACTTTTCTCATTGGTTGTTCAGTCCAATCGTTAAAATCGCCAATTAAAGAAACCTTTTTTGCTTTGGATGAAAAATAAACAAATTTTGGTTTCCTTAATTTTATTGTTTCTGAAGCTTCTTTTTTAATTTGTTCTTCCAATATAGTCTGTTCTTTAGTAGTACCAACCATAGGTTGGGAAGATAAATTTAATTCTGTTGATGAAGACATTTCAATATTTTGAACTTGAACATTTTTTGGTTCAACAAATTTTTGTTCTTCTTTTGGCAGTAGGTTTAAATATCTGTAGTAAATCACAGCTAAAGAAACAACAAAAACTACAGTATTTATAATTATCAACACCTTAATCAACTCTTGTTTCATTGTTGAAGTATAGTTGAAAGAAGTTTTAGCAAATTATCAAGTTTTTTATCAATTTCTTCAATTGTTGAAGACAAATTTTTTGTAAATTGTTGAAACGAAGTAAGCTGTGTTTCTATTTGGTTTAACACATTTACAAGTTTTGCAATAGTTTCTTCTGAAAAACTTTCCTCGTTTGTAGGTTTGTTTTGTAGTTCTTTGATCACACTTGAGAGTTCTTTAACATGATTGTTTATTAAATTAACTTGTTTTGACATTTCGTTCAATTGAGCAATGATAATATCCAAATCTTGTTGCGAAATTTTTTGTTCAGAAACGATAGGTTTGCTAACTTGTTCAACAACAGTTTTTTTCTTTGGTTGTACAGTTTGTTCTTCTGAAGAAGAGATTATTTGTGAGATCATCTGTTGTTCTTTTATTTTTCTATAATATCCCACAAGAATAATTATAAAAACTAACGATAGTATTGCTATAATTACTGAGATAAACACTAACGGATCTTTTGAAAATATTTCTATAATTGTACTCATAATTTGCTATATATATAATTTAAATCTATACTTCAACAATTTATAACAAAAATTGAATTTCAAACAAAAATTCTATAATAATCATTTTATGAAAGAACTTATTGCAAAATTTTGTGAAAAAAATAAAAATAAAATAGCAAAATTTTTATCTACAATTGTAAAAATAAAAAGTTATTCTTCGCAAGAAAAAGATCTAGCTGATTATCTATATAAATTTTTGTTATCTCATTGTAACAAAAAAATTTGTCAGATCACGAGGGTAAATAACAACATCTTAATCTGGTTGCCATCAAAAATAACAAAATGTAAAATTTTATATGATGCACATATTGATACTGTTCCTGCTGAAAATAATAGCAAATGGATTTACCAACCATTTAGTGGAAAAATTATAGATGATAAAATTTATGGACGGGGGACTACTGATGACAAAGGTTCTGTTACAGCTTTAGTCTTTACAACTTTATTTTTATTAGAAACAAATTATAATAAAGAACCTATTGTTTTTTCTTTATCTTCTAACGAAGAAGATTCTTCTGGCAAAGGGATAGAAGAAGTTTTAAAACATCTAAAACCTTCCTATTGCATAATTTGTGAACCCTCAGATCTAAAAATTGTATATGGGCATAAAGGAAAATGGTGTATTAAAATAACATTTTTTGGTAAAACCGCACATTCTGCCACACCTGAATTAGGTAAAAATGCAGTTTATTTAGCTTATCCTGTGATAAAAAATATCATTGAAAAAGAAAACAAAAATTTTATTTATTCAGAACTTGGTAGTTCAACTTATTCAATTACTTATATTGAATCAAAAACCAATTCGTTAAACAGTATCCCTTATGAAGCTTCAATATACATTGATTATAGAAGTGCTTTAGGCGAGACAGAACAAAGTATAAAAAATTTTTTGTTAAAAAATATTAAAAATAAAAACTTTAAATTTGAACCACAACATCCATTTTTCCCTGCATGGATACTTGATAAGGAACACCCACTTTTAACCTCGGCGAAAAGAACTTATAAAATGTGTTTTAATAAAGAACCAAAACCTATACTTTGGCAATTTTGTACTAATGGTTCTATAACCACAAGCTATAAAATTCCTACAATAGGATTTGGCCCTGGAAGTCCATTTCTAGCTCATCAAGATAACGAATGTATAAAACTATCGGATGTGATAGAATCAATAAAATTTTATAGTTTACTTCCCTACAATTTAACCTAATCCTCTTGGCGGTGGAGGGACTTGAACCCCCGACACGCGGATTATGATTCCGCTGCTCTGGACCAACTGAGCTACACCGCCATTTTTCTTAAGTGTAATTTTTAGATATAAAATTTATAGAAACTTTTCAATACTTATTTCCACACAAACCATATAAAAATATAAGCTGGCACTACAGCAGCGATAGTAAAAGGAAAACCAATTTTGACAAAATCTAAAAATGTTGCATTATATCCTTCTTTTTTAACCATACCCCAACCTACAATATTCGCTGACGCGCCAATAGGTGTGATATTTCCACCTAATGTAGAACCTATAAGTAAACCAAATAATAGTAATTCTAAAGATATGTTTGTTTGTGATGATATAATTTTTGCTACGGGTATCATTGTAGCAAAAAATGGTACATTGTCAACAAAACCTGAAACTAAAACTGAAAAAAATACAAATAATGTATAAATTAAAAAATTATTGACACCAACAATCGTAAGAAACTTTTCTGCAATTAAATCAATTACCCCAACGATTTCCAAACTTTTTACGATAACAAAAACTGAAGCTAAAAAAATTGCTGTTTCCCAATCAAGAAGTTTGAGTCCTTCTAAAATAGAAGTTTTTAAAAAAATTTTTTTTACTAACAACGCTAAAAAACCAAAAAATAAACAAATCATCCCTGCAATAAACAAATAATTATTGTCTTCAACTTTTTTAAATATAGATGTTATCATCAACACAATTATCATACTTACAAGAATATACAATGGTGCCCAAGATTTAACTTTTGTTAACATTTTGTAATTTATCATCTCTGATTTGGCTTTATATTTATTGAAAATATAATATAACACAAAAAACGATGGTATCGCACCAATTTGTACAGCAAAAAATATAGATGGTTTCAGTTTATATACAAAAAAATCTAAAAAAGTCATACCAGTAGCTGATGCTAACAACATACTTGGTGGGTCACCGATAAGTGTTGCTGTACCTTGTAAATTACTTGTTACAGCCAATGCAAAAACTATTTTTGTAGGATCTACGCTTAACTTTTTTGCAATTTGTATTGCCACTGGTGCAACAATTATTAAAGTCGCTACATTTTCTAAAAACATTGATAACAAACCACAGATTATACAAAGTAACAAAAAAGACCATTTTATACTTCTTGTTTTTATTATAATACTTTCTGCGATATACTCTGCAATACCACTTTCTGCAACAAGGTTGGACACTAACATTGTTCCAAGAAAAATGTTGATTACATTATAATCAATAGCAGTAATTAAAAACTTGTCAAATTTGTAATAACAAAGAATTAACAAAATCAAAGAAGAAAAAACTCCAACAATTGTCCGTTTTGATGGTAAAAAAGCAAATAGTAAATATGATAATACAAATATGAACAAAACAAAATACTGTATCATTGTATTTTTAAACCTTTCTTTATAAGGATCCTATTATATTTTATAGCAAATCTATGTGCTTCATCACGGATAAACTTTATAAGATTATCCTCTTGTGAATCCAAAAGTTTTATTGGTTGAGTTAATGTAGGAGTATATACAACTTCTTCTTGTTTTGCAACAGACAATAAATCTATCTTGTCGTCAATTTTAAACTCTTTTAAAACCTGTAATGCAACATTAAGTTGACCTTTACCACCATCTATGATTATGAGATTAGGTAGTTGTTTTTTTTCGTCCAACAACCTCTTATATCTTCGTGATACAACTTCTTTCATCATAGTATAATCATCAATCTGTTGTTCTGGCAATGTCTTTATTTTATATCTTCTATAATTAGATTTATCAGGCTCACCATTAACAAACCTTACTACTGAACCACAAGAACCTGTACCATAAAAAGTTGAAATATCTATTGCTTCAATAATAATAGGAAGTGTTTTTAAATTAAATTTTTCTTTAATTTTTTTTAAAACTTCGATTTTTTGCAGTGTAAAACTTACTATGTCCTCTTCCTTAATTTCTCTTATTATACATCTTGAGAACAAGTTAGATATATATTTCAAAGTATCTCTTAATACAATCGCTTGTTCAAACTTTAATTGTTTTGAATAATTTTCAATTTCTTTTTTTAGCTGTTCTATTAGTTTTTTGTTTTTCCCTTGTAAAAACAAAATAACATTTTTTATAAGATTATTATAATTCTCTTTTATTTCTTTTAACTTATCATGTTCTGACGCATATATACATGGTGCAACACATTGTTTTGTTTGGTAATAAATACAACTTAAAAAATTTTTTTTGTATTTTGGATCAAAGAATTTTGTAGAGTCATACTTACACCTACGTATTTTAAAAATTTTTAACACAACTTTTAACACTGACTTTATTTGTTTAGCAGAAGGATAAGGGCCAAAAAATAATACGTTTTTAGGTTTTGGTTTTAATGAAACGTATTCTTTATATCTTATAAAACTTATTCTTGGGAATGGTTCATTTAAGTCAATTTTAAGCATTAGATAAGATTTATCATCACGCCAAATAATGTTATACTGAGGCTGCAATTCTTTTATAAATTTCTGTTCTAACAGTAAAGCTTCTTTCTCAGAACCACATACAATATAATCAATGTTCGTTATATTATACAACATTGTAGAAATTAGTCTATAATCTTCATTCTTTACAAAATATGATTTTATTCTTGAAGCAAGATTTTTTGCTTTACCAATATAGACAATTTTTCCTGTATTATCACGCATGAAATAAACGCCAGGTAATTTAGGTATGTTGTTCAATTGCAAAATTAGATTTTCTTCATTCATATATAAACGGAATAAATTTTCCTAAAAACTTACCTATAATTTTTGTCTCCTCAATTTTAAACAAATATGAACATAACAAATAAAAAGGAATACCGAGGAGTATACCTACCAAAGTCAACAAAATAACTTGTTTTAAAATTAGTTTCAAACATAACAAAAATATAATAAATAAAAAATTAACAAAAACAATTTTTATAAAAAAATTTTTCAACATTATAAAAACATCCTTTTTAATTTTTGGTTCCATTTTTGACCATAATAATATTACTCCCAAGGTTGAAGAAAGAGATGTTGCTAAAGCAAGCCCACCTACTGCTAAAAACTGCATCAAAGTTATATTTAAAATGATATTTACTATTAATGTACAAAAAGCGACTTTTACAGGATATTTCGTATTTTTCAATGCATAAAAAACACTTATTAATATTTTTGAAATAGAAAAAGATAGTAGACCTAATGAATAAAAAGCTAAACAAGAATACGTCATAGAAGTAGCTTCTTGTGTAAATTTCCCTCGTTCAAATAAGACTTTTATTATTGGTTTTCCTAAAATTATAAGCCCTAAGGTTGCTGGTAAAATAAAATATGTTATATTTCTTATTGAATGTATCATTGTTTGTTTCAGTTCATCGTAATTATTAGAAACTGCTTCTGCAGACATCTGTGGTAAAGCCACTGTCATCATTGATATTGCAAACAAAGCAAGTGGTAATTGCATTAATCTATTAGAATAATATAAAGCTGTAACTGACCCTTCTTTTAAAAATGAAGCACATAGTGTGTCAACCAAAGCGTTTATTTGATCTGCTGAGAAACCTATTATTACTGGGATAAATAAAATAACCATTTTTTTTATTTCTGGTAAGTTCAGATAATAAAACAACTTTTTAATTTTTAACTTAATTTTGTAGGTATCCACTATCATTAAATAATTTACTAAAAACTGCAACACGCCTCCTGCTAACACACTTATAGCTAACCCATACACTCTTTGTTTCTCAGGTAAAGAATATGCAATGAATAAAATAAAAATTATTTCAGTAATACTCAAAGATGCGGAAGACATTGCTGGAATAAAAAATATTTTCAAACAATTCAGTATACTTAACCACAAAGCTGAAAAACAAATAAATATCATATATGGAAACATAATTTGAAGTAATTTTGAAGTAACTACTATTTTTTCTTTTGGGAAACCCAAAGTTATAAATTTTGTTAATGGAAAAGCAAAGATTATTCCTGTAATTGTTATTATACTAAGTAAAATAAACATCACTGTAGATACAGCAGAAATAAATTCTTCAATATTAGGTTTTTCTTCTTTTTGTAAAACTTCGCTAAAAACTGGGACAAACACTGCGTTAAGAGAATTTTCACCAAATAACCTACGAAACAAATTCGGTATTCTAAACGCAGCATAAAACGCGTCTGCATAAAATCCTGCACCAAAAACACTTGCTACTAACATATCACGAAAATAACCAAGTATTCTAGAAATTAATATTCCTATAGACACATAACTCATATTTTTAAATATTAAATGTTTTTTTTCCATAATTATTGATTTTTTTTACAAAATATTTTATTACTAACAAAAGTTGTAATGTATCTTTATAGAACAAAAATAATCAAGGAGAACAAAAATGGCAAAACCAAAAAGTGGTAGACATAAATCAGCACTTAAAGAATTGCGTAAATCGTTAAAACGAAGACAACGAAATTTAACGTTAAAAAATAAAATCAAACAATTAAAAAAACAACTTACAAAACTTATACAAGAAAAAAAAGTTGAAGAAGCAAAACAAACTTTGAATCTTTTCTATAAAGCAGTGGATAAAGCAGCAAAAGTGCATTATATACATAAAAACAAAGCTGCAAGATTAAAATCCGCTGCTGCAAAAAAACTTGCAAGTATTTTATCTTCCTAAACTCGTTCATTATAAATTTGGGTTAATTTTATAACACAATTTTTTAAAATATATTTTTTGTCTACCGACAATGTCTTTAATTTCACATCTACACTTTGTATTTCTTTTAATATACGATAAACTTTCTGTAAAGGTAAATTTTTAAATATAAAATTTTTCCTAAAAAATTTATACAAATATGTTAATATCTGTACTTCAGCCATTTTTTTATCTGAAACCAAATTATCTAACACAGAGAGATTTTGTTGAATATTATTATTTATAATTCCCTCTACTAACTGATTAATTTCTGAAAATTCGTATTCACCACAACATTCCATCACATCTTCTTCGGTGACAACTTTTTTGTTAGAAACAAAATATTTTAGTTTTTCAATTTCTTTCATTAATAACCATAAATCATTGTTAACATATTCACACAACAATTCTTTTGCTTGTTGTGTCATTTCAAAATCTATTACTTTAGAAAGAAAATCATTAATAATTTCTTGCTGTGTTAACAAAGGAAAATCTACTACTACACAATTGGTAAAAAAATAATTCAATGGTGGTTCTATTCTTTCTTTTGCAAGAATTTTTGATTCATAAAATAAAAATAAAAAGTTTTGTCCATTATAAACTTTTAAAAAATTTATAATTTGTGTCACAAAATTTTTTTTTGCAGCATTAAACCAACGAAAAACAACAACTGTTGTTTGCGAAAACAAACCCAAAGTAGTCAATATTCTTACTACTTCATCTATATCAACCTCCCAAGGATAAACAATTTCTTTCACAACGTCTTTTAACTTCTTCGTTATTAAATTAACTGTTTCCAACATATAATAACTATTTTCTCCGTAGAAGAAAAAAACTTTATTATCGTTAAGAAGTTTATCAATATTTTTTGAAAAATCTTTATAATTATATTTCATACCTTATGGCACCTTTTTATATGAACGACCAGTGATAGAACCAAATCCTTCAATAGTACGTAAATAAATTTTTTTTGCCATGTTATAAACAACAGTTTTTTTTGCTTCTTCTTCAGTTAACCCCCCAGGCAAAGTTGGAGGAGAAAAAAATAATGTTTCTTCAAGATTAGGTTCTTCCCACAAAGTAACATTGTTAACTTGGTCTACAAAATGTAGGTTGATTATAAATCTTAACTTATATTGTGTTGGTTCAAAATTTTCACCATATGCTATTGGTTGTAAAATATAATACATAATTTCACCAGAAATGTAACCATCAGCTTCGTTTATGTTATTTGTTATTGTAAACCTACCATCCTTAAGTAATTCATTGTTTACTTCTAATCTCAACAACTCTTCCAAACCAAAAACATTAGTTTTGTTTTCAAACGGTTTCACAGCAATTTTTTTAATATGAGGTGGTAGAACTTGTACCGAAGGTTGGTATGTTTGACATCCTATAAGCGTAAATATAAAAAACAAAAGAATTTTTCTCATAGTTTCCCCCTTATCGTTCTATCACTTCTTACTACTACTCGTGACTAGAAATTCCTTCCTACATGGTTTTTAAAATAATCTTTTTCATTTTCTCACTTTTAACCTTTAACTTCAAACTCATAACTCTGAACTTTTTCACTTCTTTAGAAATTGTTTTACAAGTTTTTCTTTTAACCGTTTCAATTTTTTACTAATTCCAACAGAATAAATATGTGGATTTATCAACCTTTTATATTCTGCCGGTAGTAAACTTAGATTCTGTTTTGTTTTTTCTCTTATTTCTTCAATTGTAGGGAAATTGTAAACTAATTTACCATTTTTAACAATCGGTTTTAACAACAACTTCTTTTTCACAGTTTTAAAATTTTGTCTATTCAAACTTATTAACAGATAAAGAAAATCTGGTTCAAAGAAAGTATCATTTATACCAATTTTTTCTTCCTCTATCAATATTACATCAAACAACATTCTTTCTTCAGTAAAAAATCGTAGAATATTTTTTATATATGGCAACGAAATTTTTTGTGGTGTATCAGAAATTTTTATAACAGGAACAAATTTATCTTTAATTTTTTTAGCAACAATTTTATATACCCCGCCTAAAGATGCGTCAGGATGTCCTGTAACAAGTTTTGTTCCTACACCAAAAATGTCTATTGGAGCATTACGATTTAACAATTGTTCAATAATATATTCATCAAGTTCGTTTGAAACAACAATTTTTGCTTCTTTAAACCCAGCAGAATCAAGTTCTTTTCTTACAAACTTACTTAATGTTTCTAAATCGCCACTGTCAATACGGACACCAAAATTTTTTATTCCTTTTTTCTTAAGTTTTTTAAAAATTTTTATAGCATTTTTTATCCCATTTTTTGTGTTGTATGTATCTATTAACAAAATTGTATTTTCAGGATAAAGTTCAGCAAATTTTTCAAACGATTCATATTCAGAACTAAAACTCATAACCCATGAATGTGCCATAGTACCTTTTGGTGAGATATCAAAAATTTTTGCTGCTAAAACATTAGAAGTAGCAGCTGCTCCACCGATAAACGCAGCACGTGTTGCTGAGATAGAACCATCAATACCTTGAGCACGTCTTAACCCAAACTCAAGAACAGTTCTCCCTTTTGCAGATTCTACTATACGTGCAGTTTTTGTTGCTATAAGTGACTGGAAGTTTATAATGTTAAGTATTATACTTTCCAAAACCTGTGCTTGTATAATTGGTGCATGGACACGTAATACAGGTTCTTTTGGAAAAACAATCTCTCCTTCTTCTACAGAATAGATACTACCAGTAAATTTAAAATTTCTTAAATAATCCAAAAATTCTTTTTTAAACAAACCTAAAGAAGAAAGGTATTCAATATCTTCTTTGTCAACTTTGAGATTTAAAATTATTTCTATTAAAGGTTGAAGTCCTGCAAAAACTATGAATCCTGAGCCAAAAGGTGTTTTTCTAAAGTTTAAATCAAAAACAACTTCAGTGTTAATATTATGATAAAAATAACCTTGAATCATTGTAAGTTCGTAAAAATCAGTTAACAAAAACAAATTTGTGTTATACAATTTACTATAGTTCTTCATACGAAATAATTTTTATACCTAAGGATTTCATATGTTGTATAACTTTTTCAACATTACCTTTTGGTACATCAACACCTTTTGTAGCATCTACAATAACATATGTTTCAAACCCAAATTTTACTGCGTCAGTTGCAGTATAATATACACAATAATCTAATGCTAAACCACAAACATAAACTTCTTTAATACCAAGTGAGTTTAAATAACCATCTAAACCTGTCTTTGTTTGTTTATCATTTTCTAAAAATGCAGAATAAGAATCTATCTGCGGGTTTGTCCCTTTTCTTAATATCAAATCAATTTCTTTAATATTAAGATCCTTATGTAACTCTGCTCCATATGAACCTTGCACACAATGCTCAGGCCAAAGTGTTTGTAATACACCATTTACTTCAATAGTTTCATAAAGTTGTTTTTTATGTGTTGAAGCAAAAGATATATGGTTTTTAGGATGCCAATCTTGTGTTGCAACAATTTTGTAAAACTTATCCATAATTTTGTTAACTACAGGTATGATTTTATCCCCTTCTGGTACAGCTAAACTTCCTTTAGGACAAAAATCGTTTTGTATATCTATCACAAGCAAAACATTTTTCTCCATATCGTCCCTCCTGTTAAAAAAATGGCTTATTATTCTAATGAAAACATTAAGATAGACAAAACAAAAAATACTAAAATTTTGTTCATTCGCTATATAACTGAAAGTATTGAAGTTGTGTATTATCTTTATTTTTTTCAATGAAATCCTGACCTAAAATTATCAAAATATTTTGTTGTAATCCAGTTGAATTTTGTTCAAAAACGCTGGTAACATCGCTAATATTTAACAAACTACATAAACTGTTTACAAGTTCCAAATTTTGTGAATAATCTATTATTATACTTTTATATTGTGTAGTAGGCCAATTACTCCAACTTATAACATCATACCCTTTTTGTCTAAGAAACATAGCAACTTGTTTTGCTATTTTAGGATAGTTTGTAGCATTATATATTTTTAAAACAACATATTCTTTTTTTTGTTCTATTTTTGAATTATTATTTGATAAATACTTTATTAAATTATCAAGTTGTTCTCTATCAACCTCAAGGTATCTTCCAGTAGTTGTACCTAACAAAGTTGAGAACCTAATATCAGTAAGTCTTAAATTTCTAACTTCCAACATTAAATTAAGAATTTCCCAAAAAGATAAGTTTGTAATAAAACATTTGTCAAAATTGTATATAATTAAAGGAAGTTTATAAAAAAACAATGGATTAAATATTTTACTAACCAGACTTTTAATAAACTCTTGTTGTCTTTTGATCCTATTGATATCAGTATCTTGCCCACGATAACGAACATATTTTAGTACTTCTTCACCATTCATATAATATACTCCTGGTTCAAAATGTATATGTAAATTACCTGCGTTATCGTCGTAATGCATAGGTTCGTTAACAACAATTTTTATTTTACCGATTGTATCTATAAACTTTTTAAAATTCTGATAATCAATCACAAAATAATATGGAATCTCAATTTTAGTGGTTGTTGAAGAATAAAACAGTTTTTCTTCAACAATCTTTTTTAATTCTTCAGCAGCAAGTTTTTTACTTTTTGTTTTTGCATAAAAATATGCATAAATTTCAGTTAATTTCTTAAATTTTGTAAACTCTACATCAATATATGTATCTCTTGGAATAGAAATAACATCTACAACTTGATATTTTGGAGAATAACTAACAAAAATTGTTGTATCAGAATGTACTGCACGGTCAACAAAATCTACACCTAACAAAAGAAAATTTGTACGTTTTTGTCTAACATTATTTGTGATAAGTACACTTTTAGAACTGCACCATGAAAGATATAAAATTATGATAACAAAAATTATTAAAACAAAATGTTTAAACTTCATTTGTATAACCTATGTTGTAGAATATATTTCTCAACTTGTTCTGGTACAAAATATTTTATTGATAAAGAATTTTTAACTCGTTCTCTAATTTCACTTGATGATATTTCAATAATCGGAGAATCAAAAAAAATAATTTTTTTAAAAACTTTTTTTGGTAAAGTGTTCAACAAATTTTGTTGTACCACACGTTTGCCCACAAGAAACTTAATTTTTTTAACTATTTCTTGCCATTTTTCCCATGTAGGTAAAGTAATTAAAGAATCTAATCCAATCAAAAAATATAAATCGTAACTCTTATACTGTTTCTTAAACCAATCAACTGTGATATATGTATATGACACACTTTTTCGTTTTATCTCAAAATCTGATAAATCAAAATGTTTACAACTTTTTATTGCTAATTTTACCATGTTATACCTATGTTTCCAATTTGTAGGTGTATAATTCATCTTATGTGGTGGCTGATATGAAGGAATAAAAATAACTTTCTCTGCATTTATAAATTCTCTCGCATACTCTGCAAGAATAAGGTGGCCTATATGAATAGGGTCAAACGTTCCACCAAATAAAATTATCTTTTTCATTATAACAAATTACTCCCTTATAGCACCGTTACCTTCAACAATATATTTTGTAGTTGTAAGCTCGTTTAATCCCATAGTGCCACGAGCATGTAGTTTTGAAGTTGAAATACCAATTTCAGTGCCAAACCCAAATACACCACCGTCATGTAATCTGGTTGAAGAATTTATAAACACAGCTGATGAATCAACTTCTTGTTCAAATTTAATTTGTGCAGATCTATCTTTTGTAATTATTGCATCAGAATGGTGTGAACCATAATGATTTATATGTTGTATTGCTTCATCAATATTGTTTACAATTTTTATTGACAAAATATAATCCAAATATTCAGTATACCAATCAACTTCTTTTGCTTGTTTTATTTTTATCCCATTTTTTTTCAACAACTCAACTGTTTTTTTACAACCTCTAAGTTCTACATTATGTTCAAGATACACTTTTGCCATTTTTGGTAAAAACTCTTCAGCAACATCTTTGTGTACCAACAGTGTTTCCATCGCATTACATACAGATGGCCGTTGTACTTTTGCGTTTAAACATACTTTTATTGCTATATCAATATCTGCATCTTTGTCAACATATGTATGACATACACCACTGCCATGTGATAAAACAGAAATCTTTGATTTTGCTTTTATCGCATCAACCATTTTTTCACTACCACGAGGAATAACTAAGTCTATATATTTATCCAACTGTAAAATCTTATATAACAAATCATAAGATGGATCATCAATAAATAACACTACATCTTTACTAAAATCTAAATTAAACTTTTGCCAAACATCATCTATTGCTAATTTTATTATTTTAACTAAAAATTTGTTTGTATTTATTGTTTCAGAACCACCACGTAGTATAACACAATTGCCTGATTTTATACACAAAACAGTAGCATCTATTGTCACATTAGGCCTTGATTCGTATATCATAAATATAACACCTAACGGTACACGAACTTTTTTTATTGTAAATCTATTTCCTTTAATTTCTCTTTCCCATTGTGAAACAATTTTGTTTATCGGCGAAGACAATGACAAAACAGTGTCAATCCCTGCTAACATTTCATCAAAACGTTTTTGAGTAATTGTTAACCTGTCGACTAACGCTTTTGATAATTTTTTTTTCTCAGCAAGAATTATATCTTTTTTATTTATATCAAAAAGTTCTCCCTTGTTTACTATTAATTTTTCTTTTATGTTTTTCAGTATTTCATTTAAAATTTCTTCAGATAAATTAGCAAATTTATACGATGTTTGTTTAACATTTTTTATTCTATTGATCCATGAGGAAAAACTTTTCATAAGTTGTTACTCCTTTAAGATTAAGTTTTATCTTTTTAACGCAGCTAAAGTTATTGCTATGATTGATAAAAAAAGAGTAATTACATAAAAAAACAAAACTACTTCACGTTCACTCCAACCAGAAGATAACAACAAATGATGTAAATGGTGTTTATCTGGAGTAGAAATACTCACACCTTTTTTTATCCGTCTTGTAATAGCTGCTACAACATCTACAAACGGAACACCTACTACAATCACTGGTAATATAAAAGATATCAACGCGCCTGTTTTCAAAATACCCACCGCTGTGATACACCCAATCATCAATCCTAACCACAATGCACCAGTATCACCCATCAAAACTTTCGCTGGATAAAAATTATAAATTAAAAATCCTGCTACTGAACCACATAAAAGCAAACTCAATGTTGAAGATAAAACAAGTTGGCCTGAGATCGCTTGTGATGATATTTGTTTTTGTAAAATTGAAATTATAAAAAATGCAAAACTTGAAATGAAAACTATTCCTCCTGCAAGACCATCAACACCGTCAGCAAGGTTCACCATATTCATAAACCCGCATAACCATAAAATAGTTATTATTTGACTTACAATCCGAGGGAATATTATTATTTTATCTGAAAAAGGTAAATTAACACTTAAAATACGTACACCATAGTCCATTACACAATATGCAACTATTATCTGTACCAAAAACTTGATAATTGCTGGTACACCTTTTTTATCGTCTATCGTACCAAGTATTATAACAAAAATAGACACAAAAAAAATACCTAACAACTGTTTTTTTAAAACCACAGTTTCTTGATATTCGTCCCAAGAAAGTATGTATTTATATTCAAGAATTTTTCTTATTTCAGGAAATAAGTATATTACAATGATCAACGATATAAAAAACGATAAAGCTATTCCAATACCACCCCAACGGGTAAGTTTTCTAAATTTTATTTTACGTTTTGATGGACGATCATAAATATTAAACTTTTTTGCAAGAAAATTCGAGAATGGCACTAAAAAAATTGATAATAAAAATGGTAGGGATAGACACAAAAAATAGATTTTTAACATAGATTAACAATCTAATTGTGGATATAATGGGAATTTTTCTAACAACGATTTAACTTTATTTCTTACATATGAAATTGCATTCTTACTCCCACGAGATTTTAACACTTTGTCAATTAAATCAGCAATTACCTCCATTTCTTTTTCTCCCATTCCGCGAGTAGTAACAGCCGGTGTACCAATACGTATACCAGAAGTTTCTGCTGGAGGTAAAGGATCATAAGGAATAGAATTTTTATTTACAGTAATCCCTGCTGATTCCAACATATTTTGTACTTCAACACCAGTAAGTTTTAACGGGCGTAAATCAACAACAAACATATGACAATCTGTTCCGTTAGAGACAATTTTATATCCTTTTTTAGCTAATGCTGAAGATAGTGCACGCGCATTTGCAAGAACTTTTGCTTGATACAATTTAAACTCTTCAGACATAGCTTCTTTAAATGCGACAGCTTTTGCTGCTATAGTATGCATCATAGGTCCACCTTGGATCCCAGGGAAAACCATTTTGTCTATCAACGTTGCATATTTTTTCTTACAAAGGATCACACCACCTCGTGGGCCACGCATTGTTTTATGTGTAGTAAAAGTAACAAAATCTGCATATGGGACTGGTGAAGGATACAACCCTGCTGCAACAAGTCCTGCGTAATGGGCAATATCTGCTAAAAGATATGCGTTAATCTCATCACAAATCTCTCTAAATTTTCCCCAGTCTATAACACGTGAATAAGAAGAAGAACCTGCAACTATAATTTTTGGTTTATGTTTTAAAGCAAGTTTTCTAACTTCTTTATAATCAATAAGTTGATCTGATTTACGTACGTTTATTGGAACAACTTTGTAATATTTTCCTGAAAAACTCATTGGATGACCATGTGACAAATGTCCTCCATGAGACAAATGCATACCCATTATTGTATCACCAGGATTTAATACTGTAAAATATACAGCCATATTTGCTTGTGTCCCACTATGAGGTTGGACATTAGCATGTTCTGCTCCAAAAAGAAGCTTTGCACGTTCTATAGCTAAAGTTTCAACAGCATCCATAAACTGGCATCCACCATAATACCTTTTTGATGGATAACCTTCAGCATATTTATTGCCCATAACAGAGCCTTGTGCTTCTAACACAGCAAGCGAAGGAAAATTTTCTGAAGCAATTAGTTCTAAAGAATTTCTTTGTCTTTCAAGTTCTTGTTTGATGCATTCATAAATTTCAATATCTACTTTTTTAAGATTTTTCATTTCTCACTCCCTTTCTAAACTTTTATATTAACAATTTTAGAAGGAAGTTTTACAATTTTTTTTGAAGTTTCGCTAACAAAAAAAATCCAATCTTTGTTTATAGCAAAAGAGACAAACTTTATCTGTTGTGGTTCAAAAAATTTATCTAACAAAATACTAACAAACTTTTTTTCTTTTTCATCAACAAGTTTATAAATATTGTTTTTAGAATCTAACAAAAACAAAAAATTATCGTATGTGTATACATCTATAGGGAAAAATTCCGTTATAACAAAAGATGAAACGAATATAATGTTATTATCTTTAATTTCATAATGAAACAATGTGCTTTTATTATCTAACACATATAAGTTATTATTATCATCAAGATGCACCGCTATTACAGTTTTTCCTTGCAGTAAAGATAATGTTGAAATAGTAATAGAAAAATCTGGATAGTGAAACAATCTAACTTTATTTGAAAAAACTGACGAAGCAACAAAATCTCCTTTATTATTTAAACTCACAGCATTAAGTTGTTCATCCATAACATACATTTTCACAAGTTGTCCTGTATACAGATCGTATTCCAAAATATTTCTTATAGTCCAATCAGAAAGGATGAACTTGTTGTTTAACACAACAATATCTGAGGGTGATATATAATTTAAATTGACTTCGGAATAAACGGGTTTTGTTGTTGCTAAAACATTATATATTTTTGGTAAAAAAAATATTAAAACTATTATAACTACCGTTACACCAAAAAGTTTTGAAAAAAACAAAATTTTGTCTTTTAACAGATCCGACCTACACAATTTGTATTCTTCTTCCCAAAGTTCTTCTTTTGAAAGAGCAAACCATAATAAATTTTCTATAGTTGAAACAATCTCTGTTTCTGACTGTATTAAACTAATTGTTGTAAGATTTAACTCCAAAAATTTTTCTAAAACTTTTGTGTTTTCAAAATATCCAACTATACATATCGGTACAAATTTAAACTGTTCAAGAATATATTTTACATATTTTATCTTAATGTTTTCATCACAAATAATTAATTGTGGCTTATATTCGACAACTGTGTTATAAACTACTTTTTTTGACTTTGCCAAAACTGACTTAACCTGATAATTAGACAACAGTTTTTGTGGGAGTTCTATCTGCTTTTTTTCAGAATAAACAAACAAAATTTTTTCATTCATACAGAAAACTCAAGAATTGTTTTAGCTATTTCATCTAAAATACTCAAAACTCTTTGTACAGTATTTAAAATAAGCTCGTTATGAAATTTAACCGATTTTTTAAACAATCTATGTCTTGTGATAAAATTTGCTGCCCCTATTATTATACCACATAAACCTCTTATTTCACTAACATAGTTTCTTACACTTTGAGCAATTTGTGATACTAACTCTTTTTTATCCTGAATATTTTGTTGAATAATATTATCAATTTTTTGTTTCAACATCATATTTTCATTTATTATCGCTTCTTTTTCTTTTTTAATTTTTTCCATAAGAGATTCCATTTCAACAAGCCTTTTTTCAACATCTTCTTTTTGAGCAATATACTTTGCTATTTCTTCTTTTGCTGAAGAAACAATATTGTCTATCTCTTTTTCTAACCTGTTTGTTTCATCAATTAACTGTTTTTGTACTTCCAACAACGAATTAAACTGTCTATTATAATACACTAAAAGTTCTTGTTTTTGTTGTTCAAACTCTTCTTTAATACGAACTATTTCTTGTTCAATAATTTTTTTATCAAACTCTAACCCTTGTATTTGCTGTTGCCACACAAGTTTTTCTTTCTCTTTCTCAAGTTCTATTTCTTTTCTTCTAAGTTCTTCATATTTATCTTTAAGTTTTTCATATTCTCCACGTTCCAACCGTTCAATTTGTTTTTTTAAATCTTCAATAATTTGTTCTTGTTGTTGTAATTTTAACATTATTTGTTTTTTTTCTTCTTCTTTTGTTTGCAACATTTTTTCGTATAAAATCTTTTCTTCCTCAAGTTTTTTCCTCCAATATGACGCAACTGACGGAGTTATAATACTGCTAACAATCTCGTCGCTGTCCCCATATTGCAATTCAAGTTCTGAAAGTTCTTTTTCTATTTCATCCCAAGTATAAAATTTATCTTCTTCATCAACCATAATTATGTCCTCCTTGAGAAAAATATATTAAGTTTAAATACAAAACAAAAAGTTAAAAAACAAGGCTTAGTTTATGGTTCTGGAACCACAAGTATCTCACCAACAATAGGTACACCTTTAATAATTTTATCTCTATTTACTTCGTATATTTTTTTCCACAATTTTTTGTTTTTATAATATTTTTCTGCAATAGACATCAAAGTTTCACCTTCTTTAACTTTATGTGCAACAGGGAATTTAATGACAGGTTCTTCTTTAATATATACAACTTCTTTTTTAACAATTTTTTCTTCTTGAGGTATAAAAATTTCTCTGGTTGTTTGTTTTGTGAGTTCTTCTATTATTTTAACCTCCTCTGTGGATTGTTTTATCTCATAAGATATTTGTGCTGGCTTAGTAGACACCACAACTTGTTCTTCTACAACTTTTTTAATACGTTTCTTCTTAGGTTTTACAACAACAATTTCTTCAATTTCCTCTGGTTGTTCATATTTAACAACCTTTCTTTTTTTAACACCAGCTTGTGGTTGAAATGATAGTACCAAGTAATGATTTCCTGTAAAACCTGATACATCGCTTACAGGGTATGACCAAATATATTTTATCCATATCTTGTTAGATATCAACCTTGTTTGAAAAGAAAGGTTTAATTCAGTACAGCTACCAATTTTTTGTGTCCCCATAGTCACCTCAAAGCTCATATTTTTTGTATAAATCAGTTGCTGATTAAGAAATATTCTATATCCTATATCAGAAAACATATTGTTGCTAACTTTTCTTTGTTGATATAAAACATCAAAATTAACTAAGGTTAGTCCGTATATATACCCTAAACTTAAAACAAATTTTTGAAAAAGAGTATATTTTATTTCTTCACCTAAAGAAGATTGGGATATATTGTTCATTGAAAAACCAAAGTTTACATTTTCAAAAATGTTAATCCCAACACCAAAATCAAAATTGTAAGTTTGTTGAACATTTTGTTTTGCTAATTCATCATCAACATAATACTCGTCATATGTATATCTAAACTGATAAATCTTAATGTTAGCACCAACTAAAAGTTTGTTTTTAAAAATTTTGGTACCAAAATTTAATAAATAACAATCCTGAGAATAGATATCTTCAAGGATAATAGATTGTATACCGGTACCCAAAAATAATCTTTCACCACTATAAACTGACGAAACTATAGAATTTGATAAATTATTATCAGCCACATTTTTTAATAACATACCACATCCAGCCGTTAGGACAAATTTGTTTAACATACCAACATTTGCTGGGTTTAAAAACATAACATTTGCTTCTTGTGGACAACTGGTATAAGAATAATCTACAATTTCTATGCTATATAACAAAGAAGTGTTTAATAAAAAAATACATGTTATTATTCTCCATTTCTTTGTCATAATTTTTAATATTTTATCACAATTGTTCCTTTAAACATTTTATTTTCATTCACAGCATTGATTTGATAAATATAAATTCCTGCAGGCAACAATCTTCCGTTATCGTCTTTACCATCAAAATATAAAACTGTAGGACTTCTATGTTTTAATTTACAAACTTTTCCTAAATTTAGATCGTAAACATTACCATCAATAACAGAATTATAATAAAACTCAATATAATCATTTTTCCCGTCATTGTTTGGAGTTATAATTTTTTTCTTTGGTGAACACCCTAAAATTGAAATCTGATCTGGTTTTGGTTCTACCAATTCTACAACACGATACTTACCAAGATATTGTGTAGTAACATACATTTTGTTTTTATCCTGAGAGAAAGGTATTGAAACCCAGTTGTGTCCATCAAAATATTCAATATAATAATTTTTATCCTCCTGAAGTTTTATAAATTCTAATCTACAGAATTTTTCAGTTTTTTGTTTTTCTGAAATTATATCGTAAGCCAAAACAATATTAGGTTGTTCTGACACCAATTTTTTAATTTCAACAACAATTCCTTCGCTTTTAGGAATAGAAACTAACAAAAATTTATCTTCACTAAAATAATAATCTACTTGTTCATCTTGTACAATTCTTACAAAGATATTATCTTTGCTTTCTACACCAAATTGATTAACTGTTTTGACTGTATAAAACCCATCATATAATTTTTCTAATTTTAAAAATGGTGTTGTTGATATACTAATTAAATATAGATTATTAAAATCCCCACCAAAATATATTCTATACTGCCAAAAATTAGGTATATTTATATCTTCCCATTTGATACCTTCAGTAGAAACAACTATATTTTTTGGTGCAGGTGGGAAAATGTCTGGAATAACAAAATTTTGTATTTTACTTTTTGCTAAATGTCCAAAACCATCGTTTACTTCAAGACAAAGATAATAACTTGCTGGGTTTAATACACCTTCTTTAGAAAAGAAATGTTCTGTAGTGGTTAAAACAATTTCTGTTTTTATTTTAAAATCAGTATAACTTGAGAAAATTATTTTATAAGTTATTGTATCAAAAGATACTATTGGTTTAATTTCTAAAAATGAAAATTTTATTGGTAATTTTGTAATAACCTCATTATCCTGTGGTGAAAATATAGTAGGCGAGTATACTGGTATAAAAAATTTTACAGTAGGAGAAACCGTTTGCAAGTTTTGGCTATCATAAGCTAATATTCGCAAATAGTATGTACCATATGGTATAGTAAAATCTTTCAATTCAATAAAAGTGTTATTTGTAAAATATTCTTGCAAAATTTTAGAAAAATCTTTATCAGTAGAAATTTCAATCTTGTAGGATACATAATCAAAAATGTCGTTGTCAGTAGAAGTTGTCCATTTTATAGTGTAGGTTAAAGATATAACTTCGTTATCTTGAGGTGTTAAAATTGTTGGTGTAGATGGTGGCAAATTCTGGTATGAAGTAAAAAATATATACACATCTGAAAAACTTTTTGCTTGGTATGTATCAATTGCTACAATATACCACCAATAAGTGGTATCATCTACTAAATTTTCTATGTTATATTCTTCTTGTTCTTTCGGAAGGACAATTTTAGTCCATGTTTGTTGATTATCCGAACTTATGTAAAGTTCGTAATAAAACTCATGGGATTGATAATCAATGGGTGTCTCCCAGCTTAATGTTATACTGCTTGTGTAAAAAATTTGTTTATTTTCTGGCGAAACCAATCTTGGCCGTGTAGGCGGTGTGTTAAAAATATAAAATTTGTACGGCGAAAAATTCGCTGTTGTAACTCCGCTCCGTAATGACACTGCTTCTACTGTCCAATAATATGTTGTATTAACTTTTAAAATCCCTTGTGGCAAATAAAAACTTGTAAGAAAAGTTTGTGTAGAAAAAACTGGTTGTTGAAACTCTTGAGTTGTAGAAATTTTTAATACATAAGATACTTTATCATACGGATCAGGATCAACTGTCTGCTGCCAAGAGAATGTGACAAAAGTGTTATATAATACAGCGTTATTTGGTGGTAAATAAAGATCAAAGTTTAAAGGATTTTGTGGAAAATTGTCCACTACAAAATAAAATGTTGTTAAAGAAAAAGTTGATAAGTCCCAAATATCATATGCTGTAACATACCAAAAATATGTTATATTATCTACTAAATTAGATAAAATAAAATTCGTAGATGTTAAACCAGAAGATGAAAAGAAAGTTTTAAAATTATCTGTTGACCATACAACTTTATAAAAAACGTGTTCTGAATCAGGTTCGTCTGCTTGTTCCCAGAAAAGTTGTACATTTTGTGTTTCAATTATACTTCCGGATGATGGAGATAATAAATTAAAACTTTTAGGCGAAGAATTTCTTATAAAAAACTTATATACTACAGACGCAGATGAAAGTTGTGGTGGAGGATAACCGTTATCGTATGTTATTATTTGCCAGAAATATGTAGAATTGTTTTTTAATGGCACTGCTGGGATATAAAAAGTTGTAGTAGCAGATAAATATACTGTTGTTGTGTCGTTATTAGTCCAATATATAAGAGTTTGTAATGAAACAGAAGCATTGAAACCAAAATCTTGACCTACTTCCCATACAAAAGTTGGATAAAAATACGATGTTGTTGATTCGTTTTGTGGTAAAATAAGTGTAGCTGCTGATGGGTTTTGGTTGTTAACACAAGTGTAAAACCAAAATACTGTTGATGAGAAAACTGCGTATTGTGAATATGGTTCATCCCATATACGAACACGCCAAAAATATGTTGTTTGATCTTTTAACACTGAAGATTCAAGATAGTAAAATGTTGTATATATTTTTTGTGTAGTATAAAATATAGAATTAAATTCGTCAGGATGGTCAGAATATGATGAAATAAACAGTTGATAGTATACATTACTTGACGGATCAGGATCAAAAGAAGATGTCCAATAAAATGTTGGATGTAAAGTAAAAAGAATATGCTGAGAATTATTTAAATCAAGTTTGTAATAAATAGTTGTTCCTGGTGATAACAACAAATTTTGTGTAGGTGATTCTTCATTGTTGTTTATAATAAACCAACTTGTAGCAGAAAAAGATTTAAGGCCAAAATTATCAACTGCTACAACATACCACCAATATGTTGTGTTTTCTACCCATCCGTTAAAAACAGAAGTTAATGTAAAAGAAGACCAGGTTATATTTGAAACTGCATTCACAAAACCATAATTTTGTCCTTGTGAAGAGATGTATAAAGAATATTTTACTATATCTTGAGGATCCGGATCCGTTGCATCAGACCAGTCAAAGAAAACTGGTGTTGTTGTAGTTGAAAAACAAGGTGTCAAAAGGACAACGGAGGATGGTGGCTGGTAGATATTGTTTACCACAAATCTTGACTCTCTATTGACAAGAGGGTAATAACTCCACGAAATTTCTCCTTCAGAATCAACTGCTTTCACACGCCAATAATAAGTTGTGTTGTCAACAAAAAAATTTGATGGTATTTCAACATAACTTGTTGTAATATTACCTACAAATCCTACATATCCACCACTAAAAGTTGGCGGAGTGGATGACAAAGTTGATTCTACTGTAGAATAATAAAGTTCATATTTCACAATATCACCATATTGTAAATCTTTATCATATACGTCATCCCAATCAAATGGTATAACTGTTTGAGATGTAACAACAACATATGATACTGGCCAAATTGGAGAAAATTGCTCAGGTGTGTTATTTACTGGAACAGCATAAGGTCTTGGAGAACTAATATCTATTTCTGACCATTTTACAGCGTCTGTAGATGCTTTTATTGCAAAAAAATACACTTGTCCATTTTTAAGTCCGGTTATTGTATATGTTTCTGATTGCCCTGATGAAGAATTAGTATCAATAAATATTCTATATGGATAATCTGTTGATGAAGAATTGTCCCCCCAATCTGTTTCTGTAGATAAAACATGGTAAGTAGATAAACGTATTTGGTATTTGACAATATTGTTTGGCGCAAGTGGTGCTGCCCACTGAAGAGTTACTCTTTTAAAATGAATCTCACTAATTCTTAGATTAGTTACAGGATTTATTGTTTGGCAAAAAATCTCAGAACATATAAGGGAAAATAATATAAGACCAAAAAATGTTTTTTTCTGTAGTTTACCAAACATAATATAGATGTTTATTTCTCTCTCAAATAAATTCCTTCTTTTTTAAGCTCATCTAAAAGATCTTTAATATAAACATTCACTTCGTCATCACTCAAAGTTTTTGTCTCACTACGCAGTTTTAATCTAAAGGTAAGATACTTTTCTTTCTCATCTTTTTTATAAAAATCTATTGGATAGATTTCTACAACTAAATTTTTGTTTTTAATAACTTGCAAAATTTTATGTTCTATCTGAGAATACCCAAATTCGTCAGGTATTCTTAAACAGAGATCCCTTATAACATACGGATATTTTGGTAGTGGAGTGTAAACTTTTTGAATATTTAACTTTTGTAATATTAACTCAAAACTAACTTCTCCATAGAGGACTGGTTTAGGAAGTTTTAATTTCAACTTTTCTTTATCTAGTTCACTTACAAAAGAAATTGTTGTTTTATCTTCTGTAATATAATAAACTAAATTTTTAAACAAAGTTTTATCTAAGATTGGTTTGTCAATATCATCAACTGTTTCAATATCTTTTATATATTTAATTCCAAAAATATCTAACAAAGTTTCAACAACACCACATAAATAATAAAAATCGTATTGTATTACTTGTCGTGCCCAACTTAAATACTGGTGTTCTCCATGTGCAATAATACCTAACCGTATTTCTTCTTTTATTTCATTATTCTGTTTATAAAACACTTTCCCTAATTCAAACAACGCAATGTTTTCTGTTTGATGTTCATAATTAGTTATCACATTTCTAAGCAAACTACTAAACAAAGTTAACCTCATTTGCGAATATTCATTTGATACTGGATTAAGAATAGTAATAACTTTTTGTTCTTTATTTAAAACAAAACTGTTATCATGCGAAGAATATAAAGAATAATTTATTGCTTGATTAAACCCAACTGAAATTAAGTATTCAATAATCTGTTTTTGGACTTTATCAGTTAATTTTTGTTTATAAAAATCATTTATATTATGTGGCAATTTTGATGGTATATTTTCATATCCAATAAACCGTGCTATTTCTTCTATTATATCCGCTTGAAATTTAACATCTTGTCTTTCAACAGGTGGCAACACAAAAAATTTCCGATTTATTAGACTTGATTCAACATTTTTCAATTGATAGTTAAGACGGACTAATATATCTATAAACCTTTCTTTATCTACTTCAAATCCAAGTATAGAATTTATATAATCCAAATCTACTTTTATAGCATTCTGTGTAAACGATACTAAATTGTTATAATATTCAGTATCTTTTATATCTGAAAATTTAACAATCTCACCTCCACAATAATCTAAAACCATTTGACAAGTTTTAACTGCAGCAAATTCTGCTAAGTTTAACCCACTGCCACGTTCAAACCTAAAACTAGCTTCAGTGTTTATCCCAAGTTTTTTTCTTGCAAGACGTATCATACTACGGTTAAACACGGCAGATTCTATCACAATATTTTTTGTATTTTCATCAACACAACTGTTTTTTAAGCCAATTATTCCAGCAATTGCAACAGGTTTTTCTTCATCTGAAATAACTATGATAGAGCTGTCTAAATTATAAGTTCTATTGTCCAATGCTAAAACTTTGTCATTGCTGTTTGCTGTTTTTACAAAAATTTTGCCGCCAGCAAGTTTATCAAAATCAAATATATGTACTGAATGGCCAACCAAAAGCATAACATAATTAGATATATCCACTAATGGATTTATACTTCTAAGTCCTAAAGAATACAATCTATATTTTATATACCAAGGTAAAGAAACTTTGTTGTTTACATTATCAATTTGTATTGTTATATATCTCTTACATAGTTGATAAGATGAGATATTAACATCAAACATTGGGAAAGCTTTAAGGTGGTTAACAAAATTTTTGGTATCAATAAATATATCTTTAAAATTAAGGCCTAATTTTATTGCTAATTCTCTTGCTATACCGTAATGTCCTAAACAGTCATACCTATTTGCAGGAGTAGAAACTTCAATTATTGTGTCAGAGAAATATTTGCTTAACGGTTCTCCTAATTCAAAAGTTTTTCCAAGATCTAAAATACCACTATGATCATCATATAATCCCAACTCTTTTGCTGAACATAACATTCCGTTTGAAACAACCCCTCGTATTTTACGTTGTTCAACTTTTGTCCCATCAGCTAAAATTCCACCCACACCAACATATGCTGAAATCATTCCTTCATACACATTTGGTGCTCCACAAACAACTTCATAATTTTCTTTCCCATCTGTTATATTACATATAACAAGTTTATCAGCATTTGGATGTTTTTTAACTGATAAAACTTTTACAACTTTTATTTTAGACAACACATCGTAATTTTGCTTAGATACACTCTCTATTTCGTATCCCAACTTTTCTATAGAATATATAATTTCTTCGTCTGAAACATTGTTACCTATTAACTCTTTTATCCATTGAAGTGAAAGTTTCATAAATTTTAACAACAATTTTAAAATTGTGTAATAAACCTTATATCATTTTCGTAGAATAACCGAATATCATCAATCCTAAATTTTAACATTGCTATACGTTCAATACCTAATCCAAATGCAAAACCACTATATTCTTCGTAATCTATACCAACATTTTGTAACACCTGGGGATGTACCATCCCACAACCTAAAACTTCTAAAAAACCATTGTTTTTACATAAATTACATCCTTTACCTCTACAAACTAAACATTGAATATCCATCTCTAACGATGGTTCAGTAAATGGAAAATATGACTGTCTAAACCTAAACTCAATATCTTCACCAAACATTGATTTTACAAAATATATTAAAACACCTTTAAGATGAGGTAAAGAAACATTTTTGTCTACCATCAATCCTTCAACCTGGTGAAAATTAAATAGATGTGACACATCTATACTCTCATGTCTATAAACTCTTCCCGGCATAATAGCTTTTATTGGTGGTTTTTTATTCAACATAACACGAATTTGTACAGGTGAAGTATGTGTTCTTAATAAAAGCTTGCCCTTATCTGTTTCAGGTAAAGAAAGATATAGTGTATCTTGCATATCACGAGCTGGATGGTCAAAAGGAATGTTTAACATTGTAAAATTATAATCTTCAAACTCTATCTCAGGCCCCTCTTCTACATCAAAGCCCAATGAAACAAAAATCTCTTTTATCTCATCATAAACTTGTTGTAACGGATGTTTTTTTCCAACAGAAAATTTTACAGCAGGCAAGGTAAGTTCTAATTTATTAAATTGATAAGATTCTATTTTTTCTAATTTTACTGATTGTATTTTCTTCTGTATTTCTTCCTCTAATTCACTAACTATACGATTATAAATCTCGCCAATACTTCTTCTTTCTTCAATTGGCAAGATAGAAATATCACTAATTAGTTTTTTAAGTTTCCCTTTTTTCCCAAGATATTTTGTTCTTATTTCATTTATTTTTTCTAACGTATGTACTGTTTTCAATTCTTCTAAACATTGTTTTTTTATTTCATCAAAGACTTCTCTATTTAGCTTCATCATTTATCCCTAGTAATTTATTAAGATGTTTTTTTGCAAGTTTGTGTTTGGGTTGTAATCTTAAAGTTTCTAAAAACATTTTCTTGGCTTCATAAAATTCGTTTTTAGCTTCTTTAATCAACCCTATATGATAATATACTTCTGGATTGTTAGGTTCTAATTTTAACAACTGTTCAAAAATTTTTAATGCTTCATCAAATTTGTTATTTAAAAAATAAAACTTTCCTGTCTCCCACAAATCTTCGTTGTTATTTTGTTGCTGATTCATACAAAAATTATTCTACAATTTTTTTAAATTTCTCTATATCTTGATTTTTACCTGCAACTATTAAAACATCGCCTTCTAAAATTTCTTCGTCTGGAGATGGAAGAAAAATTATTTCTTCTTTTGTATCAGTTTCACCGGAGTCATCTATTATTGGTGTTTTTCTTTTAATCCCTATTATTGTAACATTATATTTCGTCCTTACACCTAACTCTTGCAACATCTTATTAGCGAACATTTTTGGCGAAGATATTTCTACTACACTATACTCGTCAGAAATAGTGAATATGTCAATAATCTGTGGTGATAACAAACTACGTACAACTTGTTTTGCAGCAGATTCTTCAGGAAAAATAACTTTATCAACTCCAATTTTTGCTAAAATATTAGCATGTTGATCGTTTAACGCTCGTGCAAAAACTTGCTTTATTCCTAACTCTTTTAACAATAATGAAACATAAACATTTGTCTCTACACTTTCACCAATAGCAACAATTGCGACATCTATGTCTTGAGCATTAACTCCTGCTTGTTCTAATTGAGAACGATCTGTCGCATCACCAACTATAGCTATTTTTAAAAAATTTCTAACTTCTTCTACTTTTTTTTCATCTCTATCAATACCAATAATATCAACATCATATTCTGACAAAAACTTAACAATTTGACTACCAAAAACGCCTAATCCTATAACTACAAATGTTTTATATTTTTCTTCTGGCATAGTTTTCTCCTGAGAAAGAGTGTATAAATTTTATCCAACAGCTATGGGTTCTTCAAGATATTTTATTTCTTTTGGTTCTTTAGCTAACAAAAACGACAACAAAGTTATCCCACCTATTCTACCAAATAACATTGTTATTATTAATAAAATTTTACTGAAATTATCAATATATGGTGTAATCCCTAAAGACAAACCTACTGTGCCAAAAGCAGATACAGTTTCAAATAATATTTCTTTATATGAAAACTTTGGAAAATAAAATGTATCATTTATCCAATATATAAAGCAAGAAATAAACAAAATCCATACAAAACAAACAAAAAATATCATAAAACTTTTAATCACTATCTTTTGTCCTATCCTTCGTTTAAAAACACTTACACTATGTTCCCCACGAAGATAATTATATATACTAACTAACACAACAAACAAAGTAGTAGTCTTTATTCCTCCTCCTGTACCTCCTGGTGATGCTCCTATAAACATAAGAATTATTATCAACAATATTGTTAATCCTGATAACTGATTTATTGGAAAAGTATCAAATCCAGCTGTTCTCGGTGTGACAGATTGGAACCAACTTATAAAAACTTGTGTTTTAAGAGGGAATTTATTAACTGCAAAGATTTTTTGGTTCAACAAAAATATCAATAAACAAGAAAACAAAATTAAGATTGTTGTCATTATTAAAACAATTTTTGTATGCAACTGCAAATTTTCTTTCTTTTTAAAATTTTTGAAATATTTAAATATATCTAACCATACAAAAAATCCTAAACCGCCAGAAATAATTAATATAGGAACAACTAAGTTCACTATAATATCGCCCTTGTAATTTTCAAGATTGTTAGAAAACAATGAGAATCCTGCATTGCAAAACGCACTCACAGAATGAAAGATGCCATACCATAAACTTGTAATAAAATTCATTTTATCACCTAAGAAAAACCTTATTGTCAAGATAATAGCACCAACAAGTTCAAATATAAATACAAGAATAACCATATTTTTTACTAAAGAACCAATTTGAGAAATTTTCACAAATTCTGAAAGGTTTAAAGATTCGCTAACTATACCTTTTTGTACAACACTTAATCTACCAATAAGAACAATCACAACGGTTGCTATTAACATGTACCCCAATCCTCCTATCTGAATCAACAACAATAAAATTAATTGACCAAAAAAATTAAATGTTTTTCCAACATCTACAACAGTAAGTCCTGTCACAGAAACTGCTGAAGTTACAGTAAACAATCTGTCAATAAGAGAAATTTTTGTGTTTACAACCCAGGGTAAGGATAACAATAATGTACCTATAAAAACCACTAATAAAAAAAATAAAATTATGATTTTATACACATAGGATTTCATATTTTATTCGATATGTTATGGTAGAAAAAAAGTTATAGAGAAGTAGTTGCAGTTTTCTTTTCTTTTTTATCAAATGTTTTAACAAATTCTGCTATCTTACTAAAAACTTGTGGTTCTTCAACAGCAAGATATGCAAGTATTTTACGGTCTAACTTTACATTCGCAGTTTTTAAAAGATGTACAAATTCGTTATATTTTAATCCTAACTGACGGACTGCTGCGTTGATCCTGGTAATCCACAATCGTCTAAAAACACCTTTGCGATCTTTCCTTGCTACATACTGGAATTTAAGAGAACGTAATACCTGCTGTTTTGCTTGTCTATAACACGATCCTAATTTTGCATAATACCCTTTTGCTAATTTAAAAACATCTTTTTTTCTTCTACGAGAATATGCTCCACTTTTTACTCTCATTATTCTGTCCTCCGTTTTTCAATAGAAAATTTTGATTTTATACAAAACACATTTTTAAAAATCAATAGTTTCACAAAAATTTCCTATTTAACAGGATAAATTTCGCTTAGTATCTTTAACGCTTCTGGACTTCTTAATCTACGAAGAGCTTTTGCTTCAATTTGTCTTACTCGTTCTCTTGTAATTTTAAATATTCTACCCACCTCTTCTAATGTATATTCTTTACCATCAAAACCATATCGCATCTTTAATATTTCTCGTTCACGTTCATCTAAAAATTTCTCCATCACCTGTTCTAAAACTTCACGCCTGTGTTGTTGTAAAAGTAAATTCAATGGCAATTCATCCTCATCTGCTGGGATAAAATCTTGTATTGTAGTATCCTCATCGTCACCTCTTGGAGTATCAGCAGAAATAGGTTCTAACAACACAGACAGTGTGTCAATTACCTTCTTATGTGGTACTTTAAGAATACGAGCATAATCTTTAGTAGTAATTTCTTTATCTGATTTTTGTTTAAATGTTTTGTACACTTTTATCATTTTGGATACAAGTTCTCTAATATGCACAGGCAATCTTATTGTCTTGGTATACTCAGCCATATATCTACTGATAGCTTGTCTTATCCACCAATGCGCATAAGTTGAAAATTTATATCCTTTCCTCCATTCAAATTTTTCAACAGCTTTTGCAAGACCCGTAGCACCTTCTTGAATCAAATCGTTTATATCTGCGCCTGTTAACATTGCAAATTTTTTTGCAAAAGAAACTACTAAACCAAGATTAACTTGTATAATTTCTAACTTATCTTTCTCTATTTCATTTTTAATTTCACAAATCTGTTTATTAAGTTGTATAAACTCTTCTTCAGTCATCATTAGTTCTCTTTTATATTGTTGCAACTTATTATGAACTTTCTGAAAGTTAGAGAACAAAGTCTGAGCAGCAGTTACATTATAACCTGTTATACGTTTAAATTGAGCAGGGGTAATTTTCCTTGATTTCAAACTTCTAAACCACCTTGCTACAGTGTCATAATCTGCAGAAAACATGTTTTCATATCTCTCTTTTTCTTTGATCAACTGGATAACTTTTTCAGTAACTGTTTGAGTTTTTTTGATCAACCGTTTAACTTTTTCAGGATTAAGTTTCAAAGAGTTGATCTTATTAACTGTTTTTTTCTTTATTTTTTCAAACTCTTCTTGATATTTTATTTTTTCCTTCAATGACAAATTTTTATCTTCAAGTTTTCTTCGTAACTGAGCAAGTTTTTTTATCAATTTATCAACTGTTTTTACAGTAGAGACAAGTTTTCTACGCATTTTTCTTAATGAACGACGTGTTTTTCGACCACGTTTCATAAGTTCTTTAGGCGACATTTCTCTTTGTTTAACAAGTTCAACCCAATGATTCATTTCTCGCAAAGCAATAGGTGAACTTAAAACTAAAGACAACAATTTTGCTTCGTTTGCTCTTATACGTTTAGCAATAGCTATCTCTGTTTCTCTATCCATTGCTCCGTATTTATTAATTTCGTTTATAAACACCCGCAAAGGTTCGCCTTGGATAATTTCTTCTGATACACTCTGAATATCTTTAAACAAACTCTTTTCTTCCTCAGCACCAATAATCTTAATACCCATCTCAGTCAGCATTTCAATAAAATCGTCAACTTTGTTTTTATCAAGTTCGTATTCATCAAAAGTTTTGTGTATATCATTAAATGTAATATATCCGTATTTCTGCGCAAGTTCTACTAAATGTTTAACAATTTTGTTCTTACTGTTCACTTCAGCTAACCCTCCTTGAAAGTTTTAAAGTTTCTACAATTTGTTTAAATTCGTTAACAATCTGTGGGTCCAACGGAACTTTTTCCTGCAACATTTCTTCAACAATAGGTTTAAGTTCAAGATATCTTTTTTTCATTTTTATTCTAAAAATCTCTGTAAACAACTCTTGAATTTTCTCCTCTAAAGAAGATCCAAAATTTCTTTCACTATCAAAAACCAATCTTATAACAATATCTTTAGCAGGCGACTCTAACCGTGAAATAAGTTCATCTATATCTTTTGATGTTAAATAATAATCTCTAAGAGTCCTAAAAACTTCTAAATAAACATTGTCATGAGAAAAGACCTCTTCGCTTATTTCACTAATCATTTCAGGATAATGAACACAAATCCACAAAAGTTCTTCTTCTGCAGTATATGGCCTGTTTGAAATAACACTTTGTATCTTGTCAATAGTCTTTGCGTAAATCTTGTTGTATTTCTTGTGTTCTGAGCGTATAATTTGTTCATCTATTTTAAGTTCTGAAGATATTTCTTTAATCAACTCAGATTTAACAACAGGATTTGTCACAACATTGATTATATCCATAAATTTGTTTAACAATGAAATTTTTTCTGAAATAGATAATTGAGATTTCTCTTTAAAATAATAGTGTACAACATGTTTAATCACTGAAATAGAATTAGTAATTAAATCTTTCACATGTTCAGCTCCATATTGAAGTATATATTCATCAGGATCTTTTTGTTCAATCACCACAGCATAAGGATAACCCCCTGCTGAAAAAACACTTTTCGCAGCAGATAGTGTTGCTTCAACACCAGCTTCATCAGGGTCAAATAACAAATATATTTTATCTGCGAATCTTGTCAAAAGTTTTGCTTGTTGTTCAGTTAACGCTGTACCAAGTGGTGCAACAACTGTTTTAATCCCTTCTTGAAAAAGTATCAAAACATCCATGTATCCTTCTACAACACATACAGTTTTTTCTTTCACAATATGTTCTTTTGACTGAAACAAACCGTATAAAACATTTCCTTTATGGAACACCGGTGTTTCTGGTGAATTGATATATACTGGTGGTTTATCCCCATCTGAATAAAGAGGTTTCTTAGATGGTATTATTCTACCACCAAAACCTACAACTTTACCACCAAGGTTAAATATCGGAAAAACAATTCTGTCTTTAAAATAATCGTATACATGTTCATATTTATCTAATCCACTCTGAGAAGAAGAAAAATTTATAATACCAGCTTTATGTAGAGATAACAGATCATATTTTGCTAATCTTGGTATTGACTTATAATTTTTAGCAATATAATCTCCTGCTGGAGCAAAACCTAATTTAAATTTTAAAACTGTCTCATGTTTAACACTACGCGAAACAAGATATCTTCTTGCTTCAGCCGCTTCTTCTGAATTTAAAAGTAACTCATGATACACTTCGGCAACATCAGTTAAAAGATCTGTCAAAAGTTTTATTTCATCATATTTTTCTTTTAAAATCTTCTGTTGTTCATCATCGATATATTCAATTTGGACATTATATTTTTTTGCAAGTTTCTCCACAGCTTCATAATAATTAACATGTTCTATATCCTGAACAAACTTTATAGCATCAGCAGTATACTTACATCCAAAACAATGAACAAAATTATGCTGTGGTGAAACAGAAAACGATGGAGTTTTTTCACTATGAAACGGACATAATGCAAAAAAGTTTCTTCCTACACGTTTTAAGTTAGGAATATATTCGCGTACAACTTCAACAATATCAACTGCTTCTTTAAGTTTTTTTATACTTTCAGGTTTTATCATAGCATTAAACACCAAGACTTCACTTTTTTCTATGACTAAACCTTTTAAATCCAGAAACAGAAGTTATCTGTAACTTACCAAATTTCTCCTCCACAGCATCTAACATAAGATTAAGGCCAAGCGTATCTGAAGCGATATGGCCTGCAATTACAACATTTATGTAATATTTCTGAGCATTTTTGTAATGTTCTTCACTTAAATGCATAGCTACAATCGTAGAAATACCAGCAACTGCAAGTTTTTCAAACACTTCAGTTGAACCCTCAGTACCACCAGTCATGTCAACAAAAATTTTCCCTGCTTTTTTATCTTTGTTCCCTACAAGTATATGAGGACCAGCACCAATCTTTGCTGCATAATCATATTCTGGTAATTCTAACAAAATATCCACAACATCACCTAAGTATTTTGGTTTTTCTTTATCAAACAATTTTTGTAAATATGTTGCGACACAATTATCCGCGGGTGTATGACAACACATAAAAGGTATATCTAACACACTGGCAATATCTACAGCACGAGTATGATTTATTGGCATAAGTTTTCTTTGGACTTCTTTCATTCTTGGTTCTAAAATACCTTCAGCAATGTTAATCGGAAGTCCAAATCTATTAAGAATATCTGCTTGCATCTGCATCACTTCATAAAAATCTTTATATCCCGCACCTTCAGGATGATGTGAAAGTATAAGATCAATTTTCTTCCCTTGAGAATTCAACAAATATGCTAGCAACACCTCTGGCATCTCCATGTCAATACCAACAAGAACCGATTTTATCTCTGTATTCGGATCGCCATACAATATCCTTGTGTCATTATATGGATTTGTTAATTTTTCTAAATCAAAATATTTTTTTTCTTTTTCAGACAATTTTTCATATTTTTCCTTCTGTCGTTTTAATCGTTCCCTTACTTCTTCTTCACCACGAGGATCGTTTTTTATACCGTAAGAAACTACAAATTCGTACAACTGTTTTAACTTCATATTTTTCTCCTGGCATAAATTATTTTTTCTTTTTTAACATTTGTTTTTTCTTTTTTAACTCAAGTTTTCTTTTCAACTGTGCCATTCTTTCTTTTTTAATCACACTTGGAGCTTTATAAAACATTTTCTCACGAGCAAGTTTTAATATCCCTTCTTTCTCAACTTCTTTTTTAAACCTTTTCAACGCTTCTTCTAATGTTTCGCCTTCTCTCACTTTTATTTCAACCATTATTTCACCTCCTCTCTAATTTAATTTTCTATCATCCAGGTGGCCATGAAAATTCTCGTCCTGCAAGAAAATGAAAATGTATATGAAAAACAGCTTGTCCTGCGTTTCTGCCAGTATTAACTACGATACGATACCCGTCTTTTTCTACATTAAATTTTTTAGCAATCTCTTTTGCTACTACAAAGATATGTCCTATTACTTCTTTATCTAAAACTTCTAAGTCGTTAACACTTTGAATATGCTTTTTGGGAACCATTAACAAATGTATAGGCGCTTGAGGATTTATATCTTTAAATACAATGATATCATCGTCCTCATAGACAATCTCACTTTTTATTTCTTTGTTTATAATTTTGCAAAAAATACAATTATTCATAAATTTATTTAATTGTTCTCCTTAAACAAAAATATCTTTTCTTTAAGGTAAGATTGACCGTAGTCTATATAAAGAAGTTTTAGGTAATATATATAATAGACACAAAAAAAGGCAAAATGTCAACAAAATTTTTAAAAATTTTGGAAAGTCATTTCAAAATTTTGTTTTATTATTGAAAAACCAATATATTTTAATTTTTAATATTTTTGAAAAATTTTTTTTAAACAATACCCCTCCCTAAGGAGAAAAACAAAACGTTTTTAACTATAAAAAATGTTTGTTGTATTTCTTCTTTAAACACATAAGTTACAATTGCTAAAATTAGTAAAAAAATTATCAAATGGATTCTTCTGATTATCATAAGAAAATTGTATAATCTATTTGTGGGAAGATGTTATTTTTATATTCCAACCAATCTAAAAAACCTATGTCTATTCTATTTTCTTTAAGTTGGTAGTAAAGTTTTAGGAAATTCGTTATATGTTCTTTTGTCCTTCTGTGAGCATATTCTACCATTGTTCCAGTAGTCATAATAAACGCCCAATCAGACGATTGTGCCAAAAACAATTCTCGTCCAAGCTGGTTCAACACACGACGTTTCAAATTATCTCCAGCAAGGACATCATTGTGATATGTATCTACAGCAGAACACATCAGTTCTTCACATTTATGTAAATGTCTATAAATCCAGTCGTTTGACCCGTTAAGCCATACTTCATAATATCCTTTATCACCCCAAGACGATGCCGTTGGTTGTAAAACTTGGTTTTTTGGATATCGTTCTAAATACTCTGTTGGCAAAATAGGTTTAAAAATATTTTGATCATAATGTATTTTTCTGAACAAATAATTTAAAAAATCAGGACCTTCAAACCACCAATGGCCAAACAATTCCGCATCGTACATTGAAACAACAATAGGTTCTCTGTCAAATATATTCCTTAAATATCTTATTTGATGTTCACGATTAAACATAAAATTTCCTGCATGTATAGCAGCTTTGTTTTGTGCCCACTCAACAACATAAGGTTCTTTTTTGTCAAGTCCAACTTTTCCTGTTACACGATAATATTTTATTCCGACATTTCTTCTTACACCGTCAGAATGTAAATATGGACGAATATATTCATATTCTAAATCATATCCAACATCTCTGTAAAACTCTCTATAATCAGGATCACCAGGATAGCCAACATCCGCAGACCATACTTGATGGGCTGTTTCCATATCACGAGCAAATACTGCAACACCATTAGGTGTATACACAGGAGCAAATATTCCGTATTTCGGTCTTGGTTCACCATATAAAATTCCGTGTGCTTCAATAAAAAAATATTGTAACCCACACTCCTTAAGAATTTTGTCAATACCATAATAATATGCACATTCAGCAAGCCAGATACCTTTCGGTTTTCTACCAAACTTTGTTTCATAATCAATCACTGCTATTCTAATTTGAGCTCTTCTTACTCTATCAGAACTCATTAATGGTAAGAACCCATGGGTAGCATTACAAGTAATTATATCTATTTTACCTGTATCCATTAAAGTTTTGTAAACATTTAACAAATTCCTGTTCGCTTGTTCATAAACTTGCATACAATGAGTAAATTTTTGTAAGTACATCTTCGCAGTAGTATAAAAAGGTTCTTGATTATGTAATCTCCACACTTCTTTTTCAGCAAGTTCTATAAGTTTTGACAGACGTTTGTAATATCTATCTTGCAAAAGTTTATCAGCCATCATGTTTGCTAAAGGTGGTGTTAACGACATTGTTATACGGAAATCTATACCTTCTTGAAGCAGCTGTTGCCAAACTGAAATCAAAGGAATGTAGGTTTCAGTCATTGCTTCATAAAACCAATCTTCTTCAAGAAAGTCATCGTATTCAGGATGGCGTACAAAAGGTAGGTGGTGATGCAAAACTAAACACCAATAACCATCAGGCATTTGATTTTAATCCTCCGAAGATTTAAGAAAAGATGTTTATAAAAAATAAAAAAACCTCCGCGGGCTGGACTCGAACCAGCAACCACCCGGTTAACAGCCGGGCGCTCCACCATTGAGCTACCGCGGAATAGTTTTTTATTACAAAAATTCTGTGTTCAGTTTCAATATCTTTTTATATTTTTTATAAATTACCCTACCCAAAACCACACCTGTTGTATCAAAAAGTAAATCAAAAAAATTACAACTTCTTCCTGGAACAAAACTTTGGTGTATCTCGTCTGTTATTGCATATATTATACTAAAAATTATACTTAATAAATAAACTTTTGTATCAGCCAACTTTGTAGTGTTTTTAAACGCACGAATGTATAAAATACAAAGAACAACATATTCTGTTATATGAGCAATTTTTCTTAATACAAAATCCAAAAAACCTAATTGTTCTATTCTCAAAGACGGGATGTTTGAAAGATAAAAAATAAATGCTGACCATAAAAAAACTAATATCCAACTTGAAATTTTTTTTATCATATAAGTTGATTTTTTTATCAAAAAGAAGTATATAATTCAACTTATGACAAAAAAATTTGTTTATTTATTTTTATTTTCTGCAATTGTTGCTTTGTTAGGATACAAATTCTTGTCGTTTAACTTACAACAATTTTTCATAGTATGGATTTTCTTCATTTCAATCTTTGGCACACTATTCTTTTGGGAGTTCAGAGTAGGATTTGTTTTTGTAGGTAGCGGAATTTTACTTTTGATCCATGCAGCTAATCTTGAAGAGTTTGTTAAATACGCATCGTTAGATGTTATTTGGTTTTTGATAGGTATGATGATAATTTTAGCAATGCTTAAAGAAGCAGGATTGTTTTATTGTCTAACAACAAAACTACTTACTATTAAAAACTTAACAGGACAAAAACTTTTTGTTGTTTTATCCCTTATAAGTTGGATTTTATCAGCATTAATGGGAGAAGTTGCTTCTACAATTCTTATGTGTTCTATAATTTTTACATTGTGTGACTTTTTAGAAATTTCACCAATACCACTTTTAATTTCTTCTGTTTTAACAACTAATATTGGTTCAGCAGCAACGGTTTTAGGTAATCCTATTGGAGTTTTGATAGCATTGAGAGGCAATCTTTCATTTGAAGATTTTATCACTCGTGCATTACCAGTTAGTATTGCCTGTTTGTTAGCTACAATTTTAGTACTATTAATTTTTTATAAAAAGTATCTAAATGAAATTACAGAAAAATTAAAACCTCATATTGATAATCATTTATTTATGCGTCTTATTTGTATTCCTATTGACAAACCAACTTTGAGGTCTATGCTTTTGTTTGGTATATCTGTAATTTTTATTGCTATACATAGACAAATTGAACTTCTGTTGTCTTTAGAAGAAAATACTGTATTAATAGTTATCCCAATAATTTTTGCTGGACTTATATTAATCGTGAACAACAAAAAAGCTTTTGAATATATTGAGAAAGAAATTGAATGGAATTCGTTATTATTTTTCATATTTTTATTTGCTCAATCAGGTGTAATAAGAAGCTCTGGTGTTGCAGATAAAGTTGCAGCTTCTATTGCATCTATATCTAACAATTTCAATGTCTTATCTTTTGGCCTTTTGACATCATCTGGGATACTTTCAAGTGTGTTAGACAATGTAGTAGTTGTTGCATCGTATATGCCAATACTGTTTGGATTAAAAACAACCTTAGGAGTTATACCTCAAAAACTTTGGTGGAGTATACTATTCGGTGGATGTTTTGGTGGTAACATCACAGCAATTGGTTCTACTGCAAACATTATTGCATTAGGTCTTCTTGAAAAAAATATAAATCAAAAATAAATTTTTTAGAATGGTTAAAAGTTGGTGCTATTGTAGGGATAATAACAATAATTATTTCTTTTCTCTTTTTACTTATCTATGAATAAAATAGAAGAGATTTTCGTTTCTGACAAAATCCATCTTACTTTCTCAGAAAAAGAATTTGTTAAAGAAACAATAAAAATTTTAAAAATTTTTTTCTATAAAGCAGATGATATTGTGTACAAAAAGTTTAAAAAAATTGTTTCTACTTCTGATGATAAAATAAATAACAAAAACGAGTTTTTAGAATTTATATATACTCTGCGTTATCCAATAAGTTGGCAAAAATTAAAAGAAATCAAAAAAATTAATAATAAAATACCATTCAACCTTGAGTTTGATGAACAAAAATTTTTTGAAACTAATTTAGATGAGGTTAGGAGTATAATAAATAAAATATAAACTATTATCACCACAGAGACACAGAGAATATTCTGTAATTTGCAAATTACTGAAAAAGTGTTATATTTTAATCCCGCAACTTGCGAAAATGTAGGAGGGACTTTACAGTCCCGACCACGCTTAACAGAAAAGTAGCTGCAGAGCGTCAAACTCTGCTTTGTCATCATCTAAGGCAAAGCTCCGCTTTGCTGCTACAAAATCATTTTTCAGCTGTCTCCCTTTAGCGGAAACATCTTAGCGGTATGGGTAAGTACTTTTTCAGCGGTCTCTAATTTGCGGAATCACAGAAAAAAATGGTTTAATTTAACTCAATAACTCTATAACTCATAACTCATTAACATGTACTGAAATGCAAAGGAAAACCAAAATTATTACTAAATACGATTTTGGACATAATATAGTTTGTTATGATCAATATGTTATTTCTTTTGGTACATCTTGTAATTTAAATTGTGAGTATTGTTATTTAAAATACTCAAAAACTCCAAATATACCTGTGGTATATAAAATACACCATTCCCAACTTGAAAAAGAACTTGAAGAACTTTTTTCTTGTGGTAAAAAAATTTTTTATTTCAACGCTAGTGAAACAACAGAACCGTTTTTGTCAGAAGAACATTGGGAAAATCTTTGTAAAACAATACAGATAATCTCAAATATTTCTAAAAAACATAATGTTAAATGCTTTTTAGAACTTAGAACAAAAACTAATAATATCATAAAATTCAAAACCTTACCAATACAGAATGAGAACATAAAAATTGTTTATTCAGCAACACTTTCTCCACAAGAGGTTATAAACAATTTTGAAAAAAACACTGCAAGTCTAAAAGAAAGAATTGACGCTTTAAACTATGCAGCAAAATTAGGTTTTTTTATTTCAATAAATTTTGAACCAATAATTTTTTGGCCTGTTTTAGGTATACAAAAAAAGAAAGTTTTACATTCATTACATATTTTGATCAACAACTATAAACAGATTATAAACCAAGTTGCCAACATTTTTGAACATAAAAATTTTTTTATGATAAACCTTTCCTGTTTACGACTTACAAAACAACAATTTAAAATTTTGTTAGATAAAAAAAGTAAACTTTGTTTTTTTGAAATATTTTTATGTGAAGATGGGAAGTTTAGATATTCAAGGCCAATAAGAGTAACTATTTATAATGAACTTATAAATTTTGTAAAATCTTTATGTCCTAGAACCGAAAACAAAATTTTTTTATCATTTGAGTTTGACTATATTTGGCGAGCTTGTGGACTTGAAATAAAACCATTAAATTTTATATTTTAATTTTATGCAGCGTAATTTTGCTGATTTACCATTACATTCTGGTGATGCACCAAGATGGCTTTTTGAACGACAAAAGAAACTTTTGTTTGAACTTCTAAGATTAATAATTATTGAATTTGGTACAAAAGAGTTGATAAAACGACTTTCCGATCCTGTTTGGTTTCAAATTTTAGGTTGTATCTCAGGGTTTGACTGGCACTCATCAGGTGTTACAACAACTGTCACTGCTGCTATAAAAGAAGCTTTTAGGAATAAACCGGAATATAGTATTTTTGTATTTGGTGGGAAAGGTAAAACTGCAAGAAATACGCCAAACGAAATTCTTAGTTGTAAAGAAATTAATAATCCAGAAAATTTTATAACGATATCACGTCTTACTGCAAAAGTTGACAATTCCTGTATTCAAGATGGATATCAAATTTACCATCACACAATCTTTGTTGACAAAGATAACAACTGGTGTGTTGTTCAACAAGGGATGAATTTAGAAAAACATTATGCAAGAAGATACCATTGGTGTAATGTGTTAACAAAAAGTAATGATGGAAAGACAATAATTGAACCACATACAGGTATTGTTTCACAAAGAAAAGAAGAAAATGTTTTAAACTTTGTTGATAAAAACCAATATAAACCACAAAAAGCAATTTTAGAATATATAAATCTTCAAAAACCAGAGAATTTTGTAAAAGATTTTGAAAAAATTTTGAATTCAAAAGATTTTATTGAAAAACATTATGTTCTGCCACAAAGACATTATATTACACCTGAAGATTACGATTATAAAAAATTATACAAAATTATGTGTAAATTAAAATCGCAAGAAATTAATTCTTTCAAAGATGTTTTATTAACCGAAGGAGTGGGACCAAAAACATTGAGAGCATTGTGGCTTATTTCTGAGGCAGTGTATAACTATCCTGTTTCAACAGTTGACCCAGCAAGATTTTCGTTTGCGTTTGGTGGAAAAGATGGTCATCCGTATCCTGTTGATAGAAAAACTTATGACGAAACTTTATCATTGTTTAAATACTTAGTTGATAAAGCTAAAGTTGAAGGAAAAGAAAAACTAAGAATGTTAAAAGTATTAGCAAATATGTAATTGAGTTTATGGGTTAGTGAGTTTATTGAGTTTTTTACTATTAACTATGAAACTAATTTATTCACCAAAATATGAAGTTGATATTGGTGAACATCCGTTTAATACATCAAAGTATAGGTTGATAAAAGAAAAATTAGAAAAAGAGTTTAAAAACTTAGGGTTTATAGAACCAAAAGAAGTTGATTTAAATATTCTTTACGAAGTGCACACAAAAGAGTATGTTGATAAAGTTTTAAACTTAAAACTTTCTTACTCTGAAATTTTACGTCTTGAAATACCGCTCACTAAAGAAGTAAGAGATGCAAGTTTGATTGCTGTAGCCGGTACAATTTTAGCAGCAGAAGTTGCTTTAAAAGAAAAAGTTGGTATTCATATAGGTGGTGGTTGGCATCATGCCTATCCTGACCATGGAGAAGGATTTTGTGTGTTTAACGATCTTGCTTGTGCAATAAAGTATTTAGAAAAAAATTATGGTATTAAAAAATTTGCTGTAGTTGATTTAGATGTACACCAAGGTAATGGTACTGCAAAAATTTTTGAAAATAATAAAAATGTTTTTACTTATTCTATACATCAAAAAGAAATTTATCCTTTCCCAAAAGAAAAAAGTACGCTTGATGTTGAACTTCCAGCGTTTACAACTGACGAAAAATATTTAAAGACACTTGAAGAAACAATTAAAAAAGTTGTAAAATTTAATCCTGAAGTTGTTCTTTATCAAGCAGGTGCTGATATTTATGAAAAAGATCAACTTGCACAACTAAAAATTTCAAAAGAAGGTATCAAAAAAAGAGACCAAATTGTAAAAGAATCTTTTAAAGACAAACCAACTGTTGTAACACTTGGTGGTGGTTATGCTTTTGATATAAATGACACTGTTGAGATACATTGTAATACGATAAAACTGTGGATGAGTTAATGAGTGGATGGGTTATTAGTTAATGAGTTATGAGTTATAAAACTTTAAACTGATCCTTAAGATTGCGGGATGAACTAATCAATTCAATAGCTCTATAACTCATTAACCCATTAACTCATTTACACATCCACACATTAACTTACGGAGGTAGCTATGATACAACTAAACTACAAAAATTGTTTAGATGAAAAAGTAGGTGAGCATGGGTTAAGTTTGAAAGAGATTGAAGGTTATAAAGAAAAGTTTGTTGAGATACATAAAAACTTGGTTGAAAAAATTAAAAACCCATCTCTTATGCTTGGTTGGGCAAAACTACCTTATGAAAATTTTCAAGTAAAAGAAATTTTAAAAATGACATCAGAAGTAAAAAACAAGTTTGACACACTTTTAGTTTTAGGTATTGGCGGGTCTGCATTGGGAAATATTGCTTTACAAACTGCTTTAAAAGATAAATTTTGGAACAATTTATCAAAACAACAAAGAAAAGGATATTTAAAACTTTATGTTTTTGACAATGTTGATCCTAACACTGCAAAAAGTTTGTTAAAAGAAATTGATTTAAAGAAAACTTTAATAAACGTTATCTCAAAAGCAGGTGATACTGCTGAAACATTAGCAACATTTTTTATTTTTTATAACGAACTTGTAAAAAAAGTTGGCCAAAAAAAAGCAAAAGAGCATATAATTATTACTACAGGACCAAAAACAGGATTTTTAAGAGAACTTGTGAATAAAGGATATTCAAAATATGATTTTGTAATACCAGAAAATGTTGGGGGAAGATTCTCAGTTTTATCTCCAGTTGGACTTGTTTCTGCTTCATTGAGTGGGATAAATATAAGAAAACTTCTTTTAGGTGCAAAAACTATGGCTGATAAATATAAAGTTTTAGAAACAAATGTTAAACCAGATGATATGTTAGAAAACGAAGCGTTTATTTTTGCTTTGATAAATTATCTTTTATATCAAAAAGGAAAACACATCTGTGTAATGATGCCTTATTCTGACAGATTATATGGTTTTGCTGATTGGTTTAGACAACTTTGGGCTGAAAGTTTAGGAAAAGAAAAAGACAATAATGGACAAATTGTCAATATAGGGCCAACACCAATTAAAGCTTTAGGTGTTACTGACCAGCATTCTCAGATACAACTTTATCGGGAAGGACCTTATGACAAAATTATTGTGTTTTTATCAGTTGAAAAATTTAGTTGTGAATTAAAAATACCAAAATTTAAAGAAGAACATTATTTATGTGGACATACATTAAACGAACTTTTTAAATCAGAAGAAAAGGCAACAATTGCTTCTTTAACACAAGCAAAAAGGCCAAACTTGACCATTACATTACCAAAAATTGATGAAGAACATATAGGACAACTTATCTATATGTTAGAACTCGCAACAGCGTATGCAGGTGAGTTGTTTAACATAGACGCGTTTAACCAACCAGGTGTTGTTTTAGGCAAAAATTATACTTATGCACTGCTTGGTAGAAAAGGTTATGAAAAATATTTGGAAGAATTGAGATTATTCTTTGAATAATAAATAAAATAACAAATTTAATGTGATCTCACTGAACAGATTTTAAAAAATTTTGTTTAATTTAAACTTAAATGTTAAACCTACACCAATGGTTAAACCGCTGTAGTCAGCAGGAATAGTTTTACCGTTTTCGTCTTTTATAACATCACCTTTTTTAATATTAAACTCTGGTACATCTTTTGTAGCTTTCAGTTCGTCAATTTTTGCTAATCTGTATCCGAGATTAACTCCCAGCGATACATTCGGTGTAATCGCATATTTCACATCTGCTGAAATTTCACCAACAAATCCTAAACCACCAGCAGGTACTTCAACATTTTGTGATAACTGCGAAGAGTTATCTTTCTGAAAACCAGCTTTAAGATTAGTTTTAGTTATACTAGACATAAAATATGTTCCTATTAGTTCAGACTTATTAACAGATTTATAATTAGCTAAACCATACCCAAGATATACTCCACCTAAAAGAGATATTTTATCAGTTATTTTAGTTGAGTAACGGCCACCAACCATCAAAGGTATCAAAGAAGCATCAACTGTTTGTTCTATATTAATAATCCCAGTCATTGCCGGAAGTTCAGCTGTAAGCTTCGCTTGTGAACAACTTAAATATACTATTTTTGGACCAATAGAAATTCCTGACAATACTTCATATTCAGCATCTACAGCAAGAAATATTCCGCTACCAAACTTAGTTAGAGATGTAGAACCAGTCCCAGCACCTAAATCCTCAAGAGCTTTTATTGCTTGATCAAACCGTTCTTTTTGTGATTGCAAACTTTTATTCATATCATCCATTCCAACCGTAACATATCCAGCAGAAATATTTAAATTTAACTTCTCTGCATATACAATACTTGCTAAAGTTACAACTAAAACTGCTATGAGAATTTTTTTCATAATTTAGCCCTCCTATTTTCTAAAGTTCTTTCACATTTTGTCTCTTTCGGAAGGTTTCAAAACTCCATCATTCCATTTTCCTTCCATAGATTAAAGAAACAAAATGTTCCCAACTTTTACAAAATAAACAATCTTTTTTCAAGTTATTTAAAAAATTTATTGATTTTGTCTTAAAATCTAATACTAAAAGTTAATGCTATATTGGTCCCAGTATAATCAAAAGGTATTGTTTTGCCATCATTTGATTTCAAAGTATCACCCTCTTTTATATTCATATTTGGTACATCCTTAGTTGCTTTTAATTCGTTAATTTTAGCATTTCTATAACCTATCTCTAACCCTACAGAAAAATCTTTTGATAACATATATTGTAAATTTATTGCAACTTCGTATGATAAATTCTCACCTTTGTATGAAAAACTATCACTTTGTGGTTCGCGATTTGTTGATTCACGTTTCATCGTACCATTAAAATCTGCATAACTATATCCAAACCATAACAAACCTAAAATTTTAATTTTGTCTGCTGTAGTAAAAAGATACGAGTTACCTATCATTATTGATGTTAAATTAGTTGTCATAGGGACATCAATAGTAGTATACAAATCTTGGTTTAATACTCTTGCATTACCTTTAACTAAAATCTGTGCATTAGAGGTTAAATATGCTGCTTTTATACCTACTGAGTATTTATCGTTTATAACATAGGTTAAAAATCCAGAAAAATTATCTCCTTCTTTAAACTCAGTTAACGACGATGTTGTTGTCCCTCTGGCAATATTGTATATAGAACGTACTAAATCTTCTAAACTTTGTTTTGTATCTCTTAATTCTTCGTTAGCATCTTGCATATTCAGATATGCTCTTCCATAAGAAATATTACAATTTATTTTTTCAGCATAAACTTCTGTTATGAAAAGTGAAACAAAAATTGTAATAAAATTTTTTTTAGTCATAAATAGTATATCCTCCTATTATGTCATAAAATATGGTAAAAAACAAAGAACTAATTTCCAAAAATATAAAAGAAATTAAACTACAATCCTTTCAATACAAAACCTCCATCTCATTTTTGTCAAGCGATTTTAACTTGTAGTTAACATTTCCAACTTCATCCTCTTGGGTGATATTTTTTATGTAATTCTTTCAAATGTTGGCGGTCAATTTGGGTATAAATCTGTGTTGTAGAAATATCAGAATGTCCTAAAAGTTCTTGGACAACTCTTAAGTCAGCACCGTATTTTAACATATGTGTTGCAAACGAGTGTCTCAGTGTGTGAGGAGAAACATTTTTAGAGATCCCTGTGTTTCTAACATAATTTTTTAGTTGTTCCCAAAAATCAATCCTTGAGATAGGTTTCCCAAGTTTTGATAAAAAGATAAATTTGTCATATTCAGCACTAATCTTACCACTAAACTTTTTATCTCTAATTTTTATCCATTCTTTTAACGCATCAACACTTTTTTTGTTTAACAAAACAATTCTTTCTTTCCCACCTTTACCTATAACACGAATATACCTGTTTTCTAAATCTAATTGTTCAAAAGTGAGGTTAACAAGTTCTGAGACACGTAGTCCTGTGGCGTATAAAACTTCAATCATTGCTTTGTTTCTTATATCGTTAAACTTTTTTGGTTGAAAACTTAAAAGTTTATCAACTTCTTCAACAGTAAGTACTGTAGGGAGTTTCCTTTGTAGTTTTGGTCTCATCATACCTTCTACAGGATTGTTTGTAGTAATATTTTCTGAAACAAGAAACTTATGAAACTGTGTCACACACGACGCTTTCCTATATATAGAATTAGGTCTAAGATTTTGTTGTTTCAACTGCCACAAAAATTCTGTCAAATCATCAGATGAGACATTATGAATCGTTTTATCTATCTTTTTAAGAAAAGAAAAATATTGGAAAAGATCGTTTTTATACGCAGAAATTGTGTTTTTACTTAATCCTTTTTCAAACTGTAAAAACTTTATAAACTCGTCTAAAAGTTGACTTTCGTCCATACAAATTAAGTTTGTAAAATTTTGTTAACTATTTTAGAATACAATTTTAAAAAAAGTTTAACAGGGAAACCAACCACATTGTAATAATCCCCTACGATTTTTTTAACAAACTTATCATTTTTTTCTTGTACAGCATAAGCACCTGCTTTGTCAAGATGTTTTTTTGCAAGATTTTTTATTTGTTGTTGTGTAAGTTTGTTTGTGTAGACGGTTGACTCTTCTACACCTGAAACTTTTAAATTCTTTTTTGGGTAATACAAGCATAACCCACTTAAAACTTTATGTTTTGTCCCTGACAATTTCGTAAGTATTTCTTCAGCTTCGTTATCATCTTTTGGTTTACCAATAATCTCGTTGTTTAACACAACAATTGTATCACACCCGATTATTATAGCGTCTTTATATTTTTCTTTTAAACTTAACGCTTTTGCTTCTGCAACTTGTTTAACAAAATTTTTTACATTATGATGATTTTTAATTTTTGGTTCGTCATAAGTATGATTGTCTACAATAAAATTAAAAGAAAGTTTTGACAAAATTTCTTTCCTTCGGTCAGAGGATGATGCAAGAACTATTTTTAACGGATTCATAACACTAACTTTCTAAAAATTATTGCTGTAATAATCAAACCAATAACTGCTGTAATGTTAAGTTTTATCACAGCACCAAATGTGATATCTACTATACCTAAATCAAGTGTTGTTGGTTGTATACCAGGTTTTATTTCAACAGCAAGCATATCACGGACTGTAGAATCTGTGGGAAATACCTTATAAATTGCTTTTCCTATAAACGCTCCTATAAGTGTACCAATCAGAAGAATTAAAATAAAATATCCTAAATTCTTAGACATAAAAAACACCCCTCCTTTCTTAAAAATATAACTTCTTCTAACTAAAATTTTTTTATTAAGTACGAATTCTATTTACCAATTATTTTTTCTCTTTTTTCTTTTTACCACCACATTTTGCCATTGTTGATATACCTCCCCGTGGATTAATTGAATTAGCAAAATTTTGGGTTAGACACAAAATTGATTAAATTAGTTTTTATCATTATCCCCGTACTATTTTTACAAACTTTAGTTTACCTATTTGTATTAAAATTTCGTTTTGGTTTTCAAGATCAAGAACAGCATTTATATCTTCAACTTTTTTTGAATCAAGTTTTATCCCACCTTGAGATAACAACCTTTTTGCTTCACTTTTTGACAAAACTAATTTTTGGTTAAAAAGAAAATCTACTAAATTATATTTTCCTTTTTTAACAGAAATAACAGGTATATCAGTCGGCAGTTCTTTTTTTGAAAACACACGTTCAAACTCTTCTTTTTCTTTTTTTGCAACTTCTTCACCATAGTATTGTTTTACTATAAGATATGCTAAATACATCTTTGCATCACGCGGAGTTGCCTCTATCATCTCTTTAGCTTTATCCATATCTTCATCTGTTAACAACTCAAAATATTTCAACATAATGTTATCTGGTATAGACATAATTTTACCAAACATATCCTTTGATGTGTCATTCAAAGCAATATAGTTTTTATACGATTTTGACATTTTTTTGACACCATCAGTCCCTTCTAAAAGTGGCATAGTAATTATCACTTGTGGTTCAAGACCAGTATCTTTTTGTAGTTCACGACCAACGATAAGGTTAAACTTTTGGTCGTTACCACCAAGTTCTACATCTGCTTTTATTGCAACAGAGTCATATCCTTGTAGTAAAGGATATATAAACTCAAGTATAGTTATTGGTTGGTTGTTTTTGTATCTTAAAGAAAAATCGTCTCGTTCAAGCATACGTGCAACAGTATATTTTGAACAAAGTTTTAAAAGTCCATCAATACCTAATGGATAAAGCCATTGACTATTGTAAACAACTTCTGTTTTATCTTTATCTAAAATTTTGAACACTTGTTGAGTATATGTTTTTGCGTTAGCAAGAATTTCTTCTTCTGAAAGCATAGGACGAGTTGTATCTCTGCCAGAAGGATCTCCAATACGTGCTGTAAAATCTCCAATGATAAAAACAACTTTATGACCAAAATCTTGGAACTGTCTAAGTTTACGTAAAATTACAGTATGTCCTAAATGTAAATCTGGAGCAGTTGGGTCTACACCAAGTTTTACAATAAGTTGTTTCTTTTTTTCTAACTTTTGTTTTAATTCTTCAACAGAAACTATGTCTGACACACCTCTAAGTAATACCTTTAATTGTTGTTCTATATTCATAGGTTTATCTTTCAATATAACTTTCTGATTCGAATTTTGTTATCAGTTATTACTATAAAATGATTGACAATCTTATTACTAAAATTAGATAGAATAAACTTCAACTTTTCAATTTTTAAACTTGGTGATTCTTTAGATAGCCTAAATAAAATTATACCAAAACATTTTATTTTCTTCCGAAAAACAATATACCCAAAATCTTTATCGTTTGTAATTATTACCCTCTTATTCTGAAAAGAGAATCTTAACAAATATTCATCTTGCCGACTTCTCAATTCGGATGTTCCAACAAAGATTACATCATATCCTTCTTTTTGCAAAAATTTTGTAATAGACAAACCCACATTTTCATCAATTAAAAATCTCATAGACTATTTCTTCGCAATAATAGGATAAACTTCTTCTCCACTTAAAACTTTTTCCGCATAATAAAGTGCTGCTTTGATATCATCCTTTTTCAAAGATGGGTATTCTTTTATAATATCCTCTTCTTTCCACCCTTCTGCTATTAGTTTTATTATAAGTTCTACAGAAATACGTGTCCCTTTAATTATTGGTTTTCCGTTGAGGATTTTAGGATTTATTTCTATCCGATTTAAAAATCTTTTCATCTGAAACACCTCTTCTAAGTAATACTTTCAGTTGTTATTCTATACTCACAGTTTTATCTTTGTTCTCTAATTTTATCCATTATTTCGTTTGATAAATTCAAAAATAAATTTTTTAATTCTTTAACATCAATTTTTTCTATCATTTCTACTGGCCATTCATCTATATCATCAGGGAAATTTTTAACTTTGTGCAAAGCATTAGCAAACCAGTATAAATCGAACCCAGGATCTTTTTGTTTCGCAAATTTCACAAGTTCCCACACATCTTTAGTTTTTAGAATAAAAAACAAATCAACTGCATCTCTTATCTCTGCCCTTCCATAAAAAGCAAGGAGTTTATCAACTATTAAGTCTTTATAATCATTAACTTTTACTCCAATATCAGAATCTACTGGTTCTTCAAATCTGAACGGGGAATCACATGCTAACTGAATTTTTGTTGTTTTTTCTTTTTCTGAAACTTCAAATTCAACAAATGTAGTAAATCTTTTTACAATTCTTAAAGAAAAAAATTTTTTTATTTCTTCTTCAAAAGTATAAGAAAAAGGTAGTACAAGTTCTTTTTCAATAGTAAAAATGTCAAGATCAAACGATTTTCTATGAGCTAAATAAAATTCAGCTAAAGCAGTACCACCAGTTAAATAAAACATTTTACTATCAGCAATATTTGAAAAAATATTTAAAATACCCTTTTGTAATTCAGAAATAATCCCCTTACTTTTTAGTACCAAAATAGTCCTCCCACAAAGATTTTATATCCTTAGGTAGATCAAGCTCTACAAGCAAATTTTTTATCTCTCCCCAATCAAGTTCAGCAATATCTTCAGCTCTACCATTTGTCAGTACTTGTTTAATATACCATCTTCTCTGCCAAGGATTATTTAAATCAATTTCTTTCTCAGTAGACCACACAATGTATTTCTTTGGTTTAATCTTCATTATCCTTTTATCACAGCAAGTGGTTTTAATCTTGCAACTTTTCTTGAAATACCTGATTGATGACAAATTTCTACTACTTCATCAACATTTTTATACGCCTGTGGTGCTTCTTCAGCAAGTGTTTTCCAAGAATCTGATTTTACTAAAATACCCTTTTCTCTAAGTTCTTTTGCTAATTCTTCCCCACGGACTGATTTTAATATCGCAGACCTTGAGGAAACCCTTCCTGCTCCATGACAAGTTGAACCCCAGGTTTCTTCAACTGCTTTTTCAGTTCCTACTAAAACATAACTTGCAGTACCCATTGAACCTGGTACTAACACAGGTTGACCTACATCTTTGTATGCTTGTGGTATACCAGAAAATCCTTTTGGGAATGCACGTGTTGCACCTTTTCTGTGTACAACATATTTTTTACCATTATATTCTTCAAACTTACCAATGTTATGTGCAACATCATAAATTTGTTCAAGTCCTATTTCTTTTGCTGATTTGTTTAAGACATGCATAATTGTTTCTCTTACCCAATGTGTAATAATTTGTCTATTAGCCCAGGCATAGTTTGCTGCAGCAGCCATTGCTTGAAAATATCTTTTTCCTTCAGGTGAATCAATCGGTGCGCAGACAAGTTGTCTATCAGCAAGCCATATACCATATTTTTGTACTGCTTGTTGTAAATACCTAATATAATCATCACAGATCTGATAACCTAACCCACGAGAACCTGTGTGTACTAAAACAGTAACTTGGTCTTTAAACAAACCAAATACTTTTGCTACATTTTCGTCATAAATTTGTTCAACATATTGAATCTCTAAGAAATGATTCCCAGCACCAAGTGTACCAAGTTGCTCTCTACCACGTTCAAGAGCTCTGTCTGATACAACTTCAGGGTTTGCTTCTTCCATACAACCATTTTCTTCAGTAAACTCAAGATCTTCTTTTGAACCAAACCCGTGTTGTAAAGCCCATTTTGCTCCTTTTTTCAAAACTTCTTTTACTTCATCAATTGACAATCTTAACTTTCCAGTAGAACCAACACCTGAAGGTACATTGTTAAACAAAGCATAGACAAGTTTTTCTAAATATGGTTTTATCTCTTCTTTTGTTAAATTTGTCCTAAGCAAACGCACACCACAGTTTATATCATACCCTACTGCTCCGGCCGAAATCACCCCTTTTTCTTCGATAGCCATGACTCCCCCTATTGGAAGTCCAAAGCCTTCGTGAATATCCGGCATGCCAATCACCGGTTCTACTACACCAGGGAGGCTTGCAGCATTAACAAGCTGTCTTAGAGACTGGTCGTCTTTTAAAAGTTCTTTTAAAGTGTCATTTACATAAACTACAGCGTCAACCCTCATCTTCCCAAACTTAGGAATTCTCCACTTATTTATCCCATCTTTTACTAATGTATATCCCTGGATAATTTCAACGGCCATTCTCATCACCTCCCTATTCTCTGTAATTTCATTATATCACAACCCCAGAAACAAATCATAAAAAAATAGGCTCACAAAGAGCCTAACAAAACAACTATTCCATTTACCAAAAAAACTACTTACAAACTCCTTTTTAAAAGGTCTAAATGCTCTAAGCTTATAGGTACCTCACTTATTAACTTCAAATTAACTTTTCCTTCCTCGTCTACCTTCACATTGGAGAATAAGAACACTCCCCTGTCCAGGTCAAAAGTGAAGGTTCCAAGCTTTTTCCCTTTTAGATAGGAAGCTATCTTTTCATCCTCCTCCATAGCCCTTTGGACAAAAGCTGGAAGCCAAATCCTAACGTGGAAGAAAAGGTCACTTGTAAGGTCCTCTTCCGCTGCCGCCTTTAAAAAGGCTTTTGTCAGTGCATAATTTTCTTCTCCACCCAGTTCACCGCCATACCCAAGCATAACCATTTCCATGTCTTTGAGAAGTTTAACGGCTTCTTTAGCCTCATCAGCCTTTTCCATCATAGCAGTAGATATTTTTGCAAGGCCTCCCCTAACGCTTAAAAACGTAGCTTCTACCGCTCCAACAAGACTTGCGCATATAAAAGTCTTATTAGTCACAATGCCCAATCCGCCTTTTACATTATAAAAATTTGCCAACGCCTCTCCTACCACTCTTCCCGTCATTGCCCTTAACGTAAACTGTTCAGCCATCGTGAGTTTACTCATGTTTTACACACCTCTTTCCTCATTTTTAGAAAATTACCTAATTTTATTATATACCAGTAGTTATAAAGTTGTCAATAGTTTTTATTAAATAATAATCTTTTTCCTAACAATCTATAAAAAAAGCCCTAGCTAGGGCTTTTTTACGGCAGCTTATTACCTGCAGACCTATATAGAGCATACCATTCTTCTCTTGTAAGTTCAACATCG